>ERZ724517.668-NODE-668-length-20246-cov-15.101976_pt1 | contig 20246 bp, 11 predicted proteins | sample MGYA00376050_ERZ724517 | MGnify/ENA primary metagenome ERZ724517 (study PRJEB28724, sample SAMN07190886) | activated sludge metagenome | isolation source: activated sludge of sewage treatment plant in Hong Hong | place: USA: Christiansburg, Virginia | collected... | reverse complement strand
ACAAATTTTTAAACTCACGTTCATTGCGTAAATAAGCCAATGAATCTTCAGTGGCTTCCCTATATTCTTCCAAAGGAAGGACTTTAGCATCTTTGTTTAATAATATTGCTGCGTATTGGTACAATGTTCTTGCTTGTCCTAACAAGTCTAATGAAATATTGGTAATTGCAATGTCTTGTTCTAATATTGGTCCATGCCCACACCACTCACTATTTCTTTGTGAAAGAATGAGTGGTGTATCGGCTAAGTGAAGTAGATAGTTTATTTGTAATTGAGAGTTGGTGTTCATGTTTATTTTATTACTTATTGCTAATTCCATTTACAACTACATATGTCCTACTTCGTCGGGTAAATTATAAAATGTTGGATGGCGATAAATTTTATCAACTGCAGGTTCATATAATTCGCCAGCTTCATCAGGATTGCTTGCAGTTATGTATTTACTTTCTACCACCCAAATGCTTACACCTTCCATTCTGCGTGTATAAACATCTCTTGCATTTTCAATTGCCATTGCTGCATCTGTAGCATGTAAGCTACCTACATGTTTATGATCTAAGCCTTGTTTGCTTCTTATAAAAACTTCCCACAAAGGCCATGCTTGTTCTGCAGAGTTTGATGTAGCATTTCCACTTTCTTGAATTTCGCCATAATCGCCGTAGTAGTATTTAGTTATTAAGTTCTTCATTGTTGATTTATTATTTATTGTTGAAGTGTGCGACGCCACTAAAGCCCAATAGTTTTTCTACAGTTTGTTACATTAAAAATTTACGCTGCTTCTAAAGCTCCTTTAGGGGTTTGGGGTTTCTTTTTTTCGGTATAAGCCATTGCTGCTTCACGAACCCAAGCACCTTCGTCATGTGCTTTTATACGAGCATTTAAACGTTGCTTGTTACATGGGCCATTGCCTTTTACAACATTCCAAAACTCTGTCCAATTAATTGGTCCAAAATCGTAATGTTTTCTTTCTTCATTCCATTTTAGTTGATCATCGGGTAGCGTCATGCCCAAAACTTTAACTTGCTCGACAATCATGTCAATAAAATTTTGCCTTAACTCATCATTGCTTTTGCGTTTAATTTTCCATTTCATACTTAAATCGCTGTTGGTACTTTCGCTATCTGTAGGGCCAAACATCATTAAACTTGGCCACCACCAACGATTGATAGCATCTTGACACATGGCTTTTTGCTCAACAGTGCCTTTACTTAATACCAATAAAGTTTCGAAACCTTGACGCTGGTGAAAACTTTCTTCTTTACAAATACGAACCATTGCTCTTGCATAAGGGCCATAAGAAGTTCTACAAAGCATTACTTGATTTAAGATTGCAGCACCATCAACCAACCAACCAACTGCACCCATATCGGCCCAAGTGAGTGTTGGATAATTGAAAATAGATGAATATTTTGCTTTGCCAGTAAGTAACTGTTGTAACATTTCGTCTCTATCAATTCCTAAAGTTTCGGCAGCACTATATAAGTATAAACCATGTCCAGCTTCATCTTGCACCTTTGCTAATAAAATAGCTTTACGTTTTAAAGAGGGAGCTCTACTAATCCAATTTCCCTCTGGCAACATACCTACAACTTCACTGTGTGCATGTTGGCTAATTTGACGAATATTGGTTTTTCTATATGCATCGGGCATCCAATCTTTTGGTTCAATTTTAGTTTCTTGATCAATTTTCTGCTGAAAAATTTCTTCTAGGTTTTTCAACTCCATAATGATTTCTTTTTTATGTCTCAAAAATAAGTATTTCAACCCTATAAACTAACAATTGTTAGGGCTTTTACTCTGCAATAGTTTTATTAATTAAACCTAAAAAAATGAAGTATAAAAAAACCTTGTAGCAATACAAGGTTTTCAGTTATTTAAAATATTCTTTTATCTCCAACCATCACCATCCAACATATTTCCAATACCGCCTAAAATACTACCTTCTTCTTTTCTGTTGTAGGTTCCATAAGCCAAAATTCTGCCTGCTAAACGACTTACAGGTAAACTTTGAATCCACACTTTTCCTGGGCCTCTTAACGAGGCAAAAAATAAACCTTCACCACCAAAAATGGTATTTTTAATTCCGCCTACAAATTGTATATCATAATCAACACCAGCAGTAAAACCAACAATACAACCTGTATCAATTTTTAGTACTTCGCCAGCTTGTAAAATCTTTTCTTGTACATGGCCACCTGCATGCATAAAAGCCATGCCATCTCCTTCCAATTTTTGCATAATAAATCCTTCACCACCAAATAATCCTGTTCCTAATTTTCGTTGAAATTCTATTCCAATACTCACCCCTTTAGCTGCACATAAAAAAGCATCTTTTTGACAAATAATTTTGCCCCCTAAATGAAACAAATCGAGTGGAATTATTTTTCCTGGATAGGGCGAAGCAAAACTTACTTGTTTTTTTCCATGACCAATATTGGTGAAAGCTGTCATAAATAAATTTTCTCCAGTAAGCAATCTTTTTCCTGCACTAAAAAGTTTGCCCAATATGCCAGATTGTTGGGCACTTCCATCGCCAAATAAGGTTTGCATTTGAATGCCATCGTCCATCATCATAAATGCACCTGGCTCGGCAACTGCTGTTTCGTTGGGGTCTAATTCAACTTCTACATATTGCATTTCTTCGCCAAAAATTTTATAGTCTATGTCGTGATTGCTTCTCATAATTTCAAAATTTTATGTAAGATATGTAGTGTTCTTGAATTAAATATTACAGAATTGGATTTAAAAATAGTGTAGTTGATTTTCTCCATAAAACTATAAGGTTTCAACAATTAAATTTCAAGATGCAATATTGTTAAAAAAGCAAAGGTTTGTGGGGACACAAACCAAGACATAGAACATGAACCAAGGCATAGAACATTAAGCCCTAAACCCATAAGTTTTTTAAAAACTTATGGGTTTAGAAAATGTAAAAGTCCGTTGCAATTAATTGCAACGGACTTTTACATTTTCTATCAAAGAAATTAGCTTAAATTTTTTATGCTTTTATTGGTGCTGGTTTTAAAACACCCATCCAAACTTTTTTACCTTGTAATGCTTTTACTAAAAACATTACGCCTACAAGTATAAAGAAAAATGGACCTGCAAAACCTAAAATTGCTACGAATTTAGTACCGTAAAAACGAGACATTGGTCGTCTTAAACGTTCACTTAAAATATACATGCTTGGTACCATTACTAAGGTTAAGAAAAATGCGAAAATTAAACCAAAAATAATTGTCCAGCTAAGTGGTCCCCAAAACACAACACTATCTCCACCAAAGAAAATATGGGGATTTAAAGTTTTAAACAACGATACAAAATCTATATTAAATCCAACTGCTAAAGGCAATAAGCCCAACATGGTAGCTAAAGCTGTAAGCAATACTGGTATAATACGAATTTTACCAGCTTCAATTGCAGCCTCTCTTGTTTTATATCCACGGCTTCTTAACTCATCGGTAAATTCAATTAATAAAATTCCGTTTTTAATTACAATTCCTGCTAAACCAACAACACCAACGCCTAACATAATACTAGCTATTGTCATACCTGTTGCAGCATAACCAATAAATACACCAATTATACTAAAGAAGATTTCGGTTAATACAATAAATGGTTTACTAATGCCATTAAATTGTAATACAAGAATTAGGAAAATTAATAACAATGCTGTAACCAAAGCAGTAACTAAGAAAACGCCTGTTTCTTTTTCTTGCTCACCTTGCCCTGTTTGTTTAATGGTTACATCTTGTGGTATTTTATTCTTGCTTTTGAAATCTTCAATTTTTTTAGTTAACTCTTTATTTACTGGACCAGCCAATGAAGGATCAGTAACATTGGATTGAATTTGAATTGTACGTTTTACATTTTTCCGTTTTACCGAACCCAATGTATTGGTATAATCTATTGATGCAACTGCATTTAATGGTATTTGCTTAATAGAGTTGTTGCTAAAATCTCTAAACGTAATACGCATATTCATTAAATCGGTAATGTTGTTTCTATACAAATCGGCATATCGAATTTGAATTTTGTATTCATCTTCTCCATCTTTTAATTTGCTGGCTTCTTTACCAAAAACAGCATTTCTAATTTCCATACCCACTTGTGCAGTACTCAAACCTTCTAATAACGCTTTTTCTCTATCTACTACAATGGATATTTCTGGATTCTGTAAATCAATATCCATTTTCATTTCTTCAACACCAAAAATTCTATTGGTATCTAAATAATTTTGAAGGTTGTAAGCAACTTTTGAAATTTCATCAAAATCGTCGCCTGCAATTTCAATATTTACTGGAGGATCTGTTGGTGGTCCACCAGCTTCTTGTTCAACTTGAATACTTGCACCAGGAATGCCATTCATTTGCTTTCGTATTTCGTTCATAAAAAACATAGTGCTTTTGCCATGTCTTTTTTCATACTCTAAAAAGCTTACTTGAATTCTTCCCAAATTGCTTTGTGTACTTCTATTGTTATCTCTAGGATTGTTGGCACTTACAGCCACATTGGTAATGATACTTTCTACAATACCATGTTCTTTAGTTGGTAGTTCATTGGCCAAAACTTTTTGAACTCTTTTTTCTAAAATTGATGTAACCGAATCGGTAACTTCTGTTTTTGTACCAATTGGCATTTTTACATATACATATACAAAGTTGGGATCGCCACTTGGGAAGAAAGTACTTTTATTGCCTCTGGCAATTAACAACATTAATGATATTGGAAATAAGATAAATAAACCTACCAATGCAATTGCAGGACGCTTGCCTTGTAAAATCCATTCAAGTAATTTTTCGTACTTATTCATTAAGTTAGGTAGGGCTCTTTCTTGGAAGAAATGAATAATATCTCTTAACACAAATCTTTCTAAAATAGCCAATAATGGGAATAGAATTAATAAATTACCCATACCATGCCAACCTGCAATATTGAGAATAATTCCACATGAAATAAACAGCCAAAACCAACTTGCTTTAAAAATATCTCTACGTGGTTTTTCAAACTCTCTGCCTTCTGGCTTCATGAAACTTACAGCAAAAACTGGGTTAATAATAAAGGCAACAATTAACGATGCAGTTAAAGTTAAGATTAACATTGTAGGCAGGTAAATCATAAACTTACCAATTAAGCCTTTCCATAACAATAGAGGGAAGAAGGGTGCCAATGTTGTAAGTGTACCAGCCAATACAGGAATAAATATTTCGCCTGCTGCTTCTTTTGCGGCACGTTCAATTTTTACTTTGCCATTGTTGTAAATACGATGGGTATTTTCAATCACTACAATTGCGTCATCCACAATAATTCCCAATCCAAATAGTAGTGCAAAGAGTACAATAAAATTTAAAGTAACATGCGAACCAACAATAAAATCGGCGACGGGTAAAAATAAAAATGCTACAAATACAGAGAGTGGAACACTTAGTGCCACAAAGAATGCATTGTTTACACCCATAAAAAACATCAACACCAATAACACTAAAATAAAACCAATAATAATGGTATTAATTAACTCGTTAAATGAGGTTGCAGTTTTTTTACTTTGATCTCCAGTAAAAACAATTTTTAATTTATCTGATGGAGGAATTTCGCCTTTTGCTTGCATTTCTGCAACCAGGGCTTTTATTTTTGTAGCAGCATCAATTAAGTTTTCGCCACTACGCTTTACAATGTTTAGAGTAACCACATTTTGCCCATCTAATCGAGCATAACTTTCTGTTTCTTTAACTGTATCTATTACTTGTGCAACATCTCTTAAATAAACAGGGCCACCTTGTAAATTTTTCACTACAATATTTCTCATATCGTAGGTGCTAGCAAATTGTCCTTTAACACGTATGCTACGTTTCATTTCTCCAACAGTAATCAACCCACCACTAATATCTCTGTTTTCAAAATTGATGGCGTTGCTAATATCGTTGAAGCTCAATTTAGCAGCTTGCATTTTAAACGGATCTACATTAATTTGTATTTCTCTTTCTGGTGCACCCACAATATCGGCTCTATTAATTTCTGTTAATTCTTCAAACTTATCTTGCATTTTATCGGCATACCGCTTCAATGTCATTCCATCGTAATTGCCACTAATGTTTACATACAAAATGGGCATTTCACTAAAATCAAATTCTTGCACATTGGGTTGTTGCGTTAAATCGTTGGGTAAATCGGTTTGAGCTTTATCAATTGCATCTTTTACCTTTTGCTTGGCAATTTCTGTTTTAACATCGGTATCAAACTCAACAATAATTAAACTAAAATCTTGTTGAGAAGTACTTTGAATTTTTTTAACCTTAGCTCCACTAATACCTTTCAATTGTTTTTCAATTGGACGGGTAACAAGGTTTTCCATGTCTTTGGGCGAATTACCAAAATAAACAGTATTCACACTAATGGTGGGAACTACAATATCTGGAAATTGTTCTTTGGGTAAAGTTGCAAATTTGATTAAACCAAACAGCGATACAAGAATGGTAATAATGTATGTTGCTGTTCTATTGTTTATAGCCCAACTTGTGGGTTTAAACTGTTTAAATTTTTCTGCTATACCTTCTAATATATGCATAAATTATTTTTTGATTGGTTCATAATAACCAGCAATCAATATTGATTTTGGTTTGATTGCGTTGTTAGAAATACGGCTTTAAAGTAGAACACTTTTACTATTGTACTTTAATTATTTGTCCATCGTAAACACCTTGGTACCCATCTGTAATTAATTTTTCATTAGCTGTAATTCCAGATTTTACTTCAATTAATTGATTGTAACTTTCACCAATTACTATTGTTTTTTTTCGAGCCACCAATTTGTTGCCTTCTTGTACTGCAACAAAAACATATTTTCCAGTTTCATCTGTATTAACAGTATTTACAGGTATTACAATTGCATTGTTGGCTGCATAATCTTCTATACGAACCTGTGCATTTTGATTGGGGCGAATTACTCCATCATAAGGTAATTTTGCCTCGGCACTAAAACTTCTATTGCTTGTATTAATGGTTTTGCCAGATAATGAAATGCTGCTGTTGTAAGTCTTATTAATATCGGGTAATACAATTAAAACTTTACTACCTACTTTAACTTTTCCTGCATAGTTTTCTGGTACATCAGTCACTACTTTTAAACTGCTCGTATTTACAATTTTAATTTGAGCACCCATTGCACCAATGCCACTAAAAGTTTCACCCACTCTAATATTTACTTCATCGGCAATACCGTCAACATCGCTATAAACATTGGTTGCATTGGCTTGCTCTTGAACGGTTTTAATATTTTCTTCGCCAGCTTTTAATTGCTTTTCTAAAGTTTCTACATTGTTTTTTGCACTAATTAATTGTACCTCTGTACCAATGCCTTGCTTCCATAAATTGTTTTGACGATTGTATAAATCTTTTGCAAAAGACAATTGTGTTTTTAACGTTTCTAAACTTTGTTTAGCTGCTGCAATGCTTTGTTTTACCACTGCATCATCAAGCTTTAATAACAACTGACCTTGTTTTACATAATCGCCTTTTTTAACATACACTGCTTTTACTTGCCCAGGACCTAAACGAGGCGATATATAAGAAATATTGTCAGCATCTACATGGCCTTGTAAATCTATATAATGTACAAAGTTTTGTGCTGTAACATCGCTTACGCCAACCAATTTAGCAATGTCATCTTTTTTTACAGATGTATCTAACTTAGCAATATCTGTTTCTAAATTTTTTATTTTATCAGTTAAAGAAGTTTGTTCTTTTTTTAATTTCTCTAACTCATTTTTCTTTTGTGTTAGTTGGTCTTTGCCACCACATGCAGTTAAAGAAACTACAAGTATTAAGGCGGTTATTTTGTAATAAAAACGTTGCATATATCCTGTTTTATTTTTGATTGTTTGTTGTTTGATTAAAGTTTACCCACTGCTTTTAAATAATCTACTTTAGCAATTACTGCATCGTACAAAGCAGCTATATAATTGGTTTGTGCAGTTTTTAATTCGGTTTGTGCAGTATTAATTTCTGTATTACTTCCAGTACCAACTTCAAATTTCTTTTTGGTTTGGTTGTACACAGTTTCGGCTAATTCAATGTTCTTTTTTTGAAAATCCATTGTTTCTACAGCCGACTTAAATTTTAATCTTGCAGTTTCCACTTCACTATCAATATTCAATCTTAAATTATCGATTGTATTTTCTGTTTGCTGTAGTTCAATTTTAGATTGTTGTATTTTAGCATCTCTGTTAAAGCCGCTAAAAATTGGAATAGAAACATTCAAACCAATATTGGTGATGTTGTACCAATCGCCTTTTTCAAAAAATGTGAATTTTCTTCTATAAGCTTGTTTACCCCAAACACCATTTAGTGCAACTGTTGGTAATGCACTTAACTTATAACGCTTAATATTAAATTCATTTAATTGCTTAACTGTTTGTAAATATTGATAGTCTTTTCTATCTGTATAACTTACACTATCCATTAAAGCATTTGCTTTAATTTCTGAATCTGTAACTTTATCTGTTAAAGTTAAAACATCTGCAATAGGCATACCCATCAAGGTTTTTAAGCCTACATATCCTGTTTCTATACTATTTAATGCTTTTTGTTTTTCAGTTTTTAAGTTAATCAATGTAACTTCTACTTTATCTATATCTAACTTTTCTGCAAAACCATTTTTGTATAGTTCAGTAACATCATGTTTTAATTTTTCAAAACGTACAATATTGGCATCTAGTAAATCAATCTGTGTTTTACTAACTACCAATTGATAATATATTTTGTAGATATTTGTTTTAATGGCTTCTTCGGTTACTTCAACATTTTTCTTAGCAAATTCTATAGAAGCCTTTCTAGCTTGTAAGCCAACAAAAACTTGTCCATCGAACAACAATTGTTGCAATTGAACTAAAGCATTGGAGCTATATTTTACCCCAAATTGTACTGGTACTAATTGCCCTGGAGAGCCAAAAAAATCGCCTGGCACTACTTGTGTTGGTACATTTATATTGTTGACAACTCCAATGTTAGCACTTAACGATGGATAAGCAGCAGCAGTAATGCCTCTATTGGTTTGCTCTTGTACTTGAATGTTGAGTAAAGCATTTTTTACTTGTACATTATTTTTACTTGCATATTCTACCGCCTGCTTTACAGAAAACGCATAACTATTTTTGGGCGTTTGTGCAAATAGCAAAATTGAAGAACATACACAAAGCAATACCAGTAATGCTTTTATGGGTGGTTGTTTTATCATACACTTTCTTTTTTTAAGCGTTGTTGTTTGTATTTATAAATAAGTTTTGTTCCTTTTGGAGTGGTTAACCCATGCAAAAAACATTCTGTGGTTTGCCATAAAACATCCATAATATTGGTTTTGTTGGCAGGAAATATTTCTTGATTAAAAATTAAAAAAGTTGATCCAATTCTAAATCTTGTTAATATTTCAATATCTATTTCTTCTCTATACAAGCCTTCTTCTATACCTCTTCTCAAATTATCAGATACTACTTTTCCAAAAAAATCGAGTTTATGATTGTTGAATTTTTTATAAGCATTAGGATGATACTTTTCTAAATCGTATAAAATAGCAGGATTTAATGTTTTCAACATTTCGTGTACCATGTTTCCTGCTAAAAAAATTTCGTGTACTGCATTTTCACATTGCTCTCTATGCATTGTACATTCCTTTTCGTTACGTAAAGTTTCAATTTCAACTACAGCATCTACCAATGCATCTTTATCTGCATAACAGTGATAGATGGTTTTTTTGCTGATGCCTAATTGACTAGCAATTTCATCTAAGCTAATACTACGTATGCCATATCGCATAAACAATTCATGGCTTTTTAATAATATTCTTTCTTGTACTTCCATATTCTTGAAATTGGGATGCGAAACTATGGAAACTTTTGACTTATCCAAAGTTTCCATAGTTTTTTTTATCATTTATTTGTTAAATGGCAGATATTAGTGATGAATTGAATACACAAATACTTGAAATTGTATAATAGCAACTATTGCTTATTGGATTATAGTATTTTTGCAGCATGGACAAGCAGCAAATTAAAGTGGCATATCATGTACAGCTAAAAAAACTATTACAATATTTTTTACAAGGTTTAATTGTATTGGCACCTATTGGCATTACAGTTTGGGCTATTTTATCGTTGTTTAATTTGGTAGATGGTATTTTACCCAATTTAATGCACTCCATTTTTCCTGATTGGATTCAAAAAAACAGTTCGGGTGATGTTCAACGAATTCCAGGATTAGGATTTGTTGTTGTAATTGTTTTTGTTTTATTGGTAGGTTGGTTATCGTCGATTTTTGTTGTAGGCCGTTTAGTAACTGTATTAGATAAAGTACTAGATAATACACCAGGTATTAAATTTATTTACGGTTCAGTAAAAGATTTTTTAGAAGCTTTTGCAGGAAATAAAAAGAAGTTTGATAAACCCGTTTTGGTAAATGTAGATGGCGAAGATGTTTGGCGTATTGGTTTTATCACCAGAAATAGTGCAGCAGATTTTAGCTTACTCAATCATGTAGTAGTGTATGTACCTCACTCTTACGCTATTAGTGGCATTACTTATTTTGTACCAAAAGAAAAAGTAAGACAATTTTACAACGAAATTTCTGCAGCCGATGCAATGAAATTTACTGTTAGTGGTGGTGTAGTTGATGTAGAAGATTAACAACTGTTGAATTAAAATAATATTTTTTGCTATAAACAATAAAAGCCATCAACTAAATGTGATGGCTTTTATTATATAATTTATTGTTGCTAATTAAAGTTCTTCCATTTGTGTGCTTACAAAATCCATTAAGGTTTTAATATGTGCTGGACTTAAATCAAACTTTAAACCTGCAGCTGCATACAGTTCAGGTAATGTTTTTGTACCACCTAAACTCAATGCTTTTATATAATTTTCAATGGCTTGTTGAGGGTTTTGTTTGTACTGCATCCATAAACCAATTGCACCCAGTTGTGCAATGCCATATTCAATGTAATAAAATGGCACTTCAAACAAATGTAACTGGCGTTGCCAACCAATTGCTCTATAAGTTTCTAAGCCAGTAAAATCAATTGCATTGGTGCTAAATTCTTGCAAAATTTCCATCCATTTTTCTGTTCTTTCTTCAATTGTATGTGTTGGGTTTTCGTACACCCAATGTTGAAATTTATCAATAATTGCAATCCATGGAAAAATGGTAATGGTTCTTTCTAATTGATGTTCTTTGGCTCTACTTAATTCCTCCTCACTTTCAAAAAAACTTTCCCAATGGTTCATGCTAAATAGTTCCATTGCCATACTAGCCACTTCAGCAATTTCCATAGGATATTCTTTAAACGCACTCAACTCTAAATTGTGGCTTAAAAAAGAATGTACAGCATGGCCACCTTCATGCACCATGGTGGTAACATCACTCATACTTCCTGCTGCATTCATAAAAATAAAAGGGGCTCCACTTTCGGCTAATGGACAATTGTAACCTCCTGGAGCTTTACCAATTCTACTCTCTAAATCAAAGTGTTTTAGCTCATTCATCTTGCGTAAACAATCAGCAAAAAAAGGATGTAATTTTTCAAAACAGGCTACCGATTTTTCGTACAATTCTGTACCATTGGTAAATGGTTTTAATGGTTGTATTCCTGCGGGTTCGGCTTCTGTATCCCAAGGTTTTAAAGTTGCTAAACCAAGTTTTTGTTTTTTCTTTTCATAAATTTTTTCAATCAATGGCAACACATGTTGCTTTACTGCTTCATGAAAATTATAGCAATCTTCTTTACTGTAATCAAACCTGCCCAACTCTACAAATTTATAATCTCTATAATTTGCAAAGCCAGCATTTATAGCTATTTCATGGCGTTTAGCAATTAGTTCAGTATACAAAGTATTCATTGCATCTTTATCTTGCAAACGCCTTTCTTGTATTTTTTTATACACTTCTTCACGCAAACCTCTATCCTCATTTTCTAAAAATTTACTAGCTTGTTGTAAAGTGTATTCTTGTCCATTTACTTCAACCGTCATTTTACCAGCAATGGCACCATATTGTTGTTGCATAACACTCAACTCTGCCTGAATAGGAATGTTTGCTTCTCTAAATAAATCAATGCTCTTTTTTACACTTCGTAAATAAGTAAAAAATTGTTGTTCATCCAATTCTTTGGTAAATGGAGAGTGAACAAATTTTTTGTTCAACGCATCTGCATAGGGTTGCAGTTTTGGTTGAATTTCCATACAGAAATATGCAAATGCTTCTTCTAAACTTTTATCGGTTGTATCGCAAGTCATTTTAATTTGTCGCCAACAAGCATCTTCACTTACCACAGCTTCTAACTCACTCATGTCTTTTAGCCATTGCTCTAAATTGCTTTTGTTTTCTATTGGTCGTTCTAACAATTCTTTAAAAAAAGGTTCTAAATTTTCCCAATTGGTAACAGTAAAATCTTTAGGTAAAAATGTACGTTCTAATTTTTCAATAGCTGCACTTAACATCATAATTATTGCATTTTTAAGTGGCAAATGTAAACGATGGTATCGTTAAAAAAGTACGAATAAATTGGTAGCAAAAAGTTTTCGTTCTTTAATTATCATTTGTCCCGCTGTACACTGCAAGTCCTCGCCTTTTTATCAAAAGTCTGTGGGCTTTTCGTTGCCATCGGGGCTAGATTTTAAGCTGCAGGAATATGATTATGGCTTGTAGTTTTGCCAAAGGCAATAGAATAGAGCTTACGAAACTAAAAGTTTCGAAGAGCGGGGGTATTTTAATTAATTATGTAAAGTGGTTCGTGAGGACACAAACCATGGCGGAGGGACGGGGATTATAGCTATCAAATTCCTATATAAATTATTCTTTACATTCGTAGTATAACTTATGGTAATGATTCAAAAAGAAAGCTTTGGTTCTGAATTAGATAAATTTAAACAGTATTTACAAAGTGCTAGTGTTGAAAATGCAAGAAGGGCATTGTTGTACCCATTGTTTCAAAAGCTATTTAAAGAAAAATTTAAAATTGAGAATGATGCAGCAGGTGCAGACGTATACATTGTTGGTCAGTTGGTTGTTGAAAGTAAGACTGAGCATAAACAATGGTTAGAAGGTTTATTTCAAGCTTTACATTATCACCGAAAATTTGGTTTGGGTTTTCATACAATAATGGTGATTGCTAGAGAATATATAGGAATCTGGAAAGTAAACAAGCTACCTGAAGAAGCAATTAAACTTTCTTATAAAGCAGATATACAAAAAGCACCAAGTGAGATTGGTAAAATTTTGGCAAAAGATTGTACTAAAGAATTAAGAGTAGCTATTCATGAATCTGCTTTTTATTGGTTAGAACCAAAAAATTTAGTAGGAGATATTTTTGGTGGGGCTAAAAACTTAATTACTGAAACATATGAGATACTTAAAATTTTAAAGAATCTTGATAGTGACCGTTTTCAAATAAATACTCACAACTTTATCAATACCATTGAAAGAATGAGAACATTCTTTCCAACTCCAATAGAAGCTGTACATGCGTTTTATACAATAGTTGCATTTTGGGATATTACAAGTACAGTTTCTGTTAATGAAGATGAAACAGAAATAACAGTTATTGGATTTAAAGGAAAAAAGAACAGTGCAGCAATACCAATACACAGAAATAAAGTAAAAGATTTTATACGATTTATTGAATCGCAATACATTTTTACAAATGAAGGAAGTGGTTTAACTGCTGATTATTACTTTGGTCGTTTTGATGAAGTTTTAGCAACGATAGATGCTGAATATGTGAAACAACATGGTATATTTTTTACCAATAATAATCTTAGCAAATTTGCACTTTGGTTTGCAAAGCATCAATTAGAAGAAGACTTAAATGAAAACTATATTGTGTTTGACCCTGCTGCTGGTAGTGGTAATTTAGTTAGTAGCTGGAAAGGTAAATTGAAGCATAAAATTGTAAGTGAATTACAACCCGATTTATTGAGAATTATTGAACGCCGAATGAAGGCTGACCCTTGGCATGTAGAGCATGGTTTTACAATTGTTCCAAAAACTGCAACCAACGAGGGATTAAATTTTTTAGATATTGATGCAGCTACATATTTAAGTAGATTAACAGGGGAGGTACAACGCAATAATATTTCAATGGACAAGCCATTGGCTTTTTTAATGAATCCACCTTATAAAAACACTGATGAAAATATAACTGCTCGTGAAGCAGTTAATTCGGAATATAGTATTCACCCAGATATACTTGAGCTTACTGGAGAAGACGCTGGCAAAGAAAGATACTTGGCTTTTTTAGGGCAAATATTGTTAATGGCAAAAGCACAAGTGAAAGAATTACCTAAAGCTGCACCATTAGTAATGATTTTTACACCAACCAGTTGGTTATTACCACGCCCAACTTACAAAGGCTTTAGAGATATTTGGGATAAGCACTTTGTTTATGAAACTGGTTTTATTGTAACGAGTAACGAGTTTTTTAAGTTGGATGGGAAGTGGCCATTGGCTTTTACAATTTGGAAATACAAACCCAATATTGCTAGTAATAAAAATATTGTAAAAGTTAAAGACCTTACTACATGGAAAGCAATTGATTTAAATATAAATTGGGACAATGAAGAAGGTGGTTTGGGGAAAGAAGTAAAAAAATTATTTCGAAGTAAAAAAGACGTTCGACTTGATAACACTAGAGGCTACATAAAAGATATTATTAACCAATCTATGTATGACTTTAAAAGAGATAGGACAAAAGAAGAAAAAGAATCTGGAAAGCCTTGTGGAGGATTGCCAATAAAAGATGAGCGAAGAAATAATAAAAAGACTTATGGAATAACTGATTCAATATTTATTGGCTTTATGGATGATTCCACTCCGTCAAGAATAAAGCAAGACAAATTTAAAAGGCATTCAAATAAACCAGATAGAATTTGGTTTCAATTAAGGCCAGGGTTTATTGATATAAATCTTACAAAAGTTCAATCTGGCTCTCCAGACAAATATGGTTATGTAGCCTACGATTTAGCTTCTGCAAAAACCACCTGTAGTTGGTTTGCATTAACTAAAGCATTAAATGGTGCTTATCCAGTTTGGGCAAACCAGTACAATATATGGTCTCCAAAAATTGATAAAAGCCAAGAAGCGTATTGGTATAGCTTGTGTTTTGCATTTGTATTGGCAGAAAATCGTTGTGTAGTTACTAAGTTTGAAAAAGATAATCCTGTTAAAGATGCACCAGAAGTATTTGTAGATAATCCACTTAGTACAAATAATAAAGACAGTTTTTGGAATAAAATTTTATTACCATCAATAGTACAACAACCTAACGATAATGTAGCAAAGCTTTTAGTAAATGCAATCACACAACTTTATAAATATTGGAATGAGGAATATTGCAAAGGACAAACTTTAGAATATGTAGGTTTAAATAATGAAGCTTATTTCAAGTATTTCAATTATCCTGATTTTGTTACTCCAAATAGTGGGCTTATTCAAATTAAGAAATTTGCCGAACAAAATACTTGTACTGATTTATTGAATAAGTTTACAGATATACAAAAGTTAACTTCTGCTGTAAAAAAAGAGTTATACAGATTATTAGTAGACGAATTTGAATATTTTGATTAAAACTATCCGCCTTGTTATGTGTTCCTCCGCTCTTCGAGACTTGTAGTTTCGAAGTTGTATTCTGTTGCCTTTGGCAACCAATACAATGTATACCATTGCTACAAGCAATATAATAAACCTTCGAGGCTAGAAGCCTCGAAGAGCATTTGGGAGTTCGGTTTTGCTAGTATTAAGCTTATTTAGTTTGTTGGGCAAGCCATAATTCCAAACAAATAAAATAGAAGAAATAATCATACAGCTTTCTCCAATTTCTCTTGAATATTTAAATACAATTAGTACATCTTCAGTCAACATTAATCCTATTAACATTAATACACTTGAAGTAATATTTATTTTCCAACTGCATATAACGATTAAGCTTGTAGCAAGCCACTGCACTATGTTGTAGGGGTTTCTTACAGTTGGCGTAGTTAATTCGAAAATTATATAAAATAAAAAAAACAACACAAAAAATTGTTCAATTGTTAAGGAATTTAAACGACTTTTTATTGGGAGAACTATAAGTATAATTAGAACTAAACATAGGGCAATATAAAAAGTAGAATTTGTAATTACAATGCCAATGTTGTATAAATATTTTTGCATAGTGTATAATGCACCAGCAGTATATATTCTTAGGGTTGGTTTATTTATACAATCTATTGTTTTGTTGGAAATTGCACTTTCAACAATTGGGGTAGTCACCGTCATTTTATCAACTACTTCTTTACTGTATTCTTTTAATGCAATTGTATATTCCTTCCATTCTTTAGCAGGAGTAAGCAATAGAGAAAACAATCCGATTACTAAAAAAGAGGTAACTCCTTTTTTGAGCATTTCAACGTCTTTTTTAACTAAAAAATAAAGTGCAGTAATAATAAAAATTGGTCGTAATAAAATGGCTGTAGAAATTAGTATAGCTTGAAGCCATTTTTTATGTGGACTATTATTTTTTTCGAGCCAATAAAAAAGAGAAAAAACGAAAGCATACACAATATATACTTGTCCACTTTCAATATGTACCATCCATTGTGGACTTAAAGTAAAAAAAACAACAAAAGCAATTAATGCAATTAGTTGATTTAGGAAATTGTTAAAGCTATTAATAAGTAAGAAGCCTGCAGCAAATAAAAAAAACAATTCTATTGCTAGCCAAATCAATTTTATATCGCAGTAGTTTAAATGAATTAAAACTTTATGGGTGTATAATAAAAAAGGAGTAGCAGTTATGCCATTAATAGTTTGTGTTGGCCGTTGTGAGTAATAAAAATATTTTTCAGATTCGCCAGCAACCCATTTGTGTGTATAAATATCTTTCCCATCTTTTTGTAAAGCAGCTCCATTAATTCTTAATACCAAATCATCGGCAGTTAAGCTATTAACTTTTTGTAATTGGTTTTTGCTAATGACAAACGCAACAATAAAAAAAGTAAGGTAAATAAATACCTTGCCTATTAAATTCATTTTGTTGTTCTCCAGCATTATTAAAATTTATTTTCTAATCTATTAAGGTTGCTAGTCAAATTGAGTATATACAAACAATTTACAATTTTTTTTTGAAACTCCTCGTTCTTCGAGACTTGTAGTCTCGAAAGGTTTATTCTGTTGCTTGTAGCAATTGTTTATACTTGCCAAAGGCAAGAAAGTATTTCTTCGAGGCTACAAGCCTCGAAGAGCAAGTTTTCAAACATTATAAAATTTATTTTAAAAGTATTGATTTTGCTAGTTCAATTGAATGAGTACATAAAACAATTACAATTCTTTCTTAAATACTCCTTCATGCATTCTTTGCAAAAATTGTTGCATTGCTTTCATGCCTTTAACATCATCTACTACCAACAAAAAATTCTTGGCTACTTGTTTTAGTTTGGCTTTATTGGTTTCGGTTTGTATGTAAGCTAAAATATTTTTAAATACATCACTTTCAAAATAGGGGCTATCATTTTTGTTTACAAAATAGCAACGCATCATGTTTTCCTTCAGGCTCATTTTTTCAAAGCCCAATTGTACACCCAACCAACGGCAACGAACAGTGGTAAATAAATCTTCTACCTCGTTGGGTATTGGGCCAAAACGATCAATCATTTCTGTATGAAAAGTTTGTAGCTCTTCTTCCTTTTCACAATTGTCTAAACGTGTATATAAACTTAAACGTTCTGTAATGCTTTCTACATAACTATCTGGAATTAAAATTTCCAAATCTGTATCAATGGTACAATCACTTACAAAATCATCTTGCTTGCTAATTTCGTCTTTAAATAATTCTTTAAAAGAAGTACGTTTTAATTCTCTTACAGCTTCTTCTAAAATTTTCTGATACATTTCAAATCCAATTTCAGCCATAAAACCACTTTGTTCACCACCCAATAAATTGCCAGCACCACGTATATCTAAATCCCTCATTGCAATTTGAAAACCACTTCCTAGATCGCTAAACTGCTCTAATGTTTGTAAACGTTTTCTACTATCAGTTGGTAAAGAACTCATTGGTGGAGCTAGTAAATAACAAAATGCTTTTTTATTGCTTCGTCCAACTCTTCCTCTTAATTGATGCAAATCACTCAAGCCAAAATGATGAGCATTGTTAATGATGATGGTATTTACATTGCTAATATCTACACCACTTTCAACAATATTGGTACAAACCAATACATCATATTTTTTATCAATAAAATTTAAAATTCTTTCTTCTAATTGATCACCTTCCATTTGTCCATGAGCAAATGAAATACTCAAATCAGGGCATTGAGATTGAATGATACCAGCCATTTCACTCAATCCTTGTACACGATTGTGAATGAAAAAAACTTGACCACCACGTTCTGTTTCATAATAAATAGCATCACGTATAAAATCGGTATTAAATACATGAACTTCTGTTTGTATAGGCTGCCTATTGGGTGGTGGTGTATTAATAATACTTAAATCTCTTGCACCCATTAAACTAAAATGAAGTGTACGTGGAATAGGCGTTGCAGTTAATGTTAAACTATCAACATTTGTTTTTAAAAGCTTTAGTTTTTCTTTATGAGCAACACCAAATTTTTGTTCTTCATCAATAATCATAATACCCAAATCTTTAAACTTGGTATCTTTTGCTAGTAAGCCATGTGTGCCAATTATGATATCAATTTTACCCTCAACTAACTTTTGTAAAGTTTCTTTTTTTTCTTTTGATGATTTAAAGCGATTGATATAATCTACAGTTACAGGAAAATCTTTAAATCGTTCTTGAAAAGTTTGATAATGCTGATAAGCCAATATTGTTGTAGGTACTAAAATAGCAGCTTGCTTTCCGTCAACCACAGATTTAAAAGCAGCTCTAATAGCAACTTCAGTTTTGCCAAAACCAACATCGCCACAAACCAATCTATCCATTGGTGCTGGCGATTCCATATCTTTTTTTACATCCTCAACAGCTTTGGCTTGGTCTGGGGTGTCTTCGTAAATAAAACTTGCTTCTAATTCGGTTTGTAAATAATTATCTGGACTATGAGCAAAGCCAACAGCAGCCTTGCGTTGAGCATATAGTTTAATTAAGTCAAAGGCAATTTCTTTAACCTTGATTCTAGTTTTTTCTTTTAATTTATTCCAAACATCGCTACCTAATTTATTAATTTTTGGAACAGTTCCTTCTTTGCCAGTAAACTTAGAAATTTTATGTAGAGAGTTAATGTTTACATACAAAATATCACTGTCTTTATAAATAATTCTTACAGCTTCTTGCATTTTACCATTTACTTCCAACTTTTGCAAGCCACTGTAACGCCCAACGCCATGATCTATATGTGTTACAAAATCTCCTGGTTGTAAATCTCTTAATGTTTTTAAAGTAAGGGCTTTGTTTTTATTAAATGCTTGCTTAACTCGGTATTTGTGATAACGCTGAAAAATTTGATGATCTGTGTAACAAACAACTTTTAAATCGTTGTCTATAAAGCCTTCATGTATAGATGTTGCAACAGGTACAAAATTAATTTCTGTATTTAAGTCTTTAAAAATTGAATACAATCTTTCCAACTGTTTTGCTTGTTCGGCAAAAATGTAAATGGTATAATTATTTTCTTCGTGGTTTTTTAAATCTTTAATCAACAAATCAAACTGTCGATTAAATGAAGGTTGCGTTTTGGTATTAAATTCAATGTCAATATTTGCCAAATGGCTTTTATAACCAAACTCTACCAAATGACGTTGCTTCATTTGTCTTTCAATAGTAGCAGCAGGTACAAAATCTTCTAGCTTAACTTCTTTTAAAATTTTGGTATCATCCTCATCTTCATTGTCTTCTTCTTTTTGCCCTTCGCCTCTCAGCTTAAGCCTTTCTAAAAACATTCCTAAATCTTCTTCTTGTACTTCAACTTTTTCTTTAATTACATCCCAATCTTTTAACCAAACAATAGTGTTTTCTGGCAAGAATTCAAACAAGGTAACTTTATCGCCACTATCAAATTGTGTTTCAACATTTGGTATAATTGAAACTTGCAAAAGCTTGCGTTCACTCAATTGTGTTTCAGGATCAAAAATTCTAATACTATCTACTTCGTTGCCAAATAATTCAACTCTGTAAGGCTTTTCATTACCAAAACTATAAATATCTAAAATGCCGCCACGTAAAGCAAATTGTCCTGGTTCGTACACAAAATCAGTTCTTTCAAAACCAT
>ERZ724517.667-NODE-667-length-20252-cov-5.283706_pt1 | contig 20252 bp, 18 predicted proteins | sample MGYA00376050_ERZ724517 | MGnify/ENA primary metagenome ERZ724517 (study PRJEB28724, sample SAMN07190886) | activated sludge metagenome | isolation source: activated sludge of sewage treatment plant in Hong Hong | place: USA: Christiansburg, Virginia | collected... | reverse complement strand
GCGTGATGGCGCTCGATGCGGTCAATGGCCCGGTGCTGACAATCGAGGGCCGCGATACCTTGGGCAACGCGCGCGCCTGGTATGTCCGGCTTTGGAACTATGCGACGGGCACGCCGGCCGACGCGCAAATCCACCTCGATTTCGACACGCTGGCGGGCGGCTTCCTGCACCCGTCCGAAGCCGATCCGGTGTGGGCGGGCGACATCGACCGGCTGTTCATTTCGCTGGTGCCGGCGGCGTTTGACGGAGTCGATGCGCCGTTGGGCTTGGGTGTCGCGGCGGTCGTCACCGTATCTGATATTCGCGCCGAAGGTGCCACTTCGACGCTGGCGATCGGCGATACGTTCGTGCCGCAGCACGGCGTACGCATCGCCAGCGGCTATGACGACAGCTACCATTTGACCCCGGCGCGACTGCTGCGCGGCATGGTGCAGACCGGCTACACCGATATCATCAACCACTATGTCGGGATGAGCCATTTTCCGGCACTGATCTGGGACGCTGGCGAGGCGCGGTTCGTCGTCGATCCGGCGGTGCCGGTGAACGCTGCCGCACGGGCCTGGCATGCAGAGTTTGCCGCGCGCGCGCACGACGCAGGGTTTGCACTGATCATCTCGCTGTCGTTCGAGTTGCTCGACCAGATTGCCCCGACGGATTGGAAACAGCGCGACGCGGCGGGCAATCCGGCGCTGACCGGCTGGTCGCCGCCTTCGACTTTGCTGTCGCCCGCCAATGCGTCGGCGATGGCGTATCTTGCTGATGTGGCCCGCGACTTTGTCGCGGTCACCGTCGCGGCAGGGCAGGCGCCGCGCTTTCAGATCGGCGAGCCGTGGTGGTGGGTCGGCATCAATGATGCGCCTTGCTTTTACGACGCCGCTACGGTGGCGGCCTATGCGACCGAAACCGGCCTGCCGGTGCCGCCCGCCACAACCGATGTCCGCACCACGCCGAGCGCGGCGCAGCGCGACTATCTCGATTGGCTGGGCCTGCAACTCGGGCGCGCGACGCTGGCGCTGCGCGATGCGGTGCGGGCTGCGGCGCCCGGCATGCAGGCACTGCTGCTGTTCTATGCGCCGCAGTTGCTGCGCACCGATGCGCCCGACTTGCGCCGCGCCAATCTGCCCGGTGCCTGGGCTTGGCCGGCGTGGGATGTGCTGCAGCTCGAAGACTATGACTTCGTGACGCGCGGCGATTTCGGCGGGCAGAAGGCGGCCCGTGCGGCGGTGGCGGATCTCGGCTATCCGCTTGACCAGCAACATTATTTTTCAGGCTTCGTGGCGGCGGCCGAAGACCGGACGCAATGGGCGGCGATCGATGCGGCGCTTGTTGCGGCGCGCGCGCGCGGCGTGGCCGAGCGCTTTGTCTGGGCCTGGCCGCAAGTGGCGCGCGACGGCTTTACCACATTCGAACTTGCGGGAGACGAGACCATGCCGGCGTTCCATGACGTGCAATTTCCGCTCGAACTCGGCTACGGCGCCGCCGGCGGCCCGCAGTTTTCGACGCAGGTCGCGGTCACCTCGTCGGGGTTTGAACAGCGCAACAGCAGCTGGGCCGATGCCCGGCTGCACTATGACGCCGGGGTCGGGGTACGGTCGGAGGCCGATCTGGCGGCGCTGATCCGCTTCTTCCGGGCGCGGCGCGGGCAGGCGCATGGATTTCGGTTTCGCGACCCGCTCGACCACAGCTCGCGTAACGACGGCCTGGCGCCGTCGCCGGTCGACCAGCAAATCGGCGTTGGTGACGGGGTGCGAACGCGATTCGAACTGACCAAGATCTATGGCGACGAGAATGCACAGCTGCGGCGCATTTCGCGGCCCGCGCCGGGCAGCGTGCGCGTTGCACTGGCGGGCGTCGAGCGGCTGACCGGGTGGATCGTCGATGCTGCCGGGGCTGTCGATTTCGATAGCGCGCCGGCGCCCGGTGCTGCGGTGTCGGCCGGCTTCCTGTTCGATGTGCCGGTGCGTTTTGCCGAAGACCGCATCGATGTTTCGCTGGCCGGCTACCAGACGGGTGATTTGCCGTCGGTGCCGCTTGTCGAAATCCGGGAGGCCTGAGGCGATGAGCGATTTTGCCACCGCCCAGCTCGGTCCGGCGCTGACCAGGCTGGCGCTCTGCTGGCGCGTCGTGCGCGGCGACGGTGTCGCGCTGGGCTTCACCACGCATGACGCGGCGCTCAACATCGACGGGCTGAGCTACGCCTCGGCACCGGGCATGGCGCCGTCGGCGATCATGGTATCGGACGGGCTCGATGTCGACACGATGGAGGTCGACGGCGCGCTGTCGGCCGACGCCATCACTGCCGCCGATCTGGCGGCCGGATGCTATGATGCCGCCGTCGTGCAGATCTTCATGGTCGACTGGAGCAACCTCGCGGCCGGACGGTTCCACCTGGCGCGCGGCCGGCTTGGCGAGGTGACACGGCGCCTGAGCGGCGGCGGCGGCAGCTTCACCGCGGCATTGCGCGGCCCGACTGCGGATTTCGAAGCGACCGCGATCGAAACCTATACGCCCGAATGCCGCGCCGAGTTGGGGGATGCCCGCTGCCGCGTTGATCTGGCGCAGCGGCAGCGGCTGGCACGGGTGACAGGCGTGATCGACAGGCAGACGTTTGAACTCGATGGCGGTGCGGTTGATGACTTCGCCAACGGCCGATTGCGCACGCTTGCCGGCGGCAACGCCGGCATTGACGTACGCATTGCCGCCGCGTCGGGCACAACAGTAGAATTTTTCGAGCCACTGCCGTTTGCGTTGTCCGTCGGCACGCGCGTCGAAATCCGCGAGGGTTGCGACAAGAGCTTTGCGACCTGCAGCGCGCGCTTCGCCAATGCCGCCAACTTCCGCGGCGAACCGCATGTGCCCGGCGGCGATGTGCTGACCAGGTTCCCGGGCATATGACGACGGGAACGCGCGCGCACCCGCAGTCGCAGGCGATCGTTGCAGCGGTGCGGGCCTGCATCGGTACGCGCTTCCGCAGCCAGGGGCGGGTGCCGGGGCTGGCGCTGGATTGCGTCGGGGTGGCGCTGGTTGCAGCACAGGCGGCGGGGCTGGTGCTGGCGAATTTGCCGCTTTATCAACTGGGTGGCGACAATGAAGCGCTGATCGACACGCTACTGGCCCGCGCGGGGTTGCAGCGCGTGACGGCTCCGGCGGCGGGCGATGTCTGGCTGTTCGCGCCGGCGCCGGGGCAGCGCCATCTCGCCGTGCAGGTCGACAACATGCCACGCGGCAGCCGTGCCGATACGCAGTTCGTTCATGCTCATGCCGGTGTTGGACGCGTCGTCGAGTCGCCCGCCGATCCTGCCTGGGCCCTGCTCGGCAGCTACCGATTTCCAGAGAGGTGCTGAACGATGGCTACGCTTGTATTGACCGCGGTCGGAACGGCCGTTGCCGGTCCGCTCGGCGGGCTTGTCGGCTCGTTCCTCGGCGCTTCGCTCGACCGTGTCATATTTGGCAGCGGCCGCCAGCAATCGTCGCGCAGTGGCAACCTTGCGGTGCAAAGCTCGGCTTACGGCGAGCCGATACCGCGTATCTACGGCCGGATGCGCGTTGCCGGCAATCTGATCTGGTCGCCGGGCATTCGCGAATCGCAGGCGCGCAGCGGCGGCGGCAAGCAGCGTGCGGGCACCGGCTACACCTATTCGGCGTCGTTTGCGGTGGCGCTGGCCGCACGGCACGTCGGCGCGATCGCGCGCATATGGGCTGACGGGAAATTGTTGCGCAACAGTGGCGGAAGTTTCGTGGTTGCGACCACGATGCGATTCTATCCGGGAACCGAGGCGCAGTCCGCCGATCCGCTGATTGTCGCGACAGAGGGGTTGGCGCATGCGCCTGCCTATCGCGGCATTGCCTATGTCGTGTTCGAAGATCTCGCGCTCGCCGACTATGGCAATCGCATTCCGAACCTGACGTTTGAAATCATTGCCGACAGCGAAGCGCCGGATGCGGCGGACATTGCCGCCGATCTGTTCGGCACTGTCGGTCTGCCGGCACCCGCGACGACGGGGGTATTCGCGCCAATCCACGGATTTGCCGCGCTGCGCGCCGGCAGTCTGCGAAGCCAGCTTGAAACGCTGATTCCATTGGCTGATTTGGCGATTGCCGATCTTGGCGCGGGCAGCGACGGCGGCCTCGTGCTGCGCGGCGGGCCGGGCAATGTCATCGCGTCCATACCTGCGGCCGACCTCGGCACCGTCGTCGCCGGCGAAGCCATCGGCACCCGCCAGTTCGATACGCGCGCAGCGGTCGCAGCGGTGCCCGACGCGGTGGCAATCGGCTTTTTCGACCCCGCGCGCGACTATCAGTTGGGCCTGCAGCGCGCCGTTCGCCGCGCGCCGGCGCAGCGCTGCGAGCAGCACGACATCGCGGTCGCGTTTGCTGCACCTGCAGCAAAGGCGCTGGGCGAGCGGATGATCGGCGCGGCGCTGGCGCGGCGAACGACGGGCGAGGTGCGGCTGCCGTGGCGCCACGCCGCGGTACGTGTCGGCGACACCATCATCGCGGGCACTGATCCATTGCCGTGGCGGGTCCGCAATATCGCGCTCGAAACAATGGTCTTGCGCTTGACAGTTGAGCGCCTGCCCAGTGCCGCACGTCAGGCTGTGACCGGGGCAAGCGCCGCGGATGCCGGACGCAGTCTGGCCAACCTCGACCTGCCCAACGGGCCGACCGAAATCCACCTGCTGGATCTGCCGCCGCTGCCCGGCGCGCTGCCGGGCACACCGCGGATCTGGATCGCGGCAGCAGGACCGCAGCCCGGCTGGCGCAGCGCCGAAATCGATGTCAGCATCGATGACGGCGACAGTTATAGCTGGGTCGGTACGATCAGCGATGCGACGGTCATGGGCGTTGCAGATCAGGTCCTTGCAGACGGCCCAGCGCACATCTGGGACTGGCATTCCAGCCTCGAAGTGACACTGCTCAACGCGGCAATGTGGCTTGAATCTCGCCCGATTGCCGCCGTGCTCGCCGGGGCCAACCTCGCCTTGGTCGGCGACGAACTCATCCAGTTTGCCGAGGCGCTCCCGATCGCGCCGGGTCGGTTCCGCCTGTCGGGATTGCTGCGCGGACGCAGGGGCAGCGAAGCGGAAATTGGCCGTCATGCCGCCGGTGACCGTTTTGTCCTGTTGGATGCGGCGCGGCTGTTCGCCTTTGATCCGCCGCTCGACGCCATGGGCAGTTCGTTCCAGTTTCGCGCCAGTCACCGCAGCGGTGCCGCAAATTCTTTTGCGACCGTCGTTCCTGTCGGTCGCGCGCTGCAGCCACTGGCGCCCTCCCATCTGACGCTGCTTCCACGCGGCGATGGTGGCATGACAGCGCTCTGGGTGCGACGTAGCCGTGCAGGCTTTGGCTGGACCGACGGCACCGATGCACCGCTCGCCGAGGATTCGGAGCGCTACCGTGTCGAGCTCTGGCACGCTGGGCAACTTGTCCGCGCTGCTGACACGTCTACCACGGCTTGGGACTATGATGGCGCAGCACGATTGGCGGACGGCATCACCGGTCCCGCGCTGTTCGAGGTCCGGGTTCGACAGACGAGCGGGCTGGTCGGCGCGGGCAACAGTGCGACCGCACAAATTGCCGTCGACTGAGCCCGGACTTCTTCAACTGAAATCATCACCCGAAAGGACAAGCCGATGGCCGAACTGAGTCACCGATATGCGCTGCCGTTCATTGCCGCAGGGCAGGCGCAGAAGGAAATAACCCATAACGAAGCGGTCGAGCGTATCGACACGTTGCTGCATCTGTCGGTGCTGAGCATGTCAATGGATACGCCGCCGGCCACCCCGGTGTCCGGATCGGCATGGATTGTCGGCGCGGCGCCGACGAACGAATGGGCCGGACATGCGGCAGAAATTGCCAGCTACGGCGACGGCGGCTGGCGATTTGTCCAGCCGGTGTCCGGTTGCCTGGCATGGGTGGCAGATCTTGGCGTGTTTGCCGTGCGGACCGATGCCGGCTGGTTATCCGATGCCTGGCCGGCGCGCGCGCTGCGGATTGGCGGCAGTGACATGCTGGCTGCGGCGGCGTCCGCAATCCCGGACACCAGCGGTGGCGCGACGGTTGACGCCGAAGCGCGCGCAGCAATTCTGTCGATCCTCAACGTATTGCGTTACATGGGGCTTATTGCCGGGTGACCGGTGCTGCATTGCAGTGAGTTAGTGCCGCACTGTTGTTTGGTTGCAACAGGAATCGCTGTTTCCCCGCTTGCACGCGACCAAGGCCTCCGCTAGACCTTTTTCGGGCTTCGATTGAGGCGCGAATAACGAAAGGGGTACAACATGCGGAAAATTGCTGTAGCGCTGGCACTTGCCACGACTGCACTCGCTGGTCCGACATTGGCTCGTGACAAGGCTTGGTATGCCGGTCTCGATGCCGGTGCGATGATCGTCAATGCAACAAACTTCGATCTGACCAATGCGGCCGGTACGTTCACCGCCGACAATGGCATGCGCAACACTTACGAAATCGGCTACGATGTCGATGGTGTGGTCGGCTATGACTTCGGAGCGATCCGTACCGAATTCGAACTCGGCTATCGCAACTCGAACATCAAGTCGGTCGGCGTACGTGGCGTCATCCCGGCGATCCAGATGCCGTATGCTGGTGTCGGCGTTCCGCCGACGGGCAACTACGATGCTGCTGATGGCAACGCTGAAGTGCTTTCGTTCATGCTTAACGGCATGGTCGATTTCGGCGGCAAGGAAGACTTCGGCTGGAGCGGCTTCGCCGGCGGCGGTATCGGTATCGCGCAGGTCAAGAACTCGGGTCTGGTGCTGGTCAAGTATGGCGCGCATTACCTCGACGACAGCGACACCGGCATTGCCTGGCAGCTGCTGGCAGGTATCCGCAAGTCGGTGACCAAGCATGTCGATATCTCGCTGAAGTATCGCTTCTTCAACGCGCCGAATGTTGAAACCTACAGCACCAACGGCGTGCTGTTCGAAAACAACTTCACCAGCAACAGCCTGCTGGTCGGCTTCACCTACAACTTCTACGAAGAAGCGGCTCCGCCGCCTCCTCCGCCGCCTCCCCCGCCGCCGCCGCCGCCGCCGTGCCCGCCGGCTGCCGTGACGCCCGGACCGTTCCTCGTCTTCTTCGATTGGGATAAGTCGATCGTCACGCCGGAAGCACAGGCGATCCTCGATCGCGCCGCTGAGCAGTTCGCTGCTACCGGCCAGACCAGTGTTGCTCTCGCCGGTTACACCGATACTTCGGGTACCGCCGACTACAACCTGCGTCTGTCGCAGCGCCGTGCCGACGCCGTGAAGGCTTACATGACAACCAAGGGCGTGCCGGAAGCAGCAATGACCGCGCAGGGCTTCGGTGAAACGAACCTGCTCGTTCAGACCGCCGACGGTGTCCGCGAGCCGCAGAACCGCCGCGTCGAGATCACCTTCAGCGGTGCCCCGGCACCGGTGTCGAGCGGTCCCTGCACGCCGCAGTAATCCGGCCGGCAATCGGTTGAAAAATTCGGGGTCACTCGCAAGGGTGGCCCCGTTTTTTGTGCGCTTGATTGTCGGATTTGACGACGCTTCAGTTTGTAATCGAAGCATCGCCGGCACGGCCAGCCAGGCGCCGATGCGCATGGAAACGCGAAGCGTGTGCGATTGGCAAATATTGGGAAGCCGAAGGCTAGGCCGTGTTGACAAAGGGGATTCCCAACAGCGTCTGGCTCTGATTCAACGTGGCTTTTGCGGAGGCCATTTTGATACGCGGTTTGATGAGCGACGAGGAATGGTCCTGCCTTGAGCCGTTTGTGATCGAGCGCGGGGCCCGGAGCGGCCGTCGCCCGCGGGACCACCGGCTTGTTCTGGATGGGATTTTCTGGATTGCGCGGACGGGCGTCGCTTGGCGCGATCTGCACGAGCATTTCGGCAAATGGTCATCGGTTTACCGGCAGTTCCGGCGCTGGACGGTGTCCGGCTTGTGGGAGCTGGTGCTGGAAGCCTTCAACGACAGCGGCGGTGGTAACCCCAGCCTGCAAATGATCGACAGCACAATAATCCGGGCACACCAGTGTTCAGCCGGCGCTAAAGGGGGACTCCGCGCCAGGGTCTTGGCCGTTCAAAAGGTGGCTTTACGACCAAGATCCATCTCCGCATCAATGCGATGGGCCTGCCCATAGCGTTCGCGCTGACCGGCGGCGAGGTCTCGGACTTCAAAGGCTATCTGCCCGTCATGAACGCCGGCAGACCAGCGCCCAAAGTGCTGCTCGGCGGTAAGGGCTATGACGTTGATTTTATTCGCCAAGACATGGAAATCCTCGGTGGATTTGCGATGATCCCGACCAAACGCAACCGCCTGATCCAGTTGCCCGTCGACTCCGCGATCTATGCCCTGCGCAACATGGTCGGACGCTGTTTCAACAAGCTCAAAAATGCCCGGCGACTTGCAACCCGCTAAGACAAAACCGCCGACAGTCATCTCGGCTTCATACACCTCGTCTCAATCCGGCTGTGGATACGTGAATTTTTCAACGCCTCCTAGGTCGCAGATTCATTATGATGGAATTGGCTGGCGACGCGTTGGCGCCGACTGTCAGTTGTTGAGTCTTGCGACAGTCTTGCCGCACGGTGACGATTGAAACGTAGCTGGCCACCTATGCTTTGGGCGGTACCGTGCGTCAGTTACGACCCCCAAGGTAATGCGGCCTTTTCTTGCTGCTTGCCGTAAACGTCGCTAGCCGCCGAATTCGGGCAGCGCGCGCGGTGAGATATCGACTATGATCAACGACTTCGGCAAGCCAACGCCCGGTTCGAGCGACGTGCGCATTTCCGGATTCAAACGCAGCGCCGCTTTGCCGAAAGCACCCTTGCGGAGCGACAGGACTTCGCGACCGACGACGCCGGCTTCTTCGCAGAACGGCAGCTGGGCGTCGATCGTTGAAAAGCTGTTATAGGTGCGAGTTGTGTACTGGTCGAAGCTGGTTTGGTACTTTGCTCCATCATGGCGCTTGAAGTGATCGAGCAAGGTCAGCCGCGCCTGATTCAGCTCCTCCGAATGGTGACGCAGGATGTCATTATAGGTGCGCACCGTCGCTAGGAACGGCAGGAACTGGCATTGCAGCGCCGCGATATTGAGCGCCGCGCGGATATTCCACACCGCATTGGCTTCGGCTTCGTCTATCGTCGTTTGGCGCAGCTTGACCGCCTGCGGTGCCGTCGGGCCGCGCTTGGCCGCCGCGGCGGGTTCGACCACCAGCGTGGCGGGCGCGGTGCCGGCCGGCTTGGGCTTCGTGGCTGCGGGCTTGCTCGACTTTGTTGCAGCTTGCGCGACTCCGCTAGCCAGCAGCGCCGCCAGCATCGCCGTCGTCAGAAGAACGCCCGAATTTTTCATCACTTTGCCTCGTCAGAAGGTCGGCCAAAAGCATGGGGCCGACATCCGCCTGCCCGATACGACCCTGTTTGCTACAAGCCGCGCCAACAGGTCAATGCCGCGATTGTAGCGCGGCATGGGCAGTGCCGGTTCGACCCGCAGCGCACAAAGACAGGTGACAAAAAAAGGACCGCCATTGCTGGCGGCCCTTTCCGATAATCAAGGATAATCTGTTGATTACTTGGCAGCCGGAGCTTCAGCAGCCGGTACAGCAGCGGCGTCAGCAGCCGGAGCAGCAGCCATGGCATCAGCGGCCGGCGCAGCAGCGTCAGCAGCCGGAGCAACCGCAGCAGCGTCAGTAGCAGCCGTGTCGGTTGCCGGAGCGGCAGCCATGGCGTCAGCGGCGGGAGCTTCGGTCGTCGTCACTTCGGTAGTGGTTTCGGCCTTCTTTTCGCCGCATGCGACGACGAACAGTGCAACGCCAGCAATGAGCGTGACGGTCTTCAGCTTCTGTGCGAATTCACTCATGATAGTCTCCCAATAGTCCTGAGCAAGATACCTGCGGTTTCGGTTCAGCCCTTATCCCCTAACCGAGGTAGACATTAAACGTAAAGTCGATGCGCCTCAAGGGGCATTGCTGCAGTGCCGAAATTTGCCATCAACGGTGACATTTTCACGACACCAGCGCCGCAAGAAAGCCCGGAAATTCGGCTTTGAGCGCCATATCCAACTCGCCCATCGACGTCTTGCTGCCCAGTGTGCGCAGGCTCGTGACGCCATGGTCGGTGATGCCGCACGGGACGATGCCGCCAAAGTGCGCCAAGTCGGGGTCAACATTGATAGCTGCGCCGTGCATCGTCACCCAGCGGCGCAGCCGCACACCGATGGCCGCGACCTTTTCCTCGCCGCGCGGCGTGTCCACCCAAACCCCGACGCGCCCCGGTGCAACCGTCGCCGCAACGTCAAAATGCGCCAGCGTCCGAATGATCCAGCGCTCGAGTTGCATGACATAGCAGCGCACGTCGCGCCCACGGCGATCAAGGTCGAGCATGACATAGACCACGCGCTGCCCCGGACCGTGATAGGTGTATTGGCCGCCACGCCCGGCAACATGCACCGGGAAGCGCGCCGGATCGATCAGGTCGCCAGCCTTGGCGCTTGTGCCGGCGGTATAGACCGGCGGATGCTCGACCAGCCAGACGCGCTCGGCTGCGGTGCCGGCACGGATGGCGTCGACGCGCGCCTGCATGAACGCCAACGCCGCCGCATAATCAGTGAGGCCGGGCTCGACGTGCCACTCGACGCCGTCAATTGCATCGCCCGGCCCGTTCGTCATCGCCACTGGCGTCTCCGTAGCGCGGCGTTCACGCAGTCAGCTCTTGCGCGCGTGCTGCCAAGATCAGGTCGCTGGCTTTTTCGGCGATCATGATCGTCGGGGCGTTGGTGTTGCCTGACACCAGATACGGCATGACGCTGGCATCGACAACGCGGAGCCCGCTGACACCGCGCACGCGCAACTCGCCGTCGAGTACGGCTTCTGCATCGGCGCCCATGCGGCAGGTGCCGACCGGGTGATAGATCGTCTCGCCCCATTGGCGCACCGCCTCGACCAAAGATTCGCGCGTTGCTGCGGCCGGCCCGGGCCAGATTTCGGCGCCGCGGAACGGGGCGAACGCCGCGCTGGCGCCGATGCGCCGCGCGATTTCGATGCCCTTGACGATCGTGTCGACATCTTCGGGTGCCGACAGATAGTTGGCATCGATCAGCGGCGCTGCCCGCGGATCGCTCGACGCCAGTCGAATCGTGCCGCGGCTTTCGGGGCGAACCTGGCAGACGTGGATCTGATAGCCATGCTGCGGTCCCATCTTCTCGCGGCCATGCGGCGCCCCGACCAGTGGCATGAAATGCATCTGGATATCCGGCGCGGCGAGCCCTTCGCGCGTCGACACGAACGCGCCGGCCGGCGTCGGGATGTAGCTCGCCGGGCCAGTCTTGGCGAAGAACCACTTCCCCAGCGCCGCTGCCTGGGTGAAGATCGAGCGCGTGCCGTTGAGCGTCACTGGCTGGGTGCACTGCCATTGCACCTGCACGTCGAGGTGATCCTGCAGATTGCCGCCGACATCGGGGCTGTCATGCACGACATCGATGCCAACCGACTTCAGATGCGCCGCCGGCCCGACGCCCGACAGCATCAAAATCTGCGGCGAATTGATCGCGCCGCCGCACAGGATCGTCTCGCCGGCGGTGACCACGACGCGCTTGCCATCGTGCATATAGGACACGCCGGTGGCGCGCTTGCCCTCGAACGTCACGCGCTCGACCTGGACATCGGTGCGGACTTCAAGGTTGGGGCGCCCCATCACCGGCGTCAGATAGCCGCGCGCCGCCGACCAGCGGCTGCCGTTCTTGATCGTCGAATCGTAGATGCCGGCGCCTTCGAACTGCGGTCCGTTGAAATCATCGGTGTGCGGAATGCCGGCCTGCTGCGCGGCGTCGAGGAACACGCTGATCAGGTCGTTGGGCAGCGCACGCTTTTCGGTATGCAGCGGGCCGCCCTTGCCGTGGAAATCATCGGCACCGCGCTCGCTGTCCTCGCTACGCCGGAAATACGGCAGCACATCGGCCCAGCCCCAGCCGGTCAGGCCAAGCTGCGCCCAGCGGTCGTAATCGCTGCTGTGACCGCGGATATAGACCATGCCGTTGATCGACGACGAACCGCCGACGACCTTGCCGCGCGGCCAGTACATTTGCCGTCCGCCCATCGTCGGTTGCGGCACCGTCCAATAGCCCCAGTTGAGCGGGCTCTTGTTGTCGGGCGGCAGGATCGTCGCGATGCCGCCGGGCATGTTGACCATCATCTTGTTGTCCTTCGCGCCGGCTTCGAGCAGCAGCACGCGGTTCTTCGGGTCGGCCGACAGCCGGTTGGCGAGCACGCACCCGGCAGATCCTGCACCGACAATGATGAAATCGAACGCGCCACGCATGCTGCCACTCCCAAGGCTGATTTGAGCGCAGCTATAATGCATTGGTAGCGTGGAGCAATACGCACATAGCAATCTCGGCAAATGCGTGTTTGTGCCGCGCCCCCTTCACATTCGGTCCCTACGCTGCCACATCAACGCGATGAGCACCGCCGATGACCTTGTCGCCAACGCGCCCTATGGCCGCATCGAGCAACTGACCCCGCTGATCCGGCGCGTGCTGGCGAAGAACCCGTCGCCGTTCACCTATATCGGCACTGGCACCTATATCATCGGCGGCGGCGACACCGTCGCGGTGATCGATCCCGGCCCTGCCGAGCCCGCGCACATCGCTGCACTGATCGACGCGGTCGCGGGAAAAACCGTCAGCCATATCGCCATCACCCACACGCACATGGACCATTCGCCCGCCGCGCCGGCGCTGGCGGCCGCCACGGGCGCGCGCATCGTTGGCTGCGTGCCGCTGATGCTCAGCGACGATGGCCCGCGCGCCGATGCCGGTTTCGACGCGACCTACGCCCCCGATGAGGTGATGGCCGACGGCGACAGCATTTCCGGCCCCGATTGGACGCTGACCGCGCTGCACACGCCGGGCCATACCTCGAACCATCTGTGCTTCGCGCTGGCGCAGGAGAAGGCGCTGTTCACCGGCGACCATGTCATGGGCTGGTCGACGACGGTGGTGGCGCCGCCCGACGGCGACATGGCGGCGTATATGGCGAGCCTCAAGCTGCTGCTCGACCGCGACGACGCCATTTACTACCCGACGCACGGCGACCCGGTCACTGATCCGCAGCGCTTTGCGCGCGGGCTGATCACCCATCGCAAGCAGCGCGAAAACCAGATTCTGAAGCTACTCGGGCAGGCGCCACAGACGATCCCGGCGATGGTCGCTGTCATGTACGCGATGGTGGACAAGAAGCTCCACCCTGCCGCCGGCCGCTCGGTGCTGGCGCATCTGATCGACCTTGAAGCGCGCGGCGTTGTCGTGCGTGACGGCGAAGTCTGGCGGATGGCATGAGGGGCAGCACGCTCCTCGTCGGCGTTGTCGCGCTTGGGCTGGGCATCGCCTATGGGCCGCAGCTCATCGAAAAGCTGCCGGCGCCGGTCAGCGGCTTCCTGACGCGGCTCGGCGGTGACGAGGATGTCGTCGCGACGCTGGTGACCTCGGTTCACAAGATGAACGACCTCAGCGTCTTCGGCGCGCAGCTCTACTCGATCGTCAAGACGCCGCACGAAGGTCTGATCGACGCGCTCGACACCACGACCTGGGTCATCGTGCCGGGGTCGGTGCGCTATGTCGTCAACCTGTCGGCCTTGGCGCGCGACAATTTCAACTGGGATGCCAAGTCGCGCACATTGGTCGTGGTCGTCCCCGATCCGGTGCCGACCGTGGCCAACATCGACGGCGCCCGCGCTCGCGTGCTGGTGGATGGCGTCGACCTCGCCAGCGGCGACGACCGCGAACGCATCCTGCAAAAAAGCCTCGCGGTGGCGCGCGACGATATTGGCCGCAAGGCGCGCGAGGACTATCTTATGCGGGCGGCGAAGGATTCGGCGCGCACGGCATTGCAGGCCAATTTCGCAGCGCCGCTGGTCGCTGCCGGCCTGCAACCCACCGTTACCGTTCGCTTTCGCAGCGAAGCATTGCTGAAGGGCTAGACCATGGACGCACGCCTCAACCCGCTCGGCCGCGGGGCCTTGGACGGCATCGACCTGCACGCCGAAATCGCCCGGCTGCGCAAGGAGAAGAACGCCGTCATCCTGGCGCATTATTATCAGGACCCAGTGCTGCAGGACCTCGCCGATTTCGTCGGCGACAGTCTCGACCTCAGCCGCAAGGCCGCCGCGACCGATGCCGATGTCATCGCGTTTTGCGGTGTACGCTTCATGGCCGAAGTCGCGAAAATCCTCAGCCCACAAAAGACCGTCGTGCTGCCCGACATGGCGGCAGGGTGCAGCCTCGAGGATTCGTGCCCGCCGGAGGAATTCGCCGCGTTCCGTGCCGCGCACCCAGATCACATCTCGCTGACCTACATCAACTGCTCGGCGGCGGTGAAGGCGCATTCGGACATCATCGTCACCTCGTCGTCGGCCGAACGCATCATCAACCAGCTGCCGCGCGACCAGAAGATCCTGTTCGCCCCCGACAAGCACCTCGGCGCCTGGCTCAACCGCAAGACCGGCCGCGACATGCTGCTGTGGGACGGCAGCTGCATAGTCCATGAGCGGTTTTCGGTCACCGAATTGCTCAAGTTGAAGGCGCTCAACCCGGCCGCGCCGGTGCTCGCGCACCCCGAATGTCCGGCGCCGATCCTCGAACTCGCCGACTATATCGGCGCGACCAGCGGCATCCTCGACTATGCGCTGAAGTCGCCCGAACAGACGCTAATCGTCGCCACCGAGCCCAACATTATCCACCAGATGCAGTTGAAGGCACCGCACAAGACCTTTATCGGCGCGCCGGGTGCCGACGGCAATTGCAGCTGCAATACCTGCCCGTTCATGGCGCTCAACACGCTCGAGAAACTCTATCTGTGCCTGCGCGACTTGAAGCCAGAAATCATCGTGCCTGAAGCTGTCCGGCTGCGCGCCAAGCTGCCGCTCGACCGCATGCTCGAAATGGCGGCCAACGCTTCGCCGGTGGCGGTGAAAGGTGACTGAACCGTTCAAACTGCCGGGCTTTGACCTTGATGCCTTTGTTGCCGCAACGCTCGCCGAAGACCTTGGCAGCGGCGGTGACCGCACCTCGGCCGCAGTCATTCCCGCCGAAGCGCAACTCCACGCTGTCATGGCAAGCCGCGACGAAGTCGTTGTCGCCGGCTTGCCGCTGGCGCTCGCCTTCATCCGCGCGCTCGACCCGCAGGCGCATTTCGAAGTCGTCGCGCATGACGGCGATCATCTGCCCGCCGGCAGTGCGTTGCTGCGCATCAGTGCCAACGCCCGCGCGCTACTCACCGCCGAGCGTTCGGCGCTCAACACCGTGCAGCATTTGACCGGCATCGCGACACTGACGCGCCAATATGTCGATGCCATCCATGGCACCGGCGCCATCCTGCTCGACACGCGCAAGACGCTGCCGGGGCTTCGTGTTCTCGAAAAGTACGCGACCCGCATGGGCGGCGCCACCAACCACCGGATGCGCCTCGATGACGGCGTCATGATCAAGGACAATCACATTGCCGTCGCCGGTGGCGTCGAGGCGGCAGTGCGTGCCGCCAAAGCTGCGAGCCTGCACGACATCGTTGTCGAAGTCGATTCGCTGGACCAGATTCCGCCGGCGCTTGGCGCGGGTGCCGACCGCTTGCTGCTCGATAACATGGGGCCGCCGATGCTGCGCGAGGCGGTCGCGCTGATCGCCGGGCGCGTGCCGACCGAAGCTTCGGGCGGCGTCAACCTCAACACCATCCGCGCCATCGCCGAAACCGGGGTGACCTATATCAGCGTCGGACGCATCACCCAGAGCGCGCCGGCTGCCGATATCGGGCTCGATTTCGCCTAAGGCGCTGCGGCATTGCGGGGCGCGACAAGCGCTGCGACAGCCGCTAGAACCGCGTCATGGCCGATACCGATCCCGCTCCCGAAATTGCCGCTGCGCCGTCACCTGCCGCCGTGGCACCACCTAAACGCGGCACCACCCGCCGCAACATCTTGATCGGCACCGGCGCTGTCGGCGGGCTGCTGCTCGGCTATGCCGTCTGGCCGCGCAAGCAGCGGCTCAACTGGGTCGCCGGCCCCGACGAATCGCGCATCAACGGCTGGCTCAAGATCGGCACCGATGGCCGTGTCATCGTCGCCGTGCCGCAGGCCGAAATGGGGCAGGGGGTCTACACCGCACTGCCGCAGATCCTCGCCGACGAACTCGGTGCCGACTGGAACACCGTCGGCGTCGAACCGGCGCCGCTCAACCCGGTCTATGCCAATCGCGGCATGGCCGCCGACGCCACCAAAAAAATGCCCGCACTGTTTCGCGGCATTGCCAACTGGGGCATCGGCGAGGTCATGAGCCGCTTCGAGGTCCAGCTGACCGGCGGCAGCAGCTCGGTGCGCGCCTATGAACCAACGCTGCGGCTCGCCGGCGCCGCCGCACGCGAGATGCTGTGCAAGGCCGCCGCGCGCCGCTGGGATGCCGACCCCGAAGACCTCGACACCGCCAACGGCTTCGTCATCTACAAGGCCAACCGCATCCGCTTTGCCGACATCGCCGGCGAGGCCGCGCAGGAGGACATGCCGAGCGAGCCGACGCTGCGCAGTCCGTCGAAGAACCGCCTGATGGGCAAGGCCGTCCAGCGCATCGATATTCCTGCCAAGACCAACGGCAGCGCCCGCTTCGGCAGCGATGTCCGCCTGCCCGGGCTGGTCTATGCCGCCGTGCGCTCGGGGCCGACGGGCGATCCGGCGCTGACCGGCGCCAATGTCGCCGCCGCCCGCGCCGTTCCCGGTGTCCTCGACGTCGTCAAGGGACCGACTTGGGTCGCCGTGGTCGGCACCAGCTGGTGGCTCGCCAACAACGCGCTCGATGCCGCCGCACCGCAGTTTGCCGCACAGCCCAAGCCCGCCGGACCGTGGATGGCGAAGGCGCTGCGCGACGGCCTCGATACCGGTGAAATCGCCGTCGCGCAGGATGAAGGCGATGCTGCGGCATTGCTCGCCAAGCCCGGCACCATCACCGCGACCTACAGCGTACCATTCCTCGCGCACGCCTGTCTGGAGCCGATGAACGCCACCGCGCGCATCACCGATGGCCATGTCGAAGTCTGGGCGCCGACGCAGTCGCTGACGCTCGCGACCTGGGCGGTTTCGCGCGCGCTCGGTATCGAGGACAAGGACGTCACCGTCTATCCGACGCTGCTCGGCGGCGGCTTCGGGCGCAAGGTCGAGGTTGATTGCATCGTCCAGGCGGCACTGATTGCGCGCGCCACCAAGCGCCCGGTGCAGCTGATCTACAGCCGCGCCGAAGACATCGCGCAGGACAAGTTTCGCCCCGCCGCCGTGGCGCGGATGCGCGGCCAGTTAGAGCCCACCGCGGCCGGCAAACGCGTCGGCGCCTGGGGCGCGCGCATCGCGGTGCCCGACCCGGCGTGGTCGATGATGCGCCGCGTCATGCCGAGCTTCGCCAGCGATGCGCCCAAGGCCGGCGCCGGCTCGATCGAAGGCGCATTCGACCTGCCCTATGACCTTGGCGCGGTGCTCGCCGAACATGCGCTGGTCGACCTGCCGGTAGCATCGGGCATCTGGCGCTCGGTCGGCCACAGCTTCACCGGCTTCTTCGTCGAAAGTTTCATCGACGAACTCGCGCATGCGGCGGGTGCCGACCCGTTCGCGTTCCGGCTGGCGCTGCTCGCGGGCAGCCCGCGCCATGCCGCGGTGCTGCGCGCGGTGATGCGGCTCGGCGGGCCGCTTGGCATCGTCGAACCCGGCGTGGCGCGTGGCATTGCGATCCACGAAAGCTTCGGCAGCATCGTCGCGGTCATCGCCGAAGTCGCCGCCAAGCCCGGCGAAATCACCGTGCGTCGACTGTCGGGCGCGATCGACTGCGGCCAGGTCGTCAACCCGAACATCGTCGCCGCGCAAGTCGAAGGGGCGATGCTGTTCGGGCTGAGCGCCGCGCTGACGGGCGATATCCAGTTCGAGGGGGGCCGCACCACTGCGACCAACTTCGATGGCGCGCCGTTGCTGTCGATGGCGCAGGCACCCGTGACGCAAGTCGTCATCATGCCCAGTACCGCACCGCCCGGCGGCGTCGGCGAACCCGGCACGCCGCCGGTCGCCCCTGCGGTCGCCAATGCGCTGTTCGCCGTGACCGGCAAACGCTTCCGTGACCTGCCGCTGGTCGGCAAGGTCTGACGGTGGATTTGGCCAAGGGCCACCCTCCGGTGGCGGTACCCGACGGCCACCCGCCGGTATTGACGCCGCGCGTTGGCGTCCTGCTGGTCAACCTCGGCACGCCCGACGCGCCCGACCGCGCCAGCGTCAAACGCTACCTCGCCGAGTTTCTGTCCGACCGCCGCGTCGTCGAAATTCCGCAAATCGTCTGGCAACCGATCCTGCGCGGCATCATCCTCAACACCCGCCCGAGCAAGACCGCGGCGAACTACGCCAAGATCTGGGAAGGCACCGATCCCGGCGAATCGCCGCTCCGCCGCATCACCCGCGAACAGGCCGCCGCCATGGCGGCGCATTTCGGTGACGGTGTCATCGTCGACTGGGCGATGCGCTACGGCAATCCGTCGATCCCCGACCGGCTGGCAGCGCTCAAGGCGGCGGGCTGCAACCGCATCCTGATCGCGCCGCTCTACCCGCAATATTCGGGCGCGACGACGGCGACGGTCAACGACAAGGTCTTTGAAACGCTGTCGAAATGGCGCTGGCAACCGGCGCTGCGGACGCTGCCGCCCTATCACGATGACCCGGCGTATATCGATGCGCTCGCAGTCTCGGTGCGCGACCAGATTGCCGGCCTCGACTTCCGTCCCGAGCTGCTGCTGGCGTCGTTCCACGGCATGCCGCAGCGCACGCTCGAACTCGGCGACCCCTATCACTGCCACTGCGCCAAGACCGCGCGGCTGCTCGGCGAAGCGCTCGACCTGCCTGTGCAGATGAGCTTCCAGTCGCGGCTCGGCCGCGCCGAATGGCTCAAGCCCTATACCGACAAGACGCTCGCCGAATTGCCGGGGCAGGGCGTGCGCAAGCTGGCGGTGGTGTCGCCGGGATTTTCGGCGGACAATCTCGAAACGCTCGAAGAAATCGCGATACAGGGGCGCGAGACTTTCCTCGAAGCCGGCGGCGAAGCCTTCGCCTATCTGTCCTGTCTCAACGCCGATGCGCCGGGCCTCAAAATGCTCGCAGATTTACTCGCGCGCGAACTTGCCGGATGGGTGCCCGCGTCCTAGTCTGCGCAGGTAACCGACTGGGGAGTTTTGAGACATGGCTCGTGTGGCAATCGTAACCGGCGGCACCCGCGGCATCGGCGAGGCGATAAGCCTCGCATTGCGCGACGCCGGCTATACCGTGGCGGCGAACTATGGCGGCGATGACGCCAAGGCAGCAGAGTTCACCAAGCGCACCGGCATCGCATCGTACAAATGGAACGTCGCCGATTTCGATGCTTGCCAGGCCGGTGTCGCCAAGGTCGAAGCCGACCTCGGCCCCGTCGATGTGCTCGTCAACAATGCCGGCATCACCCGCGACGGCGTGTTGATGAAAATGACCTATGCGCAGTGGAAGGAAGTCATCGACGTCAACCTCGGCGGCTGCTTCAATATGGCCAAGGCGGTGTTCCCCGGCATGCGCGACCGCAAGTTCGGCCGCATCGTCAGCATCGGCTCGATCAACGGGCAGGGCGGGCAGTACGGCCAGGTCAACTATGCCGCCGCCAAGTCGGGCATCCACGGCTTTACCAAGGCGCTGGCACAGGAAGGCGCGCGCGCCGGCATTACCGTCAACGCCATCGCACCGGGCTATATCGACACCGACATGGTCGCCGCGGTGCCCGCCGATGTGCTTGAAAAGATCGTCGCCAAGAACCCCGTCGGCCGGCTCGGCAAGGCCAGCGAGATCGCGCGCGGCGTGATGTTCCTGGTGGGCGACGACGCCGGCTTCGTCACCGGCTCGACGATGTCGATCAACGGCGGGCAGCACATGTATTGATGCGACGCGTGGTGCACCGGTGATGTCGCGCCAGTCCGGCCTCGTCAAAGGCTCGGTCAAGATTGCCGGTCACGCCACCTCGATCAGCCTCGAGCCGCTGTTCTGGACGGCGCTGCGCGAAGCCGCGGCCGCTGACGCGCGGCCACTCAGTGCCATCATCACCGAAATCGACGAGGCGCGCACGACCAACCTGTCCTCGGCAATCCGAGTCTGGCTGTTCGAGCGCGCCCGCGTGCAGTCTGACCGCGACTAGAACCGCGCTTCGGGCGAGGCGAGCCATGCCGCTTCGGCGGGAGTCGTCGTGCG
>ERZ724517.657-NODE-657-length-20319-cov-4.870213_pt1 | contig 20319 bp, 16 predicted proteins | sample MGYA00376050_ERZ724517 | MGnify/ENA primary metagenome ERZ724517 (study PRJEB28724, sample SAMN07190886) | activated sludge metagenome | isolation source: activated sludge of sewage treatment plant in Hong Hong | place: USA: Christiansburg, Virginia | collected... | reverse complement strand
ATGTAGCGCGCGGCATGAAAGAGCCCTGCTATAATGTAATCGATGATAACAAAGTTGAACGCTATTGCTTCCGGGTGACAGGCACTGAAACCGTTAATACCGCACTGGGTAAAATGGAAGCAGTGGTGGTAGAACGCGTCCGCAAGCCACAAAGCCCGCGCTATACCCGTTTCTGGTTTGCACCATCACTGGATTACAGCATTGCCAAACTGGAACATCAGGAACAGAAAGGGAAAAACGCGTATTCGCTGGAAATCACTTATTACAAGCGCGAAACAGTCAAATAATCAGCAACGTATATTTCTTATTCATGCCGCAGAATATCTGCCGGCTGCACCCTTGTTGCCCGCCAGGCTGGATATAAACTGGCGACTGCACTGATCAATAATGCCGCAGCGACAACCAATCCCACATCCATTACCCTGAGGTCAGATGGCAAATAATTGACGGGGTAAACATCAGTACTGAGAAAACGCACGCCCAACAAACCTTGCAAACCCTCTGCAATAAACGGCATTGCCCATGCGAGCACACATCCCGATATAGCACCGATCATGGTGCCTGTTGCGCCAATCAATAAACCGTGCAACATGAAAATGTGCATGATGCGACGGTTGGGTACACCCATCGCCCGCAAGATAGCAATATCGCCCCGTTTGTCTGCCACCACCAACACCAGCGAACACACCACATTAAATGCGGCAATCACAATAATCAGCGTCAGCATCAACACCACCATCTGCCGCGACATCTGTATAGCCTGATACAAATTACCGTGCGTCTGGAACCAGGTTTTTAGGTAATAACCACGCGGCAGGGTTTCAATCAACTCCCAAGCCACTTCATTAGCATCCAGCCAGTTGTCCAGTGTAAAACGGATGGCTGAAACACCGTCAATCTTGTAATAACCCTGCAGCAAAGGCAATTGCGCCAATACAAGATGGTTATCAATTTCTGTACCCGTTTCATACAGCCCGGCCACATGCAAACTGAGGATGCTGGGTTCAGCCTGCTCAGCACCTGAACCAGGCAACATCACAACAGCCGTGCTGCCTGCCGCCAGCCCCAGCTTGGTCGCCACTTTTTTACTGATCAACACAGACTGCGGATCGGCGCGCCAGTTTTGCCAGGATGAGGTATCGGTAAATTCTTCAAAATGTGACAACCGCGATTCCGCTTCAGGATCGGTAGCAAACAACAAAACAGGTTCTGCCGCCGTTCCCATCACCAGCAAACCTTGCGCCTCGATCAAAGGACTGGCAGCAGTGATTCTTTTATTCATCAAAACAGTAAGGGCTTTATCTTCCCAGTGATCAATATCGCCATCTTTGGGATACAACGTGATGGCAGGCACCACACGCAAGATACGCGTACGCAATTCGTGTTCAAAACCATTCATGACTGAAAGAACAGTGATCAGCAACGTGACCGCAATAATCAGCCCCGCCATCGACAAGCGGGAAATAAATCCCAACAGTTGCGAACCACTGCGCGCCTGCGCATATCGCCAGGCAATAAAACGCGTCAGCATGCGCTGTTTTCCTTCACAAGCGCTTCTTGCATAGAAAATGGCTGCAGTTTTCCATGATCAAGCACGAGACAACGGTCCTGTTTTGCTGCCAGCATGCGGTCATGGGTAACCAGCACAAAAGCTAGTCCGTAGTCACGATTCAGGTCATTCAATAATTGCTGGATATATTGTGCATTGTCTGCATCCAGGTTGCCAGTGGGCTCATCCATCAACACACAAGCCGGCTTATTGACCAGTGCCCGCGCAATCGCCACGCGCTGCCTTTCGCCGCCAGACAACTGGGCAGGCCTGTGCGACAAGCGCGCACCGAGTCCAACTGCATCCAGCATGTCTTTTGCCTGCTGTTGCGCTGCAGACTTTTTCTGTCCTGCAATCAATAACGGCATGCAGACATTTTCCAGCGCACTGAATTCCGACAACAAGTGATGGAACTGATAGACAAAACCCAGTTGCTGATTACGCCAGGTTGCCCGATCGCGTTCCTGCATAGACTGCCAGCTTTTTCCGGCAATCAGCACCTCGCCGGATGCAGGCTCATCCAGGCCACCCAACAGATTGAGCAGTGTTGATTTTCCCGATCCTGATGCACCTACAATAGCCAAACGCTCACTGCGTTTTACGCATAAATCAACATGATCCAGCACATGCAAGATCTGCTCGCCTTGCTGATAATTTTTTACCAGTTGACGGCACTCCATGACTATTTCATTTTTATTATTAACAGTATCCATAGTGTCTTCACTCATAAGTGTTTTCACTCATATCGCAACGCTTCCGCTGGATGAATTTTTGATGCGCGCCAGGCCGGGTAGAAAACAGCTATTGCACACAATGCCAAGGCCAAGGCGACAATGGAGAACACCTGCTCCCAACGCCATTCACTGGGCAAGTGCGCAATAAAAAACATCTGGGAATCCATCAGCTTCTCGCCGCCGATTTTTTCCAGCCATGCACTGATGGCTCCCACATTCAGCGACAGCAGAGTGCCCATTAATGCGCCCATACCAATACCGGCCACACCCATTGCCATACCGTAGATCAGGAAGATGGCGAGTATCGCGCCACGGGAAGCACCTATCGTGCGGAGCACAGCAATATCATTGCGCCGATCTGCCACTGCCATCGTCAATATCGAGACCAGATTGAATACCGCCACCGCTATAATCACAGACAGCATCAAAGACACCATGATTTTTTCCATACGGATAGCATTAAACAGCGTACGATTTTCATCGCGCCAGCTTTTCAGTTCAAATCCAGACAACACCGGCAATACACGCAACGACTCAAGCTCTTCAGGCGCGCGCATCACGTCATCAAACCGCAAACGCAGCGCATCCACTCTGCCACCGGTACGCAACAATCGCCCTGCATCATCAAGATGCACATATAACTGGGACGAATCCAGCTGCGCACCGACTGAAAAAATGCCGACTACCGTAAAGCGCCTGCTGCGCGGAAACAGGCCAAGTGGCGTGACACTCACCCGCGGCAGCATGATGTTGATGCTGTCACCCACTTCCACTTGAAGCTGGCGCGCGAGTGATCGCCCCAACACAGCGCCAAATTCACCCGGCTGCAGCGCCTGCCACTCGCCTTGCGTGACAAAACGGTCAATTTGCGAAACGCCGGCTTCCAATACCGGATCTACACCAAACATTTCCCCGCCACGTACACGGCTGTCGGATTCCAGCAACACCCGCGCACGATCCTGCGGTGCCGCCGCCAACAGACGGGATGGTTGGTGGGCCTGTGTTTGGAGTTGCTGTACCAGTAACTGCCAGTCTGCAATACCATCGCTCGCGGTTATCTGCGCATGTGGAACAGCGTGCAAGATGCGGTTACGCATCTCGCCTTCAAAACCGTTCATGACAGATAACACCAGCACCATAGCCATCACACTGACAGCCATTCCAACTATCGAGGCGAACGAAAACAACGACACAAAGCGGCTACCCTTGCGTGCCGACAAATACCGAAGCCCTACCAGCCAGGAGAGAGAATTCACTGCTGTTATATATCCTGTGCGAAAGCAGGCATTCTAGCAGGGCTGGCGCATCAATGACCCGTCTCCGCTAGACTGCTGCCCTGGCCACGCCCTATGGAAATACTCATGGACAACCTGCTCGCCCGCTTTGCCAACGCCTTCCCGCTGTGGGTCTTTGCCTGCAGTGCACTGGCCTTGTGGCAGCCATCATTATTCACCTGGTTCAGCGGGCCATGGATCACCTATGGCCTTGGCGTGATCATGCTCGGCATGGGCATCACACTGACCGCCGAAGATTTTACCCGTGTGCTGAAGTTTCCATCCTGGGTGCTGGCGGGCGTGTTGCTGCAATACACGGTGATGCCACTGTCCGGCTGGGCGATTGCCAAACTGCTGGCATTACCGGACGCCTATGCAGTCGGCCTCATTCTGGTCGCCTGTTGCCCGGGAGGCACAGCGTCCAATGTGGTGAGTTACCTGGCTCGCGCCAATGTTGCGCTGTCCGTCACGCTCACCACACTCTCGACGATCATGGCCGTAGCTATGACGCCGTGGCTCACAGCCACACTGGCCGGTTCGCGCATGCCGATTGATGCCTGGGGCCTGTTTGTCTCGACACTGCAAGTGGTGTTATTGCCTGTCGCACTTGGCGTGCTGTTGAACCGTTTTGCGCCGAAACTCACAGTACAGGCGGTGCGTATCAGCCCGTCTATTGCCGTGATTGTGATTGCGCTGATTGTCGCGTCCGTACTCGGTGCTGGCCGCGAACAGGTGCTCACTGCCGGACTGCGCCTGCTGCTCGGCGTATTCCTGCTGCATGCGTGCGGATTTGGTTTTGGTTACTTGCTATCCAGACTCTGGAACCGCAGTGAAACCGTGGCACGAACTATATCGATCGAAGTGGGCATGCAGAACTCCGGCCTTGGCGCTCATCTGGCACGCACGCATTTTCCTGCGGGTTCCGGAGTGGATATACCCAGCGCGATTTCCGCACTGACGCACTGCATGATTGGTAGCTTGCTCGCCGCGATATGGCGGCGGATTGAGCCAAAAGACTGAAGCGAAGGATCAGGCTATGCGTGACATTAACAGCCGTGACGACTTGCAGCACATCATCACTGTGTTTTATTCACAGTTACTGACCGATCACATCATCGGTTTTTTCTTTACCGATATCGTGCAGCTCGATCTGGACAAACACATCCCGAAAATCGCGGACTTCTGGGCTTTTCAGTTACTGGGCGAGAAAAACTACCAGGGCAATGTGTTTGAAGTGCACCGGCAACTGCACCTGAAAGCTGCGTTAACGGAAGACCACTTCCATCGCTGGGTATTTGTGCTGCACAGTACCATCGACAAGCTTTACGCCGGCCCGGTTGCCGAAGCGATGAAACTGAAAGCAGCGATGATTGCCAAGAAGATGGCGCAAGCGCTCGCTAGCGGCAGTAGCTCGATCGAATTGACAGAAGGCGTTCGTCTTTACCCCAACACCCGCTGATACGGCGGCATGCTGTCCAGCAAAGCACGGCCATAACGTTTTGTGACAAGGCGCCGGTCGAGGATAGTGATGCGGCCCGTATCAGTTTCCGTGCGCAACAGCCGGCCTGATGCCTGCACCAGCCTCAAACTCGCATCTGCCACCGAAATCTGCATGAATGAATTACCGCCCTGCGCTTCTATCCACTCGGACAAGGTCTGCTCTACCGGATCGTCAGGCGGTGCAAACGGGATTTTGGCAATCACCACGTGGCGTAAATAGTCACCGGGCAAATCCACACCTTCTGCAAAACTGGCGAGTCCGAAAATCACACTCGCTTCTTTCTTGTCGATGCGTTCACGGTGCAACTGCAATAACTGCTGTTTGCTGTAATCGTCCTGCAGCAATATCGTCGCGCGAAACTCGCGTGAAACGTCCTGATACACTTCCAGCATCTGGCGGCGAGAAGAGAACAACACCAGTGTCGCTTCTTTCAAGTCCACCGAATCATGCATGAATGTCACCAGCGACTGCGTGTGCAACTCGGCCTGATTGCCTTCCACCGCTTGCAGCGGCACGATCAACTGCGCAGATTGTGCATAGTGGAAAGGACTGGGAACAATCACGCACTCACTGTCATCTGGCAATCCAGTCCGTTGGCGAAGGCGCTCAAAACTACCGAGTGCAGTTAATGTGGCCGAGGTAATCACGGCAGCAAAACAGCGCTCCCACAGATTGTCTTGCAGCATTGCCACCGGCAACACAGGGCTGGCACACACTTCAATATCAACACTATTACCACTGTCGTGCAGCGTTAACCAACGCGCAGTGGGCGCACCAGATGGCACATCCGCCCTTGCGTAGAGCGCCCACAATGCTTCTCCGTGCGCACAACGCTGCCATAAACCACCCACAGCCGTGTAAGCCTGCTCGACCACTTCGCGCGCAATATCAGTACCGCGACCGTCCAGCATGTCTTCAATCGCTATCGACAAGTCACGCAATACTTCACCGGCATCCTGCCATTGCTTCTGCAGTATTTGCGCCATGTCGCGCAACTCATCAGGCACTACGCCACCGGCAAAACGGTACTGCTTTTCCCGCTCTTCCGCGCGGCCGGCATAAATCTGTTCCAGCATGGGAAACAGGTGTTGGTGCGACTGCACCAGCGTTTGCTCTATCGCTGTCCAGCGCGCTATGGCCGCTTGCACCATACGCGCCACGGCCAGCATTTGCGCAACAACCGCTATCTGTCGTGTTGCATTCTGGATCCATCGCACACTGCCCTGGACACGCGTGTGCGCCGCAAAATGCTGCAACGCTTTATCAGGCAAGTGATGGCCTTCGTCAAAAATGTAAATTGATTGTTCCGGCGCGGACAGTATCGCGCCACCACCCAGCGCCAGATCAGCCAACACAAGGTCATGATTAGCCACTATTACATCAGCACCCACCAGATTTTCGCGCGCCTTGAAAAACGGGCACTGCGTGACATAGGCGCAACGCCGGCCGGTACACTGGCTGTGATCGGTTGTCAGGCGCTGCCAGTCTTCATCGTCGATAGATTGCGGCCAGCTGTCGCGATCACCATCCCACGTAGCGGCACCGAGGCCATCCAGGAATGACTGGTACAGCGCCAGCGATTTTTCCGGCAACAAGGCATCCTGCTCATCCGGGTAAAGCGCTTGTGTACCCATTTCATCACCGCTGCCGTGCGCCAGCTGGAAATCGAGCTTGTAGACACACGCGTAACGCCCACGCCCCTTGGCCAGCGCATAGCTGAAATGCAGGCCGCTGTGACGGCGCAAGTCTGGCAAATCCTTGAGTACGATCTGCTCCTGCAGCGCGACCGTCGCGGTCGAGATCACCAGAGTCTTGTCCATTGCCTGTGCCACGGGAATAGCGGCCAATGCATAAGCCACGGTTTTTCCTGTGCCGGTACCCGCCTCAACTGCGCAGACATGCCGGCCGCTTACGCGCATGCCTTCAGCGTCCACCTGTATCCCACCCAGCGTGCGCGCCACCGCCGCAATCATCAATTTCTGGCCATGGCGTGCCTTCAGCCCCTTCTGCTCAAGAAAATGGGAATAGGCGGTCTGGATAACGTTTTTCTGGGTATCGTTTAGCACAGCAATCCTGGGAGTCTTGTGAGATGGCGATCCTGCCAAGGACGCTATCTTACCAAATGCTCGGCCACTACAATGGCCGGCTACGATTACAGCCACAGATTCTTACAGCCACAGATTCTTACAACCACAGATTCAGGACAACTCCATGCTCGGCAAATTGTTTGGATTGATCAATAAAGACAAACCCGCGACCACCTCGCCACGCGCAGCCATTGCCACAGCGCCCAAGCCAGCAAAAATTCCGACAACGTCATTACTGGATGAACTCACACATGGCCAGTCAGTAGACAGCATTACCGATGCCGACATGTTGCACCAGCTGGTGAAACACAGCGACAAACTCGACAAGAAAACCAACCGGCAGGTGCGCGAGCGCATCCATCATCTGAAAGAACAGGAAAAACAGCAGCAGCTACAGCACGATATGCAGGAAAAAATCTGCACACGACTCGACACCCTGTCGCGTTTGCAGCATCACCCGCTGTTTGACAGTGAACTCACACACCTCCAGCAACAGTGGCAGGCTATTGCTGCCCCGGATGCCGGGATTGCCACGCGTGTACAAGCCGCCACCGCACGCTGCCTGCAGATCAAACAGGAAGCCCACGCCCTGAAACAACAACTGGAACACGCTGCACAGGAAGCGGAACAACTCGCCCGGCAGCAACAGGCACTGGAAGCCGAGCGCGCTGAACAACGGGCCATGCAAGCAGAACAACAGACCAGCGAACAGCAACAGAAGAAAGTACAACAGCAGCAATCACAAGCCGATCGCGAAAAACACGAACGCATACAGAAAGAACTCAGCCAGAATATGGCGCAGCAACTCTCACAACTGGAAGCTGCTATCAACAATGCAGACAACAAAAAAGCGCGCGAATTTCACGACCGCGCTCGTGACACCCTGAAAAAACTTGACCAGAAAAACGCCCATGCTTTTGACGGAAAACTGCATCTTCTGTCTGGACAGCTACGCGACCTGCAAGACTGGCAATCCTTTGCCGCCATGCCAAAACTGGAAGAATTGTGTGTGGCAATGGAAAAAATGATCAGCGTTGAATTACCGCCACTCCAGAAAGCCGATGCCGTACGCGAACTGCAATTGGAATGGCGCACTATCAAAGCACCTGCCGATAAACAGGCCCATGCCTTGTGGGAACGTTTCAAACAGGCCAGCGACAAAGCCTGGGAACCTTGCGCCGCACACTACGAGAAGGAAAAACAGTTGCGGGCTTTCAACCTGCAACAACGTCAGGCGATCTGTGAGGCGCTGGAACAGTTTTTTACTGCACAAGACTGGGGCCATGCTGACTGGAAAGCCGTCACACGCATTCTCGAAAAAGCCAGGCAAGAGTTCCATGACTTCCATCCTGTTGAACGCAGTGAAGAAAAAAATATACGCGCACGTTTTGATACAGCAATGACAGCCATCAACCATAAACTCCTGGATGAACAAAAAAATAACGAGGAGAAGAAACGTCAGCTGGTAGAAACAGCCAAAAGCATTGCCAGCATGGCTGATTTTGATAAAGCAGCCGAACGCGTTCGCCAGTTGCAGGAACAGTGGAAACACATTGGCATCACCCGCCGGCATGAAGACCAGAAATTATGGCAGGCATTCCAGGAGCAGACTGGCCTGGTATTTGAAAAGCGTCGCGCACAGCAACAACAACAGCAACAGGCACAACACGACAATATCGACCGCGCCAGAAAACTGTGTGAACAGATCGCTTCACTGGCAAAACTGGCTGATACGGAACTCTCGCAGAGCGGCGGTGAGTTTGATCGCCTGCAAGCCGAGTACAAATCCATCACTGATATTCCGGAAAAGAGCCAACCACCGCTGAAGAAACAGTTTTACGCCGCCTGCGACGCCTATCGCCAGCAACTCGCCGGCATCAGCGAGCGGCAGCACCAGCACCAGCTCCAGGAACTCGCCCGCCGTGCGCAATTGTGCAGTCAGCTGGAAGCGCAAGCTTCCGATAGCGCCATCACTGCATTACAGGAGCAATGGCAGCAGCAAAACCTGCCTGCCGACTGGGAACGCGCCATTGACCAGCGTCGCCAACAAGCCATTGCTGCCGCACAAGACCTGCAGCAACCGGACTACCCCGCCAACGAACAAAAACGGCGGGAGCTGTGCATTGAACTGGAAATACTGCTGGACGCAGAAACACCCGAAGAGGATCGCCCTCTCCGGCGCGAATACCAATTGCGCAAGCTGCAACAAGGGTTGGGGCAAGCTGCATCCGGCAACCGCATGGCACTGCTGGAACAATTGCTGGTGAAATGGCATTGCACCGGTCCTGCACCAGCGGAGATGCAAAGCCGCCTGCAGGCACGCTTTGATGTGGCACAGAAACGCGGCGGAAATACCGCCTCAAAATAGTGCATTACCCTGCTATTGGAACGGCAAACTGCTATGCTTTGCCATTACGTCACTTTTACTAAATGGATCATGAATGGCTAGTCATAAAGCGATAGTCAACCTGGCAGTCATTGTCGGCATCGCCGCCATTTCCATCGCTGCCTGGGCTTTTTTCAACCGTCCGATGGCAGCGCCGGACTGGCCCGCCTCGATTTCCGGGTTTGCATATTCCCCCTTTCGCTACGGCCAGGATCCTGTGAAGGATATTTACCCTACCGAAGAAGAAATCCGCCAGGATCTTGTGCTGCTATCAACACAGACTAAACGCATACGCACCTACTCCGTCAAAGGCACACAAGCAGAGATTCCACGCATTGCTGGCGAGCTGGGCATGAGCGTGACCCAGGGAATATGGCTCAGCAACATTGAGGAAGACAATGACAAAGAGATTGCCCGTGCGATTGAAGTTATCAACGCCAGCCGCAACATTACGCTGGTCGTAGTCGGCAACGAGAGCATGTACCGGCGCGAAGTGGATTTACCGCGCCTGATCGAATACATCGAACAAGTCCGTAGCCAGGTAAAGGTGCCAGTCACCACAGCAGAAACCTGGGACATCTGGTTGAAATATCCACAACTGGTACAGCACGTTGATGTCTTGTCTGCACACATCCTTCCGTTTTGGGAAAAAATTCCTGCCTACGCCTCCGTAAAATTTGTTCTGGAGAAAGCCGGCGAACTGAAAGTACAGTTCCCACAGAAACCCTTGTTGCTCGGCGAGGTGGGCTGGCCCTCATTTGGCCGTGATCGCGGCGCGGCCGAAGCAGACCAGGCCGATCAGGCCATTTACCTGCGGACGCTGTTAAACCAGCTGAACACCGCTGGCTACGATTATTTTGTAATTGAAGCATTCGACCAGCTGTGGAAATCAGGTGCTGAAGGCGACGTGGGAAAATACTGGGGCGTATACAATGTGGATCGCCAACCCAAATTTCCTTTTGCTGGCAGCGTGATCAAGATTCCACAATGGCGTTTACTCGCCGTTATGTCGATCATTCTTGCCGTACTGGCGCTGGCATTGTTGCTGATTGACAGCTCTGGCCTCAAGCAGCGCGGCCGCACGTTTCTCGCGTTTGTTGCGTTTCTTTTTGCCTCGTTTCTTGTGATTGTTACCTACGATTATTCGCAGCAATACATGACATGGTTCAATATTATATTGGGCATGTTACTCGTAATAGCCGCTATCGGTGTATTCGTGGTGATGTTCACAGAGGCGCACGAACTCGCTGAAACTGTGTGGGCGCAACGCCGCAGGCCATTTGTAGGTGTGGCTACCGAAGAAGGTTATCGCCCGAAAGTCTGTGTACAGGTGCCCTGTTATAACGAACCACCTGAAATGGTCAAGGAAACACTGGACGCACTGGCTGCGCTCGATTATCCCGATTTTGAAGTCATGATTATTGACAACAACACCAAAGACGAAGCGGTGTGGAGACCTGTCGAAGCGTACTGCAAGGAACTCGGCCCGCGCTTCCGTTTCTTTCACGTTGCCCCGCTGGAAGGCTTCAAAGGCGGCGCGCTGAACTGGGCGCTGGAACGCACGTCAGCTGATGCAGAAATCATCGCGGTTATCGATAGTGATTACTGCGTTGACCCGAACTGGCTGAAACATCTGGTGCCGCATTTTTCCGATCCGAAAATGGCCATTGTGCAAGGCCCGCAAGATTATCGTGATGGCGACCAGTCGCTCTTCAAGAAACTGTGTTACGCAGAATACAAAGGTTTTTTCCATATCGGCATGGTCACACGCAATGATCGCGATGCGATCATCCAGCATGGCACGATGACGATGATCCGTCGCGATGTCATGGATCGCCTGAAATGGGCAGAGTGGACCATCACTGAAGATGCTGAACTCGGGTTACGCGCATTTGAAGAAGGCTTGTCTGCGGCGTATGTCAGTAAATCCTATGGCAAAGGCGTTATGCCGGATCGTTTTATTGACTACAAGAAACAGCGCTTCCGTTGGGCCTATGGCGCCATGCAAATCATGAAAGGCCATTTCAACAGCCTGTTCAAGGGTGAAGGCACACAACTGACACGCGGCCAGCGTTATCACTTTATTGCCGGCTGGATGCCATGGGTAGCAGACGGCATGAACCTGTTTTTTACCGGCGGCGCACTGCTGTGGACATCAGCCATGCTGATTGCACCCACACAAGTATTACCACCGGCTCTGATATTTGCCCTGCCACCGTTGATCCTGTTTTTCTTCAAACTGGGCAAGATTCTCTACATTTACAAAAGCCACATGAAAGTACCGATGAGCACATCCATCGGCGCTGCCATTGCAGGTCTTGCGCTGTCACATACCATTGCGAAATCTATTATTTATGGCTTGTTCACGAAAACTATCCCGTTTTTCCGCACGCCAAAAATGCGGGAACAGGGTGGCTTTATGCTTGCACTGGCCGAGTGCCGTGAAGAGTTGTTTTTTCTCGTGCTGCTGTGGGCAGCAGCAGCGGGCATGTTGTGGGTACACGACATGGAAACGGGCGATGCCTGGGCCTGGTTTTTCATGCTGCTGATGCAATCGCTCGCGTATCTTGCCGCTGTTTTCATGGCATTTTTATCAGTGCTACCACACAATAAATCACACTGATATGTGCTTGATGCCTTTATGTGCTTGATACTGTTCGCATGGCGCAGCCACCCACAACACAAATTGCTGGTGGCGGCCAATCGCGATGAGTTTTATGCAAGACCAACTGCCGCTGCACATTTCTGGGAAGATGCCCCACATATACTCGCCGGGCGCGATCTGGAACAGGGCGGCAGCTGGCTGGGCGTAACAAGAGACGGGCGCTTTGCCGCGCTCACCAATATCCGCAACCCACGATCTGCTGCAGGAAGCCATTCACGCGGCTTGCTGGTGAGAAACTTTCTGGACAGCTGCGCAACACCGGAACAGTTTCTGCAAGCACTCCAGCCGACGCTTGAACAGTACAGCCCCTTTAACCTGCTGCTGGGTGATGGCGAGCATATTTACTACAGCAACAGTGAAGGCCAGTCGCGTGAATTGCGGCCGGGTATCTATGGTTTGTCTAACGGGCCGCTGGATGCACCATGGCCAAAAGTCATCAGCGGGAAACAACAGCTCCTGGAGATGATGACGCACGAACCTCAACCCGATTGCCTGTTTGATCTCTTGTCAGACCGACAACAAGCTAGTGAAGACTCCCTGCCCGACACGGGCCTCGATGCTGGACTGGAAAAACACTTGTCTGCGCGCTTTATCCATTTTGATGGTTACGGCACGCGCTGTTCCACCGTCATGACGCACACACACGATGGTGAAATTCAATTTCTGGAAAGACAATTTGATCACACAGGGCAAGCAGCACAAACGGTCGGCTATTCCTTGCAAATATCAGCCGGCTTGTGAATTTTTCTGACTATTCAGGAACAGAACATGAACCGCGACAATACTATATCACTGATAAAACGCCTCGTTCAGCGCATCGATACAAACACCACGGATGAAGCGCCGGAAATGATGACGGAGTCGGTCGCTGATTTTTTGAGCCCGCAGCGTTTTTCGCGTGAAAGGCAGCAATTCTTTCTTGATTCACCCCAGGTGATCGGGTTTGCCGGGGAAGTCAAAGAGCCTGGCAGTTACATCACCACTGAAACCATGGGCATTCCCATCGTTGTCACGCGTGACAGCGATGGGCAGCTGCGCGCATTCATCAATGCCTGCGCACATCGTGGTGCAAAAGTGGCGCATGGATGCGGCAACAAGCAACGCTTCACCTGTAAATTCCATGGCTGGACGTATTCACTCAACGGCGAGTTATATGGTCGCCCACAAGATGCCTGTTTTGACAAGGCAGACAAATACTGCGGGCTGAAACCACTTCCCGTTTCAGATATTTCAGGCCTGATCGTTATCGGGCTGAACCCTGACATGCCCCAGGCTGTCGTCGACAACCATCTTGCCGATATACAGGACCAGTTTGTTGGTTTCGGTTTCCACGAGATGTATTCGCTGGAAACACGTCGCTTTGAAGTCAAAGCCAACTGGAAAATTATCGCCGCATTAAGTTATGAAAGTTATCACTTTGCTACATTGCACCGCGACTCTGTTGCACAGTGGCTGCGTCCCAATGCGGTGTACGATACGTTCAACAACAAACACAGCCGCTGGTCTTTTGCCATGAAAGGCACAGAAAAACTGAAAGACAAGGACACAGCGGAGTGGCCCGATGCCGTGCCGGGCGCTGTCAGCCACGCATTGTTTCCCGGCACAGTGGTCATCACCAACCCGGAAGATGCACAAATCATCCGTACGGAACCCGGCAACAGCGTCGGCACATCCATCGTTTATTACACCGGCGTCTGTCGTCACAAGGAAAAGATGGAAGCCTCACGTGCTGCCTATGATTTCGGAGGCCAGGCGTTTGAACAGGAAGACTTGCCCGCCGCCATTGAATGCCAACAAGGCCTGACCACTGGCCGGGATACTATTTACATCGGCAAGAATGAGCCTGTCGTGCAGTTCTGGCACAGGCAGTGGCGGGAGAAGCTCAAGGATTAGCGCTGCAACAATCCGGTGGCACGCGATATAATCAGCGCCACCGGGCTGCACGTTTGCTGCCCTGCTGCGCTGAAAAACTTTCCCTGCCAAGGCCATGCCCTGACTTATGACAGACACCACGCCACTCCACATCCACGGTTACAGGATCGAGCGCTTGCTCGCCAGGGGCGGCATGGCGGAAGTGTATCTGGCGGAGCAACTGTCCCTGGGCCGTGAAGTGGCTATCAAAGTCATGGATGCACACACGGGCGACCATGACTTTGCTGAACGCTTCCTGCACGAAGCGCGTCTGGTGGCTGCACTCAACCACACCAATCTGGTCACCATTTATGACTTTGGCCAACTCAGCGGCGGCCGGCTGTTTCTCAGCATGGAGTACTTGCAGGGCGGCGACCTGGAAGAACGCCTGACGCGGGGAATTCCGGAAGATACGGCGGTGCGGATTCTGCGTGAACTGGTGAATGCGCTGCGTTTTGTCCATAGCAAAGGCATTATTCACCGTGATATCAAGCCTGCTAATATCCTGTTTCGCCAGGATGGCACACTGGTACTGACTGATTTCGGCATTGCAAAAACCATCAACAATGATGTGGGCCTGACACAAGCCGGGATGATTGTAGGCAGTGCGGCGTATGGCAGCCCGGAACAGATGCAAGGCCTCACGCTGGATACACGCACAGATATTTACAGCGTTGGCGTGCTGTTTCTGGAAATGTTGACAGGAAAAAACCCGTTCAAGGCAGAAACCTTTGTCAACACAGCCATGAACCATATCCAGCTGGATATCCCCCGCCTGCAGGGCAATCAGGCCCGCTTCCAGCCACTGCTCGATAAAATGCTGGGGAAAACCCCCAAAGAACGATTTGCATCAATGGACGACTTGTCTACGGCACTGGACGCTGTAACTGCCGCACCGTATCAACCCATAGCGCGTGCAGCTATTACAGAAAAAGCCGCTGCGGTAAAACCTGCACCCGCTCGCCCTGCCACCATCCATGTCACCAGCAACAAGGAAAAACTGGTGCTTCCCGCCAGCGATGACGATGAGTTTCTGGCTGAAGCCTACAAGCTGCTGGCGACTGATGATATTGACCAGATCGAACTCCCGGATCTTCCTTATAACAAAACGGGCAGAAGAGCCACGGATGCCAAAACTACCCGAACCCCGGCAAGCCCAACCAGGTACACCAGCAGCAACATTGGCGGCCCACGCACCCGCCCCCTGCCCAGCAACCTGTTTGATGATGACTGAGGCCTTCGGCTGACTCCCCCTTCTCCCCGAAAGGTACTGCCGGACACTTACTTGGGCTAGAATCGCCCCTTCACAATTATCCGGTAGACGCAGTGTCCAGCCCCAACCATTCCCCCGTTGCCATCCTCGGCATTTCTGCCTACTACCACGATAGTGCTGCCGCCCTGGTAGTCGATGGCGAGATCATTGCCGCCGCCCAGGAAGAGCGCTTCACACGCAAGAAGCACGATGCCAATTTCCCGGCTGAAGCCATCCGGTACTGCTTGCAGGAAGCTGGATTGCAACTGACCGATATCACGCACGTTGTGTTCTATGACAAGCCGCTGATCAAGTTCGAGCGCTTGATTGAAACCTACCTCGCCTACGCACCGGCGGGATTTCTCTCTTTCATCAAAGCTATTCCTGTCTGGCTGAAAGAAAAACTGTACCTGAAAAAAACCTTGCGCCGTGAACTGGCAGCTCTGGGCAAAATGGAAGAAAACGCATTGCCGCCACTGATGTTCACTGAACATCACCAATCCCATGCGGCTTCCGCTTTTTTTCCCAGCCCTTACGAAAAAGCTGCTGTGATGTGTCTCGATGGCGTTGGCGAATGGGCAACCAGCTCTGTCTGGCTTGGCGATGGCAACACACTCACTCCACAGTGGGATATCAACTTTCCACACTCACTGGGATTACTCTATTCCGCATTCACTTATTACACCGGCTTCAAAGTCAATTCCGGTGAATATAAATTGATGGGGTTGGCGCCTTACGGTTCGCCAAAATATGTTGACCTTATTCTCGACAACCTTATCGATGTGAAGGAAGACGGTAGCTTCCGGCTGGACATGAGTTACTTCAATTACGCCACCGGGCTGACGATGACGAATGAAAAATTCCATCGTCTGTTCAATGGCCCGCCACGCGCACGCGAATCGGACGTCTCGCAAAAAGAAATGGATATTGCGCGATCTATCCAGGTTGTGACTGAAGAAATCGTATTGAAACTGGCGCGCACAGTGCAAAAAGAACTCGGCGTGGACAAACTCTGCTTGGCCGGTGGTGTGGCGCTCAACTGCGTGTCTAATGGCCGCCTGCTGCGTGAAGGCCCCTTTTCAGACATCTGGGTACAACCAGCAGCTGGCGATGCCGGCGGCGCGCTGGGTGCAGCGCTCGCCATCTGGTATCAATATCTCGGCAACACCCGCGCTGTATTGCCCGGCGATTCGATGAAAGGCAGTTACCTCGGCCCGCGTTTTTCTGATGACGCAATCAAACAATACCTGGATAGTGTTGGCGCACAATACCAACGGCTTGATGACGAGACACTGCTGCCACAACTGGCACAGATCATGGCCAACGAAAACGTCATCGGCTGGTTTGCCGGGCGCATGGAATTCGGCCCGCGCGCACTAGGCGGTCGCTCGATTATCGGCGATCCACGCAGTGCAAAAATGCAATCCGTGATGAACCTCAAGATCAAGTATCGCGAATCCTTCCGCCCGTTTGCACCAGCAATCAAGGCTGACAAGGTAGGCGAGTGGTTCCAGCATAAAGCTGTCAGCCCCTACATGCTGATGGTGGCACCCGTGGCTGAAGACAAACGCATTCCGATGACTGAAGAACAGCAGAACTTGTTTGGCATCGCCAAACTGAATGTGCCACGCTCACAAATTCCTGCAGTGACGCATGTGGATTATTCTGCCCGCATCCAGACAGTGCATAAAGAAACCAATCCGCGTTTTTATACACTGCTCGACGAATTTGAAAAACTGACCGGCTGCCCAGTGTCGATCAATACATCATTCAACGTACGTGGCGAACCCATTGTGAATACACCGGAAGATGCGTACCGCTGTTTCATGCGCTGTGAAATGGATTATCTGGTGCTGGAAAATTACCTGCTCGCCAAACCGGATCAACCGGTATGGGAACGCAATGACAATTGGCAAAATGAATTCGAGCTCGACTGATGACGCATACAACTTCTGACATGACACCGGCTGAGCTGCGTAAATTCGGGCTAGTGACCGGCGCAATTATCATCCTGTTTATTGGCGCATTTGTGCCATGGTGGTGGGACAAGAACATCCTGCAGTGGCAACAGGTGACATTACCCTTTGGTGGCGTATTGATTGTCTGGGCACTGGTGCATCCCGCCAGCATGGTCTATTTCTACAAGCCGTGGATGAAACTGGCTGAAGGCCTCGGCTACATCAACACACGCATTATTCTCTTTATCGTGTTCTATGGCATGTTTCTGCCTATGGGACTTGTCATGCAACTCTTTGGCAAGGATCCGATGCAACGCAAGATTGACACCGGCTTGGCCAGCTATCGAATCACCCGTGAAAACCCATCCAAAGACCACATGGAGAAACCCTACTGATGTTTGAATTACTGAAAGATTTCGCCGGCTTCATGGGGCAACGCAAAAAATACTGGCTTGCACCTATTGTGATTGTATTGGTATTGTTAGGTGTGTTGATTGTGTTTGCACAGGGCTCAGCAGTGGCACCGTTTATTTACACACTTTTCTGATCAATGCCCCAGAATAAAAAAACCCGCATGATGCGGGTTTTTTTATGTCTTGCGGATTTTTATGTCTTATTGAAACATCACTGTGGCGGAACAGAAAATCCACCCCATACCGGCACATGGTTCGCGTCAAAGTATGCCGACAGTGAACTGTGCAAACCGTCCTGCGTCCACTTGCCGCCCTGCGGATTGTCATAGTGTGTGTCGATAGTCGGACGCTGGACGATCGTGACACGCGGCCCCCACACGATAAAAACTTCACCAGAAATATGTCCCGCATTCGGTGAGGCAAGGTATGACACCAGCGGTGCAACGTTAGCAGGGTCAAACGCGTCGAAACCGGCTTCCGGCTTGGCAAACATTGCTGCCGTTGCGCCCTGGTCAGTCATGGCAGTACGCGCACGAGGCATGATGACGTTGCAAGTGATGCCGTATTTGATCATCAGCTGCGCAGCACCCATGGTCATGGCAGTGATGCCTGCTTTCGCAGCAGCATAGTTAGGCTGGCCAGCAGAACCGAACAGCATAGCTTCTGACGATGTGCTGATCAGGCGGCCGTAATGCGAACCTGTCGCCTTTGCTTTCTCACGCCAGTAGGCAGTGGCATTGCGCATATTCACAAAGTGGCCGCGCAAATGCACACGCACCACCGAATCAAACTCATCGTCCGTCATGCCGAAAATAGTCTTGTCACGGCAGAAACCGGCGTTGTTGACCATGATGTTCAGGTCACCGAACGTTTTCAGTGTAGTTTCCAGGAGGTTTTGTGCATCAGCACTGTCAGCACAATCGCCGAATACAGCAATAGCCTCGCCCCCAAACCCCTTGATGATCTCCACAGCTTCCATTGCCGCTTCTTTTGCAGCAGGAATACCGATGTCGTTGATAACAACGCGGGCGCCATTGCGCGCCAGTTCAATGGCCTCTTCACGGCCAAGACCACGGCCTGCGCCGGTGACAATTGCTACCTTACCGTCTAACACTGACATGCTGTTCTCCTCAATGAATAAAACACAAATAACAGACCCTGAAATCGCAGCGCATTCTACTGCAGGCCTGCCCCCAGTCACAGCAGGCAATACCACTACCCTTTTACGCTTAAGCTGGTTTTAAGGCTGACGGGCTACCCTGCAAGAAATACAGCCACCCCCGAAAGGATGGGAAAAAATGAGCCCGCAAAAAATTCTGGTCTGGGATATCCCTACCCGTCTGTTTCACTGGCTATTGGCAGGTAGCTTTGCCGTGGCCTACCTCACTGCCGAAGCAGAGGGCTGGAAGAACGTGCATTACACCGCCGGGTTTACCCTGTTGGGATTGATCGCCTTCCGTCTGGTCTGGGGGCTTGTTGGTAGCCGTTATGCGCGGTTCAGCGAGTTCTGCTACGGCCCATCAGCAGTGCTTGCCTATATCAAAAGCTTGCGCAGCAACCTACGCCATTTTATTGGCCACAACCCCTTGGGCAGCATGGCGGTATTACTGTTGCTGGGATTGGGGATAGCTACCGCCAGCAGCGGCTGGCTGATGTATTTGTCCGGTAGTGACTGGCTGGAAGAGCCACATGAGTTGTTTGCTAATGCCATGTTGGCGCTAGTGGTCCTGCACATTGCCGGTGTGATCATCAGCGGCAAGCTGCACAAGGAAAATCTTTCACGAGCCATGGTAACGGGCCTGAAAGAAGGCAGCGCCGAACAGGGCATCCATAAAACGTATACCCCGCTGGGCATATTACTGCTGACAGCAGTCATCGGCTTCTGGATTTATGCCTCGGCGTACCCGTTTGACAGTGAACAGCAGGAAGGTGAAAAACATAACGGAGAACACGCTGGCGAAAAACACGATGCCGGGGATCACGACTAGCGCATTACTACTCACAAATCGGTGCTATTCGCTACCTGATACGCCATACACCGCTGGAACTGATAAGCTTTCGCTTGGCTAACCTGAGCTCCAGACATGCTTGCTAAACACAAAACACCCCTGGCATGGATTGCCATTGCATGTTGCTGCCTGCTAGCGGCATGGTCAGCCACCCACCGGCTGCAACAATCCATGCCGCGTGCCGGCACATGGGATTTTCCCATTTTCGCATCCTACGCCAACCAGTTTCTGGCCACCGGTATGATTTATGACCGGAACCTTACCCAATACGCGCCAGGTGCTGCTATATACAAATTCCCGCCACTCTCAGGTTCCATTCTGGCATCTGCCCTGCAAGCCGGCTTCACGGAAAATGCATTGATGGCGCTGGGAGCAAGCCTGCAACTGGCTGCTTTCTCAGGGGGAATTCTTTTGCTGACGTTAGTGTTGTTGCCGTCCAAACGAATAGAAGCCTGCGCGCTGACCGCGTGTATGGCATCAGCCCTGTTGCCTTTACTGGAAGAAAACCTTCTTCGCCTGCAGTTGGAGCCGGCCATATTTTTTCTGTCGGCTATTGCTGCGATCTGCATTTATAAAGACA
>ERZ724517.650-NODE-650-length-20436-cov-8.250233_pt1 | contig 20436 bp, 15 predicted proteins | sample MGYA00376050_ERZ724517 | MGnify/ENA primary metagenome ERZ724517 (study PRJEB28724, sample SAMN07190886) | activated sludge metagenome | isolation source: activated sludge of sewage treatment plant in Hong Hong | place: USA: Christiansburg, Virginia | collected... | reverse complement strand
ATGGCGGTGGTGGTCGCGTTCAGGTCCATGTCGGGGCCGAGCAGCATGGCGGGCATGCCCGCCCACATGGCCAGCATCAGCGCCAGAACACCAAGGGTAATGAATTCCGAGGACTTCATCGGCCCGAGCTTTTCCAGCGCGGCGATGGCCATGCCCTTGGCGTCCGGCGTGTTCTTTATCTCGGGCGGAAACAGGAAATACAGCACCAGCGGCATCAGAGCCAGCATGCATAACCCGGGCAGCAACGCGGCGAATGCCCACTGGGCCCAGGTGATCTGGATCGACGAGTTGGTTGCCTTGGCGATCAGGTCGACGATCAGCGGGTTGGGTGCGGTGGCCGTGATGAACATGGCCGAGGTGATCGGATTGGTGTTGTAGTTGACCAGCGCCAGATAGCGGCCTATCTTTTTCTGCGTACCCAGTTCCGGGCTCGACTGGAAGCCGTCCGCGATCGAACGCATGATGGGGTGGACGATGGCGCCGCCGCGTGCAGTGTTGCTCGGCGTGACCGGGGCGATGACCAGTTCCGACAATACCAGGCCATAGGCGACGCCGATCGTCTTCTTGCCGAACAAGGAAATGAAGTGATAGCCGATGCGCGTGCCCAGCCCGGTCTTGGTAAGCGCCACCGCAATCATGACGGCAATCGCGATCAGCCAGATCAGGGGATTGGCAAACCCGCTCAAGGCATCGGCGATCGCGCCTTCCGGCTTGCCTGGCCGGGTGACTTCGGTAATGGCGACCAGGGCAATGGCAATGATCGACACCGCACCGATCGGCAAAGCCTTGCCGATGATGGCGGCAATGGTGCCGGTGAACAGCGCCAGCAAATGCCAGGCTTCGGGCGTGACCTTGTCCGGTACCGGGATGACGAACCAGATCAGAAGGGTGAGTCCAACCGAAATCGCGGTTGGGATGGGCTTCGGGAAGGTGAGCTTGTTCATCGTATTCCGCCAGGAGTTAAACTTGCGACGCGACGCTGCCAATCGACTGTACCTGATCGGCTGAAAAAAGACAGCCTTCCTGTCTTGCGGACCACCGAGCCCGGATCCGGCAGGCACTGCCTCAACCCGCAGCTTTCGTGCCGTTTTTCAGACAATAAATACCCGCTGATCGCGATTCGGCCGGAAATTCTGCGAAAAAATACCCATAGGCTCTAAAATGGTGCGGTGTTTTCCGCGATGCATGCCATGCACTACGCAGCTCCCAGCTTCGAATCCAAAATCTGCCCGCCGGACCAGTTGACCGCGCGAGCTGCAGGCATGGCGCGCCCGCTGGTGTTTACCAACGGTTGCTTCGACATCCTGCACCGCGGCCACGTGACCTATCTGGCGCAGGCAGCCGCCCTTGGTGCAAGCATGGTGGTCGCACTCAATTCCGATGCCTCGGTCAGACGCCAGGGCAAGGGTGACGACCGGCCGGTCAATGCGCTCGCCGACCGCCTGGCGGTGATGGCAGCACTGGCCTGCGTGACGCTGGTCACCTGGTTCGACGAGGACACCCCGCTGCAGCGCATCATCGACTGCCGCCCCGATATTCTGGTCAAGGGCGGCGACTGGCCGGTGGCGAGGATCGTCGGCGGCAACGAAGTTGCCGGCTGGGGCGGAAGCGTGCATTCGATCCCGTTCATTCACGAAAAATCGACCACCGCCCTGCTCGAAAAGATCCGCCGCCTCTAGCCGGAAGAATCGCACGGATGACAAACCTTAACGATACCCCGACCGAACAACTGCTGCAGGCGCACCAGCGCGCCAAGCTATTCCTTCTGATCGGCATGCCGATTCTTGCAGCTTACGGAATTGCCGCGCTGCGCAACGCGAACTGGCCGTTGATGAGCCTGATCAGCCTCAACGTGCTGATCATCGGCGGCAGCTACTTGGCACTGCTGCGTGGACCAAGCCGCCCGAACACCGTCCGCCCGGGGATGGCCTCGTTCGCCACGCTGCTGCTCTACATGGTGGCCTTTTCCGGCGAAGAGCACGGCCACGCGCTCTGGTTCTTCTCGTTCCCGCTGGTTTCGATCATGCTGCTTCCACCGCGGGAAGGCGTCATCTGGTCAGGCCTGTGCATCGCCATCGCCACCGCCATCATGTTACTGGGTGGCCCTGAAACAGGCACCAGCGCGTATTCGCTGGCATTCGCCTCGCGCTTTACGATCACTTCCATCCTGATTGCCGGCGGCACCTACTGGTCGGAAATCATGCTGCGTCGCTACCAGGAAGAAACCATGGCGCAACGGAACAACACCGAGGCCGAGAGCGAGCTCCTGAAAGCGGAAATTGCCCGCCGCGTGGCGCTGGAAGTTGACCTGCGCGTTCTCGCCTCGACCGACCCACTGACCGGACTCATCAACCGCCGCGCCTTCATGGAACGCTTTACCCATGAACTGGCGCGCAGCCAGCGCCACGGTCCGTCACCCACGCTGTTGCTGCTCGACATCGACCACTTCAAGAAGATCAATGACAAGCACGGGCACCCGGCCGGGGATCTGGTGCTCGCCCATCTCGCGCAGTTGCTCAAGTCCAGCGTGCGCAACGTGGACATCATCGGCCGCATCGGCGGCGAGGAATTCGCGGTGGTCCTGGTCGAAACCAATGCAGCGATGGCCGAACCCGTCATCGAACGCCTGCTCGAACGCTTGCGCACCACCGCGGTGACACTCGCCGACGCCACGACCCTCAATTTCACGGCAAGCATTGGCAGTACTGAAATCCTCTGGGGCGACACCGTCGATACGGCGATCCAGCGGGCTGACGAGGCCCTCTACACAGCCAAGAATACCGGCCGCGACCGCCACTGCCAGCGCTGATGCGTCCTAGAGCACGACCTGCGTGCCGAGTTCGACCACCCGGTTGCTGGGGATCTTGAAGAAAGCAGTGGCCGATCCGCCATTGCGAAACATGGCGACGAAAATCTTTTCGCGCCAGAACGCCATTTCGGAATTGAGCCTGGGAATCAGCGTTTCGCGGCCGATGAAGTAGGAGGTGTCGAGCAAATTGAATTCAAGCCCCGCCCCGGCACACATCGACAGCGCGAGAGGAATGTCGGGCTCGTCCTTAAAACCGTACTGGATGATCACGCTCCAGAAATTGTCGCGCAGCCGCCTGACCTCGACCCGGTCGATGTCAGGCACGTAAGGCACATCGAAGAACTGGGCGGACACCAGGACGACCCGTTCGTGCAGCACCTTGTTGTGCATCAGGTTGTGCAGCATGGCATGTGGCACGCCATTGGGATCGGAGTTCAGGAACACAGCTGTGCCGGCGACCCGGGTCGGCATCGACGCCGCCAATGACTCAAGGAACAGCGAGAGTTCCAGGCGCTCACCCTTGAGGCGCTCGGCGAGCAGCTGACGGCCACGCTTCCAGGTTGTCATCAGGACGAAAACCGCTACCCCAGCGACCAGCGGGAACCAGCCACCATCGGGAATCTTCAGGATATTCGCCGCCAGGAACACCAGTTCGACCGCCAGGAAGCAGGCAAACAGGGCGCCCGCCCTGGCCCAACCCCAGCCCCAGCCGCGCGCGACGACGACAGTCGCGAGCAGGGAAGTGATCACCATGTCGCCGGTCACCGCAATGCCGTAGGCCGCTGCCAGATTGTTCGAGGACTTGAAACCGAGCACGAGGATCATCACCGCCAGCATCAGCCCCCAGTTCACCGCCGGCAGGTAGATCTGCCCCTGCTCCTTCTCCGAGGTGTGCTGCACTTCCATGCGCGGCACGAAGCCGAGCTGCATGGCTTGCCGGGTAACCGAAAAGGCGCCCGAGATGACCGCCTGCGAGGCGATGACCGTGGCCAGCGTGGCCAGCCCGACCAGCGGAAAAAGCGCCCACTCGGGCGCCGAGAGGAAGAAGGGATTTTTCGCCGCTTCCGGATCACCAAGAATCAGCGCGCCCTGCCCGAAATAATTGAGTACCAGTGCCGGCAGGACGAAAGCGAACCACGCGCGCTGGATCGGCTTGCGACCGAAGTGGCCCATGTCGGCGTAGAGCGCCTCGGCCCCGGTCACCGCCAGCACCACGTTGCCCATCGCGACGAGCGCCATCGCCTTGTTGGCGAGCAGGAATTCGATGCCGTAGAGCGGATTCAGTGCATGCAGGATGGCCGGATGGGCCACGATGTTGCTCAGGCCGAGTGCGGCCAGCGTACTGAACCAGAGCAGCATCACCGGCCCGAAGAACGTCCCGACCAGGGCTGTGCCATGCCGCTGGATGTAGAAGAGCATGAACAGCACCACCAGCGTGATCGGAATCACGAAGGGCTTGAGGGCTGGCGTCGCCACCTCCAGCCCCTCGACGGCGGAGAGCACCGAAATCGCTGGCGTCACCATGCCATCGCCATAGAACATCGCCGCCCCGAGGATACCGACGACCATCACCAGCCGCGCCTGTTTCGGCTTGTCCTGAACGTCGCGCAACGCCAGTGCGATCAGCGCCATGATGCCGCCTTCGCCGCGGTTGTCGGCACGCATGATGAAACTGACGTACTTGACCGAAACGACGATGATCAGCGCCCAGAAGAACAGCGACAGGCTGCCGTAGATGTTGGCTTCGGTGACGGGAATCGGATGGTTGCCGGCGAAGACTTCCTTGACGGCATAAAGCGGACTCGTGCCGATGTCGCCATAGACCACTCCCAGCGCGGCAAGGGCGAGCACGGCCAGACGCTTACCGGTGGCCTCTCCAGCGTGCAGTTCCGTGCTGCTCATCGACTCTCCCTGACTTGCCGGCGGCTCGTTCGCCGCTCTGATGATTTACCCGGCACTGCCGCCAGCAGACTGGCCGACGTCCGGGGTCTGGATGCTTCGCGCTAGAACGGGATGTCGTCACCCAGGTCATCGAAGGAAGGCTTCGGCTTGTTCTTGGCGGGCGCGGGCGCATAGTCGGCAGGTTCGCTGTCGTAACCGCCGGAAGATGCCGGCGCGCCCATGCCCTGGCGGGAACCGAGCATCTTCATTTCATCGCCGCGAATCTCCGTGGTATAGCGCTCCTGGCCTTCCTTGTCGGTCCACTTGCGGGTGCGGATGCTGCCCTCGACGTAGACCTGCGAGCCCTTTTTCAGGTACTGACCGGCAATTTCAGCGAGCTTGCCGAAAAAGGAAATGCGGTGCCATTCGGTCGCTTCCTTCTTCTCGCCGGTCGCCTTGTCCTTCCAGGTATCGCTGGTGGCGACGGTGATATTGCAGATCGCCTCGCCGCTGGCGGTATAGCGGACTTCGGGATCCTTGCCGAGATTCCCGACGATGATTGCCTTGTTGACTGATGCCATTACCCGTCTCCCCTAGATAGATTGAGTCGCAACGGCCGCGTCACGCCGTTGCGGAAAATTCATTGCGCTTGCGACCACCAGCCAGATCAGGGCCAGCCCGGTGCACGCAGCAAAAACCACATTATCACCGAAATTCTGCGCGATATATCCGCCGGCGGCGCCGCCGATGAACAGGCCCATGGCCTGCGTCGTGTTGTACACCCCGAGCGCCGCGCCCTTGGCGGCTGGCGGCGCGGTACGCGAGACCAGCGAGGGCAGGGTCGCCTCGAGAATATTGAAGGCGACGAAGAAGAGCAGCAGCCAGAAAGCCAGTGACCACAGGCTTTCGCCGAAAAAGAGCAGCCCGGTCTGGACGACGACCAGCAAGGCGATCGCCGCCCGGAAAACCGGCGCCATCTTGTCCTTGCGCTCGGCAGCGATGATCGCCGGCACCATGATGGCGAACGATACCAGCACCGCGGGCAGGTAGACCTTCCAGTGTTCCGCTGCCGGGAGCCCGCCATGATCGACCAGCGCGTGAGGCAGCACGACGAACATCGCCATCTGCACCATGTGCAGCACGAAGATGCCGACATTGAGCCGGAACAGGTTGGCGTCGAAAATCACCCGGTGCAACGGCAGCTTGGCGTGCCCGTGCGGCGGCGGCGCCGGCGGCACGGCCTTGAGCAGCAGGCCGATGGCGGCGATCGCCAGCACGCCGGTCATGATGAACAGCCCGCCCATGCCGATCCAGCCGTAGAGAATCGGCGCGCCGACCAGCGACAGCGCGAAGACCAGCCCGATCGACGAGCCGATCATCGCCATGACCTTGGTCCGGTGCTGCTCGCGCGTCAAGTCGGCGGCCAGCGCGGTCACCGCCGCCGAGATCGCCCCGGCGCCCTGCAGCACGCGGCCGGCGATGATCCAGTTCATGTCCGGCGCCCAAGCCGCGACAAAGCTGCCAAGCGCGAAAATCAGCAGCCCGATGACGATGACCAGCTTGCGCCCGAAGATATCGGACGCAATGCCATACGGAATCTGGAAAACGGCCTGCGTCAGGCCGTAGGCGCCTAGTGCAAATCCCACCAGCGCCAGGTTGTCGCCGCCGGGAAGGGTCTTCGCGTAGACCGAGAACACCGGCAGGATGAGAAACAGGCCGAGCATGCGCAAGGCAAAGATGGAGGCGAGGGATACGCCGGCACGGCGCTCTTCCTGGCTCATGCGGTCGGCAGCGGGGAGGGACATTGGGGGGAAACCTTTGGTGCAATGCAGCGAAAGAGGAAATATTAGCAGGTTTGGCCGCCTCCCCCGCGCCGGCGCAAGGATTCGAGGACTCCCATGTCGGCCACCGCCGGGGACATGCGCTAAAATCATGGGCACTCACGATTTCAGACACATCATGCGCCTGCTGCCTACACTGCTCGTCGCCCTGGTCGCCGGTTGCGCCACCGTCGTCGGCACCCTGCAACTCGACGACCGTTTCGGCCCCGCCGATCCGGCGCGCTTCGATCATCCGCCCGCCGCAATCAGTGGTGCCCCGGATTACTGGAAAGAGGTACGCCCGTTGCTCGATCAACGTTGCGTATCCTGCCATGCCTGTTACGACGCGCCCTGCCAGCTCAATCTGACCAGTTATGAAGGCCTGACGCGAGGCGCCAATCCCAATCCGGTCTATTCCAGCGTGCGCCTGATCGCCGATGCACCGACCCGACTCGGTTTCGATGCCCTGACCAATGCCGGCTGGCGCCAGAAGGGCTTTTTCCCGGTACTCAACGAACGCGAGCAGACGCCGGAAGCCAACCGCGACGGTGGCGTCATGTATCGCATGCTGGCGCTGAAGCAGATGTACCCAGGACCGAACAACGGCGCAATCACCAACTCCGATCTCGACTTCTCGCTGGATCGCACGGATACCTGCGCCAAGGCCGAGACCTTCGATGATTACGCCCGCAAACACAGCGAACGCGGGATGCCATTCGGCATGCCGCCGCTGGCGAAAGGCGAGCACCAGACTTTGGCGCGCTGGCTGGAAGCCGGTGCGCCCTACACGCCCGCCGAACCCGCGCCGGCCGCCGCCCTGGCGCAGGTTGCCGACTGGGAGCGCTTCCTGAATGGCGACAGCCGGCGGGAGCAGCTGGTAGCGCGCTACATCTACGAGCATTGGTACATCGGCCACCTCCATTTTGACGCGGCACCAGGACGCTACTTCCAGCTCGTCCGCAGCCGGACGCCGCCCGGCCAGCCGATCGACGTGGTGGCGACGCGCCGCCCCTACGACGATCCCGGCGTACCACGCGTTTATTACCGCCTGCGTTATACCGAAGCGACACAAGTCGCGAAAACTTTCATGCCTCTGCAACTCGACGCCGCCCGCATGGAGCGCGTGCGCCAATGGTTTTTCACGCCGACCTATCAGGTCGATGCCCTGCCCGGCTATGAGATCGAAAAGGCATCCAATCCCTTCGCCACCTTTCGCGCCCTGCCGGTCGATTCCCGCTACCGCTTCATGCTCGACGACGCGCAGTTCATCATGATGGGATTCATGAAGGGGCCGGTCTGTCGCGGTCAGGTGGCGCTCAACGTGATCAACGACTTGTTCTGGGTCGCCTTCATGGCCCCGAGTGACAATGAAGCCAGGATGACGACCGCCCTGCTCGACACCGACATCATCAATCTGCAGATGCCAGCCGAGCATGAAAGCACGGCCGGGCTGCTCGCCTGGCGCGACTATGCCACGCTGGAGAAGCGCTTCCTCAAGGAAAAAAGCAGACTGTTGAGTGAGGAGAGTACAAAGACCCTGCCAAATGTCACCCAGCTATGGGACGGCGACGGAAAGAACCCGAACGCTGCGCTAACGGTATTCCGCCATTTCGACAGCGCCTCGGTGAGCCGCGGCTTTGCCGGCGAACGTCCGCAGACGATGCTGGTGATCGGCTACCCGCTGTTCGAGCGCATGCATTACCTGCTACTCACCGGCTATGACGTCTACGGCAATATCGGACACCAGCTGGCGACCCGGCTTTACATGGATTTCCTGCGCATGGAGGGCGAACTCAATTTCCTCTCCTATCTGCCACTCAAGGATCGCCAGCCGGTTCTCGACTTCTGGTATCGAGGCCGCAAAGACCAGACCGACCGGTATTTCACCGACGCCGCCGACTATTTCCCGCGTGAAAGCGGCATGCAATACCGGACCAGGGATCATCTGGGCGAGCTTTACCAGGCCATCGCGCAACGCATGGCACCGGTGCGCGATCCGGTGCTCGACTGGAAGAACACCGGGCTGACGCCAGCCGAAATCGCCCAGATGCGGCGGCTTTCGCAGATCAACGGCATCCCGGCCTCGGTGATGCCCGAGCAGAGCCTGCTACTGCTAAGCCGTCCCGGCGACCGCCCGCAGATCGTTTCGCTGGTGCGCAACAGCGCACACAGCAACGTCGCCGAAATGTTCGACGAAGCGGAACGCCGACGGCCGAAGGAGGATACGTTGCTGGCGCTGGATGGCGTGATCGGCGCCTACCCCAACGCATTCTTTGCGGTCGACCGCGGAAAATTGCCCAATTTCGTCGACGCCGTTGCGCGCCTGGCCGATGAAGCCGACCTGGTGCGCCTGACCGAGAATTTCGGCGTGCGCCGCACCGACCCGCGCTTCTGGCCGACCAGTGACGCACTGCATGCCGAGTGGCGGCGCACGGTGCCCAAGCAGGCAGCCGTGCTCGATTACAGCCGCTTCGAGAACCGCTGATCAACCCTTGCTGACACGTGCTTCCTTGCGCAGCGAAGCCCACACCGACGCGCCGATGATGACCGCGACCACGGCCAGCGAGAAGCCGACCGGGATCTTGTAGATGTCGATCAGCAGCATCTTGACGCCGATGAACATGAGCACGATGGCGAGGCCGTACTTGAGCAGCGAGAAGCGGTCGGCGACGCCGGCGAGCAGGAAGTACATGGCGCGCAGGCCGAGGATGGCGAAGATGTTCGAGGTCAGCACGATGAACGGGTCGGTCGTGATCGCGAAGATGGCCGGGATCGAGTCGACGGCGAAGATCAGGTCGGAGACCTCGACCAGCACCAGCGCCAGGAACAGCGGCGTCGCATAACGCACCCCGTTCTTCCAGGTGAAGAACTTTTCACCGTCGAACTCGGTACTGATGTTCATGTGGCCGCGCAGCCACTTGACCAGCTTGTTGTTCTCGAGATCGGGTTTCTCGTCCGCGAACCAGTACATCTTGACGCCGGTGATCAACAGGAAGGCACCGAAAATATAGAGAATCCAGTGGAACTGGGTGATCAGCCAGGCGCCGGCGAAGATCATGATGGTGCGCATGATGATGGCGCCAAGCACGCCATAGAGCAGGACGCGTTTCTGCAGTTCGACCGGCACCGCGAAGAAGCTGAACAGCATCAGCCAGATGAACACGTTGTCGACCGCCAGCGCCTTCTCGATCAGGTAGCCGGTGATGAATTCGAGCGCCTTGGTATCGGCGACCTCGCGGCCCAGGGTACCGTCGAGGTGCCACCACAGGCCACCGGCGAAGGCGAGCGACAGGCTTATCCAGATCACCGACCAGACGGCGGCCTCCTTGAAACTGACCCGGTGTTCCTTGCCGCCACCCACCAGAAACAGGTCGATCGCCAGCATGACGAGGACGATCGCCACGAATCCGGCCCACAATCCAGCACTACCGATGGTTTCCATTCCTATCCTTTCGCGCATTCAAAAAAGCAAACGGCCCGCGCCGGATGGGCAGAGGCCGTTGAATGCCAAAAGGGTCCTCGCCATCACGGCAAAGGTCTTGCTCGCAGCGCGCTTGCTGCCCGGGTGCCGGAAGCTTGCGCTTCGTGATGACGACACGCCGAAGGTGAGCTACTCCCCCTTGGGATGCCCACACTTTATTAAACCCGACAAGACTTGTCAACTTCTCTCCGCGCTGCCGCAAAAAGGGGGGAAGGGCCGGATGCTATAATCGGCGCCCGTTCCGTGTACCCCTGCCCAACCCGGTGATCTTTACCCTCGGCATCAACCACCACTCTGCGCCGCTCGCCATTCGCGAGCGAGTGGCGTTCAACGCCGAAAAACTGCACCAGGCGCTGGCTGACCTGACCAATAGCCGGCCGGTCTCGGAAGTGGCCATCCTGTCGACCTGCAACCGGACCGAAATCTACTGCACCGCCGAAACACCGGACGTGGTGATCGACTGGCTCGCAAATTATCACAAGGTCGAGCGCAGCGAGATCGCCCCCTACCTGTACACCCACGGCCAGCCGGAAGCCATCCGCCACGCCTTCCGCGTCGCCAGCGGCCTCGACTCCATGGTCATCGGCGAACCGCAGATCCTAGGCCAGATGAAGGATGCGGTCAGGGTCGCGGAAGAGAGCGGCACGCTCGGCACGCAACTGCACAAGTTGTTCCAGCGCTCCTTCTCGGTGGCCAAGGAAGTGCGCAGCACGACCGCGATCGGTGCCAACATCGTCTCGATGGCTGCCGCAGGCGTCCACCTGGCCGAGCGCATCTTCGAGTCGGTCGCCGGCCAGCGCATCCTGTTCATCGGCGCCGGCGAAATGATCGAACTGTGCGCCGCCCATTTCTGCGCGCAGCAACCGAAGCAGGTCACCATCGCCAACCGCACCGTCGAACGCGGCCGGGCTCTGGCCGAACGCTACAACGGCACGGCGATCCGCCTCGACGAACTGGCCGAGCACATGGCGCGCCACGACATCGTCGTCTCATGCACCGCCAGCCCGCTTCCCATCATCGGCCTCGGCATGGTCGAGCGCGCCGTGAAAGCGCGCCGCCACCGCCCGATCTTCATGGTCGACCTCGCAGTACCACGCGATATCGAGGAAGAAGTCGGGGAACTCGACGACGTCTTCCTCTATACCGTGGACGACCTCGCCCTGATTGTCGAGAGCGGCCTCGAGTCGCGCCAGGCGGCGGTGGTCGAGGCCGAGGCCATCATTACCAGCCGGGTACACGATTTCATCGGCTGGCTCGAGGCGCGCGACACGGTACCGGTCATCCGCTCGCTGCGCGATTCGGCCGAGCGCATGCGCCGCCACGAGATCGAACATGCCGTCAAGCAACTGGCCAAGGGCGAACCGGCCGACAAGGTGCTCGAACACCTCTCGCACCGCCTGACCAACAAGCTTCTGCATGCGCCGACCCAGGCCCTCAACCTTGCCGAAGGCCCCGAGCGGGCCGAACTGCAGGCGGCGGCCGCGCGTCTCTTCCACCTCCATTCCGGCGAGTAGCGCGCCCTGCCCGGGCGCAATTGCGCGCAGTCACCATGAAACCATCCATCCGCCAGAAACTCGACCTGCTGGTCGACCGCCTCGATGAAATCGACCGCATGCTGTCGGGACCGGGCACCGCCGGCGACATGGACCAGTTCCGCAAGCTGTCGCGCGAGCGTGCCGAGATCGAACCGGTGATCGTCCAGTTCAACGCTTTCCGGCAAGCCGAGCGCGACCTGGAAGAAGCAGAGGCTATGCACGGCGACCCCGAGATGCGCGAATTTGCCGAAGAAGAGATCGCCGCCACCAAGGCCCGCCTCCCCGGACTCGAGACCGACCTGCAGAAGCTCCTGCTGCCGCGCGACCCCAACGACGAGAAGAGCGTCATCCTGGAAATCCGCGCCGGCACCGGCGGCGACGAATCGGCGCTGTTCGCCGGCGACCTCTTCCGCATGTATTCACGCTTCGCCGAGCGCCAGCGCTGGCAGGTCGAGGTGCTCTCGGCCAGCGAGTCCGATCTCGGCGGCTACCGCGAGATCATCTGCCGCATTGCCGGCACCGGCGCCTACTCGCGACTCAAGTTCGAATCCGGCGGCCACCGCGTCCAGCGCGTCCCGGAAACCGAAACCCAGGGCCGCATCCACACCTCGGCCTGTACCGTGGCGATCATGCCGGAAGTCGATGAGGTAGGCGATGTCGACCTCAATCCCGTCGACCTGCGCATCGACACCTACCGCGCTTCGGGGGCCGGCGGCCAGCACATCAACAAGACCGACTCCGCCGTGCGCATCACCCACCTGCCGACCGGCATCGTCGCCGAATGCCAGGACGGCCGTTCGCAACATGCCAACAAGGCCTCGGCGATGAAGGTGCTGGCCGCACGGATCAAGGACGTCCAGGTGCGCGCGCAGCAGGCGCATATCTCCAGTACGCGCAAAAGCCTGATCGGTTCCGGCGACCGCTCCGAGCGCATCCGCACCTACAACTTTCCGCAGGGCCGCATCACCGACCACCGCATCAACCTGACCCTGTACAAGATCGCCGCGATCATGGACGGCGACATGGACGAGCTGCTCTCCGCGTTGGCGTCTGAACACCAGGCCGACCTGCTCGCCGAACTCGCCGAGCAGAATTGAAAATGACCCTTCTCGAGGCGTTGACCGCAGCAAGGCAGCAGATCGACCGGCTCGATGCCCGCCTGCTGCTGCAATACGCGACCGGCTGCAGGCACGCCGACCTGCTGGCACGCCCGGAAACCCCGGTGAGCGCCCCGGCCTACGCGCAATTTTCGGCATGGGTAGCGCGCCGCGCCGCTGGCGAACCGCTGGCCTACCTGGTTGGCGAAGCGGAATTTCGCGGCCGCATTTTCCAGGTCGCGCCGGCCGTCCTCATCCCGCGTCCGGAAACCGAGGTGCTGGTCGAACTGGCGTTGAAAAGAATGCGCGGCCTGGTGGCGCCGAAAATACTCGATCTCGGTACCGGCTCCGGCATCGTCGCCATCTCGCTGGCACTGGAATGCCCGGTTGCGACCGTGCTTGCGGTCGACCTGTCGGCGGATGCCCTTTCCGTGGCCCGCAACAATGCCGGACGGCTCGGCGCGCAGGTCGATTTCCGTGAGGGCGACTGGTATACGCCGGTGGCCGGCGAACATTTCGACCTGATCGTTGCCAACCCGCCCTATGTCGCCGCCGGCGACCCGCATCTCGAACTCGACGGCCTGCCGTTCGAGCCCCGCCTCGCCCTCTGCGCGGGCGGCGACGGCCTCGACTGCATCCGCCACATCGTCGCTGCCGCGCCGGCCTTCCTGAAACCCGGCGGCTGGCTGCTCTTCGAGCACGGTTACGACCAGGGCAGGACGAGCCGGAACTTATTGACGGCCGCTGCGTTCAAAGCGGCGTCCACCTTTCCCGACCTGGCCGGCATCGACCGTGTCAGTTGCGCTTATCTTTAACCTGGAGCAATCATGTCCGACGTTCAACAACGCATCCATTCCACCGTCACCAAGAACCCCGTCGTCCTTTACATGAAGGGCGATGCGCGCTTTCCGCAGTGCGGCTTTTCGGCAACTGCCGTGCAGATCCTCAAGGTCTGCGGCGTCAACGACTTCGTCACGGTCAACGTGCTGGCCGATGCCGACATCCGCAACGGCATCAAGGAATACGCCAACTGGCCGACCATCCCGCAGCTCTACATCAACGGCGAATTCGTCGGCGGCTGCGACATCATGAAGGAGATGTATCAGGCCGGCGAACTCCAGAAAATGCTGGAAGGCATCGCCCAAGTCTGATATTCCGGGTTGCCGAAAGCAAAAACCCGCCGCCGGCGGGTTTTTTGCTGACAACCGCGCCATCCTACTTGGCTGCGAGGAATTCCTCATAGGCGCGCACCGCCTCGGCGGCGTACATCAGCGCCGGCCCACCGCCCATGTACACGCAGACGCCGAGCGTCTCCATCAGTTGCTCGCGAGTGACGCCAAGGCGGATCAACGCCTTGACGTGAAAACCGATGCAGCCGTCGCAATGCTGCGCGACGCCGATGGCCAGCGCAAGCAGCTCCTTGTCCAGTTCGCTGAGCACCCCGCCCTTCATTGCCCCGTTATGCAGCGCACTGAAGCCCTGCATGGTGTCGGGAATCTCCTTGCGCAAAGTCTTCATGGCCGCCGTGAGGTCGGTGGTGATGGTGGCGAAGGACTTGCTGGCCATGGCTGGCACCTGTTGCATAAGCGATCTCTTATATTACTTGATGGCGGGCCGGCTGACAAACATCAGGCCCGCCGCCCCATGCGCGCCGCCCACGGGTTGGCGGTCAGGCCATGCAGCAGCACACTGAGCAGGACGGTGCAGATCGCGGTTGCCAGCAGGGTATTCCTGGCCTGCAGCGGGCTGTCCATGATCATCACGCCGAAGACGATAGTCGCCAGGCCGCGTGGTCCGAACCAGCCGATGAACAGTTTGGTTTCAGTGTCGAACCGGGTTCCGGCCAGACTGATGAACACCGGCAGCATGCGGATCAGCGTAAGGCTGAGCAGGGCATAGACCCACACCTCGGGCGTGAAGCTGCTCCAGGCCCTGGGGATGACGAGCGCACCGAAGACCAGCCAGGTGATGACCGAGAGCAGGCTGCCGAACTCCTCGCTGGCCTCCAGGAAGTGATGTTTCTGTTCACCGAACAGGTGGCCGGCCAGCAAGCCGCCGACGAATGCCGCGATGAAACCGCTGCCACCCAGTGTCTGCGCCCCGGCAAAACACAACACGGCGAGTCCGGGCAAAGTCAGTTGCGACCACATGGGCATCTGCCAGCCGCGGCGCACTGAATACCGCTGCAGTTGCCAGGCGGCAAAGACCATGCCGACACCGACCAGGCTGCCGATCCCGAGTTCCTCGATGATGAGCTCCAGCGCCAGCGTCAAGGGCGCATGCGCCTCGATGTCGATCACCAGTGCCAGCAAGACCAGCAACAAGGGCACGCAGATCCCGTCATTGAGCCCGCTTTCAACGTTCAGCCCTTCGCGCACCGGCGCCGCCACCGCGGGGTTGCTGACCACTGCCTTGCCCAGCGCGGCATCCGTGGGCGCAAGAATCGTCGCCAGAATTGCCAGCTCGAGGAGCGGCACCTGCGGGAAGAGCAAAATGCCTACCAGCCACCCGAAAGCCAGGGTCAGCGGCAGGCCCAGCAGCAGCAGACGGATGGGAAGCCCCTCCTCGGCACGCAACACCTTGAGGTTGGCGTTGGTTGCATCGCTGAACAGCACTATGGCCAGGGTCAGTTCGGCCAGGGACTTGATACCCGCACTGGAGATATCGGGTCGCAGCACCCCCAGGACGGCCGGCCCGAGGATCAGGCCGACGAGCATGAACATCAGCGGACCATTGAGCAAGCGGGACTCGAAACGCCCGGCAAGGATGCTGTAAACCAGCAGGAAGGCGGCGACGACGGCAAGATTCTGATACATCGGCGGGCCTGTCAGGAATTTAGCTGGGCGTGCAACCCAAGACCGCCATTCTCACCCGAACTGCGCGGCGCGCCGTCGGCAGCTGAAACCCTCTGCGGATTCCTTGTCCGTCGCTTCATGCCTACTCCGCTTGACCGGGGACTGTCTGGGCCGCGCTGGTATCGGCCACTTTCTCGGCCTCGTTCACCCAGCCACCACCCATCGCCAGGTAGAGATTGATCATCGCCTGCAACTGCAGCTGCTGCGTCTGCGTGTATTGCAACTGGACGTTGAACAGGCTGCGCTCGGCGTCGAGCACCTCGATGTAGCTGGTGTAGCCGTTTTCGTAACGCAGCCGGGCCGTGGATGCATACTGTTGCAAAGCCTCGACCTGGCGCTTCTGGGCCTTGAGCTGTTCGCGTGTCCGGTCCTGGTTGACGAGCGAGTCGTTGACGTCGCGGAAAGCGTCCTGGATCGCTTTCTGGTAAGCAAAGAGTGCCTGCTGTTGGCCGGCTTCGGCCGCCTGCACCTGTCCGGCGATCGCGCCGGCGGTGAAAATCGGCATGGAAATCGGCGCTCCGTAGCTCCAGGCCCGGTTCGGACCTTGAAACAGATTGCTGAAACTGGGGCTCGCGTAGCCGAAAAACCCGGTCAGCGAAATGCTGGGAAAGTACGCGGCCTTGGCGGCGCCGATCAGTGCATTGGCGGCGATCAGGTTCTGCTCGGCGCGCCGCAGGTCGGGCCGGCGTTCAAGAAGTTCCGAGGGCAGGCCGGCCGGAACTGCCGGCAGCATCAGGTGATCGATGTCCTTGCCACGGACGATCGGGCCCGGATTGCGCCCGAGCAGCACGCTCAGGCCGTTCTCCTGCTGGGCGATGGCCTTTTCGATCGGCGGGATGCTGGCCAGCGCCTCCTCGTACTGGGAGCGGTTCTGGCTCAGTTCGAGCACCGAGATGATGCCGCCGTCGAAACGGAGCTTGAAAATCTCGTACGACTCGCCGCGGCTCTTTGCCGTCGACCTGGCGATTTCCAGCTGGCGGTCGAGGTCGCGCAGGTTGATGTAGGCGCCGGCGACACTGCCGACCAGCGACAGGATCACGCCGCGCCGCCCTTCCTCGCTCGCCAGCAACTGGGCACGCGCCGCTTCGGTCTGGCGGCGGATACGGCCCCAGATGTCGATTTCCCAGCTCGCGTTCAGCACCGCACTGTAGGTGTTGAAGGTGTCGCCGGCACCGGCGCCGATGACCACGGCGGTGATGTCGCGCTGCCGCTTAGCCTCGTAGCCGGCGCCGGCCTGCGGAAAGAGGCCCGAGCGGACGAAGCCATAGTTGCCCGCGAATTCCTCGACACGCGCCGCGGCGATCAGGAGGTCCTTGTTCTCGCGCAGCGCGGTCGTTACAAGATCGTTGAGGACGGGGTCGCCGAACTGCTCCCACCAGGCGGTATTGGCCAGGTCCCTGGCGTCCTGGTCGTTGAGGCGCCAGGCCGTCGGCGCGTCAGCGGGCGGCCGGACGTAGTCGGGTCCGACCATGCACCCGCTGGCGAGGAGCGCCAGCAGTGAAACGAGCAGAGACTTACGCATGGTGGTCACCCTCCTTGCCCGCCGGTTTTTCCCCTACTGCCGCGCCCGCCGCCCCCGTTCCCGTCCCGCCCTTGCCCGTCATCCTCTCGACGACATAGAAAGTTACCGGGATGATGAAGATCGCGATGCAGGTCGCGGCCAGCATGCCGCCGATGACCGCGCTGCCCATGACCTGCCGCGAAAGGGCACCGGCGCCGCTGGCAATGGCCAGCGGCACGCAGCCGAGGATGAAGGCGAACGAGGTCATCAGGATCGGCCGCAGGCGAAGTTGCGCCCCCTTGAGCGTCGCCTCGATCAGCGAAAGCTCGCCCTTCTCATGCTCCATCTTGGCGAACTCGACGATCAGGATCGCGTTCTTGGCCGCCAGGCCGATCAGCATCACCAGGCCGATCTGCGCATAGACGTTGAGCTCCTGGCCGCGCAGCAGCAGTGCGAAAAATGCGCCGGCGACGGCGATCGGCGTACCCAGCAGCACCGAGAACGGCAGCGACCAGCTCTCGTACTGCGCCGCCAGGATCAGGAAGACGCAGAGCAGCGAGAAGCCGAAGATGACCGCCGGCGAGATGCCCTGTTGCGCCCTCTGCTCCTGGTAGGACATGCCCATGTAGTCGTAGCCCATTTCGTTGGGCATCGTTTCGGCGAAGACCTCCTCGAGCGCCCGCATGACCTGCGTCGAACTGAAACCGGGCGCCGCCGAAGCATTGATCTGCGCGCTGCGATACAGGTTGTAGCGCATCGTGAATTCCGGCCCGGAGATATTGCGCACCGAGGTCAGCGCCGACAATGGCACCGCCTCGCCCTTGTTGTTGCGCACGTAGAACTGGCCGACGTTCTCGATGTTGGTCCGGTATTCGCCCTCGGCCTGCACGTAAACCTGCCACTGGCGCCCGAAGCGGTTGAAGTAATTGATGAAGCCGCTGCCGAGGAAGCTCTGCAACGTCTTGTAAACGTCGCTGAGATTGACACCCTGCTTGAGGACCTTGTCCTGGTCAACCTCGAGGAACAGCTGCGGCACGGTCGGACGGAAGGTCGTCGAGACGCTGGCGAGTTCGGGACGTTTCTTGGCGGCCTCGATGAACTTGGTCGTATTCTCGGCGAGGAAGGCGATGTCCTTGCCGGCACGGTCCTCGAGGATGAAGGTGGCACCACCCGAGGTACCGACCCCCTGGATTGCCGGCGGCGGGAAGGCGAAGCCGATGGCGCCGCTCAGCCCGCCGAGCTTCTTCGACAGTTCGGCCTTGATCGCGGTGTATTGCTCCTCGGGCTTCTTGCGTTCGGCCCAGTCCTCGAGCGTGATGAAGAAGAAGGCGCTGTAGGTATTAGTCACCTGGCTGAGCAGGCTGTAGCCGACGACGGTGGTCGTGTATTTGACGCCCGGCGTCGACATGATCAGTTCTTCTGCCTGGCGGGCAATCTCCGAGGTGCGCTGTAGCGATGACGCATCGGGAAGCTGGATACCGGCAAAGACGTAACCCTGGTCCTCGTCCGGCAGGAAGCCGGCGGGGACGACCTTGCCGAAGAAGCCGATACTGGCGGCAATCGCCACCAGGAATACGAGGCTGATCATGCTCCGCCGGATGGCGAGCCGGCAGATTCCGACGTAGCCGCCGGTGACCCGGCCGAATACGCCGTTGAACCAGTCGTAGAATTTCTGCAGCGGGCCACTGCCCTTTACCTTCGGCTTAAGCAGCATGGCGCACAGCGCCGGGCTCAGGGTCAGTGCGTTGAACGCCGAGATGATCACCGAGATGGCGATGGTGACCGCGAACTGCTGGTAGAGCTGGCCGGTGATACCGGGAATGAAGGCGGTCGGCACGAAAACCGCCGCCAGGATCACGGCAATGGCGATCACCGGCCCGGTCACTTCCTCCATCGCCCTCAACGTCGCGTCCTTCGGCGTCATGCCCTGCTCGATGTGGTGCTCGACGGCTTCGACGACGACGATAGCGTCATCGACCACCAGACCGATGGCCAGCACCAGGCCGAACAGCGACAGGGTATTGATCGAAAAACCGAACATTGGGAACAGCATGAAGGTGCCGACCAGCGACACCGGCACCGCCAGCAGCGGAATCAGCGTCGCCCGCCAGCCCTGCAGAAAGACGAAGACGACGATCATCACCAGCACCAGTGCTTCGATCAGGGTGTGCTGGATCTCCTTGATCCCTTCGGTGACCGACAGCGTCGTGTCGAGGGAAATGACATAGTCGAGGTCAGGCGGGAAACTCTGCTTGAGCTTCTCCATCAATTTCTTGGCGCCATCGGCTGAATTGAGGGCGTTGGCCCCCGGCATCAGGTAGAGGGCGATCAGCGCGGCCGGCTTCCCGTTGAGCCGGCCCTCCTGGCTGTAGGTCTGCGAGCCGAGCTCGATGCGGGCAACGTCGCTGACCCGAACGATGGAGCCATCTGGGTTGGCGCGCAGCACGATGCGGCCGAATTCCTCCTCGCTCTGCAGGCGGCCCTGGGCCCGCACCGCGTAGGTGAATTCCTGGCCCGCCGGCACCGGCTCGGCGCCGATCGTCCCCGCCGGATTGACGGTATTCTGGGCGTTGACCGCGTTGATGATTTCCGGAATCGTGATGTTCAGGTTGGCCAACTGATCCGGCCTGACCCACAGTCGAAGTGCGTACTGGCCCGCGCCGAACACGGTGACGCTGGCGATCCCCTTGACCCGCGTCATCTGGTCGTTGATGTTGATGTAGGCGTAGTTGGCGAGGAAGGTGTTGTCGTAGGTGCCGTTCGGCGAGTAAAGGCCGAACATAATCAGCGGCGATGCGGTCGACTTGGCCACGGTGACCCCGTAGTTGCGCACGTCTGCGGGCAGTTGCGATTCGGCCTGGCCTTCGCGCATCTGGGCCAGCAGCTGGTCGGTATTGGCGTCTGTACCAAGTTCGAAATTGACGGTCAGCGTCGACTGGCCATTGTTGGCGTTGATCGAGTACATGTAGTTCATGTTATCGACGCCCGACATCTGCTGCTCGATCGGCGTGGAGACCGCCTGTTCGACGGTCAGCGCGTCAGCGCCGGTATAGGTGCTGGTCACCTTGATTTCCGGCGGCACGATGTTCGGGAACTGCGCCGTCGGCAGCCCGGACATGGCAACCAGGCCGATGATGGTCATCAGGATCGAGATGACCATGGCGACGATCGGCCGGTTGATGAAGAACTTGGACATGGCTGCTTACCCCTTGGCTGCCGGTGCCGGCGCGGCAGGCTTGTCGGCGGCCGCTGCTTCAGGGGCAAACGGTTTCGGGTTGACCGTCATCCCCTGGCGCACCTTCTGCGTACCTTCGGCGATGACCTTGTCGCCGGGCTGCAGGCCCTTGCTGATGATCCAGTCCGACCCGATGCGTTCGCCGACCGTCACCGGACGAATCTCGACCTTGTTGTCGGCGCCGACGACCGCCACCATGTACTTGCCCTGGATTTCGGTAAC
>ERZ724517.638-NODE-638-length-20689-cov-5.392217_pt1 | contig 20689 bp, 14 predicted proteins | sample MGYA00376050_ERZ724517 | MGnify/ENA primary metagenome ERZ724517 (study PRJEB28724, sample SAMN07190886) | activated sludge metagenome | isolation source: activated sludge of sewage treatment plant in Hong Hong | place: USA: Christiansburg, Virginia | collected... | reverse complement strand
GGGCGGCCACGGTTGTTGGTGCTGTCCCAGATCAGGCTGTAGCCGATCGACGAGGTAGTGAAGTCGCCGACCGCGTCGCACAGATAGCGCCCGGCCTTGAGCGGGTCGCACTGGATGGTGACGGTGCCGTCGGGGTTGGTGATCTGGCCGTAGTAGATCGCCGGGTCGAGCGTCACCTGGTCATAGCTCAGCCCGTAGCGCACCGAGGCCGCCCAGAATTCGGTCAGCGAGAAACCGGTGCGGATCTGGAAGCCGGTGGTGGTCTGCGAATAGGTCGAGGTGCGCTGGTCGCTGTTGGTGTAGTTGAACGAGTTGTAGTCGCGGCGGAACACGTTGAAGCCGAGCGCGAGGTTCTTGCCGAACAGGTAGGGCTCGGTAAAGCCCAGTTCGATCGACTTCGAATAGCTCGAGATGTTGAGGCCGGCGCTGAGTTCCTGGCCCTTGCCGCGGAAGTTGCGTTCCTTGATCGACAGGCTGAGGATCAGCCCCTCAAGCGACGAATAGCCCGCCGAAACCTGCAGTTCGCCGGTCGGTTTTTCCTGAACATTGGTTTCAAGGATGATCTTGTCAGGCGTCGAGCCAGGCTTCTGGTCGATCGTCAGATTGTCCTGGAAGAAGCCCAGGCCCTGCAGACGGTCGCGCGAGCGCTTGACCTTGATGCTGTTGAACGCATCGCCTTCGGCCAGACGGAATTCGCGGCGGATGACCTTGTCGCGGGTGCGGACGTTGCCGTTGATGCTGACGCGCTCGACATAGACGCGCGGCGCCTCGTTGATGATGAACGTAAGGTTCATCTCCAACTTTTCCTTGTCGCGGTTGAACTGCGGCCGCACGTCAGCGAAGGCGTAACCGAGGATGCCGGCGGTTTCGGACAGGACGTTGACGACGTTTTCGATGCGCTGGGCGTTGTACCACTCGCCCGACTGGATCGAGATCAGGCTCTTGAACTGCTCGGCGTTGATGTCGCGGATCTGGCTTTCGAGGTTCACCTCGCCGAACTTGTAGCGCTTACCTTCATCGACCACATAGGTGATGATGAAGTCCTTGCCATCGGGCGTCAACTCGGCGCTGGCGGACGCAACGCGGAAGTCGGCATAACCTTCGGTCAGGTAGAATTGGCGCAGCTTCTGCTGGTCGTACGCCATGCGGTCGGGGTCGAAGGTGTCGTTCGAGCTGAACAGCTTGTACCAGCGCGCCTGTTCGGTCGCCATCGCACCGCGCAGATCGCCGTCCGAAAACACCTTGTTGCCGATGATGTTGATCTGGACGACCTTGGCCTTGGGGCCTTCGGAAATTTCGAACACCACATCGACGCGGTTCTGGTCGAGCTTGACGATCTTGGGTTCGACCGAGGCGGCGAAGCGCCCGGCCCGCTGATAGACTTCGAGGATGCGCGCGACGTCGGCGCTGACCTTCGAGCGCGTGAAGATCTGGCGCGGCGCCAGGCGGATTTCCTCGCGGACCTTGTCTTCCTTGACCTTCTTCGCGCCCTCGATGATGACGCGGTTGATCACCGGGTTTTCGACGACGGTGATGATGATGTTCCCGCCCTGATCGGCGATGGTGACATCGGCGAACAGTTCGCTGGCGTAAAGCGCCTTGAGCGCCGTATCGAGCCGGTTGCGGTCGAACGGATCACCGACGTTGAGCTCGATGTACGAGCGCACGGTTTCAGGTTCGAGCCGCTCGGTGCCCTTGATGGTGATGCCGCGAACGATGCCCGAAGCCGACGGCACCGCGGCCAGATCGGGAGTCGGTGCGCCGGGGACATTCTGCAGCACGGCACCTGCCGGCAACGCATCCGCCGGGTTGGGCGGGGTGACCATCGCCGGATCGGACAGCTGTGGCAGTTGCGCGAACGCCGGCGCCGACAGGCCGGCCAAAGCCGTGCCGACCAGCAACGTCCGCAGGCGCGCCCGCGTCACGGCGGTGACGGGGCGAAAAGCGTGGCCGCTCGCTGCTCGATACTCGCTCACGCTCAAACCGCCCTTCGACACAAAATCAACTGCTGAATTTTCGCAAGACATACTCACCTAACCCAGCAATGCGGACAAATGCTTCCACACACCCACCGATGCCAGGTCGTTCCAGGTCAGGAACACCATCAGCGTCACCAGCGCCGCGAAACCCGACATGAAGGCCCATTCCTGAACCTTTGCTTCGAGCGGACGGCGCCGGATTGCCTCGACCGCGTAAAGGAACAGATGACCGCCGTCCAGCATCGGGATTGGCAGCAGGTTGATGAATCCGAGATTAATCGAGATCAACGCCATGAACTGCACGAGATTGGGCAGGCCCAACGTCGCCTGCTGGCCGGTGAACTGGGCAATCTTCAGCGGCCCGCCGAGTTCGTTGACGGCGCGCCGACCGGTCACGACCTGCACCAGCGTATCGGCCATCGTGCGCGTCAGCAGCCAGGTTTCCTGCACCGCGAAATACACCGCCGCTACCGGGGACCGGCGCTCGACAATACGCCCGGCGCTGGTGACGCCGAGAAGCCCACGCGTATAGGCATTGCCGAAGCGATCGGTTTCAGCGACGACCTTGGGCGTGATGGTCAGCTGTTTTTCGACCCCGTCGCGGCTGACGCGGGCGTCGATCGGCGTACCGGGGTTGATGGTGACGACGCGGACGACATCCTCGAAGCGTTCGATGTCCTGTCCGTCGAGCACAATGATCTTGTCCCCCGATTGCAAGCCGGCGACCGCCGCGGGGCTGCCGGGTTGGACGCCGTTGATGACTGCCGGCGTGAAGGCATGACCATAAGTCATGAAGAACGCCGCAAAAACCAGAATCGCGAACAGGAAGTTGGTCAGCGGGCCCGCCAGAATGACCAGCGCGCGCTGCCACATCGGCTTGGCCTGGAACGTCACGGCATAATCGGCGGCCGGCATTTGTGCGGCATCGGGGTCGGGCTCGCTCGCGGCGTTGAGGTCACCGGCGAATTTGACATAGCCGCCCAGCGGCAGCGCGCCGACCTTCCAGCGCGTGCCGCGCTTGTCGGTCCAGCCGGCGATTTCACGGCCGAAGCCGATCGAGAAGGTATCGGCCTTGATACCGAAGACGCGTGCCATCAGGTAATGGCCGCCTTCGTGGATGAACACCAGCACGCCGATGACGACGATGAACGCCGCCAGCGTGAACAGGAAACCCGGTTGCGCGGTCATGCCGGCACCAGTGTCGCCAGCCGCTGCGTCGCAGCGCGGCGCGCGGCGGCGTCGACCGCCATGACATCGTCGAGCGTCGTCATGACGCCGCCGTCGAGCGCGTCGAGAACGTCGCGCACCAGCGCGGCGATATCGAGGAAGCCGATTTCGCCGGCGAGGAAGGCGGCGACCGCCACCTCGTTGGCGGCGTTGAGCGCCGTCGGCATCGCGCCACCAGTGCGCAGTGCATCCCACGCCAGACCGAGCGCGGGAAAGCGTTCAAGATCAGGCTCTTCGAACTCGAGCTTGCCGATTTCAGCGAGGTTGAGCCGCTTGCACGGCGTCGCCATGCGTTCGGGGTGCGCCAGCGTATAGGCAATCGGCGTGCGCATGTCGGGCGTGCCGAGCTGCGCCAGTACCGAGCCGTCGATGTATTCGACGAAGCTGTGCACCACCGATTGCGGGTGGACGATGACCCCGAGCTGGTCGGCGCTGACCGGGAACAGGTGATGCGCCTCGATCAGTTCAAGGCCCTTGTTCATCAGCGTCGCCGAATCGACCGAAATCTTGGCGCCCATGGACCATACCGGATGGTTGCACGCCTGCCCCGGTGTTGCCGCGCGCATCGCCTCGACCGAGGCCTTGCGGAACGGCCCGCCGCTCGCCGTCAGGATGACGCGCGCAACGCGTTCGGGATGGTCGTGATCGAAGATCTGGTAGATCGCATTGTGTTCGGAATCGACCGGCAGCAAGCGGGCGCCCGACTGGCGCGCTGCCGCAGTGACGATATCGCCCGCACAGACCAGGCTTTCCTTGTTGGCAAGCGCGATCACCGCGCCACGCCGGACGGCAGCGAGCGTCGGCGCGAGGCCGGCCGCACCGACAATCGCCGACATGACGATATCGGCAGGCCGTTCGGCGGCTTCGACCAGCGCTGCCTTGCCGCTGGCAACCGCGATGCCGCTGCCGGAAAGTGCCGCCTTGAGGTCTTGATAGGCACCGTGGTCACCGACCACCGCCAGTTCGGCGTTGCAGGCGCGCGCAATCGCCGCCAGCGCGACAGCGTCGGTATTGGCGGTGACGGCGTGGACGTGCCAGTCGTCGGGCGCACGGCCGATCAGGTCGAGCGTCGACTGGCCGACCGAACCGGTGGCGCCCAAGATGGTGATGCCGCGGCTCATGCGGCGAGCCCCAGCGCTGCGGTGCCAACGGCTGCGACCACCGCCACCGGCACCAGCCCGTCGAGCCGGTCGAGGATGCCGCCGTGACCGGGGAGCAAATTCCCCGAGTCCTTGACGCCGACGCGGCGCTTGAGCCAGCTTTCGTAGAAGTCGCCGGCCTGCGCCACGACCGCGAGCACCGGCGCCAGCGCGACGAGCCACAGCACCGGCACCGGTGGTACGTCAATGCGGCCATCAAGCAACCCATAGACAAGCCAGATCGTCAGCGCCGAACCGGCCATGCCGCCGAGCAGTCCGGCCCAGGTCTTGTTGGGGCTGATCGCCGGCGCCAGCTTCGGGCCGCCAATCGCGCGCCCCGAAAAATAGGCAAAGATATCGGTCGCCCAGACAGTCACCAGTGTCAGCAAGGTCAAAGCCAGCCCATATTGCGTGCCGCGCAGCCAGATCAGCGCGATCGCCGGCATACCGGCATAGAGCAGCCCTATCGCAACCCAGCTTGCCCGCGCCTGAACGTATGGCCGCGCGCCAAGGCCCAAAATCCCTGCACCGGTGGCGAGCGCGGCAATCGCCATCAGCGGCTGGCCGATGATGGTCAGCATGACGCTGCCCGCCAGCACGACCAGACCGGCGAGCCGCAGCCCGCGCGGCAAGCGGAACATTTGCGCCCATTCGGCAAACATCAGCAGCACCGCCACGGCGACCAGCGCCCCGAAGCCGAAGCCGCCCGCCCAGAGCGCCGCCAGCGCCACGACAATCAGCAGCACGCCGACAACGACGCGCGCGCCAAGTTGCGACGTCGCGGCCACTGCCTCAGATGCCGCCATAGCGCCGTTCGCGCGTCGCGAACTCGGCGAGCGCCGCCGCCAGCGACGCGGTATCGAAATCAGGCCAGAGCTGGTCGGTGAACACCAGTTCGGCATAGGCCGCCTGCCACAGCAGGAAGTTCGACAGCCGCTGTTCGCCGCTGGTGCGGATCACCAAGTCTGGCGGCGGCAGGTCGGCGGTGTCGAGACGCTTGTCGATCAGCGCGGCGTCAATCGTCGTCGCATCGAGCCGACCGGCAGCGACGTCGGCGGCAATCGACTGCATCGCGCGGACAATCTCATCCTGCGCGCCGTAGTTGAGCGCGATGACCAAAGTCAGCCCGGTGTTGAGCCGCGTGCGTTCAGCCGAGCTTTCAAGCAGCTCGACAAGATCGGGATTGAGCCGGCGATATTCGCCGATGAAGCGCAGCCGGACGTTGTTCTTGTGCAGCGTGCCGATTTCGCTGCGCAGGTAATGGCGCAGCAAACCCATCAAATCATTGACTTCGTCTTCGGGGCGCTTGGCGTTCTCGGTCGAAAACGCGAACAGCGTCAGCACTTCGATGCCGAGCGTCGGGGCGCCTTCGACGGTGCGCCGCACCGCCTCGATGCCCTGGCGGTGGCCGGCAATGCGCGGCAGGCGGCGCGCCTTGGCCCAGCGGCCGTTACCATCCATGATGATCGCGACATGGCGCGGCACGGCACCGCCGCCCGACGGCGTTGCAGCAACGGGTGCCGCGCTGGGCACCGGCACGATGCGCGGGCGCAGGCTCACTTGCCGAGGATTTCCTTTTCCTTTGCCGCGGCCGCGATGTCGATGTCGGCGACGGCCTTGTCGGTCAGCTTCTGGACTTCGCCTTCGTTGCGCTTCTGATCGTCCTGGTTGATCTGGCCCTTCTTTTCGGCCGCCTTGAGCGTTTCCATGCCGTCGCGGCGGACGTTGCGCACTGCGATGCGGGCCTTTTCGGCGTACTGGTTGGCCAGCTTGGCGAGTTCCTTGCGGCGCTCCTCGGTCAGGTCGGGAATCGGCAGGCGCAACGTCGTGCCATCGGTAATCGGATTGAGCCCGAGACCGGCCGACCGGATGGCCTTTTCGACCATCTGGACGTTCGACTTGTCCCAGACCTGCACCGACAGCATGCGCGGCTCGGGTGCGGTCACCGTCGCCACCTGGACCAGCGGCATATGCGCGCCGTACACCTCGACCGTCACCGGATCGAGCAGCGACACCGTGGCGCGGCCCGTGCGCAGGCCAACCAGATCGCTTTTGAAGGCATCGAGCGCGCCATGCATGCGGCGGTCAATATCGGCCTTGAAGCCGGCGGGATCAAAATCAGCCATGTCTATTTCCCGGATTTGCCTGTTGACTTGCCCGCAGCCTTGGCCGGCGCTTTACCGGGCTTGTCGCCGACGGTCGTCGAAACGCCCTGCCCCTTGAGCACCTTGGCGAGGTTGCCCTGTTCGCGGATGTTGAACACCACGATCGGTATCCCGTTGTCACGGCACAGCGCCACGGCGCTCGCATCCATGACTTTAAGATCGTCGCTCAGCACCTTCGAAAAGCTCAGGCTTTCGTAACGCTTGGCGGTCGCGACCTGTTTGGGGTCGGCGTCATAGACACCGTCGACGCTGGTGCCCTTGAACAGCGCGTCGCAGCCCATTTCGGCGGCGCGCAAGGCGGCGGCGGTATCGGTGGTGAAGAACGGATTGCCGGTGCCGGCGGCGAAAATCACCACGCGGCCCTTGCTCATGTGGCGCTCGGCACGGCGGCGGATATAGGGTTCGCACACCGTCGCCATCGGGATCGCCGACTGGACGCGGGTATCGACGCCGGCGCGTTCGAGCGCGTTCTGCACCGCGAGCGCGTTCATGACCGTGGCGAGCATGCCCATATAATCGGCGCTGGCGCGGTCGAAGCCCTTGGCGGCGGCCGCCAGCCCGCGGAAGATGTTGCCGCCACCAACGACGAGGCAGAGTTCAAAGCCGGCGTCGCGGGCGCGTTTGACTTCACCGGCAATGCGGTCGGTTTCGGCGGTGTCGATGCCGAACTGGCCCGAGCCCATCAGGGCCTCGCCGGACAATTTGAGCAGGATGCGTTTAAACGCTGGCCGCGCCATGATGTTCGACACCCTTCCCGCTACTTCGCCAATCCGGAACTTTGCCCGGTCATTACGGTCACCATAACCAGCCCCTCCCCGGCTGCCAAGCGGCAGCCGGGGAGAAGTTGCAGGTCAGGCGCCGGCAGCAGCCGCGACTTCGGCTGCGAAGTCGCTGGCTTCGCGCTCGATGCCTTCACCGAGCTGGAAGCGTTCGAACGCCTTGAGCGTGATCGGTGTGCCGGCGGCCTTGGCGGCAGCGGCCACGACGTCGCCGACCTTGGTCTTGCCGTCGATGACGAACACCTGCGTCAGCAGCGCGTTTTCCTGCGCGTATTTGCGGACGCCGCCTTCGATCATCTTTTCGATGATGTCGGCGGGCTTGCCCGAACCGGCAGCCTTTTCGCGGGCGATCGAACGCTCGCGCTCGACAATCGCCGGGTCGAGGCCTTCAACATCGAGCGCCAGCGGATTGGCGGCGGCGATGTGCATGGCGATCTGCTTGCCGAGCGCTTCGAGCACGTCCGCCGGTGCCGCCGATTCGAGACCGACGAGCACGCCGATCTTGCCGAGGCCCGACACGGTGGCGTTGTGGATGTACGAGGTCACGACGCCTTGCGCCACTTCGACGATACCGGCGCGGCGCAGCGACTGGTTTTCACCGATCGTGGCGATGTTGTGCGTCAGCCGGTCGTGCACGCTGCCATCGCTTTCGGGATAGCTGGCGGCGAGCAGTGCCGCGACATCGGTGCCCTGCGCCACGGCGATGTCGGTGACGATGCGGACAAAGTCCTGGAACTGGGCGTTCTTGGCAACGAAATCGGTTTCCGAATTGACTTCGACAACCGCGCCGCGATTGCCCGCAACAACGACGCCGACGAGACCTTCGGCGGCAGTGCGGCCGGCCTTCTTCGCGGCCGAGGCGAGACCCTTGGCGCGCAGCCAGTCGATCGCCGCTTCGAAGTCGCCGGCGGTTTCGTTCAGGGCCTTCTTGCAGTCCATCATGCCGGCGCCGGTGCGGTCGCGCAGCTCCTTGACCATCGTTGCAGTGATCTCAGCCATGATTGGCTCCTCATGTTTGGCGGTGTTGAACAAAGGGCCGGTGTGAACACCGGCCCCCTTTCCCGACTGACTAAGACGGGCATATTCAATGGGCGATGCAGTTAGTCTGCAGCAGGTGCTTCGACAGCAGCAGCTTCGTCGGCAATGGCTTCGGCCATCGTCGCGGGCGCTGACTCTTCGATCACCGGTGCGGTGAACACCGGCTCGACCGGCTGCACTTCGAGCGCACCGATATCGATGCCCTGCTCGGCCTGGCGGCCACGGCGGGCGTCGAGGATCGTGTCGGCAATCGCGTTGCAATAGAGCAGGATGGCGCGGCTGGCGTCATCGTTGCCCGGTACCGGGAAAGCGATGCCGCTCGGATCGGTGTTGGTGTCGAGGATGGCGACGACCGGGATACCCAGGACGTTGGCTTCCTTGATCGCCAGCTCTTCCTTGTTGACGTCGATGACGAAGATCACATCGGGCAGGCCGTTCATGTCGCGGATACCGCCGAGCGACAGCTCGAACTTGTCGCGTTCGCGCGTCAGCTTGAGGATTTCCTTCTTGGTCAGGCCGTGCGTGTCGCCCGACAGCTGCTCTTCGAGCATCTTGAAGCGCTTGATCGAACCGCTGATGGTCTTCCAGTTGGTGAGCATGCCGCCCAGCCAGCGATGGTTGACGTAATATTGGCCCGAACGACGGGCGGCTTCGGCGATGGGGTCCTGCGCCTGGCGCTTGGTGCCGACGAACAGCACCTTGCCGCCGGCCGCAACCGTGGCGCGGGTGAAATCGAGCGCGCGCGCAAACAGCGGCACCGACTGCGACAGATCGATGATGTGAACACCGTTGCGATCGCCGAAAATATACGGCTTCATCTTCGGGTTCCAACGGTGAGTCTGGTGACCGAAGTGGGCGCCTGCTTCCAAAAGCTGCGCCATCGTGACGACGGGAGCCGCCATAACCTATTCTCCTTATACCGGTTAATCCGCCGCAGAGGAGTATCGTGGGTCCAAAGCAAGTTTGAACTTCACGGCACCGGAAGGTTTCCCTCTGCGTGAGTGATGCGCGGCCTTTAGCGGGGGTTCGCCGCAAATGCAAGCACCGCTTCCCCTCTCCCCCTGCGGGAGAGGGCGACTCGCCAACGGCGAGCGGGGTGAGGGGTAAGTCGCGGCGGCCGGTGGTTCGCGTGGCCCACCCCTCACCCGCTCAGCTGCGCTGAGTCGACCTCTCCCGCAGGGGGAGAGGGGTAGAGGCACGGTGGGGATTTCCATTCTTCCACATGATGCTCGGTCCATCCGTCAATGCGCTTGCAGATGGATGTTTACGGCCGCAAGGTTCACCGCATCGCGCACCCCGTGTGTCGGTTGCATGCTGCCCCTGTGCGGCCTAGACCTTCATCGGGTCGTACTTACCGGATACAGGGGAATCATCATGGCAAATCTGGGTATCGCCGCCAAGGCGACCGCGCTGGCGTTCGCGCTGCTATCGGGTTCGACCATCGCCCATGCGGCGGCGCAACCCAACATCCTGATGATCGTCGTCGACGATTTCGGCTACGGCGACAGCGGTGCCTATGGCGGCGGCGAAGGCCGCGGCATGCCGACCCCGAACATCGATGCGCTCGCCAACCAGGGCATGCAGTTTTACGACTATTATGCACAACCGAGCTGCACCGCTGGCCGTGCCGCGATGCTGACCGGGCGGTTCCCCAACCGTTCGGGGATGACGACGGTGGCGTTCCAGGGCCAGGGCGGCGGCCTGCCGGCGGCCGAGTGGACGCTGGCCTCGGTGCTCAAGACCGCGGGCTACGCCACCTATTTCACCGGCAAATGGCATCTGGGCGAGGCCGATTACGCCATGCCCACCGCGCAGGGCTTTGACGAGATGAAGGCCGTCGGGCTGTATCACCTCAACGCCTACACCTACGGCGACGCCAAATGGTTCCCGGCGATGGATCCGGCAATCCGCGCGATGTTCAACAAGGTGACGATCGGCGCGCTCGAGGGCACGGCCGGATCAAAAGCCCGCGAAATGTTCAAGATCAACGGCGAGTACGTCAACACGCCGGTGATCGACGGCAAGCCCGGCATCGTCGGCATTCCGTTCCTCGACCGCTACATCGAATCCGCCGCGCTCGAATATCTCGACAAGGCCGCCGTGGGCGCGCGCGCCGGCAAGCCGTTCTTCCTCAGCGTCAACTTCATGAAGGTCCACCAGCCGAACCTTCCCGACCCCGAGTTCCAGGACAAGTCGCCGTCGAAGACCAAGTTCGCCGACTCGGTTGTCGAAGTCGATACGCGCATCGGCCGGGTGATGGCGAAGCTCAAGGCGCTCGGCCTCGACAGCAATACGCTCGTCGTCTTCACCACCGACAACGGTGCGTGGCAGGACGTCTATCCCGATGCCGGCTATACGCCGTTCCGCGGCACCAAGGGCACGGTGCGCGAAGGCGGCAGCCGCGTGCCGGCGATCGCGATATGGCCCGGCCATATCCCGGCGGGCGCCAAGAACCACGAAGTCGTGGGCGGCACCGACTGGATGGCAACGTTCGCCAGTGTCGGCGGCGCCAGGCTGCCGACCGCCGACCGCGACGGCAAGCCGACGATGTTCGACAGCTTCGACCTGACGCCGATGCTGACGGGGCAGGTCAAGGAATCGCCGCGCAAGAACTGGTTTTACTTCACCGAGAACGAGCTTTCGCCCGGCGCGATCCGCATTGGCCATCTGAAGATGACCTTCAACCTGCGCGGCGACAATGGCGCGCAGACCGGCGGGCTGTCGGTCGATTCGAACCTCGGCTGGAAGGGTCAGGAGAAATATGTCGCGGTCGTGCCGCAGCTGTTCGACCTGTGGCAGGACCCGCAGGAGCGCTATGACGTGGTGATGAACGCCTGGGGTGACAACACCTGGGTCGCGGCGATCATGGGCCCCGAAATCGACAAGCTGATGAAGACCTATGTCCAGTACCCGCCGCGCAAGCTGCAGAGCGCCATCTACACCGGCCCACTGACCATAACCAACTACCAGAAGTTCCAGTATCTGCGCGACTCGCTGGCGAAGGACGGCATCAGCATCGGCATGCCGAACTGAGGCCCCTGTTATCGCTGGCAGCGCGCGCACGTTCGGGAGTTGCTCCCGGGCGCGCGCTGCGCCTACAGCCGGCGCATGCTCGAAGCCCTGCTGACCTCCACCGCCGTCGTCGCGCTTGCTGAAATCGGCGACAAGACACAGCTGCTCGCCATTCTGCTGGTGACGCGGTTCCGCACGCCGTGGCCGATCATCGCCGGCATCTTCTTTGCCACCATCGCCAACCACTTCCTCGCCGCGCTGGTCGGCGCGCAGGTCGCGTCGCTGCTCGACGGCCAGGCATTCCGCTACGCGGTAGCGCTTTCGTTTCTGGCGATGGCGGCGTGGACGCTGGTGCCCGACAAGGTCGACGACCTTGATGCCAAGCCGCCGCGCTTCGGGGCGTTCCTGACGACATTGGTGGCATTCTTCCTCGTCGAAATGGGCGACAAGACACAGATCGCCACGATTGCGCTCGGCGCGCAGTTCCAGATGGTCGTGCCGGTCACCATCGGCACGACGCTCGGCATGATGATCGCCAATGTGCCCGCGGTGTTCCTCGGCGATGCGCTGCTCAAGCGCGTGCCGCTGGCGACGGTGCGCTATATCGCCGCCGCGCTGTTCGCGGTCATTGGCCTCTGGCTGCTCGCACAGACCGCCGGCTGGATTTGACCCCCGCAGCGGCAGCGCAAAAGCCCCCTTGTCGTGCGCGGCGCGCGGCGGCAGAGTGGCAACGGGCTCGGGGGAAATTCGATGATGGCATCTTTGCGCCGACCGCTGATCCTGATTCCATTGCTGCTGGCGCTGCTGTTCGGCGCCTATGTCGCGGCGGGTTTCTGGCTGGCGCCGCGATTGATCCGCTCGGCGGCGCAGGACTATGTGACCAAGAACCTGCCCGGCAAGGTGCTCTCGCTCGGCAACATCCGCTTCAACCCGCTGCAGCTGACGCTCGATATCGACAAGATTGCCATTGGTGACAGCAAGGCCCCCGCACCGATGGTCGCGGTCGGTCATGTCGGCGTCAACGTCAGCGGCTCGTCGATCTGGAAAATGACCCCGCGGCTTGACGCCGTCAGCATCGATGCACCGCTGGTCAACGCGGTGCTGCGCAAGGACGGCACGCTCAACCTGTCCGAACTGGTGCCGCCCGATGACGGCAAGCCGACGCCGGCGGTGTGGATCGGCCGCCTCGACGTGCGTAACGGCACCGTCCATTTCAGCGACCAGCGCCGCGCCAATTCACACGAAAAGTCACTGACCCCGATTACCTTCGAACTGCGCGATTTCGCCACCCACATGGACGCCGGCGGCAACTACAAACTCCATGCCGCGAGCAAGGACGGCGAGGTGTTCCACTGGGCCGGCACGCTGTCGATGGCGCCGCTGGCCTCCAGCGGCAAGTTCAGCATCGGGGCGCTCAAGTTGACGTCGCTGTACCGTTTCATCGACGATCTGGCGCCGGTGGCGCTGCTCGGCGGCCATCTCGATATGGCGGGTAGCTACAAGTTCGCCGCCGCGCCCAAAACCGCCGGCGCGCCGCCCGCCAATATCTTCGACGCCAGTCTCGACAGCCTTGTCGTCGCCGATCTTGCGCTGCGCACCAAGGACGGCGACGACGTCACCGTCAAGACGCTGAAGCTGGCACCGACGCAACTGTCGCTGGGCAGCGACAATGCCGCCATCGGTGCGCTCGACATCGGCGGCGTCAGCGCCCGCCGCGCCACCGGCGAAAGCGTCGCACTCGACAGTGTCGCGCTCGCCGGCTCAAGCTACAAGCTGTCCACCCAAGTCGCGGACATCGGCGCGCTGTCGGTCAAGGGCATCACCGTCAAGGGTCGCGGCAAGGCCCCCGAAGCGGTGGCACTGCGCAGCATCGCGCTCGACGCCAGCCAGATCGACGCCAAGGCGCGCATGGCACGCATCGGCGCGGTGACCGTCGCCGGGCTCAAGGCGCAGGCGCTGGTCGCCGCCGACAATTCGGTCAGCATTCCCGGTCTCTATCCGATGAAGCTGCCCAAATCGGCCCCAGCCGCCGCTGCACCAGCCTGGCACTACAGCCTCGCCGGGTTCAATCTCGAAGACGCTGCGGTCAAGCTGACGCTGGCGCGTGTCACGCCCGCCAAGGTGCTCGACATCGCCCCGGTCAAGCTCAACATCGGCACCATCACCGACAAGCGCGACACACCGCTGCCGGTCAGTTTTTCCGCCACCATCAACCGTAGCGCGACAATCAGCGCCGTCGGCCGCGTCGATCCGCAAACCGGCGGCGCCGCGATGGCGCTCGACATGGCGAAGCTGCCGATTGCCGATTTCGTCGCGTTCGCGCCGACCCCGCCGGGCGTCATCGTCAAGTCGGGGCTGCTCGGCGTGCACGGCAAGGCGCGCATCACGCCGACCGCCAAGGCACCGCGCATCGATTTCGCCGGCGGCGCCAGCGTCACCGATCTCAAGCTTCTCGAACGCGCCACCGGCTCCGACCTGCTGGCGTGGCAACGGCTCGACGTCGCCGGCATCCAATATTCCGGTGACCGGATGGCGATTGCGACGATCACGCTCGACAAACCGGTGTCGAACATCGCGATCACCCGCAACGCCGAGCTCAACATCGCCAAGGTCAACGAGACCGGCGCCGCCCCTGCCCCGCTGCCGATTAACAGCAGCAAGCAGGCCATCGGGGACGTCCGCGTCAAGGCGGTCATGTCGAACACGCTGGCGTCTGCGGGCTCTGAAATGCCCATCCAGATCGGGCAAGTGATATTCAGGAACGGCACGATCGGCTTTTCGGACTATTCGATCGAGCCCAACTTCCGCGCCAGCATCCAGGGCTTTTCGGGCACGATCTCCGACCTGTCGACAACGCCGGGCGCGCAGGCCAGGTTCAACCTCAAGGGCTATGTCATCGACCGCTTTTCGCCGGTCACCATCACCGGCCGCGCCAATCCGTTCGCCTATGATGCCAACACCGACATCACCGCGAGCTTCAAGAATATCGAGCTGCCGGTGTTCAACCCCTATTCGGGCGAGTACGCCGGCTACAACATCGCCAAGGGCAAGCTCAGCACCGATTTCCACTACAAGATCAATGCGCGCCAGCTCGATGCGCAGCACCATGTCGTCATCGACCAGCTCGAATGGGGCGCCGCGACCGACAGCAAGAAAAAAGTATCCATGCCGGTCCGACTGGCAACATCGCTGCTCAAGGACAAGAACGGCGTCATCGACCTCGACCTGCCGGTCACCGGCTCGCTCGATGACCCCAAGTTCAACGTCTGGCCGGTAGTATGGAAGGTCGTCGGCAATGTGCTGGCCAAGATCATCACTGCACCGTTCCGGATGCTCGGCGATATGTTCAGCGCCGACGAGCAACCGCAGTTCGTAGCGTTCGACGCCGGCTCGGCGGCACTCGCCCCCGATGCGTCGGCAAGCCTCGCCAAGCTTGCCAAGGGGCTGGCCGACAAGCCCGACGTCAACCTCGACATCCCCGCCGGCCCCGGCATCCGCGAAGACGCCGAAGCCATGACGACGGCCGGGATCGAAGCCGCGGTGGCGGGCGCCAGCAAGAAGCCGGTGGATTATGCAACGCTCGACATGGGCGAAAAGCGCGACCGGCTGGCGAAAATCTACAAGGCCAAATTCGGCAAGAAGCCCGACTTTCCCAAGGACCTGCCGACGGCGAACCTGATTTCAGGCAAGGAGGCCAAGCTGGCCGCCGCGACCGCACAGGTGGGCTGGCTCGAAACCGCCCTGCGGCCAAAGTTCGCGCCGACCGATGCGCAACTTGCCGCGCTGGGCCAGGCGCGTGCCGATGCGGTCAAGCAGGCACTGCTCGCGGACGCCGCGATCGACCCGGCGCGGGTATTCGTTGCGACGGGCAAAAGCGTCACCGCCAAGGGCGACGATGTTCAGATGGAACTGGCGGTCAAATGACCGGCAAGCGTCAGCTCTTGAAGTAAGGCTCGACGTTGCCCTTTTGCTTGATTGTCATCGGGCGGCCGTAGCGGTCGCGGGCATTGCCGACGCTGAGCTTCACCCAGCCCTCGGAGACGCAATATTCGTCGACGGTTGTGCGCTCGACGCCGTTGAAGCGGATGCCGATGCCGCGCGCCAGCACGTCCTCGTCATAGAACGCACTGCCGGGCGTCGCCGACAGGTGATCGGGCGGCGTATCGGTGATCGCGGCAGCGGTGACATCCTTGTCGGCTTCGATTTCGCGGGGGGTTTCGGGGGCGGTCATGGCGGGCACTTTCGAAAACAGCGTGATGCCACCCCATAGCCAGCCCGCAGCAAACCGACAATCTCAATCGCCGCTACGGCGCCTCACGCCGAAACCGCGCGCAGTTCGACCGAATCGACGCCCGCAACGCGCTCGACGCTGCCGCGCAACTCACCGTCGATGCTGTAGTCACGGCCCAGGCTGACCGCGGCGATGCGCCCGTCGCCGAGCTTCATGCGCAGGATGACTTCGCCGCGGCCGCCGAGCGACGGCAGCAACAGGCTCGCCAGCGCGTCGATCGCGGCGGCGCGGCCGGTGCGCGCGCCATCGACATCGACGACCAGCCGCGTCCGCGTTCGCGTTGCCAGTTGCGCCAGTGGCTGGACGCTGCGGATGGTGACGCGCGGCGTGTCCTCGCCCGGTCGCCACTGGAGTTCGCCGCCGATGAGTATGGCGTCACCAGCGGCAAATGCCAGATCGACGCCGGCTTGGGCGCCTTCGTCGAAGCAGCTTGCGGTGTAGACGCCGCTGCTGTCGGACAGCGTCACCAACTGATAGCGGTTGCCTTTTCCCGATTGCGGCGTGCGCCACTGCACGGCTTCGATCAGCCCGGCGAGCACGCCCGGCAAGCGGCCGCCGCCCGGCGGGCCTTCGCTCGCCGCATGCACGGCATAGGTTTTGGCGCCGTTGGCTTCGGTGATGTGGCGCCAGCTATCGACGGGGTGGCCCGAAAAATAGAAGCCGAAGGCGTCCTTTTCGGCGGCCATGCGCTCGGCGAGCGTCCAGCTTTTGCCCGGCGGCACCAGCATTGCGGTGCTGCGGTCGGCGAGTGCGTTTTCGCCGTCGCCGAACAACGCGACTTGTGCGCTAGCACGTGCGGCGGCAGCGGCCTGTGCGGTATTGAGTAGCGCTTCGGCGAGCACGAACACCCCGGCGCGGTTGGTGTCGAGGCTATCGAACGCGCCCGCACCGATCAGGCTTTCGAGCTGGCGCTTGTTGAGCAGTTTCGGATCGATGCGCCGCGCGAAATCGGCGAGCGAGGCGAACGGGCCTTTCGCGGTGCGTTCGGCGACGATCGATTCCATCGCCTTTTCGCCGACGCCTTTGAGCGCCGCGAGTGCGAAGCGCACCGCTGGTTTGCCCTCATGGATTTCGACCGCGAAATCGGCGCTGCTGGCATTGATGCACGGCGGCAGGCATTTGACGCCGCTGCGCGCCATGTCATCGACGAATAGTGCCAGCTTGTCGGTGTTCGAAATGTCGTAGGCCATTGAGGCGGCGAAGAACTCGGTCGGGTGGTGGGCCTTCAAAAACGCCGTCTGATAGGCGATCAGCGCATAGGCGGCGGCGTGGCTTTTGTTGAAGCCGTAGCCGGCGAATTTGTTGACGAGGTCGAAGATGCCGCTCGCCTGTTTGGCATCGACGTCGTTGGCCTTGGCGCCCTCCAGAAACCGCGCCTTTTGTGCGTCCATTTCAGCCTGGATTTTCTTGCCCATGGCGCGGCGCAGCAGGTCGGCCTCACCCAGGCTGTAGCCCGCAAGGATCTGCGCGATGCGCATCACCTGCTCCTGATAGATGATGACGCCGTAGGTTTCGCGGAGCAGCTCCTCGAGCGACGGGTGCAGATAATCGGGTTCCTCCTCGCCGTTCTTGCGGCGCGCGAACTGCGGAATATTGTCCATCGGGCCGGGGCGGTAGAGCGCGACGAGTGCGACGATGTCGCCGAAACGGTCGGGCCGCACCAGCGCCAGCGTGCGGCGCATGCCTTCGGATTCGAGCTGGAACACCCCGACGGTATCGCCGCGCGCCATCAGCCGGTAGCTGGGTTCATCGTCCCACGGCAGCGTCGTCAGATCGAGGTCGATGTCGCGCTGGCGCAGCAGCTTGACCGCACGGTCGAGCACCGACAGCGTCTTGAGCCCGAGAAAGTCGAACTTAACGAGCCCGGCTTTTTCGACGAACTTCATGTCGAACTGCGTGACGCCCATATCCGAACGCGGGTCGCGGTACATCGGCACGAGCTGCGACAGTGGTCGGTCGCCGATGACCACGCCCGCCGCATGCGTCGAACTGTGCCGCGGCAGCCCTTCGAGTTGCAGCGCAATCTGCAGCAGATGCGCGACCTTGGGATCGCGGTCGCGCTCGGCGACCATCTCGCTGACGCCGTTCAATGTGCGTTCGAGCGTCCACGGATCGGCGGGTGAGTTGGGCACCATCTTCGCCAACCGGTCGACCTGGCCATACGGCATCTGGAGCACGCGGCCGACGTCCTTGAGCACGGCGCGCGCCTTCAAGCGCCCGAAGGTGATGATCTGCGCCACCTGTCCGCTGCCGTAGCGCTGCTGGACATAGCGAATGACTTCGTCGCGGCGGGTTTCGCAGAAGTCGATATCGAAGTCGGGCATCGACACGCGTTCGGGGTTGAGGAAGCGTTCGAACAGCAGGCCTTGTTCGATCGGATCGAGGTCGGTGATGGTCAGCGACCACGCTACCAGCGAGCCGGCGCCCGAGCCGCGGCCTGGTCCAACCGGAATATCGGCGGCCTTCGCCCATTTGATGAAATCGGCAACGATCAGGAAGTAGCCGGCAAACCCCATGCTGTTGATGACGGTGATTTCGAATGCCAGCCGCTCGTCGTAGATTTTGCGATCCTCGCCGCGGATGCCCAGTCGCGCCAGACGGTCTTCAAGGCCGGCGGCAGCGTCGACGGCGAGCGCCCTGCCCTCGGCCTCCGGATCACCGGCAAGGCTCGGCAGGATCGGCGCGCGGCTCGGCGCCTTGACCGCGCAGCGTTGCGCGACAACGAGCGTGTTGGCGCAGGCTTCGGGCAGATCGGCAAATCGCACCGCCATTTCGGACGGCGACTTGAGCCAGTGATGCGGGTTCGAGCGGTTGCGCTCCTGCGTGTCGACATAGGCGCCCTCCGCGATGCACAGCAGCACGTCATGCGCGGCATGGCCTTTCGCTTCGGCAAATCTCACCGGATTCGTGGCGACCAGCGGCAGTTCGCGCGCGTGCGCCAGTGCGACCAGTGCGGCTTCGGACTTGCGCTCGATCGGGTCATCGGTGCGGCTGATTTCGACATAGAGCCGGTCGCTGAAAAGTGCCTGCAGCGTGTCGGCATAGGCGCTCACGTCCTGGCCTTCGGCGAGCAGCCGCGCCAGCGCGCCCTCGGGGCCGGCGGTCAGTGCAATGAGGCCGTCGGTGTGGCCTTCAAAGTCGGCCAGCCGCAGCGCCGGTGCACCCTCGGCTTCAAGGTGCGCCTTGCTGACCAATTCGATCAAATTCGCATAGCCCGCCTCGTCCTGCGCGAGCAGCACCAGCCAGTCATCGATGCGCTTGGCCAGCGGGCCGCGCGGGCCGGGACGCTCCACCGCGATAGTGACGCCGATGATCGGCTGGACACCGGCGCCGAACGCGTAGTCCGAAAACTCCATCGCGCCGAACAGGTTGTTGCGATCGACCAGCGCCAGCGCCGGCATCCGCGCCTTCGCAACACGTTTGACCAACTCAGCCGGCTGCACCGCGCCTTCGAGCATCGAATAGGACGACTGGACGCGGAGATGGACGAAAGGTGCAAAGGCCATGCGCGGCAGGATGCGCGCGTTGCCCGATTCGGGCTAGCGGCTGGCGCAAAATAGCTGGGGATAACCGCGAAGATATCGCGTCGTTTCCGGGTAGAAATTTCTCCCGCTTCCCCAGCGAAAGCTGGGGTCCATCGGTTCAGCTGGCGCGCCGGGTGGGGACGATGGGCCCCAGCTTTCGCTGGGGAGACGGCGGAGTTTGGTAGGCGCTAGGGCAACCCCTTACGCCAGCCGCCCCTCGTGCAGCGTCACCACGCGGTCCATCTGCTGCGCCAGCGCGATGTTGTGCGTGGCGACCAGTGCTGACGACCCGCGGCCGCGCACCAGCCGCAGGAACTCGGCGAGGACCTTGGCGGCGGTAGCTTCATCGAGGTTGCCGGTGGGTTCGTCCGCCAGCACCAGCACCGGCTGGTTGGCAAGCGCACGGGCGACCGCGACGCGTTGCTGTTCGCCGCCCGAAAGCTGCGATGGCCGGTGCGTCAGGCGTTCGGCCAGGCCGAGATCGCCGAGCAAGGTCGCGGCGTGCGCGCGCGCCTGTTCGGTCGGCACGCCCTTGATGAGCTGCGGCAGCACGACATTTTCCTGCGCGTCGAAGTCGGGCAGCAGGTGGTGGAACTGATAGACGAAGCCGAGCTTGTCGCGGCGCACCGCGGTGCGCCCAACCGAATCGAGTTTTTCGACGCGGACGCCGTCGATGCTGATGCTGCCGCCGAAGCCGCCTTCGAGCAGCCCGACGGCTTGCAGCATCGTCGACTTGCCCGACCCCGACGGGCCGAGCAGCGCGACGATTTCACCGGCGCCCACGGTCAGGTCGACGCCGCGCAGCACCTCGATGGTGACGCCGCCCTGCTGGAACGACCGCGTCAGCTTTTCGACGACCAGCACATCACTCATAGCGCAGCACCTGTACCGGATCGGTGTTCGCCGCTTTCCACGCCGGATACAGCGTCGCGAGGAACGACAGCAGCAGCGCCAGCGCGACAATGCCGACGATTTCGACGGGGTCGGTCTTCGACGGCAGTTCGGTCAGATAGCGCACCGACGGATCCCACAGATTGGCGCCGGTCAGCGCCGACACGCCCGAGACGATCTGCGCGCGGAACGCCAGAATCGTGAAACCGAGCACCAGACCCAGCCCGATACCGAGCGCGCCGATCAGCGTGCCGACGGTGACGAAAATCCGCATCAGGCTCGACCGGCTGGCGCCCATCGTCCGCAAAATCGCGATGTCGCGGCTTTTGGCGCGCACCAACATGATCAATGAACTCAATATGTTGAATACCGCGACGAGGATGATGATCGACAGCACCCAGAACATCACCGTGCGCTCGACCACCAGCGCCTGAAACAGCGCGGCGTTCATCGAGCGCCAGTCGGTGGTGACGCCGGCACCGCCGACCAGCGCGCGCACCGGCTCGATCGCGGCATCGATGCGGTCGGGGTCGCTGGTCACCAGTTCGATGATACCGATGCTGCCGTCGAGGCGCAGCAGCGTCTGGGCGTTTTCGATTGGCATCAACACGAACGCCTTGTCATAGTCATAGATGCCGACTTCG
>ERZ724517.635-NODE-635-length-20738-cov-7.825267_pt1 | contig 20738 bp, 23 predicted proteins | sample MGYA00376050_ERZ724517 | MGnify/ENA primary metagenome ERZ724517 (study PRJEB28724, sample SAMN07190886) | activated sludge metagenome | isolation source: activated sludge of sewage treatment plant in Hong Hong | place: USA: Christiansburg, Virginia | collected... | reverse complement strand
GTGCTGACCGAAGTCCTGCAAGGCATGGCGGGCGTCGCCGTCGGCCCCGAGCCGATCTCGTTGCAGCCGCCGCTGGGCGAGCTCTATCCGGCAGCCTTCGCCGGCGATGCCGGGCGCGAGTTGCTGGGCCAGTTGAAGGCGATGCGCAAGGCGGCGGCCGAGCGCTCGGGGCTGCCGGTGCCCCAGGTTGGCCATCGCTACAGCGACGAGCAGGCGCCGCGCATCATCGCGCTCGATTTCACTGCCGCGGAAGCCGATGCTTTGGCGCGTAACGCACGCGCGACGCAGGCCACCGTCAATGGCCTGATCGGCGCCGCCCAGTTGATCGCCCTGCGCGAGCGCTTCGGCGATGACGACGAGCGGGTGCTCGGCCTGACCTGCGCCGCTGACCTGCGTCCCCACCTGGCCGCGCCGGTCGGTTCTGAAACCCCGGGTTTCTATGTGACGCTGGTCACCAGCATCCAGCGCGTCGGCGGCGATTCCGCGCTGTGGCCGCTGGCGCAACGCCTGACCGGCGCCATCCGGCAGCAGATCAGCGCCGGGGCGGGCCATCTTTTCTATGATTTCATGCCGCCGGTCGAGCAGTTTCCGGCCAGCCCCGAGGGCGTCGTCAGCTTCAGCGGCATGATGGCGCGCGGTGTTCAGACCAGCCTGCTGTCCAATGCCGGACGTTTGCCGCCGCTGCCCGACCTCCCAGGTCTGGACGTCGAATCGCGCTCCTTCGCACTGTGCCCGACCAAGACCCAGCCCGTATTTACGGCCGTGGCGACGCATTGTCGCGGGATGACAATCAATGTGAACTACAACGCCGCTCAATTCAGCGACGGCGACGCCCGGGCGGTCGCCGATTCGATGCAGCGCCTGTTGCGGCTTGCCGCTGCCTGAAGTGTGCCGTTGCCCGCATGTCACGAAATCCGCCGGCGGCCGGTTTGACCGCAGGGTGAACCAGAGAGTAAACCAATGAAATTCGAAGGTACCGATTCCTACGTCACCACCCGTGACCTGACCCTCGCCGTCAATGCCGCCAACGTGCTGCAGCGGCCGCTGCTGATCAAGGGCGAACCGGGCACCGGCAAGACCATGCTCGCTGAGGAGGTGGCGCGGGCGCTCGGCCTGCCGCTCTTCCAGTGGCACATCAAGTCGACGACCAAGGCCCAGCAGGGGCTCTACGAATACGATGCCGTCTCCCGGTTGCGCGACTCGCAGCTCGGTGACCCGCGCGTCGAGGACATTGCCCACTACATCGTGCATGGCGTGCTATGGCAGGCCTTCGAGTGCGACCAGCCGTCGGTCGTGCTGATCGACGAGATCGACAAGGCCGACATCGAGTTCCCCAACGACCTGCTGCGCGAACTTGACCGCATGGAGTTCTATTGCTACGAGCTCCATCGCACGGTCAAGGCGAAGCACCGGCCGCTGATCATCATCACCTCCAACAATGAAAAAGAGCTGCCCGACGCCTTTCTGCGCCGCTGTTTCTTCCACTACATCCGATTCCCGGACAAGGAGACGATGACGCGCATCGTCGATGTGCACTTCCCGACGCTCAAGCGCGACCTCTTGCGCGAAGCGCTCGAAGTCTTCTTCCAGTTGCGCGAGGTGCCGGGCCTCAAGAAGAAGCCGTCGACCAGCGAGCTGATCGACTGGCTCAAGCTGTTGCTGGCCGAGGACATTCCTCCGGAGGCGCTGCGCGCCAAGGAAGCGAAGGACGCCATCCCGCCGTTGCACGGTGCCTTGCTCAAGAACGAACAGGATGTGCATCTCTTCGAGCGCATCGCCTTCATGGCGCGCCGCAAGCCGTAGATGCTCGTTGATTTCTTCCTGCACCTGAAGGCGCGCCAGCTGCCGGTATCGACCAAGGAGTTGCTGGCTTTGCTCGAAGCCTTGGCGGCCCGCCTGGTCAGTGGCAGCCTCGACGATTTCTACCTGGTGTCGCGCGCCATCATGGTCAAGGACGAGGCCTTGTACGACCGTTTCGACCGCGCTTTCGGCGAGTATTTTCGCGGGGTCGAGGCACTGCCCGGACTCGATGCCATGGTGCCCGCGGAGTGGCTGGAACTGGCCGCGCGCCGCCATCTCTCGGAAGAGGACCGGTTGAAGCTGCAGAAGCTCGGCTACGAGAAGCTGTTCGAGCAATTGAAGGAGCGGCTGGCCGAGCAGAAGGAGCGCCATGCCGGTGGCAGCAAATGGATCGGCACTGCCGGCACCTCGCCCTACGGGCACGGCGGCTACCACCCGGAAGGGGTGCGCATCGGCGGCGAATCGGCGGGCAATCGGACGGCGGTCAAGGTCTGGGAAAAACGCGAGTTTCGCAACCTCGATGATTCAGTGGAACTCGGCGTGCGCAACATCAAGGTCGCGCTGCGCCGCCTGCGCCGCTTCGCCCGCAAGGGGGCGGCCACCGAGCTCGATCTCGACGGCACCATCACCGGTACCGCCCGCAATGGCGGCTGGCTCGATCTGCAGATGCGTCCGGAGCGCCACAACGCGATCAAGGTGCTGCTCTTTCTCGACATCGGCGGCTCGATGGACGACCACATCCAGACCTGCGAGGAATTGTTCTCGGCCGCCCGCTCCGAATTCAAGCATCTCGAGCATTTCTACTTCCACAACTGCGTCTATGAGGGGGTGTGGAAGGACAACCGGCGCCGCCACGACGAGAAGATGGCGACCTGGGATGTGATCCACAGCTACGGCCCGGACTACAAGCTGGTCTTCGTCGGTGACGCCAGCATGAGTCCCTATGAGATTGCCCGCCCCGGCGGCAGCATCGAGTACTGGAACGAGGAGTCCGGCGCCGTCTGGATGGAACGCCTGCTGAATACCTGGCGCCATGCAGCGTGGCTGAATCCGATAGCTGAGGAGCACTGGGGCTACACACCGTCGATCCATATGCTGCAGGAACTGATGGGCAAGCGCATGTTCCCGCTGACCATCGACGGCCTCGAGCGTGCCATGCGCAGCCTGTCCCGCTGAGCGCCGGAAACGGCGGCAAAAAAATCCCCGCCTCGGGGGCGGGGAAACAGGGAGGTCTCGAAAGGGGGGTATTTCGAGTGAGGGTAAAGGGGGGGTCAGTCCTTGCGCCGGCTTCTCATCCAGCGCCGTGCGGCGATGATCGTTGCGCCGACGGCGACGGCTGCCAGCAGGGCCTTGAGCGGCTCGGCCTGGCCGTCAGCAAGCCAGTCCATTCCGGCCACGCCGACGAAGACGCCAAGGCTTTCACTGATCGGCAGGTTGTCCGCAAAGGCCATTACTGAATCTTCTGCGTGCAAGCCGGGGTGGTGGCGAGCGAAGCGTCGGCATCGGCCAGGCCGAGCAGGTACTGACGGGCTGCTTCGATAAACCGTTTGATGTTCGTTTCACTCATTTTTTCGCTTTCCTCGTTCGTGTACTGCTTCTGATTCATGGACCGGATTGTATTGGCTTGATGCCGCCGCGTCTGTTGCGCAGGCGTTGCCTCGCAGTAACCGACCTTGATTCTCTGTGACGGTGTGTAACGACGGCTACTGGCGGGCCTGCCAGTCCAGCGTGAAGCGGGCACCGCCGAGTGGCGAGGCGGCGGCGGTCGCGGTGCCGCCATGCAGTTCGAGCACGCGCCGGGTGATCGCCAGGCCGAGGCCGTAGCCGCCGGTCGCCCGGTCGCGCGAGCGGTCGAGGCGGGTGAATGCGGAGAAGACGTTTTCCCGGTCTTCGGGCGGGATGCCGATGCCGTCATCGTCCACATGGATCAGGGCTCGCCCGTCCTGCGCTTCGGCGCTGATCACGATCTGCTTGCTGGCGTACTTGAAGGCATTGCGCAACAGGTTGCGCATGGCGTAGGGCATTGCCTTGCGGTCGACATCGACGCAGAGGTTTTCCGGCAGTTTTCCGGTGTCGACCGTAATCTTCAGGTCGCGGCCCAGCAGGCGGACGGCGTCGACTTCGTCGCTCAGCCATTCGGCGAAGCGGACGCTGGAAAAATGCGGCTCCGGCGTTTCGCGTTCGAAACGGGCGTAGGTCAGGCTGGTGTCGATCAGATGGTCGAGTTCGTCGAGGTCGGCGTCCATCATTGCCCACAGTCGTTCGCGTTCGCTGCGTTCATCGGTGCCGGAGAGCATCTCGAGCGCGAAGCGCATGCGGGCGATCGGCGTGCGCAGTTCGTGGGAGATCGCCGAGGAAAGTTCGCGGTGCGTGGCAAGCAACTGCTGCACGCGCTCGGCCATGCTGTTCATGGTGTCGGCGAGCGGGGCGAAAAGCTGGCTGCGCGCCGGCGGCGAGCGCGCCTCGAAGTCGCCGTCACCGAGGTCGCGGGCGGTCTGGCGCAGGGTTTCGAGGTCGCGCCAGACCGGGCGCACCCAGAACCAGAGCGCGATGCCGAAGATGACGCCGATCAGGCTCCAGGTCAGCAAGCGCAGGCGCAGGTCGAGCGGCAGGCGTTCCTTGAGCTCTGGGTTGCGGTTGGCGGCCAGCGGGCCGACCACCAGCACCTTGCTGCTGTTGCCGAGGCGGTGGTACATGATGTCGCCGTCGTGGTCGATGGCGATGTCGCCGGCGTCGAGCTTGGTGACCTGGGTGGCGGTCAGGGTGCGGTCAAGGGTGATGCGCTCGACGATGCCGAGGCGGTAGGAGAATTTCTCGTCAAGATCGTCGATCTTGCGCTGCCAGTCACGGCGCGGCGTCCGGTAGAGTTCGTCCTCGATCAGAGTGATCGTGCCACGCATGAAGCGGCGGGCGTAATCATCGGTGATGCCGCGTTGGGCGGTGGAAATGACGAAATCCGCGGTGAAGGCGATCGCGACGAACGAACCCATCGCCAGCAGGTAGAAATTGAAGAACAGCCTGGACAGGCTGTAGCGCCCACCACGCCAGCGCGGCAACCCGACGCGGAAGAAGGAGCGGGCGAGTCCCTGGCTTTTCTCGATGCCGTCGCCGGGCTCAGTTCCAGTCATGCTTGCTGAACAGGTAGCCCTTGCCGCGGACGGTCTTGATGCGTGTCGGGTTTTCCGGATCGTCGTTCAGTTTCTTGCGCAGGCGGGAGATGCGGGCGTCGATCGAGCGATCGAGCCCGTCGAAGCCGATCCCGCGCAATTCCTGCAACAGGTCGTCGCGCGACAGCACGTTGCCGGCATGCGAAGCGAGCAGCCACAGGAGGTCGAATTCGGCGGTGGTCAGGTCGATCGTTTCGCCGCCGAGCGAAGCGGTGCGCGTCGCCTGGCTGATCCGGAACTGGCCGAAGACCATGTTTTCGGCTTCGCCGGCCGGGCCTTCGCCGACGGCGGGCAGGCGGCGCAGCAAGGCTTTGATGCGGGCGAGCAGCACGCGCGGCTGGACCGGTTTGGCGATGTAGTCGTCAGCGCCCATCTCGAGGCCGAGGATCTGGTCGAAGTCCTCGTCGCGGGCGGTCAGCATCAGGATCACGCCGCGGTACTGCTGGCGTACTCCGCGGCAGACCGCGAAGCCGTCCTTGCCCGGCAACATGACGTCGAGAATGACGAGGTCCGGCTGCTCGGCGATGATGCGGGCCTCCGCCCGGTCGCCGCGCGACTCGATGTCGACCTTCATGTCGTTCTTGCTCAGGTACTCGGCCGTCAGTTCGGCGAGGCGTTCGTCATCTTCGACAAGGAGTATGCGTGTATTCATGCGGCAATCTTAACGGCCGGCGCTGCTGTGGTCCACCCTGTTGCGGTCGACGGTCGGCGCAGGGCATATTTAAAAAAAGATCGCTCCGCGTGCGCGCGCCTTAGATGTGGTGCGGCGCATGCCTTAGAATGTCGCACGCGACACAATTTCGAGGAATTCCATGTTTTCCGGTGTTTTTGATCTGCCCTGGTGGGGTTACGTGCTGGTCCTTCTCGGCCTTACGCACGTCACCATCGCTTCTGTCACCATTTTTCTCCATCGCCACCAGGCGCACCGGGCGCTCGACCTGTCGCCCTTGCCTGCACATTTTTTCCGCCTCTGGCTTTGGCTGACCACCGGCATGGGGACCAAGGAATGGGCAGCGATCCACCGCAAGCATCACGCCAAGTGCGAAACCCCGGAAGACCCACATAGTCCGCAGGTGCTGGGCATCAACCGCGTGCTGTGGGGCGGTGTGTTCCTCTACGTCAAGGAAGCGAAGAATCCCGAAACGCTTCGCCGCTACGGGCACGGTACGCCCGATGACTGGCTGGAGCGCCATATCTACACGCCGGGCCAGAAGGCCGGGATCATCGTGATGCTGGCCATTGACATCATCCTTTTCGGGGCCGTGCCCGGTATCCTGATGTGGGGCGTTCAGGTGGCCTGGATCCCATTCTGGGCAGCCGGCGTGATCAATGGCCTCGGACACTACTGGGGCTACCGCAATTACAACTGCGCCGACGCGTCCACCAACCTGATTCCTATCGGCATCTTCATCGGCGGCGAGGAACTGCACAACAACCATCATTCGTTCGCGACCTCGGCCAAGCTGTCCAGCCGCTGGTACGAGTTCGACATCGGCTGGATGTACATCCGCATCCTGTCAGCGCTGGGCATGGCCAAGGTAAAGAAGCTGGCCCCGGTGCCACGCATCGGATCGCCCCGTCCGGTGGTCGACGGCGATACGCTGGAGGCGGTCATCAATTACCGCTACGACGTGCTGGCGCGTTACGCCAGCTCGATGAAGAAGCTGTACCGCGAGGAACTGGCCAAGCTGCAGGACAAGGCGAACTACAAGGGGCTCAAGCATTGGCTGGGCGCCGACGCGCAGCGCATTCCCGAGGACTGGCGGACGCGCCTGGACGAGATGCTGGCGCGTAGCCATAACCTGGCCACCTTCTACGCCATGCGCGAGGAGCTGACGGCGTTGTGGAACCGTACCAATGCCACCCGCGAGCAGCTGGTCGCCGAGCTACAGGCCTGGTGCCACAAGGCGGAAGCCTCCGGTATCCGCCAGTTGCAGGAAATGTCGATCCGCATGCGGAGCTATGCACTGGCGTGACGTGCCCGTCCGGGCATGGTTTGCGGCGCTGGCGCTCGGCGCATTCGGGCTGGTGGCCGGTGGCCTGGAACTGCAGACACTGTTACGTCTGGCCCCCTGTCCGTTCTGCATATTTCAGCGCTTGCTCTACCTGGCGGTCGCTGGCGTGGCACTGGCCGGCGTTGCGTTGCCCGCCGGCCGCCACCTCTGGTCCGCGCTGATCGGCGCACTTGCTGCCGGCGGTGTGGCGGTAGCTGGATATCAGACCTGGATGCAGGCCTTCCCGCATCTGGCAAAGGAATGCGGTTACAGCGACCCAAACGCCATCGAGCGCTTCGTCGACTGGCTGGGCATGCAATGGCCCGGAATGTTCCTGGCGACAGGATTCTGCACTACCCGCGACTGGGAATTCCTGGGCCTGTCGATGGCCAACTGGTCGGTCCTGATGTTTGCCGGCATTGCCGGGTATGCCGCGCTCCTGTTCATCCGCAAGGAAAATTCCCGGCCCTGAAAGACAAAACCCGCCGAAAGGCGGGTTTGTCGAAAGCCGGAAGGGGCCGAATTACTTCAGCTTCACTTCCTTGTAAGCCACATGCTTGCGGGCCTTCGGGTCGTATTTCATCATCTCCAGTTTCTCAGGCGTCGTGCGCTTGTTCTTGGAGGTGGTGTAGAAGTGCCCGGTACCAGCCGTGGATTCCAGCTTGATCTTTTCGCGACCGCCTTTAGCCATTTTATCTATCCTTCCTTAATCAGACTTCGCCGCGCGCGCGCAGATCGGCGAGGACGACATCAATGCCGTTCTTGTCGATGAGACGCAGGCCGGCGTTGGAAACACGCAGGCGCAGGAAGCGGTTTTCAGACTCGACCCAGAAACGACGATACTGCAGGTTCGGCAGGAAGCGACGCTTCGTTCTATTGTTGGCATGGGAAACCTTGTTCCCAACCATCGGGGCTTTTCCCGTTACTTGGCAGACTCGCGCCATGATTGGTGCTCCAGAATTCGCTAGAAGAAAGCCCGCGAGTATAGCGAAAAACCCCCGATGAGTTCAAGTGGTTTTTGTCTTTTCTATAAAAGTCCGCGCTCGGCGAAGGAGAGCGGGGTGCCGGTTCCGGCTACGATGAAATGGTCGAGTAGCCTGACATCGACCATAGCCAGCGCTGCTTTGAGGCTCCGAGTCAGCAATTCGTCGGCCTGCGACGGTTCGGCGACGCCCGAGGGGTGGTTGTGGGCGAGGATGACTGCCGCCGCGTTATTGGCGAGCGCTGCCTTGACCACTTCCCGGGGATAGACGCTGGTCTGCGTCAGGGTGCCGGTGAAGAGTTCGTCGGCCTTGAGCAAGCGGTTCTGGGCATCGAGCCAGAGCGCCATGAAGACCTCGTTCTGGCGGCTGGCCAGCTTGAGGCGCAGCCAGTCGCGCACCTTGGCGGGCGAGGCGAACGAATCGCGGGCTGACATCTCCTGCGCCAGCGCCCGGCGCGCCAGTTCGAAACTCGCTTTGAGCTGTGCCGCCTTGGCCATGCCGATGCCGGAAACGCTGGCCAGTTCTTCTAGGGAGGCATCGACCAGGGCGTTCAGGCGGCCGTCGAAGCGTTGTAGCAGTTCGCGGGCCAGGTCGACGGCGCTTTTCCCGCGCACGCCGACCCGCAGATAGATCGCCAGCAGTTCGGCGTCGGACAAAGCTTGCGCTCCGTGTGCCAGCAGTCGCTCGCGGGGCCGCTCGCCTTCCGGCCAGTCGGTGATCGCCATGCCATTTCCAGTAGAATGGGAAAGCTCTCATTCTAATGGCACGACAATGGAATTACAGGCAAAGCGCATCGTTCTCGGGGTCACCGGCGGCATCGCCGCCTACAAGGCCGCCGAGCTGGTCCGTCTGCTCGGCAAGCAGGGTGCCGACGTGCAGGTGGCGATGACCGAGGGCGCGACCCACTTTGTGACCGCAACGACCTTCCAGGCCTTGTCCGGCAAGCCGGTATTCACCGACCAGTGGGATGCCCGCATGCCGAATGCGATGGCCCATATCGACTTGTCGCGCCAGGCTGACCTGATTCTGGTGGCCCCTGCCTCCGCCGATTTCATCGCCCGCGCGGCACAAGGCTTCGCCGATGATCTGCTGGCGACCATGGCGCTGGCCCGCGATTGCCCCATGCTCGTCGCCCCGGCGATGAACCGCCAGATGTGGGAAAACCCCGCGACGCAGCGCAATGTCGCGCAACTGGCGGCCGACGGTGTGCATGTTCTCGGGCCTGCCTGCGGCGAGCAGGCCTGCGGTGAAACCGGCGCCGGCCGCATGCTCGAACCCGAGGAAATCCTAGAGGAGGTGGTGGCATTCGTCACGCCCAAGCTGCTGGCCGGGAAAAAGGTCCTGATCACGGCGGGCCCCACCTTCGAGGCGATCGACCCGGTAAGGGGCATCACCAACCTGTCGTCCGGGCGCATGGGGTATGCCGTGGCGCGGGCGGCGCGCCACGCCGGTGCGGAGGTGACACTGGTCTCCGGGCCGGTCGCTTTCGGGCCGCCGCAGGGCGTCGACCGCATCAGCGTCAGCAGCGCGCTCGAGATGCACGCGGCGGTGATGGCACGGGTTGCCGGCGCGGATATCTTCATCGCGGTCGCGGCGGTCGCCGATTACCGGGTCGCCAATGCGGCCGGGCACAAGATCAAGAAGGATGCTGGCGGGATTCCGGCTATCGAACTGGTCGAGAACCCGGATATCCTTGCCGAGGTGGCTGCCTTGAAGAAGGGGCCGTTCTGCGTCGGTTTCGCCGCCGAGACTTGCAATCTGGAAGAGTACGCGCAGAACAAGCGGCGCCGGAAGAATGTCCCGCTGATCGCCGGCAACCTGATTCAGGATGGCTTTGGCGGTGAAGACAACCGCCTCGTGCTGTTTGATGACCATGGCGTTCACCCGCTGGCGCCGGCGCCAAAATCCGTGCTTGCCCGCCAGCTGGTCGAACATATCGCCGATCTCACAGGAAAAGACTGATGCACCGTATCGACGTCAGGATCCTCGACGCGCGTCTGCGCGAGAGCCCGCCACATTACGCAACCCCGGGCTCGGCCGGGCTCGACCTGCGTGCCTGCATCGATGTGCCGCTGGAAATCGTTCCCGGACAGACGACGCTGGTGCGCACCGGGATGGCGATTCACCTCGCCGATCCGGGGCTGGCCGCCATGATCCTGCCGCGCTCGGGCCTCGGCCACAAGCATGGCATAGTGCTTGGCAATCTGGTCGGCCTGATCGACAGCGACTATCAGGGCGAGTTGATGGTGTCGGTGTGGAATCGCGGCAACGCGGCGTTCACCCTCAGCCCGCTCGAACGCATAGCCCAGCTTGTCGTCGTGCCGGTGCTGCAGGTCGGGTTCAACGTGGTCGACGAGTTCGACGCCAGTGTGCGCGGCGCGGGCGGCTTCGGGAGCACCGGCAAGTCGTGAGGCGCCTGGTGCTCGCTGCCCTTCTCTGTCTGCAGGGATGGGCCTGGGCTGCGGACGAGGCGGCGCTGATGCAGCGCGGCGAAGAACTGGTGATGGGCCGCTGCTTTCTCTGCCACGGCGCGACCGGTGACAGTTCGAGCCCGCTGTACCCCAAGCTGGCCGGTCAGAACAGCGAATACATGCGCAAGCAGCTGAACAACTTCAAGCGGGGCGAGAGGGATAGTGCCGACATGCGCAAGGTCGTCGCCGACATGGACGCCCACGACATCGAGTCGGCGGCTTTCTTCTTCAGCCGGCAGCAGCCCACGCGGGGCAACTCGGCCTATGCCGAGATGCGTGCCGTCGGGGAAAGCCTGTTCCGGCAGGGAGATCCGGCCAGGGGCTTGAAGCCGTGCCGTGAATGTCATGGCGAAGGTGGCGCCGGGTCGACGACCTTGCCGCGGATCGCCGGCCAGCACACGCTCTACGTCGAGACTCAGCTGACCTTGTTCGAGGAACGCAAGCGGACCAACGACAATGCACAGATGCAGGACATCGCAAAACGCCTGACGACCGACGAGATCAGGGCGCTGGCGGAATATCTGCGCAGTTTGTAGGGGCCGGTCTGTCCCGCTTTGGGCTAGCGAACTATGTGGAGCATTTCATGAGATTGACGACTGTACTTTCCGTGCTGGGCGTGGCCCTCCTCTCCCTGCCGGCCCAGGTTGCGGCCGCCGACGCCGGCGCCGAGCAGAAGCGGGCCGAAGAGATCGTTGCCGAACGCTGTTCGCTTTGCCATGGCAAGGGGGGCGACTCGGCGAGCGCCGTCTATCCGCGACTGGCGGGCCAGCACGCCGAGTATGTCGCCCGCCAGTTGGCAGATTTCAAGAGTGGCAAGCGCCAGAGCGAGACCATGAAGCCGCAGGCGGCAAGCCTGACAACCGAAGAGATGGCGGCGCTCGGTGCGTATTTCGAGAAGCGCAAGGCCGGCGGTCGGCGTGCCCAGGATGGCGAACTGCTGGCGGTCGGCAAATATGTCTTCGAGCATGGCAACCGCTTTGCCGGCCTGCCGGCCTGTGCGACGTGTCACGGTGCCCAGGGGCACGGGACGCCGCAATTGCCGCGCCTGGCCGGCCAGCATCCGCGCTATATCGAGGATCAGCTCAGGCAGTTCAACAAGCGCGAGCGGACCAACGACAATGCTGTCATGCATACCGTGGCGTCCAGACTCACTGAACTTGAGACGCATGCCGTCGCCGAGTATGTCGCCACACTCGACTGAGCGATCCTAGCCGGACTTGCGAAACGGGAGGTGGGTTGCGGCTTCCCCGGCGTAGGCGAGGACCGCCGGATGCTGCCGTTCAAGATGCTGCCCGATCAGTTGGCGCATGCGCTCGTCGGCGATCCAGTGGCAGGAGCGCACCACGGTCGGCTCGAACCCCCGCGCCACCTTGTGTTCGCCACCGGCGCCCGGTTCGAAGGTGCCCAGGCCCTCGCGCAGGCAGTAGTCGATGCCCTGATAGAAACACAGTTCGAAATGCAGGCTGTGGTAGTTCGCGTTCGTGCCCCAGTAGCGTCCGTAAAGGGTATCGCCGCTGCGAAAGCAGATCGAGATGGCCACCGGGCTGTCATTTTCGCTGGCGATGAAGGTGACCATGCGCCGGCCGAGGGCGGAAGCGAGATCGGCAAAGCATTCCGGCGAAAAGGCGGCGTAGTTGCCGTACTTGTCAAAAGTCGACGCATACAGGTTGTGGAGCTCAGGCCATTCGCCGGGGGCGATCTCGTCGCCGTGCCGGACCTCGATGCGCAAGCCGCTCTCCGCGACGCGCCTTCGTTCGGCGCGAACCTTGCGCCGACGCTCGGCCGCAAAAGTGCCGATGAAGCCCGCGAAATCCCCGTAACCATGATTCCGCCAGTGGAATTGCACGTTGTGGCTGACCAGCAACCCATGCGCGCGCAGCAAATCCACCTCGTCGCCTGCCGGGAAAGCGACGTGCCACGACGAGAGCCCTTGCCCGGCCAGCGCCTGCAGGGCCGCCTCGATCAATCCGTGGCGGACCGTGGTGCCGTCGCCTTCGCTGCTGACCAGCAGCCTCTGGCCGGTGGCCGGCGTATGCGGCAGGCCGCTGAGCAGCTTGGGAAAGTAGGGCTTGCCGAGTTGCTGGTAGGCTGCAGCCCAGGACCAGTCATGGATGAAGTCGCCATGCGAGTTCGCACGGACATACAGCGGCAGGATGCCAAGCGCCCTGCCGTCGCCGTCCCTGGCGACGAGATGCTGGGCGCGCCAGCCGCAGGCAGGACCAGCCGTGCCGTGGCGCTCGAGGATGGCGAGGAAGTCGGCGTTGAGGAACGGGTGGTGTGCCGGGGCGAGCGCCTCCCAGTCTGCGCGAGGGATTGCGCGGGCGCCGGCTACGGCAGAAATGGCAGGCGGGGACATCGTGTGGCTCGGGGAAGGGAGCAGTGTCAGAGTCGCTTCACGGCCATCGGTTCCGCCGCAATGCGTCAGTCGCTGGCGGGATTGGCCAGGCTGGCCGCGAAGCGTCGCTTGTCGGCGGCAGTCAGCCGCTTGACCCGGTGCTCGGCTTGTGCGGCCGAGGAACGATCGGGATGCGCCTCGAAGGCCAGCAGCCTGACCGGTGGATGCGACCTTGTGTAGCGTGCGCCGGTGCCTTTGCGGTGGGCGGCAAAGCGCGCCTCGACATCAACGGCGATGCCGGTGTAGATGCTGCCGTCACTGCATTCGATCAGGTAAAGAAACCAGGGCTTCGCCATCGTCACCCCGGTCTGGATCGGCAGATCATGACATCAGCACGAAAGCCAGCGCGAGCGCCGCCGGGACGGCCTGCACGAAGAGAATCCTGCGGCTTGCGGTCGCCGCGCCGTAGAGGCCGGCGACCAGCACGCAGCTGAGGAAGAACACCTTGATGTCGCTGCCGCCAGTTCCGAGGCTGAGGCCCCAGAATAGTCCGGCCGCCAGGAAGCCGTTGTACAGCCCCTGGTTGGCGGCGAGGACTTTCGATGCTGCCGCCGCTTCAGGCGTCTGCCCGAAGGCTCGAAGTCCGGCGGGCTTGTCCCAGAGAAACATTTCGAGGACGAGGATGTAGACGTGGAGGAGCGCGATGAGCGCAACCAGTACGTTGGCAATCGTGGCCATCAGGGATGCTCCGGTGGCGCCGGCTGGCGAATGCTGCTGTCGCCCGCCGGCAGGCTGCTGGCCTTACTTGCCGAGGGCGGCGAGGGCCGCAGCGTAGTCGGGTTCGTGGGCGATCTCGCTGACCATTTCGCTATGGAGCACACGATCATGCTCATCGAGCACGATCACGGCACGCGCCGAAACGCCGGTCAGCGGGCCGGTGGCGATGGCGACGCCGTAGTTCTCGAGAAAATCGCGGCCGCGCATGGTTGACAGGGTTTGCACGTTGGTCAGGCCTTCGGCGCCGCAGAAGCGGCTCTGGGCGAAAGGGAGGTCGGCCGAGATGCAGAGCACGACGGTATTGGGAAGCTCATTGGCGGTCTGGTTGAACTTGCGTACCGAGGTGGCGCAGGTCGGCGTGTCGATGCTCGGGAAGATGTTCAGGATCTTGCGCTTGCCGGCCAGGCTAGCCAGGCTGACATCGGCGAGGTCCTTGCCGACCAGGGAAAAGGCGGGCGCCGGGCTGCCTTTGGCCGGAAAGTTGCCGCTGACTTCGATCGGGTTGCCACCAAGCGTTACAGTATTCGACATGGGTATCTCCGTTGAGGTGAAAGGGGGCCGCCAGCTGTGTCGTCAGCTGGCGGTGGTAATGTACAACACCAAGTGGACGCCAAGACGGGCCGGGCGTTCCCTGATTTTCCCCTTGAATCCGAGGTTGACCGCACCCGGCAGGAAGTGCCTTCGGGATTTGGGCGGCCGTTCAGCCCATGGCCTTGAGGTGCTGGATGATCTCCCCGGCCATGGGTTGGGCATTGCCGTAGAGCATGCGGCAATTGTCGGTATAGAACAGGGCATTCTCGACCCCGGAGTAACCGGTGCCCTTGCCGCGCTTGATGACGATCACGTTCTGCGCCTTGTCGGCATCGAGGATCGGCATCCCGTAGATCGGGCTCGCCTTGTCGGTGCGCGCCGACGGATTCACCACGTCGTTCGCCCCGATGATCAGCGCCACGTCTGCCTGGCCGAACTCGCCGTTGATCTCCTCGAGGTCGAAGATCTTGTCGTAAGGCACCCCCGCTTCCGCCAGCAACACGTTCATGTGCCCCGGCATGCGACCTGCGACCGGGTGGATCGCGAACTTGACCTCGACCCCGGCCTCCTCCAGGATTGACGTCATCTCCCACACCTTGTGCTGGGCATGCGCCACCGCCATGCCGTAGCCCGGCACGATGATCACCTTACCCGCGTAACGCATCATCGCCGCCGCATCGAGCGCCGACAGCTCCTTCATCGTCCCGGAGATCTCCTCGCCCCCGCCGCCGCCACCCGTCATCGGCGTGAACAGGATGTTGCTGATCGGCCGGTTCATGGCCTTCGCCATCAACTGGGTGAGCAGGGTCCCGGCGGCGCCGACGACGATGCCGGCGATGATCAGCGCCGGATTGCCCAGCACGTAACCCTCGAAACCCACCGCCAGGCCGGTGAAGGCGTTGAACAGCGAGATTACCACCGGCATGTCGGCGCCGCCGATCGGCAGGGTGACGATGAGGCCGAGCAGCAGGGCGACCGCGAAGAAGACGTAGATCAGCTCCGGGCGGGCCGGCGCAAGGACGATCATCGCTGCGCCCAGCACGAGGGCGGTCAGCGCCAGCACGACATTGACCGCGTTCTGTGCCGGCAGCCGGTAGGCCTTGTCCATCAGCCCCTGCAACTTGGCATAGGCGACACAGGAACCGGTGAACGACACCGAGCCGATCAGCGCCCCGAGCACCGCCAGGGTCGTCGCGACGACGCTGTGGGTGTCGCCGCGCGCGAACTCGATGGCGGCGATCGCCGCCGCCGCACCGCCGCCCATGCCGTTGTAGATGGCGACCATTTGCGGCATGTCGGTCATCTTGACCTTCTTGCCCGAAATCCATGCAGCCGCCGCGCCGATGCCTAGGGCGGCGAGCATCAGGGCGATGTTCTTGAGGCCAGGGACGAAGAAAGTGGCGGCGATGGCGATCAGCATGCCGTAGCCGGCCCAGACGATGCCCTGGCGGGCGCTGGCCGGCGAACTCATGCCCTTGAGGCCGAGGATGAAGAGGAGGGCGCCGAGGAACCAGGCGCCCTGGACGTAGAGGGGCAGGCTCATCATGCGCCCTCCTTCTTCTTGAACATGGCGAGCATGCGCTCGGTGACCACGTAGCCGCCGGCGGCGTTGGCGGCGCCGAGCGCCACCGCGAAGAAGCCGATGGCTTGCTCGAGCAGCGTGTTGGCCGAACCGAGGGCGATCATGGCACCGACGACGACGACGCCGTGGATGAAGTTGGACCCCGACATCAGCGGCGTGTGCAGGATGACCGGGACCTTGGCGATGATCTCGTAGCCTGTGAAGGCGGCGAGCATGAAGATGTATAAAGCGAGCATGCCGTCCATCAGGCTTCTCCAAAGACTTGTTTGACGACCGGGTGGACGGTGACCCCGTCCTTGCACAGCAAGGTGCCGGCGACGACGTCGTCGGACCAGTCGAAGGTGAGTTCGCCGTCCTTGATCCACGGGGCGATGAAGTTGTAGATGTTCTTTGCGTAGAGCTCGGAGGCGTGGGTCGGCATCCGTGACGGGAGGTTGAGCGGCCCGTGGATGTTCACGTCGTTGGCGATGACGTGTTCGCCGGGTTGGGTGAGGGCGCAGTTGCCGCCGGATTCGGCGGCCATGTCGACAATGATGGCGCCGTATTTCATGCGGCCGATCATGTCGGTGGTGATGATGATGGGCGCCTTCTTGCCGGGGATGGCGGCGGTGGTGATGACGACGTCGGCCATGGCGACGGCCTTGGCGAGTTTCTCGGTCTGGGCGGCCTTCTCGTCGGCGGTGAGTTCGCGGGCGTAGCCGCCGGCGCCGTCGGCGGCTACGCCGGTGTCGACGAACTTGGCGCCGAGCGATTCGATCTGTTCGCGGGCGGCGGAGCGCACATCGTAGGCTTCGACCATGGCGCCGAGGCGTTTGCAGGTGGCGATCGCCTGCAGGCCGGCGACGCCGGCGCCGATGATGAGGACGCGGGCCGGACGGATGGTGCCGGCGGCGGTGGTGAGCATGGGGAAGAACTTGGTGCAGCGGGCGGCGGCGATCAGGCCGCACTGGTAGCCGGCACAGGCGCCCTGTGAGGACAGGGCGTCCATGCTCTGAGCGCGCGAGATACGCGGCAGCAACTCGAGGGCGAAGGCGCTGATCTTCCTGGCGTTGAGCGCGGCGAGCCGGGCGGGGTCTTCAAACGGCTTGAGCAGGCCGATCAGGGTCGAACCTTCGGGCAGCGCGGCGATTTCTTCGGGCGAGGGCGGGGTGACGCGCAGCACCAGGCCGGCACCGGAACAGGCTTCACGGATGCCGTCAACGAGGCTGACGTCGCTGTAGTCGGAGTCAAGAAAGTGACTGTCGGTCCCGGCGCTCTGTTCCATGCGCATCTGCGCCCCCAGCGCCGCAAATTTCTTTGCCGTTTCCGGAACCAGGGCAACCCGGTGTTCCCCCGGACTCCGCTCCCTGGTTACCCCTATGGTCAAAGCCATGCCGTTCTCTCCTTTGTTTGGACAGTCATTCTGCCCATTTCATGTTGTGAAATTAGGTGCTTGAACCTAGTCTAATCAAACCCGCAACAAATTCTCTCCCCGTAACGGGGGGGTCAGGCAGTTTCGCGCCTGCTGTTGCAGAAACGGATTTCCTGAGGATAAGGGAAAAAGTCCTCGACATGCCCGTCACGAATCTTCTGCTGGGCCTCCTGCCAGAACTTTGGCGAGAGGAGGTCCTTGTGGTGGGCATGAAAGACCTTGCGCAGGGTCGGCGAGGCCAGCAGGAATGTTCCGAACTCCTCCGGAAAGACGTCGTTCTTGGCCACCGGGTACCAGACTTCGCCCGACATTTCGGTCTCGAAATCCGGGGCTGGCGGAATCTTGCGGAAATTGCAGTCGGTCATGTACTCGATTTCGTCGTAGTCGTAGAACACGACGCGGCCATAGCGCGTGACGCCAAAATTTTTCCATAGCATGTCGCCGGGAAAGATATTGGCCTGGGCCATTTCGCGGATGGCACTGCCGTACTCCTTGATGGCGTGCTGGAGTCCCTCGATGTTGTTGCTGCGCTCCATGCGGTCGAGGTGGATGTTGAGCGGCTCCATCCGGCGCTCGATGTAAAGATGCTTGATGATCAGCTTGTCGCCGTCGATCTCGAAGCAGGTTGGCGCGAGCTTCTCTAGTTCCTCCATCACTTCGTCGTCGAAACGGTCGCGCGGGAAAAGTACGTTCGAGAACTCGAGGGTATCCGCCATGCGTCCGACGCGGTCGACCTGCTTGACCATCATGAATTTTCGCTTGACCGTTGCCCGGTCCATGTTCTTGGAAGCTCCGAAGACGTCCTTGATGATCTTGAAGACGTAAGGATAGGACGGCAGCGTGAATACGAGCATGACCAGACCGCGGATGCCGGGCGCGATGATGAACTTGTCCTGCGAATGATGCAGGTGATAGATGAAGTCGCGGAAGAACATGGTTTTGCCCTGCTTGCCGAGGCCGAGCATGATGTAGAGCTCGGAACGCGGCTTGTTGGGCAGGATGGAGCGCAGGAACTGCACGTAGCCGGACGGCACTTCCATGTCGACCATGAAATAGGCACGCGACAGCGAGAACAGCAGGCCGATCCGCCAGGCGTCGAGCAGGATGGTGTCGAGGAAGAGCTTGCCGTCGTCGTCGTGCAGGACCGGGACGGCGAAGGGGAATTCCGAAGCGCCATTGATAGCCTTGCCCATGATGTAGGCGGCCTTGTTGCGGTAGAAGGCCGAGCCCAGCACCTGGATCTGGAAATTGACCTCGCGTGACGGCATTTCCTTCAGGTAGCGCCGCACCGCGTGGTAGACATCGCCGACGTCCCGTTCGAGGTCGGCAAACGGGCGCTTCCACTCGAAATCCTTGACGATGCTGCGTATGGCGCCGCGCAGGCCGTCTTCCATGGCGTAATAGCTGCGATAGGTCGGTTCGTTGTCGGCTTCGATGTTCTCGGTGGAAATGCTCGGCCGCACGAATAGGAAGTCATTGTGAAAGTAGGTGCGGTGGAGGATCTTGGTCGTCACCGAATTGAAGAATGTTTCGGCCAGTTCGGGTTGCTTGTGGTTAAGCAGGAGACCGATGTAAAGGAGTTTGACCTGTTGCCAGGTGGCGTGGTCGAGGTTCTGCGCATCGAACTCGTTGCGCAGGCGGTCGACGCATTCGTCTACGCGATCGTCATAGAAGCGGATGCGCTCGCTGACCGCCTTGTGCACCCCCAGCCAATCCCCCCGCTCGAAGCGAACCTTGGCCTCGCGGCTGGTCTCGCGGAACAGCGAGTAATGCTTGTTGAAGCCCTGGATCATGGCCAAGGCGATCTGGTGGGCGTTGGTGCCGTACAAGCCTACGGAAATCTTCATCGTCTTCGGTCTCGGGTTGAAGGCAAATTCTAGCATTCGCCAAAGCTGATAAATCAAGACGGAAAGCGCAGCAAATCTTCCGGGTTACGAGCTGATTGTAAGCGCCGCGCAAGCTGACTGCTCTAAAGTCCGCACGCGCAAAACAATCCATAACGAGGAAATCAAATGGCTAACGGTAAATCCAAGATCATCTACACCTTGACCGACGAGGCGCCGCTGCTGGCGACGTGTGCCTTTCTGCCGATCGTACGCACCTTCACCGGCCCGGCCGGCATTGAGATCGAGAAAGCGGACATTTCAGTATCCGCCCGCGTGCTCTCCGAGTTTTCGGAATTCCTGGCTGACACGCAGAAGGTTCCCAATACCTTGGGCGAACTGGGCAAGAAGTGCCTGCTGCCGGAGACCAATATCATCAAACTGCCGAACATCAGCGCCTCGGTGGCCCAGTTGAAGGCCTGCGTCAAGGAACTGCAGGAAAAGGGCTACCCCATCCCCGATTACCCGGAAACCGCCAACACCGACGAGGAAAAGGCGCTCCGGGCACGCTTCGGCAAGTGCTTGGGCTCCGCGGTCAACCCGGTCCTGCGCGAAGGCAACTCCGATCGCCGGGCGCCCGGCGCCGTCAAGAATTTTGCGCGGAAGCACCCGCATTCGATGGGTGTCTGGAAGCAGTGGTCGCAGACGCACTGCTCGCACATGCACCACGGCGATTTCTACCACGGCGAAAAGTCGCTGACCCTGGACAAGGCCCGCGACGTCCGCATGGAACTGATCGCCAAGGGTGGCAAGACCACCGTGCTGAAGCCCAAGCTTTCCCTGCTCGAAGGCGAGATCATCGACTCGATGTTCATGAGCAAGAAGGCCTTGTGCGATTTCTACGAAAAGGAACTGGAGGACTGCCGCGAGTCGGGCATCCTGTTCTCGCTGCACGTCAAGGCGACGATGATGAAGGTCTCGCACCCGATCGTCTTCGGTCATTGCGTCAAGATCTACTACAAGGACGCCTTCGCCAAGCACGCCAAGACCTTCGATGAACTCGGCATCAACGTCAATAACGGCATGGTCGACCTCCACGAGAAGATCAAGGCCCTGCCCGAGTCGCAGCGTGACGAGATCGTCCGCGACCTGCACGCCTGCCAGGAGCACCGGCCGCGCCTCGCCATGGTCGACTCGGCCAAGGGCATCACCAACTTTCATTCACCGAACGACATCATCGTGGACGCCTCCATGCCGGCGATGATCCGTTCCGGCGGCAAGATGTGGGGCGCCGACGGCAAGCAGTATGACGCCAAGGCGGTCATGCCGGAATCGACCTTCGCCCGCATCTACCAGGAGATGATCAACTTCTGCAAATGGAACGGCAACTTCGATCCGAAGACCATGGGCACCGTCCCCAACGTCGGCCTGATGGCCCAGCAGGCCGAAGAGTACGGCTCGCACGACAAGACCTTCGAAATCGCCGAGGACGGCATCGCCAACATCGTCGACATTGCGACCGGCGAAGTGCTGTTGACGCAGAATGTCGAAGCCGGCGACATCTGGCGCATGTGCCAGGTCAAAGATGCGCCGATCCGCGACTGGGTCAAGCTGGCCGTGACCCGCGCCCGCAACTCGGGCATGCCGGCAGTCTTCTGGCTCGATCCCTACCGTCCGCACGAGAACGAGCTGATCAAGAAGGTCAAGACCTACCTGAAGGATCACGACACCAGCGGTCTCGACATCCAGATCATGAGCCAGGTGCGCGCCATGCGCTTCACGCTCGAGCGCGTCGTTCGCGGTCTCGACACCATCTCGGTGACCGGCAACATCCTGCGCGACTACCTGACCGACCTGTTCCCGA
>ERZ724517.634-NODE-634-length-20756-cov-8.699290_pt1 | contig 20756 bp, 18 predicted proteins | sample MGYA00376050_ERZ724517 | MGnify/ENA primary metagenome ERZ724517 (study PRJEB28724, sample SAMN07190886) | activated sludge metagenome | isolation source: activated sludge of sewage treatment plant in Hong Hong | place: USA: Christiansburg, Virginia | collected... | reverse complement strand
TCAACATCATGCGCGGCTGCTTTGGCGGCTGCACCTTCTGCTCCATCACCGAGCACGAAGGCCGCATCATCCAGAGCCGCTCCGAAGATTCCATGATCAAGGAGATCGAGGACATCCGCGACAAGGTCAAGGGCTTTACCGGCACCATCTCCGACCTGGGCGGCCCCACGGCCAATATGTACCGCCTGGGCTGCAAGAGCCCCGAGATCGAGGCCGCCTGCCGCAAGCCCAGCTGCGTCTACCCCGGCGTGTGCCAGAACCTCACCACCAACCACGATCCGCTCATCAGCATTTACCGCCGTGGCCGGGCCTTGAAAGGCGTCAAGAAGATCCTGATCGGCAGCGGTCTGCGCTATGACCTGGCCATTCGCAGCCCCGAATACGTCAAGGAGCTGGTCACCCACCACGTGGGCGGCTACCTGAAGATCGCGCCCGAGCACACCGAGAGCGGGCCGCTCACCAAGATGATGAAGCCCGGCATCGGCAACTACGACAAGTTCAAGCAGCTGTTTGACAAGTTCACGCTGGAGGCTGGCAAGAAGCAGTTTTTGATTCCGTACTTCATCGCCGCCCATCCGGGCACCAGCGACGAAGACATGATGAACCTGGCGGTCTGGCTGAAGAAGCATGGCTTTCGCGCCGACCAGGTGCAGACCTTCTACCCCAGCCCCATGGCGAGCGCCACAGCCATGTACCACAGCGGGCGCAACCCGCTGCGCAAGATCCACCGCGTGGTGGAGAGCGAGGACGAGAACGTGGACGTGGTGCGCGGCGAAAAGCGCCGTCGCCTGCACAAGGCCTTCCTGCGCTACCACGACCCGAACAACTGGCCGCTCTTGCGCGAGGCGCTCAAGTCCCTTGGCCGCGCCGACCTGATCGGCAACGGCAAGCACCACCTGATTCCCACCTTCCAGCCTTTGGGCGATGGCGGCTACCAGAGTGCGCGCAAGAAGAATTCAACGCCGTTGAGCCCCGATCCGCGCATGGTCCCCACCAAACCCGTCAAGGGCCGCATACTGACCCAGCACATGGGGCTGCCGCCGCGTGAGACGGGTGCCAAACGGATGCCGGGCAAGCCGGTGCGCAAGGACCGCTAAGCGTCTTGCGCCACCCGGTGTTGCCACCAGATGAAGAGTGGCGCACCAACGATCTCCAGCGCGGCGAAGCCGATAAACGGCGTCAGCGGCAGCCCCACCACGGCCATCGACAGCAGTCTGCCTACGCCGCCCAGGGCGATCATCAACCATGCGGCGCGAAACAGCACGGTCTGCGTGGCGACGCGGGGCGCCAGCCACCACACGCACAGTCCCAGGCCCAGCCACACACCGCCGAAAAAGCGCATATTGCTGTCCAGCGTGGCGTCCTGTGGCAGGTTCAGCCCGGCATAGAGCGGGTCGCCCAGGCCCATCATGCCCACCACGCCGGTGATGACCGGCACGGCGCCCAGCAGGGCCGTGGTCACTTGCAACGCGCGCCGGCTCATGCTGGCACCTGCACCCATGTGGCCACCAGACCCGCTGCAAACAGGGCGCAGGTCAGCGCAATCCCGCGCAGCGGGATGCTGAACCAGTAGCGCCAGGCCAGGGCCAGATACGCCAGCAGCGTGGCCATGCCCAGACCCTGCAAAAACCAGGACTGCTGCAGAAAAATCAGGTGCCAGACCGCCAGGTAGCCAAACACCAGTGCAAACAGAATCGCGCCCAGGCTGTGGCTGGCGTTAAAGCCCTTGGTGGCCCGCCACACCGTGGTCTCGCGCGTGAGCACCGGGTGGCTGCTGGCCATGGCCTGGGCGGTGGCGGCGTCGCGCGGGTGCAGTTTGTTGCCGTAGAAGGTGTAGAGCAGATGCACGCTGCCCAGCAGGCCGATGACGGTTGCGGCGGCGGCGAAAAACAGGGCGGCGAGGCTCATGGCGTGGTCCTTGAATGCGGATGGGATATTAATCTTTACGTGAGAAAGATTGGCGTATCTTGCCGAATTATCTTTCTCGTGTCAAGATCAGCCCATGGAAGAAAAAACCTCCGGCAAAGCCGCAACCAAACGCCCCGCCAAAGCGCAACCCAAACCCTACCACCACGGCAACTTGCGCGAGAGTCTGCTGGCAGCGGCCGACACCGTGCTGGCCGAGCAGGGCGTGCACGGCACCACGCTGCGCGACGTGGCCAAAGCGGCCGGGGTCTCGCACGCCGCGCCGTACCACCATTTCAGCAGCCTCAATGATCTGCTGGCCGCGGTGGCCCAGCGCGCCTTTGTCACGCTGGGCAACGCCCTGGAACTGGCCAGCGCAGAGCCCGACACCGGCGAACGCCTGCTGAAAATCAACGACGCCTATGTGGCCTGCGCCTGCGCCCGGCCCGAGCAGTTTCGCCTGATGTTTGGCCCGCTGCTGACGCGCAAGGCCGAGTACCCTGCGCTGCAGGCGGCAGCGGATCGGGCCTTTGGTTTCCTGCTGGCCGCCGCTTGCGCGCACGATCCCGAGCAGGGGCCGGTGCTGGCCTTGACCGGCTGGAGCCTGGCGCACGGCCTGTCCAATCTCCTGATCGATGGCGCCCTGGACGGGCTGCCCATTCCATTGGGCAAACCGCAGGATCTGGCGCGGCAGCTGGCGTTGCGGGCCCTGGGTGTCTCCACGCCGCCGGTGCCACCTAGGCAGCCGTCTGCGCCGAAGACTGTTGGTTAACGCCGGTGCTTCTCGTTTTCATTGCACAGAAAACGAAACCGGCAGCAAGGCCTCTACGGCTTGCGGGGCCTTGTTGGTTTGGCCAACGGCTGGCAAGGCGCTGGATTGGTCCAACCCCGTGACCACGGTCACGCTCTCTTCAATCAGTCGCTTGAGGTACACATCGCCTTCGGGCTTGATCAGTTCGAGGTATTTCGCCGCAGCCAGTGTGACCAGTAGCTGCTGAATGATCGCTGGCCGTTGTTCCTGAATTCTGCGCGTCCAGCGATCGGGCTCGCTGATGGACAGGCGCAGGCCAAGGCTGGGGATGTGCAAGACATGGGCTGCGGCGGATTGCGTCGGGTCAGGGCTCAACTCAACGGACAAGTCGGTCGCAAATCCCGACATCGTCCGGACTTGCCCTTCATCGGTCACCGCCATGGGCCGCTCGTTGGGGAGTGGGGCCGAGGGGCGGGGCGTGGATGTCGCACTCTGCTGGGGAGATGTCCCGACGGGAGCCTTCTTTTTTGACAACACCAGGACGCTTCCCCCCGCGCAGATGATGCTGAGGATGAGCAATGGCGCATACCAGGCGCTCGACCGCTTCCCGGTGGAGGGATCGGCTCTGCGTACCGCGTGGGAAGCCGGGCTGCGGACGGTGTATTGGCTCGCAAGCGCCTGCGCGGCTTGCCCGGTCAACAGCGCCTGGTCATAGGCCAGGCGCCGTTGCGGGTCGCTGAGTACTTCATACGCCAGTGCAATGGACGAAGCCAGCGGTGTTGATCCGGTGCCGTTGACGCTCTTGTCCGGGTGGTGGCGCTGCATCAGGCTTTTGTAGGCAGCCCGAATGACCTCGGCGCTCGCCTTGGGGCTCACCTCCAGAATGTCGTAGTGGTTCGTGATGGGTGTCACCGGTGTGTTTTCCCAGGCCGTCAATCGAGGCGATTGAACACGGTGATCTGCGTGCCTTCCTGCAGACGGAACTCGTTGCCCTTGGCAGATACCACGGGATTTACGTCCCGGATGATTTGCCCCCCGCTCTTCAAGCTCCAGATGATATTGCCGTCGCGGTATTCCCAGATGCCGTATTGCAGGACTCCGCCGTCATCCCGTTTGATCTCCCACTCGCCGTTGTCGAACAGAACCAGCGGTGTTTCGAGCTTGGAAGACTTCCATTTGCCGACAAAAAAAGCCTGCGTAGCCGGGTGTTTTGCGCCGCACGCGCTCAGCGCACCCGCCAACACCAGGAGAAAAGCCGTCCTTCTGAGACTGCTGGTCAGAAAGGTCTGCATAGCCGTGCTCAGTACTTGTCAGGTGCTGCCAGAATTTTTTGCCACTTGGCTTGTTCGGCCTCCACGTGCCGGCGCTCGGCATCCTGGCGCTGGCGTTCGGCCTCGGCTCGCATGTATTCCTTCTGCCGATCTTCCTGCTGCGCGGCCAACCGGGCTCGCTCTTCCGCGTACTGCAGTTCGGCCGAGACCTGTTCACCCCGCCTGCGGGATTCAATCTCAAAGCGGCGTTCAGCCTGCGCAGCGTTCTTTTTGGCATCATCCATCTGCCGCTGCTCCCGTTTGGCGTCCTCGTTCTTGCGACGCTCCGCGTCCATCAATTCGGCCTCGGCCCGGCTGGCTGGCCGCACCCCCCAGGTCTGGTAGTAGTCCTGCAGAAAGACCTTGTCCTCTGAAGAACTGCGCGTGTTGACCACCTGCTCTGACTGGACACCGCGGGTGACCATGAACGCCACCTTGAAGACCATGCCGATCGCGACCAGGGTTCCCAGGGTCAGGAGCACGGTTCGGGAAGACGTGAGCAATTGCCCGACGAACGGGTGTGCGCTGCGGTCTGCGCTGGCCGGCGGCTGGCCGCTGAGCAGGTCGGCCTTCAGTCCCATGGCTTCCGCCCGCAGTGCCATGGCATCGGCACGCATCAACAAGGCCTCGGCGCGAACGGCTGCAGCACCTTGGTCAGCGGGGGGCATTGGTACCAGGGCAAGCGATTGCGGCTTGGCAGATTCTTTGCGAATGGACAGGTGGGCGTCATAGGAGTCGCGCGACATCGGTGTCGACAGCGTGCTGAAAGCCACTTTCAGCAACCGCAATTGGTTGTTGTAGTCCTCGCGACTCAGGCTTGACCGCTGGCTGTCCAGAGACTGCGAGAGCCGCTCATGGGATGCGCGTATTTCAGCGTAGGTCGCATCATTGGCTACCTCCAGAATTTGGTACAGCGATTTCTTGTTGGTCATTCAAAACGTTCCCTAGCGCCTTCAGGTCAGCAATGGTATCGCAGTCAGATCAGCGCGATGCCGTTGCAGCCGTCTGCGCCAAATACCGTTGGTTAAATGCGGCCCTAGCCCTCGTGGAATATGTCTGATGCGCTACTGAATTGATAGCTTTTTGGGTATCAGTGATTCCGCCACATCGGCCCGTCCGGGGTTGAACTGGTTGACCGGGTGGCTGGATGCGTAGCCCAGGGAGACGCCGCAGATCAGCTTGTAGCCGGGCGGAATCTCAAAGGCCTCGCGCAGCGGACCGGCCCACGTGGCGAGCGCACCCTGGGCACAGGTGGCCAGGCCGTGCGTATGGGCCGAGAGCATCAGCGTTTGCAGCCAGATGCCGGCGTCCAGCACCGAGAACTCGCGCAGCCCGCTGTGCACGAACACAAAGATGGCGGTTGGCGCACCGAAGAATTCGAAATTGCGGCGCATCTGTGCCTCGCGGGCCGCAGCGTCCTTGCGGCCAATCCCCAGCAAGGCGTACAGGCCATGGCCGGTGGCGCGCCGGCGCGGCTGCAGGTCGCTGGGGTATTCGAAATTGGTGACGAAATCGCCGTCGGGCAGGCCCTTGTGGCCCAGCAGCAGCTTCAGCTTGCCCCACCAGCCGCCACGATGTGCCGCCATGCCGGCATCAAAGCGCTGCGTCAGTTCGGCTTGCAGACGGTCGCGTAGCGCGCCCGATGCTATGGCGATGCGATACGGCTGGGTGTTGGACCAGCTGGGGGATGCATTGGCATCGGCCAGCACGGCGTCCAGTACCGGCTGGGGAATGGGATCTGGCAGATAGTCGCGCACGCTGCGCCGGCTGCTGACCAGCGTGGAAAAGGACTCGGCCCAGGGTGTGGCGTGCTGCATGGCGCTATCAGGCCGCTACCAGGGCATCGCCTGCAATGTGGTGATGTGCACGGGCTGCGGCCTTGGGCTTGGGCCGCGGATGTTCGCCAAACCAGCGCAGCGCCTCTTCCCACAGTGGCTGGGCGGTTCGACGGAAATAACCCATGTGGCCGATGGCGCCCAGCCCGCTGGTGCGTGGGTCGATGTCGGTGGTCTGGCAGTCGGCGTTGCGGTAGGCGGCCATGAAGGCGTCGCGCGAGGCCGGTGGGGCCCAAAGGTCATCCGTGGCGTTGGCCGCGCGGATCGGCGTGGTCACGCTGGCAAACAGGCCGTGCACGTGGGCCATCGCCGGGTCGTCAAAGAAATAGCGGGGGTAGCGACACCAGTGTTTCCAGTCGCGGAACACGTCCAGCGGCAGGTCCTCGCCCATGCCCAGCTTGCTCCAGGCCAGATAGCCCTTCCAGCGCGTCAGCAGGGGGCCGACGATGCGCCACATCAGCAGCACCTTCCACTGCTCAGCCTTGGGCATCCAGCCGTGCCAGCCGGCGCCGGTGGCAAAGGTGTAGAAGCGGGCCACGCGCGCGTGGTTGGGCAGCAGGCCAAAGGCGTGGCCGCCAAACGAGTGGCCGACCATGAACAGCGGCACGGTGTCGCTGGCCATCGTCTCGACGGCGGCGCTCAGGTCGTCATGCGCCCACTGCAGGTAGCGCATGCGAAAGCCGCGCAAAGTGCCCTGCCTGGACAGGCCGATGCCGCGATAGTCCAGCGTCAGCGTGGTGTAGCCCTGGCTGGCCGCAAAGAGCGCAAAGTTGCGGTAGAACAGTTGCGGCACGCCGGTGGCGCCGGCCATGACCAGGTGGCCGCGCAGCGGCGCCGTGGTGGGATAGCGCAGGGCGGTCAGCGGGTAGCCATCGGCCGCGCGCAGCGTGAGTTGTTCGGGTTCGGAAGTGGCGGGTTTCATGGTGTTGGGGTGTCCAGGGTCGAACGGGTGGGGGCGGGTGGCAGGCTGGCGCGCACCAGATCTACCAGTGCGTCGGTGGTGTCGCGCATGGCGTCGACCTGGCCGGCCACGCGGGCCTGGACCAGGGCGCCCTCATAGGCTGAAACGATCAGGGCAGCCAGTTGGGCCGCGCGCCTTTCCGCGATGCCGGCGCCGTGCAGCGTGCCCGCCAGGTGCTGGCGGATGGCGGCAAAGCCTTGCGACAGCGCGATGCGCACCTGGGTGTCGTCCGGCGTGGATTCGAGCGCGATGGTGGCCAGCGGGCAGCCTTCGGCAAAACCGCTGCCAGCCAGCACCTTCTGGGCGCTGTCCATCCAGGTGGCCAGTGCCCGTGCCGGGTCGGGATCGCGGGCCATCAGCCGTTGCAGGCCAGTGGTGAGCTGGTGGATGACGGCCTCGATGGCGGCCACGGCCAGTTCGGACTTCCCGCCCGGAAAGTGGTGGTACAGCACGCCCTTGGGCGCTTGGGCCTTGGCCAGCAGCTCGCTTAGCCCCACGCCGTGGTAGCCCCTGCTGCGCAGGGCGCCCTGCATGGCGGCAATCAGTCGGTCGCGGGTGGCGGGTGTGCTCTGAGGGGGCGCAATGGCGGGTGAATCAGGTTTCATGGCATTTAGTCTATAGACCGGTCGGTCTAGTGTCAAGTGAAGAAAGAGGCGTCTGGTTAAACTCGAATGTCGTCTTGCTTCGAGAACACGCACACACCATGGCACGCACTCCACTCACGCAATGCTTGGCAGCATGAGTCCATCACCCATCGACGAGCCCTACGACTACGCCGTCATGTGCCTGGATGCGGCGGGTGGAGACATCACCGCGTTACCAGTACCGCTGCAGACGCTGCTTCTGGTGGAGTCTGCGCAGGGCATCATCGACAACGGTGGCTTGGCGTACTTCTACGAGGCAGATTTCCCGAACAACCCGCCATATTCCGACTTCGTCGACGCCTACCGGCGCATTGGCGCGGAAACCGCCGCCTGGTGCATAGAAGCCTCGTCACTGATGTTCCCTTTCGCGGACCCCCACTTCTTTGCGCCGCTGCGCGAGCTGTGGCTGGAGAAGCTCCGCGCGGACCAGGCACAGGAATTTTCACGCTTGAACCAGCGGATCTGTGGCGATGCAGCGGTTTGGGAAAAGCTGGCGGATTATGTGGAGAGACATAGTGATGCCTTTGCAGCTGACTGAGCGCGCCGCCAACACTTCAAACGGGTGTCAAAATGCCTGATCAAAAAAAGGGGGGATCACCATGACACATGCACCATTTGCCCGACGCGTGGCCTATTGCGGGCTGCTGTTGGGCGGCGTCCTAATACCTGCAACCCTTCCTGCCGTGGCGGCCGTCACCGAATCGGCTGAAGCCACTGCGCTGGCAACGCCAGCCCTGATGCTGGCCAAAAATTGGCAGGCAGGACTCGATGTCGGGGTGTATTTGGTGAGTGAAAAGCTCGATGGTGTACGCGCCTACTGGGATGGCAAGGTGTTGCGCTTCAAGAGTGGTAACCCGATTGCCGCACCCGCTTGGTTTATCGATGCCTTGCCCAAAACAGCGCTGGACGGGGAATTGTGGATGGGGCGGCACAGCTTTGACCGCCTCTCGGGCATCGTCCGGCGCAACGTGCCGGTCGATGCCGAGTGGCGCGCGGTGCGTTACATGGTCTTTGATCTGCCGGGCGCTGCGGGCACCTTTGCCGAGCGTTCGACACGATTGGTGGCGTTGCTGGAAAGCAGCTCTGTCGATTGGCTGCGCCCGGTAGTGCAGTTTCGGCTGGTCGACAGCGCGGGCTTGCAAGCGCAGTTGAAGAGCACGGTAGCCAACGGCGGCGAGGGGCTGATGCTGCACCGTGCCCAAGCCCATTGGCAACTCGGGCGCAGTGCCGATTTGCGCAAACTCAAACTGGTTCCGGATGAAGATGCGAAGGTTGTTGGCCACATTGACGGCAAAGGCAAGCATGCTGGTCGAATGGGTGCACTGCTGCTGGAAACGCCAGAAGGCAAGCGGTTTGCGCTGGGCACCGGCTTTACCAACGCACAACGCGATGCACCCCCTGCCGTGGGTGCCTTTGTGACCTACCGCTACCGCGACCGTACTCCGGCGGGGCTGCCCAAATTTGCGAGTTTTTTGCGTGTACGCGAAGCTGAGTAACTGCAAGCTGCGCTGCGGCTCAGTCACACCGGTGCGACAACGGTCAAACCGTCAAAATAGTGGCGATAAAAACCAGCGTTGCAAGTCAGCAGAGCGTCGGCTTGTCGCATGGTATGGGCACCAATCAGTATGTTGATCGTCGATCAAAAACCAGGGACGGGCCGCCAGCTGGCTACAAGTCACCGCCAAGGCGCCAACTTGCCCGTCTGAACGAATTGGACCAATCGCACCCATGGATGAAACCGTGGAGGGGAAGTCTTTGCCGGGTTCCCGGAGATCGAATTGTTTATCGCTTGGGAACGGTGCGCCAAACAGTCCAAGAAGGCGGTGCTGAAGGGCTTTCGCGAGCACCCCACGCTGGGCGAGGCCGGAATTGATCTGCAAGACGGCGGCGGAAGTCAGCGACCCGGACTCCGTTGGTTTGACACAGTTTCAGTTCAGCGAGATCTGTGCCTTGTCGCGCGTGGTGCAAATGGCCACCAAACCGGGGTAAATCCCATCGTTTTCCAACCAGGCTGAATATTTCCGCCATATGGCTGGTGCGGGTTAGTCCGTGATGTTGCCGCATTGCCAGAAAAGTTTTGAAAAAACTGGCGCTAGCCCTCGTCGAATATGCTTGTTACGCTACTAAATTGATAGTTTTTCTCAAATCAGCGGCTCAGCCATACCATTTCTCGCCGGGTTGAACTGATTCACCGCATGAGCCGTGGCCATGAGACCAAAACGCTCTTACACTTCAAGTTGTTCTAAATCCAACCCCAACGCGTCAGCCACCTTTTGCAAAGTGGCTTTGCGCGGGCGCTTGGCGGATTCCATTTGGGCAAAAGCGGCTTGCGACACCCCCATGCGCTCTGCTACTTCGGCCTGTGTCAGGCGCAAATACTCACGCCAGGCTTTGGTGGCGCTCGCCCCATCCACCTCAGCACTTACGACAGCATGGGGAATGGTGCCAGGTGTAAATGCGCCAGCCATGCGCCGGAACTCGTAGTACGGCACCACTACAAAGGCGGGTTTCCCGTCCGTACCCAAGATGGTCTGGAAATTAATACGTGCGTTCATCGCGTTTCCTCACTTCCTCAATACTGACGATGCAGGCCGCACCGCCTTCAAAATCAAACAGCACCCGGTAATTACCCACCCGCAGCCGGTAGCCGTACTGGTGTTCGACCAATGCTTTCACCCCAGCACCAAACGGAAATACGGCCAACTTTTTTCCCACATCATCACGCACTTGCACGCGGGCTTGGTGGTCAAGTTTGAGCAACTGTTTGCGGGCTTTGGGTTTCCACTGGATGCTATTCATAAGCCAAATTATAAGTATATTATAAGCATTTATGAGTGCTTTCTATCTGTAACTCGTACCGCCAGCAGCGCCAGGGAATGCGCCTGCAGCAGGAACTGCGCTTCGCCCTGCCAATCGGTCGCGCCCTGCGGGTCGGCGCTGTCCAGCAGGGCCTGCCACGGACCCGGCGGCAGCGCAAAGGGGCAATCGCGGGGGTCGGGGTTGACCAGCAGCAGCAGGGGTGTGGTGGCGCGCCCGGGCTTGCCGATCAGGCAGCCCAGCACACCGTCACCTGTGTCATTCCAGGACTGCACCTGCATGGATTCGCCGCTGGCGCGCATCCACGCCAGGTCGGCCGGTCCGCGGGCCGTGGGCAGGCCGCTGTACCACTGGTGGCCCAGGGGGAGCAACTGGTGGCGCAGGCGCAGCACCCGTGCCGTGAAGGCGATCAGCATCGGGTCGGCCAGCGTCCAGTTGATCCAGGTCGTCGCGTTGTCCTGGCAATAGGGGTTGTTGTTGCCGCCCTGGCTATGGCCCAACTCATCGCCCGCGCACAGCATGGGTGTGCCCTGGGCCAGCAACGTGGTCGCCAGCAGCGCGCGTTGCAAACGGGACCGCAGGGCCAGGATGGCGGAGTCTTCCGTGGGGCCTTCGACGCCGCAGTTGTGGCTGAGGTTGTCGGCATGGCCGTCGGCGTTGTGTTCGCCATTGGCCTCGTTGTGGCGCACGTTGTAGCTGACCAGGTCCCTGAGTGTGAAGCCATCGTGTGACACCACGTAATTCACCGATTCGGCCGGCGGGCGCTGGCGCCGCTGGCGGTGCTGGTACAGGTCGGACGAGCCACACAGGCGCAGCGCAAAGTCGCCCCGGGTACGCGGCGGCTGGGCGCTGTGCAGCCAGTAGCCGCGCATGGCATCCCTGAACCGGTCATTCCACTCCATCCAGCCGTGGGGGAAGGCACCGAGCTGATAGCCACCCGGCCCAATATCCCAGGGCTCGGCGATCAGCTTGGTGCGCGACAAAACCGGGTCCTGCGCAATCGCCGTGAAGAAGGCGCCACCGCGCTCGAACCCGTGGTCGCCACGGCTCAGCACGGGCGCCAGGTCAAAGCGAAAACCGTCCACATGCATGCTGCTGACCCAGTAGCGCAGGCTGTCCAGCACCAGCTGCAGCACGCGTGGCTGGCGGATGTCCAGCGTGTTGCCGCAGCCACTGAAATTCTCGTACAGCGCGTGGTCGCCGGGCAGCAGGCGGTAGTAGCTCGCGTTGTCGAGGCCGCGAAAGCTCAGGTTGGGGCCTAGCTCATCGGATTCGGCGGTATGGTTGAACACGACGTCGAGCAACACCTCCAGGCCCTGGGCGTGGATGGACTTGACCATGGCGCGGAACTCGTCGCGGGCGTTCGACCACTGCTGGTTGGAGGCCAGCGCCGGGTTGGTGGCAAAAAAACCCAGCGTGTTGTAGCCCCAGTAGTTGCACAGCCCCTTGTCGACCAGTCGTTCTTCGTTCACCGCATAGTGCACGGGCAGCAGCGAGAGGGTGGTGACGCCCAGGGCTTTGATGTGCGCCAGAGAAGCGGGGTGCGCCAGGCCGTCGTAGGTGCCGCGTAAGGCCGCGGGCACGTCCGGGTTGGACTTTGAAAAACCCTTGACGTGCAGTTCATACAACACGGTATCGGGGATGGGGATGTAAGGCGGCCGGTCATCCCCCCAGTCAAAGTGGTCGTCCACCACGCGGGCCTTCAACGCGGTCACGGCGTTGTCGCGTGGGTCCATGTGCGCGGGTTGCTGCCGGTCAAAACCGAAGTGTTCAGCGTTCCAGGCGAACGTGCCCACGATGTCGCGGGCGTAGGGGTCCAACAACAGCTTGTGGGGGTTGAAGCGGTGGCCCTGGCCCGGCTGCCACAGGCCGTGGGCCCGCCATCCGTAGAGCAGGCCGGGTCGGGCGCCCGGCAGATAGCCGTGCCATACATCGTTGGTGTGGGCGGTGAGCCGCAGGCGCGCCACTTCCACGCTGCCGGCCGCATCAAACAGGCACAGGTCCATGGCCCGGGCGTGGACCGAAAAAACGGCAAAGTTGACACCGTGGCCATCCCATGTAGCGCCCATGGGCCAGGGGTGGCCGGGCTGCAGGGTGGTGGTGTTCAGGCGGTCCATTCCAGTACCACTGTAGCCAGTGGCGGCAAACTCAGCAAGATGGAGTGCGGCTTGCCGTGCCAGGGCATGGTCTGCGCGCTGGCGGCGCCCAGCGGCGTGCCGGTGTTGCTGCCGCCATAGTGGGCGGAGTCGGTATTCAGGCGTTCGCGGTACTGGCCGCCGTGGGGCACACCCAGCCGGTAGCCGGTCTGCACGGTGGGGGTGAAATTGCACACCACGATCACCAGGCTTTTGGGGTCATTGCCACGGCGGATGAAACTGAACACCGAATTGGCGGCGTCGCCGTGGTCTATCCATTCAAAGCCGTTGGCTTCGCAGTCGCGCTGGTGCAGGGCGGGGGTGGACTGGTACAGGTGGTTGAGGTCGCGCACCAGGCTTTGCACGCCGGCATGCGCCGGGTCGTCCAGCAGATGCCAGTCCAGGCTCTGGTCGTGGTTCCATTCACGTTGCTGTGCGAACTCGCAACCCATGAACAGCAGCTTCTTGCCCGGGTGGGCAAACATGAAGCCCAGGTAGGCTCGCAAATTGGCAAATTGCTGCCACCGGTCGCCCGGCATCTTGCCCAGCAGCGAGCCCTTGCCGTGCACCACTTCGTCGTGGGAAATGGGCAGCACAAAGTTTTCGCTGAAGGCGTAGACCAGACCAAAGGTCATCTCGCCCTGATGGTGCTTGCGGTGGATGGGGTCACGCGCCATGTACTTCAGCGTGTCGTGCATCCAGCCCAGGTTCCATTTGTAGTGAAAGCCCAGGCCGCCGGCGAAGGTGGGGCGCGACACGGCCGGGAAGGCGGTGGACTCTTCGGCCAGCGTGATGGCGTCGGGCCGCTCGCTGCCTATGACTTCATTCATCCGCTTCAGAAAGGAGATGCTTTCCAGGTTTTCGCGGCCGCCATGCACATTGGGAATCCACTCGCCGGGCTGGCGGCTGTAGTCGCGGTACAGCATGGAGGCCACGGCGTCCACCCGCAGACCGTCCACACCGTAGCGCTCCAGCCAGTACAGGCCGTTGCCGATCAGGAAGTTGCGGACTTCGGTACGCGCCAGGTTGTAGATCAGCGTGTTCCAGTCGTTGTGAAAACCTTCACGGGGATCGGCGTACTCGTAGAGATGCGTGCCATCAAACAGGCCCAGACCATGCGGGTCGGTCGGGAAGTGCGCCGGCACCCAATCGAGCAGCACGCCAATACCGGCTGCATGGCAGCGCTGCACAAAGCGCACAAAGCCATCGGCCGTGCCAAAGCGGGCGGTGGGGGCGTAAAGACCGACAGGCTGGTAACCCCAGGATCCATCAAACGGATGCTCGCTGACGGGCAACAACTCCAGGTGGGTAAAGCCCATGTCCACGGTGTAGGGCACCAGGGAGTCGGCGAGCTCGTCCCAGGTCGGCCAGCGTTGCTCCCCGGTGGTGGCGTCCAGAATGCGCCGCCAGGAGCCCAGGTGCACTTCATAGATGCTCAGGGGCGCATCCAGCGCATTGGCGCCGCGCCGGGCCGGTGAAGAGGCCTGCGCAGGCGGCAGGCCGGAGACGATGCTGGCTGTGCCGGGGCGCAATTCGGCCTGGCGGGCATACGGGTCGGAACGCCCGGGCAGCACCTGGCCGTCGCGTGCGCGAACCTCAAATTTGTAGAGCGCGCCCACACCGACGCCGGGCAGAAATATTTCCCAGACGCCACATTCACGGCGCAGCCGCATGGGGAAGCGGCGACCGTCCCAGTAATTGAAATCCCCGACGACGCTGACGCGCGATGCATTCGGTGCCCACACCGCAAAGCGGGTGCCGGCCACGCCGTCGATCACGTCGGGGTTGGCACCCAGCACCTCGTATGGGCGCAGGTGCGTGCCCTCGCTGAGCAGCCAGACATCCAGGTCGCCGATGATGGGGCCGAAGCGGTAGGGGTCGTCCAGTACGCTGGTGTTGCCGTCAGCCCAGGTGACTTGCAGCCGGTAGGGTGTGTGGGCCTCCGCAGCGATGGACTGCTCGAAGAATCCAGAGGGGTCGCGCTTGAGCAGGCGACCCAGCACCGCACCGGTATCGCAGCACAGCACCTGCACCTTGACCGCGCCCGGCAGATAGGCCCGAATGGATACGCGGCCATCGTCCTGCAGGTGGGGACCCAGCACGGCGAAGGGATCGCCGTGGCTGGCGGTACAGATCAGTTTGCAGTCGGCCTTGGTCAGCATTAGTCGGACACCGGCTGGATGTTCCAGATCTGGCTGGCGTACTCCCGCACGCTGCGGTCCGATGAAAAAATGCCCATGCCCGCGACGTTGGTGATGGCGCGTTCCGCCCAGGCCGCAGGCTGGGCGTACAGCGTATCGACCCGCAGTTGCGCGGCAACATAGGCCTCGTAATCGGCCAGCAGCAGGTAGTGGTCGCCGCCCCAGGCCAACGACTCGACCAAGCCGCGGTAGCGCGCGGGCTCGGTGGGTGAGAAGCGGCCTTCCGCAATGGCGGTGAGCACGGCGCGCAGCGCGGGCAGGCTCTCGAAGTACTGCATGGGCTGGTAGCCGCTTTGGCGCAAGGCCCGCACTTCGGGCGTCTTGAGGCCGAAGATGAAAATATTTTCGTCACCCACGGCCTGGCGGATCTCGATGTTGGCGCCGTCGTCGGTGCCGATGGTGATGGCGCCGTTGAGCGCCAGCTTCATGTTGCCGGTGCCCGAGGCTTCGGTCCCGGCCGTGGAGATCTGCTCCGACAGGTCGGCACCGGGCACAATGATTTCGGCCACCGACACACCATAGTTGGGAATGAAGACGACCTTGAGCTTGTCCTGCACCTGCGGGTCGTTGTTGATGGTGTTGGCAATATCGTGGATCAGGTGGATGATGTTTTTCGCGGCCTGGTAGGAAGACGCCGCTTTGCCCGCAAAAATGACGGTGCGCGGCACCCAGGGAGCCTGCGGGTCCTGCAGTATGGCCAGGTAGCGGGTGACGACATGCAGCACGTTGAGCAACTGGCGCTTGTATTCGTGTATGCGTTTGACCTGCACGTCGAACAGGCTGTCCGCACTGACCACGATACCGGTGGTGTGGGCGATATAGGTGGCCAGCCGGACCTTGTTGGCGCGTTTGACGGCCCTGAATTTTTCCTGGAACGCCGGGTCGGCCTTGACCGCGTGCAGGCCCTTGAGGTGTTCCAGGTCCAGCCGCCAGTGCTTGCCCAGCGTCTGGTCCAGCAGGTCCGACAGGCCCGGGTTGGCCTGTGCCAGCCAGCGCCGTGGCGTCACACCATTGGTGACGTTGGTGAAGCGTGTCGGCCACAGGTCCGCAAAGTCGGCAAAGATGGTCTGCACCAGCAGATGCGAGTGCAAGGCCGATACGCCATTGACAGCGTGGCTTGCGACCACACACAGGTGGGCCATGCGCACGCGGCGTTCGCCGTGTTCGTCGATCAGGGACATGCGTTCCAGATACGCGTTGTCGCCCGGGCGGTGCCGGGCCGCGGTCTCCAGGAACTCCTTGTTGATGCGAAAAATGATTTCCAGATGACGCGGCAGCACGTGCTGGACCAGGCTCACCGGCCAGGTTTCCAGCGCCTCGGGCATCAGCGTGTGGTTGGTGTACGAAAAGACCTTGCCGCACAGGCGCCAGGCGTCCTCCCAGGCCACGAAGTGCTCGTCGCACAGCAGGCGCATCAACTCGGCCACGCCAATGGCCGGGTGGGTGTCGTTGAGGTGGATGGCCACCTGGTCGGCCAGGTTGGCCAGCGAAGAATGTTCGTCCAGATGGCGCTTGACCAGGTCTTGAATGGACGCGGCGACAAAGAAATATTCCTGCTTGAGCCGCAATTCGCGCCCGGCCGGTGTGCTGTCATTGGGGTAGAGCACCCAGGAGATGTTCTCGAATTCGTTTTTGATGTTGGCCGCCCGGGCGTAGTCGCCGGCGTTGAAAACACCGAGGTCCAGATGGGCCGGCGCCACGGCCTTCCACAGTCGCAGCGTGCTGACGTGGTCGGTTCCGTGGCCGGGCACGACCATGTCGTAGGCCTTGGCCACCACTGCACCGCCGTGGTGCCAGACACTGACGCCGTCAATATGTTCTATCCACCCGCCAAAGCGCACCGGGTAGCCAATGTCGGCGCGCGGAAATTCCCAGGGGGTGCCGTCCTGCAGCCAGGGGTCAGGGTATTCGATTTGCGCGCCGTTCTGTATGCCCTGGGCAAACATGCCGTACTCGTAGCGGATGCCATAGCCGAAGGAAGGCATGCCCAGGGTCGCCATGGAATCCAGAAAACAGGCTGCCAGCCGGCCCAGGCCGCCGTTGCCCAGCGCTGCGTCCGGCTCACGCGCGGCCACGTCTTCCAGCGTATGGGCATGCTGCGCCAGACCCTGGGCCGCGCCACCGGTGAGGTTCAGCGCCGCCAGTGCATTGGACAGCGTGCGCCCCATCAGGAACTCCATCGACAGGTAGACCACGCGTCGGGCCCTGGCCTGGCGCTCCTGCGCCTGGGTTTCGACCCAGCGCTGCGACAACTGCTCGCGTGCCAGCAAGGCCACGGCCAGCATCAGATCGGTGGTCGTGGCATCTTCGGACGCGACACCGACGGTGCTGAGCAGGTGCTGCTCGATCTGGGCTGCCTGTGTATGCTTGCCAACGAGAGGGGTAGAAGACACGCCGTGATCCTTTCAGTGAATTGATTCTCGCACGCAGTCAGTTTGGTCGCAGCAGGGGGCAGTAAGATCGAGTGGACTTGAAACAACGGACCGTAGACGGGAGTAAGAATGGGCTTGAAGGTACTGCTGGCGGCGGCCGAAATTTTTCCCCTGGTCAAGACCGGCGGGCTGGCCGATGTGGTGGGGGCCTTGCCCCAGGCCCTGGTGGCGGCGGGTGCCGATGTACGGCTGGTTCTGCCCGGTCTCCCCAACATCGTGGCGGGCCTGCAGCACGCACGCGTGGTCTGCGAACTGGGGCCCATCTTTGGTGCGGGTCGGGTGACCTTGCGTTTGGGCCAGCTGGCACACAATGACGTGGAAGCCTATGTGGTGGACGCGCCCTACCTGTACCGGCGCGACGGCAACCCCTACCAGGCCAGCGATGGCAGCGAGTGGCCGGACAACCTGCAGCGCTTTGCGTTGCTGGGCTGGGTGGCCGCCCACCTGGCGGCAGGGGAGTTGGACGCGCGCTGGACGCCCGACGTGCTGCACGCCCACGATTGGCACGCGGCCATGGCCTGCGCCTATGTTGCGTGTCACCCCGGGGCTGCGATTGCGACAGTATTCACCATCCACAACCTGGCCTACCAGGGGCTGTTCTCGCTGGATGATTTCCATTTGCTGGGGCTGCCTGCGCGCTTCCTGGCGTCGCACGGACTGGAGTTCCATGGCCAGTTGTCCTTCATGAAGGCCGGGCTGAAGTTTTCCGACCGGGTGACCACCGTAAGCCCGAACTACGCCCGGGAGATTGCGACCGAGGAGTTTGGCTGCGGCCTGGACGGCGTGATCCGTGCGCGGGTTGGGCATGTTTCCGGCATTCTCAATGGTGTCGATGGTGCCATCTGGAATCCGGCAGCGGACGCCCATATAGCAGCCCCTTTTACGGCTACGGCGCTGCAGGGCAAGGTGGTCTGCAAAGCCGCGCTGCAACAAGAGCTGGGCTTGCGCGTGGAGCCCCAGGCGCCGCTGTTTGCACTGGTCAGTCGCTTGACCTCCCAGAAGGGGCTCGATTTGGTGCTACAGGCGCTGCCCGATGCTTTGCAAGGCCCGGCCGAAGGTGGTGTCCAACTGGCGGTTCAGGGCAATGGAGACCCGGAACTGGAGGCCGCATTTCTGGCCGCTGCGGCGGCCTACCCCGGCCGGGTGGCGGTGCGGACGCGCTATGACGAGCCACTGGCACACCGCATGATTGCTGGAGCGGACGCCATGCTGGTGCCGTCCCGGTTTGAGCCCTGTGGGCTGACCCAGTTGTATGCCCTGCGCTATGGGACGGTACCGCTGGTGCGACGGGTCGGCGGATTGGCCGATACGGTGGTGGATGCCACGGCAGATGCGGTGGAAGCGGATCGTGCCACGGGCTTCATGTTTGGCCCCGCCACCAGCCGGGCGCTGGGGCAGGCCATGGCGCAGACCGTTCAGGCCTATCGCCAACCGCAGCTGTGGCGGCAACTGGTAGTGCGCGGCATGGCGCAGAACTTTTCATGGGACGTGGCCGCCCGCCAGTACCTGGCGTTGTACGACGCGATCTAGCAAGCCCCCACGCTTGCCACTGCGTGTGCTGCGCTGCCCCCCGGGGGGGGCCATCGTCGCCTTGGGGCGGCCCGGCGGCGACTAGGCCAGCGTATATAGCGGAATGTCCTTTTCGACCGCCAGTGCGTCAAGCTGTTGGCGCGTTTGCGTCAGCAGGAAACGGGCCACACCGGCATGGCTTTCGGGCGCAAACATGGCCATGATGTGGGACGCCTTGAGCCCCGCGGCCTGCGCCAGGGACGCCGCAAAGTGTGGCTCCAACGCCGCCACGGCCACGCGCCCGTCCTTGCACGGATAGACGCGGTAGCCCGCATGGCCGCCGCCCACTGCGGCGCCGGGTTGGGTCAGGCCCCAGGAACGGGGGAGGGCCAGATAGGCCGCCGCATCGGACAGCGCGACCTCCAGGCGCACACCCTTGCCTTTTTGCAATTGGTGCAGACGCGCTTTCAGAACCGCCTCGGAGGCCATCAGCGAGCCGCCCATGTCCGCGTACAACGTGGGCGGCAAGTCCAGCCCGCCGACCAGGTTGTTCTCCGCCAGATAGGTCAGGTCGTGGCCCGGCTCTTCGCCGCGAGCCCCGGGCGCACCCACAATGGCCACCAGCGACAGCGTGGGGTAGCGCTGGTGCAGAGACTTCCACTCCAGACCCAACTTCTGCAGGGCCGATGGCCTGAAGGAGGTGAGCAGTACGTCGGCCTTGGCCAGTTCGCGGTGCAGGGCTTTCTGGCCCTGTTCCGACTTCAAATCCACATTGGCGATGCGCATGCCCTGGTGCAGCGTGTCGTACGCCGCGCGGTTGTACAGGCCCATGGGGTCGCCGGGTGTGCCCTTGGGAGCGCTGGGGTGGGCTGGTGGCTCCAACTTGACGCAGGTCGCGCCCATTTGGCGGCAGCGCATCAGGGCTGCCGGTCCCGGCAGGTTCAGCGCCAGGCTGACGACGCGCACGCCCTTGAGTGGAAGAATGGGTTTGGGGGGTGCTGGAGGTGTGGATCGGGTTGCCATGGATGCAGAGGTGGGAGCAGGACGATGAAGGTCAAGCCATGATAGTCCGGGATTGTCCAAGGGACCTTTGTATGCCATCCTTTTTGTGGCGCACGAAACGACTGCGCACGGCGGGCGGCGTGGCAGGCGTTCTCCGGCTCGCGTCGCGGGCGAACAGGGTGGTCTACCAGAATGGTTGCGTCAACACTTTGGTTGGCTCGCCTGTTCTGTAGCAACCGCAAGTGCGGCCTGCGCCCGCCCGCCACGCCACCCGCCTTGGGGGCGAGGTGTTGGGGTGCAGTGTTGGGGAGAGGTTGTAAGAGAAACGGGCCGCTAGCCCTCGTGGAATAAGCATAAGCAGCTATGCATTTTGTAGCGCAAGACACCACGGACCGCAAGGTCGGTGGGCCGGGTGTCCCTTCGTCGGCCCCATTCGTGGTTGCCGCAAAGTAGGCGGTCCCGCCACGGTCTTGACGGAACAACCTTGGCAAGCCTAAAGCGTATGTCCACGAGCGTGGGCCAGAGAAGGTACATGGACGCCCCCGGTTTGCCAAGCTCTCAATTCATTCTGGTAAGACTGTGTCGATTGCACCCGTACATTCGGACTTGTTGTGATCTTTCGATCACGGCCCCTGATGGGATTCGCTGGTCGGCTCCTCTATCGCAAGCTCGCACTCGAAGTGCTGCGTTCTCCTCGGGTTTTGCCGACCCCGGTCTGACCTGTCTTGCCATCACTGCATGATTGCTTGAGCAATCGGTGGTTCTGTTCTCCCTGATGACGATCTTGTTGTACCAGCACCGCCCTCAGGCCAGCGCTGTATCTCGGATGTATCCCGTCTCATACTGGCGCTCTCGGGCCAGCAAGGCCCACACAATTCGCGCGTTCTTGTTGGCAACGGCCACTGCCGCCACGTTGTGATTGCGTCGCTTGAGCAGACCCGCCAACCAGCCCGCCTCTACACCTTTGCGGCAGCAGGCATTGATGACCGCATGCGCTCCCTGCACCAACAGCATGCGCAGGTACATATCGCCGCGCTTGCTGATGCCCAGCAGGTTTTGCTTGCCCCCGCTGGAGTGCTGCCTGGGCACCAGGCCCAACCAGGCCGACAACTCCCGCCCACTCTTGAAGTTCTTTGCATCTCCTATGCTGGCGATCAGCGCACTGGCCGTGATGGGGCCAATGCCGGGGATGGCTTCGAGTTTGCGGCTGGCGTCATTACTACGGTGCCATGCCTGAATTTGCAATTCCAGCTC
>ERZ724517.630-NODE-630-length-20847-cov-6.413957_pt1 | contig 20847 bp, 15 predicted proteins | sample MGYA00376050_ERZ724517 | MGnify/ENA primary metagenome ERZ724517 (study PRJEB28724, sample SAMN07190886) | activated sludge metagenome | isolation source: activated sludge of sewage treatment plant in Hong Hong | place: USA: Christiansburg, Virginia | collected... | reverse complement strand
ATGACAGAAACAGTTGTTGTATTTGACCGTATCCGTGAGCGTTTAGCTGAAAATGAAAAAGCTGACTCTACAACTGAAGAGCGTAACTCATTAATTAACTATGCGTTAAATAGTACATTAAGTCGTACCATTTTAACATCGTTAACTGTATTCTTCGTATTATTAGTAATCTTCATTTTTGGAGGAGAAAGTATTCGTGGATTCATCTTCGCATTATTAATTGGTCGTATCATTGGTACATACTCTTCATTATGTATCTCAACACCAATTGTTGTTGATTTCGATAAAAGAAAATAATAAATAAAATAATCCCTTAAAAACGCCTCAAAGAAATTTGGGGCGTTTTTGTTTTATAAAACTAAATTAATTAACAGTCAACCTAAAATCAGTATTTCATTCGTACCTTTAAGGTGCAATGATTTTAGAGAAATTATCACTTATCAATTTTAAAAATTACGACGAAGCTCAACTAGAGTTTTGCTCGAAATTTAATTGCTTTGTAGGTAATAATGGCATGGGTAAAACCAATTTATTAGATGCTATACATTACGTGTCTTTCTGTAAAAGTTTTTTTAATGCTATTGATAGTCAAAACATCAAACACGAGTTACCATTCTTTGTTATTCAAGCTTGGATTAATAAAAATGGAGATACCCACGAAATTTATTGTGGTGTAAAACGTGGAGCTAAAAAACAATTTAAACATAATAAAAAAGAATACGAGCGTTTATCTGAACATATTGGATTATATCCTTTGGTCATGATTTCTCCTTCTGATATTGAATTGATTTGGGATGGTAGTGAAGTGCGTCGCAAATTTATGGATAGTATCATTTCTCAGTACGATAAAGTGTATTTAGAGAAACTAATTGCTTACAATCATGTATTACAACAACGCAACGCTTTATTAAAACAGTTTTACGAAAGCAGAACTTTTGATAATATGAGCTTAGAGATTTGGGATGATCAACTCATTATTCATGGCGAAGAAATTATTAAAATTCGCACTCATTTCCTACAAGAGTTTATTCCATTGTTCACTAAAAACTACCAGTTTATTAGTGGAAGTAATGAAAACGTAAGTTTAGAATATGAATCCTCTATTAAAGATTTATCCTACAAAACTGTATTGACAGCTAGTTTAGCAAGAGATAGAGCGGTTCATCATACAACCGTTGGTCCACACCGAGATGATTTGGATTTTAAATTAATGGGCAATAGCCTAAAGAAATTTGCATCTCAAGGTCAACAAAAATCTTACTTGTTAGCCTTAAAATTAGCTCAGTTTGAATTTATTAAAGAGAAAAAACATACCAAGCCTTTATTGTTGTTGGACGACATCTATGACAAATTGGATGAAACGCGATTTAAAAAATTAATTGAGTTAGTAAGTGGAGATGAGTTTGGGCAAGTATTTATAACCGATACACATCCAGGAAGAATACAAGAATTATTTGAGCAAAATAATTCGGAACATATTATTTATGAAGTAAACAACGGCATCATACATAAACATGGCTAAGAACAATAACCTCATAAAACTAGGTGATGCTATATCTCAAATTTTCAAAGAAGAAAAGTTGGATGAGAAATATAGCATCTTTGCTATTAGAAATGGCTGGGAAGGTATTGTTGGAAAAACCGTAGCAAAACATACCACGCAAATAAACTATGCGCAAGGTATTTTGTTTGTATCAATAGATTCTCCAATCATCCGAAATGAAACGGCTTATGTAAAAGAAACGATTATTGAGAAAGTAAATAAATTTGTAGGGAAAAGATTAATTAAGGAACTTGTATTGAAATAATTTGAAAATGAGTCGATGAGTCAATTCGACAATTAAAATAGAATAAATAAAAAATTAATATAATTATCACATTGTCAAATAATCTAATTGACTAATTAATAAAATGAAAGCATTTAACGTACCGGAGTTTTATAGAAGTCCGATTATTAGTAAAATAAAGCAATACCGTAAGTTGCAAGATCCTCGTAAAAGAGACAACTCGCCTACTCTATTAGATTTTGGAGCAGTTCAATTTTTAATTGCTCGTCATTTTGGTTTTTGTTATGGTGTAGAGAATGCCATCGAAATTTCGTTTAAAGCCTTAGATGAAAATCCAGGAAAACGAATTTTTTTATTAAGCCAAATGATACACAACCCTGATGTCAACAATGATTTGATTGAAAGAGGTGTTCAATTTTTACAAGACACTAACGGCAATCAACTTATATCGTTTGACACCTTAACTCCTGATGACGTAGTGATTATTCCTGCATTTGGCGCGCCTTTAGATATTATTGCTCTATTAGAATCCAAACAGATCAAAACCGAAGCGTATAATACAACTTGTCCATTTGTAGAACGTGTTTGGAAAAAATCAGAATCTATTGGTAAAGATAATTACACCATTATTATTCACGGAAAACATAATCACGAAGAAACGAAAGCAACCTTTTCAAGAAGTGACAAGCACAACAAAGCGATTATTGTAAGAGATATTGCCGAAGCAAAATTATTGGCAGAGTATATTTTAGGAAATAAAACAAAAGAACAGTTTGCTATTGATTTTAAAGGTCGTTATTCTGAAAATTTAGATTTAGTAAAAGATCTGCAGCGAGTGGGCGTTATTAATCAAACCACCATGCTAGCAAGCGAAACACAAGAAATAGCAGACTACTTTAAAACAGTGATGTTAGAAAAATATGGTGCTGTCGATATTGCTAATCATTTTGCTGATACACGTGATACGCTTTGTTACGCAACTAACGAAAATCAAGATGCCACCTACGGTTTATTGGAAGCTGACGCTGATTTAGCGATTGTAGTTGGTGGATATAATAGCAGTAATACTTCTCATTTGGTAGAATTGTGTGAACGTAAATTCCATACTTACTTTATTTCTTCTGAAAAAGAAATCGTCGACAAAAACACGATTCATCATTTTGATTATCCAAATAAAAAACACTTAACTAGTTCCCATTTCTTGCCAAACAAAACACCAATTCGTATTATTTTAACTAGTGGAGCTTCTTGTCCCGACTCGGTTATTGAAGGCGTGATTCATAAAATAAATAGTTTTTACTCGGATATAAAATCTGTGGAAGAAGCAGTTCACTCTCTAAAATAATGTTTGGAAAAGAGTATTGGAATAAAAAAGCACTTACTAATGGACACACTGGGCATGCAGAACCATTTTATTATTGTTTTGATCAACAAGCTCGGCTATTTGCAATAAATGAACTTATAGAAAACAACAACTCAAAAAAAGAAAAAGCATTAGATTTTGGTTGTGGGTCAGGTGATTTTATAGACATCTTAAATAGGCATTACAAAACTATTTATGCATTTGATATTTCGGATGCTGTTATTAAACTAGCGAAAAAGAGATTTAATGAATCGAATATTGTACTTTCAGATAATTTTAATCAAATTAGTTTTAATAAGCCTTTTGACCTAATTTTAACCGTCACAGTTCTTCAAAGTCTACAAAAACAAGAACTTGAAGAAACCATTCAAACATTAATAGAATTACTATCCGAAAAAGGAAGTTTAATATGCATGGAGTTTTTTAGGAGCGAAGAACTTACGGGAGAAGAAAATCAAATGAAAGCAACAATTAATGACTGGAAAAACATACTAGCAAACAATAAACTAAAAATTGTTTCAGTACATAATTTTTACAACCCTATAATTGAACCAACAAAATCTTGGTATTACTATAATACTAAACTATATTTGAAAATCTTAAAACTATTTAAATACTCAAACTTTGCGCAAACAAAATTCATCCAAGTCTCAAAAAAAATAATTGCGCATCATAAAGATGTTATTTTAAATAAAGAAACTGCTTTCAAAATTTACACTATACAAAAAGAAAATTCATGCAATTAAACTTAACCAAACCACTCGCTTTTTTTGATCTAGAAACCACAGGCATTAATGTTGGTAGCGACAGAATTGTCGAGATTTCTATTGTTCGTGTAAACATTGATAATACAACCGATATATTGACAAAAAAGGTAAATCCCACTATCCCAATTCCAGAATTCACTTCTAAAATTCATGGCATTTACGATAAAGATGTAGCGGATTGCCCTACTTTTAAAGAATTAGCGCCACAATTAGCTCAGTTTTTAACCAATTGTGATTTAGCAGGTTTTAATTCCAATAAATTTGATGTGCCAGTTTTAGTAGAAGAATTTTTGCGCGCGGATATAGATTTTGATTTAAGAAACAGAAAGTTAATTGACGTGCAAAATATTTTCCATACCATGGAGCCTCGTAATTTAACGGCTGCTTATAAATTTTACTGTGAAAAGCCATTAATCAATGCGCACTCTGCCGAAGCAGACACACTAGCCACTTTCGAAATTTTTAAAGCTCAAATTGCTCGGTACGAAAACACAGAAGTAGAAGATGAAAAAGGGAATAAAATTAAGCCAGTCAAAAACGACATGGCCGTTTTAAGCACGTTGACTACTCGTACTAAAAATGTTGATTTAGCTGGTAGAATCGTTTATAACGAAAAAGGTGAAGAAGTATTTAGTTTTGGAAAGCATAAAGATAAAACAGTCAAAGAAGTCTTTAGCAAAGAACCATCTTACTATAACTGGATGATGCAGGGAGATTTTCCTTTATACACTAAAAAAATTATTACTCAAATTCGTTTGAGCATGAAATAACAAAATGCACGAATTAGAACCTTTTTATAACTGGCAACATTTATACATCGCTTCAGAGGATGAGGATTCGCCATTTTATGGTGCTGAGTATAGTGAGTTTACCTTTAGCAATACAGTATACAATTACTACATCCATCCACAATGGGATGATATGGGAAGTGAAACATTATATCTAAAAATTTTGTTTGTGGATTACGATGAGCATTATGCCATCATAGAATTAATAGGCGAATGGAATGATGCTATCAACAACGATATTATGCTTTTAAAACGAGATATTATTGATGAGTTGGCTTTTCATGGAATCAATAAGTACATCATCATTGGTGAAAATGTTCTAAATTTTCATCATTCAGATGATTCATACTATGAAGAATGGTTTGAAGATGTGCAAGACAATGATGGTTGGATTACCTTTATCAATTTTCAAGAGCACGTGTTAAAAGAATTTAAACAAGCTAACTTGGATTATTATTTTATTACTGGTGGCGAATTGAACGATTACGAATGGCGTAAATTTTCTCCAGGACAAGTATTTGGCAATATTTCAAAGATTATTTCTAGGCGTTTGGAGTAGTTGAAAAAGTAGGGCTAGTATAATCCATGGGCGTGCCGGCACAAAAAAGGCAGCGCCGTCGGGCTGTCGCTGCAATCTTTTGCAGGAAGCAGGCAAAAGGATTTACGCTTGCATCCCTCACGCTTGCTTGCTCTAAGATCGAAGTAAACGTTTCAAACAAGAGATAGCTCGCGTGAAGGATTGAAGTGGAAATCCTTTTACGTAACGGAGTGAAGTAAAAGATTGAAACGAAAAGCCTGACCCGTAGGGACACGCCAAAAAAATGAACCAAATCTTAATTCTGTTGTTAATAGTTTAGCTGATATTTCAGCGTACAAACTAGTATATTTGATACTGATTTAAACTACAATTTTGGCTACTCAAAAAGATATCACTACCCTTAACCCTAAAGAATTTATTATTATAAAAGGTGCTCGCATGCATAACCTAAAAGGTATTGATGTGGCTTTACCTCGTAATAAATTTATTGTGATAACTGGTTTATCAGGCTCTGGTAAGTCATCATTAGCATTTGACACATTGTATGCCGAAGGACAAAGACGTTATGTAGAAAGTTTATCTGCTTACGCTCGTCAGTTTTTAGGGCGTTTAGAGAAGCCAAAAGTAGATTATATCAAAGGAATTTCTCCAGCAATTGCCATTGAACAAAAAGTGATTTCTCGTAACCCACGCAGTACAGTTGGTACCATTACCGAAATATATGATTACTTGAAATTATTATACGCACGCGTTGGCAAAACTTATAGTCCCATTTCAGGAAAAATTGTAAAACGTGATTCGGTAAGTGATGTGGTTGATTTTGTGAACACACTTTCTAACGAAACAAACTGTTTAATTGTATCAAAGTTAATTGTTCCAAAAGACAGAGACTTAGCCAAACATTTAGATTTATTGAATCAGCAAGGCTTTGCAAGAATATTAGTTAACAATCAAATCACTAAAATATCTGATTTCGATGCTAAGAAATCTAAAAAAACAGATATTATTTTTTTATTAGTTGATAGAATTGTTGTTGATATTACAGATGAAGATTTTCAAAACCGTGTAGCGGATAGTGTTCAAACCGCCTTTTTTGAAGGCAATGGCGAGTGTGATATATTTATTGAGAAAGATGATAAGTCATACAATCAACATCACTTCTCTAATTTGTTTGAAGCTGATGGAATGACATTTGAAGAACCAGACATGAATTTCTTCAGTTTCAATAATCCAATTGGTGCTTGTAAAACTTGTGAAGGCTTTGGAAGCATTATTGGTATTGATCCTGATTTGGCCATTCCAAACAAAAGCATTTCTGTTTATGACAGCGCTGTTGCTTGCTGGAACGGCGAAACCATGTCGTACTATAAAAATCAATTAGTTAAAAGTGCGCATAAATTTGATTTTCCTATTCATAAACCTATTGCACAATTAACTAAAGCTCAATATAATTTATTATGGACTGGTAACGAACATTTTGAAGGTATTACCGCTTTCTTTAAAATGTTAGAAAAAGAAAGTTACAAAATACAATACCGCGTTATGTTAGCACGCTACCGTGGAAAAACAACTTGTCCCGATTGTAATGGTACACGTCTGCGCAAAGACGCTAACTATGTGAAAATTGGCGACATGGGTATTTCGGAATTAGTACTAATGCCCGTTTCAGATATCGCTTCTTTCTTTAAAAAACTAAAACTTAACGAACACGATACATCTATTGCTAAACGATTATTGATAGAAATTAATAGTCGCTTACAATTTTTATTAGATGTTGGATTAGGCTATTTAAGTTTGAATCGTGTGGCGAATACCTTAAGTGGCGGCGAAAGTCAACGTATTAATTTAGCAACATCTTTAGGTAGTAGTTTAGTAGGAAGTTTATATATTTTAGATGAACCAAGCATTGGTTTACATTCTAGAGACACCGAACGATTAATAGATGTTTTAAAATCTTTGAAGGCACAAGGCAATACAGTCATCGTTGTTGAGCATGATGAAGAAATTATGCAAGCTGCTGATCAATTAATTGATATTGGTCCTGAAGCTGGAACCAATGGTGGAGAGCTAGTATTTCAAGGCAATCAAAAAGATTTATTAAAAGATTCGAAAAGCTTTACCGCAAAATATTTAACTAATAAATTACGAATTGAAGTTCCAAAAACACGCCGCAAATGGAAAGAGTTTATTGAAGTTCATAATGCTACGGAGAACAATTTAAAAGACATTACCGTTAAATTTCCTTTAAATACCTTGTGCTGTGTAACGGGTGTAAGTGGCTCTGGTAAATCAACTTTAGTTAAAAAAGTGTTATACCCCAATGTCAAAAAACATTTAGAAGGATATTTTGCGAATGCAAAAAGTGATAAAATTTCAGGAAGCTTAAAACAAATTCAACATGTGGAGTTTATTGATCAAAACCCAATTGGCAAATCTTCTCGTAGTAATCCTGTAACTTACACAAAAGCATACGATGAAATCCGTAATTTATTTTCGGAACAAGCTTTAGCAAAAGTTCGCAATTACAAGCCTTCTCATTTTTCATTCAACGTAGATGGTGGTAGATGCGAAGTTTGCGAAGGCGAAGGAACCATCACTGTTGAAATGCAGTTTATGGCTGATATTTCGTTACCATGCGAAGCCTGCAACAGCAAACGTTTTAAGGCTGAAACCTTAGAGATCTTATATAAAGGTAAATCCATTAGCGATGTTTTAGAAATGACGATTGATGATGCCGTGATTTATTTTAGTCAAGATGAAACCGACAGAATATGTAAACGCATTATTGAACGCTTAAAACCATTACAGGAAGTTGGATTAGGTTACGTGCAATTAGGACAATCATCCAGTACTTTAAGTGGTGGCGAAGCGCAACGTATCAAATTAGCTACTTTTTTAATTGGAGGAAGTTCTACCACACAAACCTTATTTATTTTTGACGAACCCACTACTGGCTTACATTTTCACGATGTGGCTAAATTATTAATATCATTCAACGCCTTAATTGACCGTGGACATTCCATTGTAGTAATTGAACACAATTTAGACGTTATTAAATGTGCTGATTGGGTTATTGATATAGGTCCTGAAGGTGGAGAAGAAGGTGGGACGGTTGTTGCCCAAGGAACACCTGAGGATATAATCAAGAGTAAAGTTAGTTATACGGCTAGGTATTTGAAAGAGAAACTCTAAGTTTTTAAAAACCTATTAACAACGCTTTTCCATTCTTTAAATAATTTGCACCTTTGATTTTTAGAAAAACCTTTCTAAAAATCTATGCAACTAAAATATCAAACTAAGCCAAAAGCCATCCTTTTATTAGAAGACGGTAAAATTTTTGAAGGCAAAGCTGCCGGAAAAATTGGAACTACTACCGGAGAAATTTGTTTTAATACTGGTATGACTGGCTACCAAGAAATTTTCACTGATCCTTCTTATTTCGGACAAATAGTTGTGATGAACAACGTTCATGTTGGAAATTATGGTATTGAAGAAAGCGAAGTAGAAAGCGATAGCATCAAAATTTCTGGTATGATTTGCAAAAAATTTAATGATGGTTTTTCACGTAAACGCGCTCAACAATCATTACAAGACTATTTTGTAAATGATGGTGTTGTAGCTATTAGCGATGTTGATACTCGCGCCATTGTTCGATACATTAGAGATAAAGGCGCGATGAATTGCATTATCTCATCCGATAATGCTGATATTGATTCTTTAAAAGCATTACTAGCAAAGGTTCCTAAAATGGAAGGTTTAGAGTTATCTTCTAAAGTTGCAACAACTAAAGCTTACAATTTCGGAGAATCTACCGCAACTCATAAAGTAGCGGTTTTGGATTTTGGTGTAAAGAAAAACATCTTACGTTCGTTAGCGGAAAGAGATTGTTTCTTAAAAGTATTCCCAATGAAATCATCTGTCAAAGATATTTTAGATTTTAACCCAGATGGCATCATGTTAAGTAACGGTCCTGGAGATCCAGGTGTGATGAAAGATGAGATTGCTTTAATTAAAGAAATAGTAGTGACTGGAAAACCTGTATTCGGGATTTGTTTAGGTCACCAATTATTAGCTGAATCTCAAGGAATTTCGACATATAAAATGCATGCAGGTCACCGCGGTATTAACCACCCCGTAAAAAATATCATTACTGGTAAAAGCGAAATCACCTCTCAAAATCATGGTTTTACTGTAAATGCTGAGGATATTGCTAAAAATCCAGCAATTGAAATTACTCATGTGAATTTGAACGATAACACTATTGAAGGGATTCGTATCAAAAATAAACCCGTATTTTCAGTACAATATCATCCAGAGGCTTGCCCTGGTCCATTAGACTCTCGTTACTTATTTGATGATTTTGTGAGCAATATCAAGGCTTCAAAAAAGTAATTCCTCTTACTAATAGCCCAATTTGGCTAATCTTGCTTGAACCCAAATTAAGTAATAGATATTCTATTACGAGTATAAACATCTGCAAAATCTGAAGCTTCGCAACTTTTGCTCCTTCACCATAGAGATTACTATGTTTCAGTCTCAAAAGTTCAGATTATATTGATGTTTATACTCTCATTACGAATCCTATCACATAATATGGGTTAAAAAACCATTAATTTTTGGCTTTTTTTGTTACCTTCGCGCCATGTCAAATTTAGTAGCCATCGTTGGTCGCCCTAATGTTGGGAAATCAACACTTTTTAATAGATTAACCGAGTCGCGTGAAGCCATTGTTGATGATGAACCTGGTGTAACCCGTGATAGACATTATGGTAAGTCTAACTGGAATGGCGTTGAGTTTTCGGTAGTAGATACTGGCGGTTACATTAAAGGTAGCGACGATATTTTTGAAGAAGAAATCCGTAAACAAGTTCAAATTGCCGTTGACGAAAGTACAACTATCATTTTTATGGTTGATGTAACTGATGGCGTTACTCAATTTGATAAAGACGTAGCTAATATTGTTCGTCGCAGTAAAAAGCCCGTTTTATTAGTCGTAAATAAAGTAGATAACAGTGAGCGTAATTCCTATGCCGCTGAATTTTATAGCCTAGGTTTAGGTGATCCATACTGTGTTTCTTCCAATAGCGGAATGGGAACTGGTGATTTAATGGACGCTCTCGTTAAAACATTTCCTGATGATACAGGAGCAATTGAAGGTAGTGATTTACCTAAAATTGCTATTGTTGGTCGTCCAAACGTTGGTAAATCTTCTTTAACCAATGCTTTATTAGGTGAAGAAAGAAATATTGTGACTGCTATTGCAGGAACTACAAGAGATACCATTCATACACGTTACAATAAATTTGGACATGATTTCTTATTGATTGATACCGCTGGTATGCGTAAGAAAGCTAAAGTACACGAAGATATTGAGTTTTATAGTGTGATGCGTACTATCAGAGCTATCGAAACATCTGATGTATGTGTATTAATGTTAGATGCTACACAAGGGATTGAATCACAAGATTTAAATATCATTCACTTAATTGTAAAAAATCATAAAGGCATTGTTGTAGTTGTCAATAAATGGGATTTAGTTGAAGAAAAAAATACCATGACTACTAAACACTTTGAAGAGCAAATCAGAATTAGTATGATGCCTTTTAAAGATGTGCCTATTATTTTTACATCTGTTACCGAAAAGCAACGTATCATGAAAGTGATTGATGTGGCGATGGAAGTTTATCAAAATCGTTCTACTAAAATACCTACAAGTAAATTAAACGAATATTTTTTACCATTAATTGAAAACTTCCCACCACCAGCAGTGAAAGGAAAAATTGTAAAAATTAAATACGTAACTCAAATTAAGGATACTTGTGCTTTTGTTTTCTTTTGTAATTCGCCTCAGTATTTAACCGATGCTTACAAGCGATTCTTAGAAAATAAATTTCGTGAAAGCTTTAATTTTACTGGTGTTCCTGTTTCATTTTATTTCAGAGCAAAAAGCTAATCCACATGATTAAATCTATTATTTTAGGCTTGGGACTTTTATATGTTTCAGCATTAACAATTAATGCCCAAGAATTAACAGGCGTTGTAAAAGATAAAAATCAAAAAGGAGTGCCATATGTTAATATTGGTATTCCAGCAAAGGCCTTTGGTATTATTACCGATGACAATGGTAATTTTAAATTAAAAATTACTTCCGAAAAAGAAACAGACACTTTACAAATTACTTCGATTGGTTATTATCCTTTGGTAATGAGTGTAGGAGATTTCAAGAAAGCTTGCCAAGCTAATACTCCAATTATTGTTACCGAAGAAGTTTATCAATTAGCCACAACGGTTGTGCGACCTGATGAATATGAAACTAAAGTATTAGGAACAACTACTGTTGCTGATTTAGAATGCGTAAACCTCAGCGGTTTAAAACAAAAAGATACAGCATCCGTTCGTCGTTATAAAGAAAAAGGTATCAGCGAAAAATCAGCGGGAATTGAAATAGGAAATAAAATTTCTATTAAAAAGGGACAAGAAACTTTTATTGATAAAATTCAATTTAAAGCTTGTTTAGGCGAAAACGATACTGCCATTTTCCGTATCAATATTTACTCGGAAGGAAAAACCGTTAAAAGAGTTTTGACGCCAATTGGAATGGTAAAAGTGGTTAATTCTAACAACGAATTAAAAGAACCTATTATCATCAAATCAATTGGTAAAACACAAGTTCATGAAATTGATGTTTCTAAACAAAATATCCAAGTAACTGACGATTTTATTATTGCTTTAGAATGTATTTATTCTTCTAATTCACAAATGAATATTGGTGCTAAGCCTGCTATGTTCGGCTCTACTGATTTATTAATCAGAGAAAGTATTATGGACGAATGGGTTAAAATTCCTATGATAAACTTAACCTTTATTGCCGCTACAGTTACCTATAAAAAGAAGGGTAAGAAGTAAGTTTATATTTTTCTCGTATCTTTTCTTTGAGTCATCAGTTATAGTTGTAACCAACTAAACTCATGCGCCATGAAAACCACTAAAATTTTATGGATTGCTATTTCACTCATAGCAACCAACGCTGTATTAAAAGCACAAGACACATTCAATCCTCCAACCTACCTTAGCACACAAATAAATCCCTGTGGAGTGCATGACAAAAACGTTGGCAACAGAAGAGCGATTAACTACACGAGTTTACGAGAAGGTGATGTAGCTTGGGAAAAACGCGTTTGGAGAGATATTGATATGCGAGAAAAACAAAATCAGCCTTTGTATTATCCATTAGAATTTAATGCCTGTCGTAGTTCTTTATTTCAGACTATTACTCGACAGATTTTAAACGGGAACATTGTTGCTTTTAAAGACGAAGAATTTTTAATTCCTTATGAACCAGGTGAGTTCAGAAAAAGAATAATAAAAATAGATACTGTTGAAAATTCGGTATACGACCCACTAGGAAATGAAAGCACAGTAAGAATTCCTGTTTATGATTCTACAAGCATTTACGAGCGTATCTTAAAATTCAGATTAAAAGAAGATTGGTTTTTTGATAGACAAAAATCGAGTTTAGAAGTTCGTATTGTTGGTATTGCCGCTTTCGAATACAATGCCGAACGTGATTATTTTAGAGAAGTATACTGGGTTTACTTTCCTTCCTGTCGCCCCTACTTTGCCCGCAACGATGTGTACAATTTTAAAAATGATGCTGAACGCAGAAGTCTAGATGATATCTTTTGGAAAAGACAATTTTCAAGTCTCATCGTCAAAGAATCGAATGTGCAAGATCGTTATATTGATCAATATCAAAAAGGCATTGATGCTTTAGTAGAAGCTGATAAAATAAAAACGGGAATCTTTACTTGGGAACATGATTTATGGAATTACTAATTTTTATTGGGCGTTCCAGCCGCATGGCTGTCGGGCTTTTCGTTCCAATCTTTTGACACTTCGTAAACTCAGCGCAAAAGGATTTCCACTACAATCCCTAACGCAAATAAAATAAAAAGGCTGTTTTATAAACAGCCCTTTTATTTTATTTCTTTTTCTCAATCCAATTCTTTGCATTTACAAAAGCTTCTAACCAAGGAGAAACCTCATCATGTCTCTCAGGATAGTTAGCCCAGTTCCAAGGAAAAGTCGAACGCTCAATATGAGGCATCATTACTAAATGTCTACCAGTTGTATCACACATCATAGCCGTATTAAAATCTGAACCATTTGGATTAGCAGGATAATTAGCATAAGCATACTTTGCAACGATGTTATATTTGTCTTCTGCATAAGGTAATTTAAATTTACCTTCTCCATGTGAAATCCAAACTCCTAAAGTACTTCCTTCTAAAGTTGAAAGCATGATTGAATTATTTTTTTGAATCTTCACTGATGTAAATCCGCTCTCATGCTTTTGTGAAGTATTATGTTTCATCTTTCCATGAACTAAATGTTCAGGATTAATTAATTCTAATTCCATCATTAACTGACAACCGTTGCAAATACCAACTGATAAAGTATCTTCACGCTTAAAGAAATTCTTTAAAGCAGTGTTTGCTTTTTCGTTATATAAAAATGCACCTGCCCAACCTTTAGCAGAACCTAATACATCTGAATTAGAGAAACCTCCAACTGCTCCAATAAACTGAACATCTTCCAAATTTTCTCTACCCGAAATTAAATCAGTCATGTGAATATCCTTCACATCAAAGCCTGCTAAATACATCGCATTGGCCATTTCACGTTCTGAGTTAGAGCCTTTCTCTCGTATGATGGCTGCTTTAGGACGAGGTTTTGACGAATCAATTACAGGTAATTTGCCATCAAACTGTTTAGGGAAAGTAAACTCTAAAGCTTGGTTTTTATAGTTAGTATAACGCTCCTGCGCCATTCCATTTTTAGATTGTTTAGAATCTAATAAGAAAGAGGTTTTATACCAAGTATCTCTTGTTTCAGAAACATTGAAAGTAAAAGTATCGGCATTGTTCTTAATGGTTACTGAATTACCTTCAGCAACCGTACCAATTTTAAAAACCTCAACCTTATGTTTTGCAAACTCTGCCTCTACAGAAGCATCTGCTTGGAAAAGAACAGCAATATTTTCATTAAATAAGGCTTTTACGGTATCACTTTCTTTTAAAGAAGATAAATCATAATTCGCACCTAAGTTTACATCTGCAAAACACAGCTCCAATAAAGTGGTAATTAAACCACCGCTACCAACATCATGTCCTGCTTTAATTTTACGTTCTTTAATTAAATCTTGTAATACATTAAATGCTTTTTTAAAGTAAGCACCATCTTTAATGGTTGGAACTTCAGTCCCAATTTTATTTAATATTTGCGCAAAAGATGTACCTCCTAACTTGAATGTATCTTGAGATAAATTCAAATAATAAATGTTACCACCATTACGTTTCAAAACCGGCTCAACCACTTTAGTAATGTTTGAGCAGTTTCCTGCAGCTGAAATAATAACCGTTCCTGGAGCAATTACCTCATCGTTAGGATATTTTTGTTTCATGGATAAAGAATCTTTTCCTGTTGGAATATTGATTCCTAATTCAATGGCAAAATCCGAACAAGCTTTTACTGCTTCGTATAAACGAGCATCTTCGCCTTCGTTCTTGCAAGCCCACATCCAGTTTGCCGATAATGAAACCGATTGCAAATTATCTTTTAATGGTGCCCAAACTAAATTAGATAAAGCTTCTGCAATCGCAGTTCTTGAGCCTGCTGCTGGATCTATTAATGCCGCAATTGATGAATGACCAATAGTTGTGGCAATACCTTCTTTACCTTTATAATCTAATGCCATTACACCAACATTGTTTAATGGTAATTGTAATGGACCCGCACATTGTTGTTTGGCAACTCGTCCGCCTACACAACGGTCAACTTTATTCGTTAACCAATCTTTACAAGCAACAGCTTCTAATTGCAACACTTGATTTAAGTATGAAGGAACATTAGCTGTTGAATACGTTAACTCTGCATAACTGCGTTGAACGTTTTTATCCGTCATAATGGTTTTTGGAGAGCTTCCAAAAAAATCTTCCAAAGCATAATCCATTGGTTTTAAACCAGTCGATTTTGATTGAAAAGTAAAACGATGGTCGTTCGTTACATCACCTACTTGATACATTGGCGAACGCTCGCGGTCGGCAATACGTTGTAAAGTCGCTATATCTTTTTCACCAATCACTAAGCCCATGCGTTCTTGTGATTCGTTACCAATAATTTCTTTAGCTGATAATGTTGGATCGCCCACTGGCAATTTATCCAAATCAATTAAACCACCTGTAGCTTCTACTAATTCTGATAAACAGTTTAAGTGTCCGCCAGCACCATGATCGTGAATAGATACAATTGGATTATTATCACTTTCTACTAAACCACGAATGGCATTTGCAGCACGTTTTTGCATTTCGGGATTAGAACGTTGGATCGCATTTAATTCGATTCCCGAACCAAAAGCACCTGTATCTGCTGAAGAAACAGCTGCTCCACCCATTCCAATGCGGTAATTTTCTCCACCTAAAATAACAATCTTATCTCCTTTGCTTGGCGTTTTTTTAATGGCTTGATTTAATTTCCCGTAACCAATTCCGCCAGCTTGCATAATTACTTTATCATAACCAATCTTGCGATTATTTTCATCATGCTCAAAGGTTAATACCGAACCAGTAATTAATGGTTGACCAAATTTATTTCCAAAATCAGAAGCACCGTTAGATGCTTTGATTAAAATATCCATTGGTGTTTGATACAACCATTTACGTTCTTTCATTCCTGCTTCCCAATTCCTTCCTTCTTCTAATCTCGAATAAGAAGTCATGTAAACAGCTGTTCCTGCCAATGGCAATGAACCTTGGCCTCCTGCTAAACGGTCGCGGATTTCTCCACCCGAACCAGTTGCTGCGCCATTAAAAGGCTCAACCGTTGTTGGAAAATTATGTGTTTCTGCTTTTAAAGATAAAACCGAATCAAATTCTTTTTCTTGGTAAAAATCTGCTTTGTCTGAAGTCTTAGGCGCAAACTGAACAACCTTAGGTCCTTTCACAAAAGCCACATTGTCTTTATAAGCAGAAACGATATCGTTAGGATTCGTCTCTGATGTTTTTTTAATTAATTTGAAAAGAGAAGTTGGTTTTGTTTCTCCATCAATCACAAATGTTCCATTAAATATTTTATGGCGACAGTGTTCTGAATTTGCTTGAGAGAACGCGAAAATTTCAGAGTCGGTTAATTTACGTCCTAACTTAGTAGATAAGTTATTTAAGTAATCTACTTCTTCGCTGCTTAAAGCTAAACCTTCTGATTTATTATAAGCGGCAATGTCTGTAATATCTAAAATTGGTTCAGGCTTTACATTAATCGTATAAATATCTTGATTCAATTCGCTATACTTTTGAGAAAGCATTGGATCAAAAGCAGTAAAGTCTGATGCTACTTTTTCAAATTCTTCAATTCGGATAATGCCAGTAATTCCCATGTTTTGGGTAATCTCAACCGCATTAGTACTCCAAGGTGTAATCATAGCGGCACGTGGGCCAACAAAAAAATCCGTCAATACAGATTTCTCTATTTTATGTGCATCAGCAAAAAGCCAATTTAATTTTTGAATGTTTTCTGATGAGATGGAATCTTGTGCTTGAACTGCAAAAACGGTGTTGGATTGGTTTCCGAAGAAATGAATCATATGTAGTGATTTTTGTGTGATTTTTGAAGGTACAAAGTTAACTTTATAGAACTAATTAGCCAATTAGCTAACCATTATTTATCCATAAAAATCAATAGATTTAAACAAAAAAGGCTCGGTATAATACCGAGCCTTTTTAATAATTTATGAGATAGATTATTTACCGCCACGCATAGCCTTTAATTCATCCATGGTCATCATTTTGTAGCCTTCCGTTGATAATTCAAATTTAGAATCCGCTACTGGATCTATAGAAACTTCTTTAGCTACCATTTTAAATTTCATTCCGCCTTGTCCACCAGCAAACTCAAACGGCATTCCTTTTAAACCCTTCATAAAACTCATTCCTTGTCCTTTTCCTTCTTTATTATTGTTTTCAAATTTATCAGAATACCAAATATCCATTTTTTCTTCTTTTTTATCTTTACCTACCATGGTAACAATTACTTTTTTTTTTTTTTATCCTGCAATCGTTTTTGTTTCAGTAGTATATCACATTTTTGGATCAGCAGGCTTATCTTTTTGTTTAGCCTCTTCTTTTTCCATTTCTTCCTTAGTTTGCTTAACAGCAATTTTATTTCCCATTTGTTCCATTAACATTACCATTCCTTTGTCATCAGTTAACGTTTGGTTAGTAAACATCATCGATGACATTTCTTGTAAGGATTTACCGTTTTTAAATGTCACTTTGTTTTCCATATCACCTATCATGGCAGCCTGCTCTGGAGGAAGCCCTTCAATAGTCATAGCATAAGTAATTGAACCTTCTTTAATTTGTGCATTTAATGATAATACTGATAATGCAACAACAGCTAGCGTAGAGAATAATTTGTTCATTTGATTTATTTTAAAAATTTGATTTTATATTTTCAATTGGTATGCCAAGTTACCAATTTGATAGTTTTGAAATGCAAAAATATGCTAAATGGTAAAATGAATTGATGAATTGTAGAAAAAACGAGTTAGTAATTAAACTACTTTTGGATATCTTCAAATAGCTTCTCCATCTCGGTGCGAGTTACTATTTTATAAAAAGCTGGAACTTCAAAATCCTCATCTTTTATTTCTTCTTTCTTTACTGCCGTTGCGGTAAAACACATTTCTAATCCTAGTTTCTTTAAACGGTATTGCATTAACATTCCCTTAATTTCTTTATAAGGACCCACGTTATTAATACTATCTAAGCCTAATTCATCTGTATAATATACATCAAACGTAATGCTTGGATCGCTAACCATTGTTGCTTTTATTTTTTTGCAATCGTAGCCAGCTATTTTTTTCGTTCCTTTTACTTCTTCCAACTTCAATTCATAACCTTTATTTTCTTGAATTAAATCGGCTTCATTTTGAATACAAGCATTTTTAATATCCATAAACTTCACCATTTGACTCAGGGTCTTTTTTGCTGGATCGCTAATGAATGTGGTATTAAAAATACCCATAGTACTCATTTCAACTTGTAATTTATTTCCTTTAAACTTAACGGTTGCTGAACTCGGAGCTAAGCCTGCCATGGGATGAGATTGATCTACAACCTCAGCATTATACTCAATTAAACCTTCTGTTAAGGAATTCTCAGTTCTCTTAGAGTCGCCACAAGAGCTAAGTATCAATAATGAAACTAGAGAGAAGAAAGATAGTATTCGTTTTGTTGTTCTCAAAAAGATAAGTTATAGAAATCGAAAGATAATCATTTGGTTTAAACCGACAAATTAATCTCTTAAATTTCGTTAAATTATTTTTTTAACCGTTTTGCAAGATATTGTATCCGCAAACTAGTATCCTAAAATTTTCAACATCGATTTATAACTCTGTTCTTTTGCAAACAATTTGGTAGTTAATTTCCCATCATCATCCTTATCAATTAAAACGTGTTTGGGCGCAGGTACTAAACAATGCTGGGTGCCACCATAACCACTTAATGCCTCTTGGTAAGCTCCCGTGTGAAAAAATCCTACATACAAAGGCTGTTTATCTGTTTTAGAAACTTTTGGTAAAAACACTTGGTTAGTATGTGCTTCGCTATTATAATAATCCATACTATCGCAAGTTAAACCGCCTAAGTTTACAGGCACATAAGGTTTATCCCAATTGTTAACTGCTAATAGTATAAAGCGTTGGTTAATACCCCAAGTATCAGGAAGTGTAGTAATAAATGAACTATCAATCATGTACCATTGCTCTCTATCGTTTTGTTGTTTTTGATCGATGATAGAGTATAACGTGGCTCCGCTTTCTGCTACTGTAAATGAACCAAACTCTGTAAAAATATTAGGTTCATCTAACTCATGTTGGGTGCAAAATGATTTCACCTGAGCTACGATTTCTTCAATCATGTACTCATAATTATAATCAAAGCTTAAAGAGGTGCGAATTGGCATACCACCGCCAATGTTTAACGAATCTAAGGTTGGGCAAATTTTCTTTAATTCTTTATATATATTGAGACATTTGTTTAATTCAGTCCAATAATAAATAGTATCCTTAATTCCATTATTGATAAAGAAATGCAAGAGTTTTAGTTCAAACTTAGGATTGTTTTGTATTTTCTCTGTATATAAGCTAACAATATCCGTGTAACGCACTCCCAATCGCGAAGAATAGAACGCAAAAGAAGGCTCTTCTTCGGTACTAATTCTAATTCCGAGTTGGCATTTTGGCACTTTAACATTCTTTTTATAGTGATCAAACTCATCTAAGTGATCTAAAACGGGGATGACATTGTACCCGTCGTTTAACAATTCCGAGATATATTGTTTGTAGTTTGTTTTCTTATAACCGTTACAAATAATAAATGTCTCTTTAGAAATCATCTTCTTTTTAATCTGCTCTCTAATAATTTGGATATCATAAGCAGAAGATGTTTCGATGTGGACATCATTTTTAAGTACTTCATCCAAAACAAAGCTAAAATGAGAGCTCTTAGTGCAATAGCAATACACATATTTTCCCTTATAATCGGCTTTTGCCATAGCCACGTTGAACATACGTTTTGCCTTTTGTATCTGTGAAGAAATTTTAGGTAAATACGTGATTTTCAATGGAGTACCATATTGTTTAATAATATCCATTAAGGGAATATCATTAAAATATAATTCGTCATCAATTACTTCAAATGATTCTTGAGGGAAATCGAAGGTCTGCTCAATTAAGTTTTGGTATTTGTTTTCCATACTACAAATGTAAGTTACTTGGATTACAGTACCAAGGGTTAAAGTAAGTAATTTAGATTTATTAATAATTATTTAACCGTAAAGAACGCTAAGTGAAATGCAAAGAGTGCAAAATGTAGACGTGGTGAAATTATTCTTAACGAACTTTGCGAAAAACCTTTGCCTCTTTGCGGTTAAAAAAGTACTTTTACGCCATGATTCAACGTAAACAAACTCTTTTCTTATTAGCTGTCGTAATTATTGCTATTGCGCAGTTTTTTGTACCTTTTCAAAACATTGTTATTACTAAAGGACATTGGCCCATTTGTTTGATGCCTGGTTGTAGCTCAGATATTATGAATTCTAATATCTATTTCCCCATGATTTTTAATGTGGTCATACTTATATTAAGTGCGGCAATCATCTTTTTATATAAAAACAGAGTATTACAATATAAGTTAGCAAACCTATTAGTTGTATTTAATATGATTTTAATAGGTTTATTTTTTATACTACCTTATAGTAAAGAAGGTGGTCCTGAAGCAATTTCATATCAATTTGGTTCATTTTTACCTCTAGTTTCTGCTATTTTTGCTTTTTTAGCAGCTCATTTCATCAAAAAAGATGAGCAATTAGTGAGAAGTGCGGATAGAATCCGTTAGTTTTACCCTTCGACTCCGTTCAGGGTGACAAAATAGATTCATTTGCAATGGATTCAATTATCTAATTGTCGAATTACCTCATTATCTATTTTTATATTGTTGATAATTAGTGCTTTTTTTGAACATTTAGGTCATTTTCGACCAAAAAG
>ERZ724517.627-NODE-627-length-20946-cov-3.581542_pt1 | contig 20946 bp, 14 predicted proteins | sample MGYA00376050_ERZ724517 | MGnify/ENA primary metagenome ERZ724517 (study PRJEB28724, sample SAMN07190886) | activated sludge metagenome | isolation source: activated sludge of sewage treatment plant in Hong Hong | place: USA: Christiansburg, Virginia | collected... | reverse complement strand
GATCCCTGGGTGGGGCTGGGTCCGGTCGAAGCTCGTAGTAGCGCTGCCGCTCGGGCCTTTGAATCGGATGAGGCGCTTGCGACAGTCGAAAGGTCAGCAGCTCAGCCGGGGCGACGCGCCTCAACTGGGCAAAGAACGTGGCATCGGCCGCTTCCTGCTCGGCATCGGCTAAGTAGCGAGCCAGCGTGCCGCGATCCACCGACAGGTGCAGGCCGAGCCGCTGCGCGCCCACCACAATCGCCTTCGGCTCCGAGGCAATCAGCAGGATCTCGCGCTGCTGAAGGTAGTAGAGCTGCTTTTTGCCGAAACGATCGCGGGCGAGCTGAAGCGTCTGCTCGCGCCCATTCCACAGGATCATCGCCAGCGGCCCTTCGACGGCGGTTAGCGCCGCCACCGGTCCATGACGCTCGATGAGCGTGAGCAGCACCTCGGTATCCGAGTCGGTGGTGATCGGCGCACCATCGGAGAGGAGCTGCTGGCGCAAGACCCGGTGGTTGTAGACCTCGCCGTTCCACGACAGCGCCAGCGCCCCGCGACGCATCGGTTGGGCACCTCCCGGCGTTCTATCGACAATCGCTAGCCGCCGATGACCGAGGCTGAGACCCGGCCCCAGCGGATGGTGCGGATCGAGCGGTGCACTCCACAGACCATGGCCGTCTGGGCCTCGGTGGGCGAGCGCACCCGTCATCGCCGCGCAGACCGCTTCACGCTCTGACCGCGAAAGCGGCGCGACGAGACCAGCTATGCCACACATGGGCTCAATTGTACGGGGGCGTTACCCGACTGCGGAGACTTGTGCAAACAGCGAGCGCAGCGCGTCATCGAGCTTGCTCGGATCGCTGCCACCGGCCTGCGCAACCTCGGGCTTGCCGCCGCCTTTGCCGCCCACTTGCACGGCCAGCGCCGACACCAGCTTGCCCGCTTGCAGCTTGCCGGTGTGCGCCTTGGCCACCGCGACCACCAGGGACACCTTGTCTCCATCAGCGCTGCCGAGGGCCACGACCTGCGCTTTGCCATCGCCGACCAGGGACTCGGCCAGCTCACGCAGGGCCTTGGCATCCGCGACTTCCAAGCGACGCGCCACGACGTGCAGGCCGCCAATGTCTTGCTCTTCAGAATACAGGCCCGCGCTGGAGGCCGACGCCAGCTTCTTTTGCAGGGTCAGGATCTCGCGGTCACGACTTTTCACTTCATCGAGCAGCTTGGTCACGCGCTCGCTCACCTCGAGCGGACTGGCTCGGAGGGTATCGGCTACGGCGAGCAACTCTGCCTCGCGGACCGCGAAGTATTCTTCGGCGGCTTCGGCGGTCAGCGCTTCGATCCGGCGAATGCCTTTGGCGATGCCGGTCTCGGAGGTGACCTTGAACAGACCAATATCGCCAGCTCGGGAGACGTGGGTGCCGCCGCATAGCTCGACCGATTCGCCAAGCTGCATCACCCGCACGCGGTCCCCGTACTTTTCCCCAAACAGCGCCATCGCGCCGCGCTTCTGCGCCTGGTCAAAGCTGCACTCTTCGATGACGGCGGCGGCGTTGCGACGAACGGCGGCGTTCACCTTGCGCTCGACCCGCTGGAGTTCTTCTGCGGACAGGGGTGAGAAGTGCGAAAAGTCGAAGGTCAGCTTGTCCGGTCCGACGTAGCTGCCTTTTTGGGTGACGTGCTCGCCCAGGACTTCGCGCAGCGCATGGTGCAGAAGGTGCGTCGCCGAGTGATTGCGGCGGGTGCTATCGCGGCGGTCGCCGTGTACTTGCAGGGTCACCTCATCGCCGACAAACAAGCTGCCGGATAGGACGCGAGACTTCTCAACGATGAGCTCTGGTACCGGCTTCCATGCGTCGAGCACCTCGACCTCGCTCGTCACCTCGCCGCTGCTGTGCTTGAGGATGCGGCCCGTGTCCCCGGTCTGACCGCCGGAGCGGCCATAAAATGGGGTGCGGTCGGTCAGGATCTCGACTTCTTCCCCGGCTGCGGCAGCATCGACGCTGACTCCACCGACAATCAGCGCCAGGATTCGGCCCGTCGCTTGCTCCCCATCCCGACCGGCCCCGTAGCCGAGGAACGTGGTACCGCCATGAGCGGCCCGCAGCGAGTGATAGGCCGAAGACACTGCATGGTCGCCCGAGCCCGCGAACTTGCTTCGCTCCCGCTGCTTGCGCATCTCTTCGGCAAAGCCTGACTCGTCGACTTCGAATCCTTGCTCGCGACCGATAACCTGGGTCAAGTCGAGCGGAAAGCCGTAGGTGTCATGAAGCTGGAACGCGACCTTGCCCGGCAGGAGCTTGCTGCCGCTCGTGCTGGCCGACATCGCGGATTCGCTGATCAGGCGCAGTCCGCGATCGATGGTGCTGCGGAAGCCCTCGTCTTCGGCGTTGACGGCTTTTTCGATGAGTCGCTGGGCTTTGCGTAGCTCGGGATAGATGTCGCCCAGCATGTCGGTCACTTGATGACACAGCTTGGCGAAGAACCCGGCGGGCAGTCCCAGGCGAACAGCAAAGCGGATGGCTCGGCGCATGATGCTGCGCAGCACGTAGCCCCGTGACAGGTTGGATGGCAGCACGCCATCGGCGATCAGGTTCGCTGCGGCGCGACTGTGATCGGCCAGGACGCGCATGCCCACATCATCATCGCTATCGGTGCGGCGGTAGGTTTTGCCACACGCGCTGGCCACCGTTTCAAGCAGCGGGATGAACAGGTCGGTGTCGTAGTTCGAGCGCTGACCCATCGCCACCGCAGTTACTCGCTCCAGTCCCGCACCGGTGTCGATGCTCGGGCGGGGCAGGGGACGCAGCGGCGCATCTTTGGTTGGCCGCTCGAACTGCATGAACACCAGGTTCCAAATTTCGACCCAGCCACTGCCATCGGCGAGGGGCTCATCCCCAAAGCGCGACAGGTCGGCGGCCTGGTCCCCCAGCCAGTAGTGGATTTCCGAGCATGGACCCTGCGGCCCGGTATCGCCCATCATCCAAAAGTTGTCCTTCATGCCCAGGCCGAAGATGCGGTCGTCTCCGTACCCCGACACCTTGCGCCACAGCTCACGCGCTTCGTCATCGGGACCGAGCTTGAGTCCAGCGTCCCCGGCGAACACCGAGATGCACATCCGCTGCGGATCGAGCGCTAGCTCTTTGACCAGGAACTCCCACGCAAAGGCGATGGCGTCGGTCTTGAAGTAGTCGCCAAACGAGAAGTTGCCGAGCATCTCGAAGAAGGTGTGGTGACGAGCGGTGCGACCGACGTTGTCGAGGTCGTTGTGCTTGCCACCGGCTCGGACGCACTTTTGTGACGTCGCGGCGCGCTTGTAATCGAGCGCTTTTTGGCCGGTGAAGACGTCCTTGAACTGGACCATTCCGGCATTGGTAAACAGCAGTGTCGGGTCGGATGGCACAAGTGGCGAAGAGCGGACGACCTCATGGCCTTGCCGACGGAAATAATCGAGGAATAGGCTGCGAACGCGCCTGGATGCAGAGTCATTCTGGGAAGACATGTGCCCGAATATATCACGGTCGTTTGGAAGCTCTCCTGTCCCACTTTGGGGTGCCCGACCGGCCTGCTCGTTTTGAAGGAAGCTCCCAGGGTACAATCGCCCTAAGTCTGCTTATCGCAGCAAAGGGGGTTAAGACTATGCATCCGTTCTCCGTGGTTCGGTCTTTGAGTCTCGCTGTGCTCGGGTGTTTCCTGTTTTTGTCCGGTCCGGCGCAGGCGGTGATTACCCAGCCCAATGGGCAGGTGGTACCGCTCACGGGTCGGCTTCAGGGGTATCTGAACGGCTCGGCGAACAACAACAACCTCAACGAGATGATCAACGAGCAGACCGATGCTCAGATCGAGCCGCAGAAGTTTTCACCCCTGTGTGATTTCTCGGGTCGTTATGTGGCCAAGGGCGGTGGGGCCAACTTTGCCATCGGCTGGTACAACATCGACGATACGCGAGCCAACTCGAACCCGCCCAAGTACGTTCCGATCAACACCGGCGCGGGCCTGAACACGGCGGCTGCCAATAGCGACATCCAGATTCTGTTTCCGTTTTCGGCGGGCCTCCCACCGGCCAACATGCTGGACCTGACGGCGGCATCGATTCGATCGAGCCCGGCGTACAAGGGCGGACTCATCGGCTTTGCGCTGGTGCCAAACCCAAACGGAACGGGTACCGGCAACGCCACGCAGTACCACTACACCGAGCATCGCTTTAGCACCAACTGCACGCTGTGCTCGGTCCCTGGACCTTGGTATTCGACGCTGACCTACAAGTCCAAGCTGCTCGCCAATACCTTCTACCTAGGCTTTGAGGATCTCGACTTCCTGAACGCGGCCGGCAACGCGGGCGTCAACGGCAACGACCTCGACTACGAGGACTTTTTGTTCCGCTTCACCGGCGTTGCCTGCGTCGGAGCGGGCCAGCCTTGCACCGATACTACCCAGCAGGGCGCTTGCCAGATTGGCGTCACCGAGTGCGACGCGCAGGGCAAGATTTTCTGCAAGAACGTCGTCAAGCCGAACGTCAACAAGGAAAACTGCGACGGCATTGACAACGACTGCAACGGCCAGGTCGACGATGGCGCGCAGTGCCCGATTGGCCAGCTCTGTTCTAAGGGTCGTTGTGCCGATCCGTGTGGCAGCGAGGCGCTCTGCCCACTCGGTCAGGACTGCCAGCTCGGTCGTTGCATCGACACCGCCTGCATTGGCAAGACCTGCGCGGCCAACCAAGTGTGTCGCGCTGGCAACTGCGTCAGTCCGTGCGATGGCATCAAGTGCCCCTCGCCGTATATCTGCTCGGGCGGCCTGTGCGTCGATCCGTGCGTCGGTGTCACCTGCGGTTCGGGCAAGGTCTGTCAGGCGGGAGCGTGCGTTGCGACCTGCGACTGTCTGCCCTGCGCCGCCGGTCTGACTTGCCAGAGCTCTTCGGGCAAGTGCGTCGATCCCGGCTGCTTGAGCAAGTCATGTGGCGTGGGCGATGTCTGCTCCGGTGGTGCGTGCGTGGATCCGTGCATCGGCGCAGTCTGCCCGTCCGGCCAGACCTGCAAGATGGGAGCATGTACCGACCTGCCTCCCGACAACGGTGGTGGCGGTGGTGGGACCGATGCCGATGGTGGCTTGATTGATGGTGGCACGGTCGAAACCGGCTGCGCCTGCCGCTTCGCCCCCGCGCAAAATGGATCGATGGCCTGGGGATTGTTCGCTGGCCTGGGGCTGTTTGCAGTCGCTCTGCGTCGCCGTCGCCGCTAGTTGGCCGTGATCTGAAGCTTGAAGCGGCCCGGTCCACTCTTGGCGTTGATAAGCAGCGTGTAGACGCCGGGCTTGGGCCGCAGATAGTGAAACTCCAGCGTGTCCGGCTTTTCCTTCCCCGCTTGAAACGTCAGTCCGGGATCGCTGGTGAACGTGAACGATTCCCGTCCCATCATCTTTTGCAACGAGCCATCAAGCTGCGCAAAGTACAAGTTGAAGCTCTGGATGTCGTTGCGAAGCACCATCGTCGCGTCGAGATCGCCGGTCGGTTGCAGCTTGAACGTCCCGGCCGCTGACGAAATTTCGTTGTAGGCGATTTGTTGCACTTCCTCGACGGACACCGTGATTCGATCGACATCGCCGCTGTCGTTGTAGGCAAACAGCTTGGCCTGGCCCACGCGCAGGCCGGTGGCGACGTAGCTCTTGGCACTGACCTCTTCCAGCTTCAGCACCGCCGGAAGGTCGGTCCGCACCGCGAGCAGCGAGTTATCGGTCTTCGAGGTCGCCACCAGGTTGAACTTGCCCGAGGTCGCCAGCTTGGCGGTGAGCGGACAGCCTTGAATGTCTGACAGTACGCCGCCGCAGCTATCGACGACAAAGGTGGCGCGGCCTAGCTCGCCGTCGTTTTTGCTCGAGTCACAGCCGGACAACGCGACGAGCGATCCCAAGCACAGCGTGAAATGTTGTAGCGACCGAAAGTTGTGCGTCCTCATGCTCGCGATGGTAGCCCAGCCAGGAAGGCGGCTCATCAAATCGCGGACACAGCCTGAATCAGGGCGCGGGCGCAGTGCGCTGCGGCAGCCGGTTCGGAAGCGGCACTGTGCAAAAACAGAAACGGCTCGATCAGCTCCAGCTCGATAAGCTGCAAGCGTCCGTTTTGCAAAAAACCATCCACGCGTGCATAGGGCAGCGGCTTCGGACCCGGTGCCGCGTTCAAGATTCCATCGATCTGCGCGAGCAGTTCCGCGCTGGGAGTGATCGGCGTGACACAGGCACCGTAGTCGGGCTGGGAGCGAAAGTCTCCGGCCTTGGGTACCTTGCACACCGCATGCGAAAACTCGCCGCCAAAGTACAGCAGCGACAGCTCGCCGTGCGCGACCAGCTCCTCGAAGTAGGGCTGAATCAAAAGTCCCGATTGCGACAAGATCTGCTGCGCCAGGGCACACGCCTTCACATCCGGCGGACCTTGGCAGACCTGGGTATGTAGCGCATTGGCCGAGATCGTCGGTTTGAGCACATAGCGCGACCAGCCCGCCCGCCGGATTTCCTCGGCCAGATCAATCTGGGAGTGAACCGGGAAGTGAAGGAGCGGCGCAACCGCTACCCCGGCCCGCTGAAGCTCGACCAGATACTTTTTGTCCATGTTCCAGCGCAGCACACTCGGCGGATTGAGGACCGGAATCCGCTGCTGCCCGAGTCGCTCTAGGAACTCGCAAAACTCCGCCGGTTGCTTGTGATAGCCCCAGCAGCCAAGCACGAGCACCGCATCAAATCGTGCAAAGTCATTCGCTGCCGAAAATCCGTCCACAAGCTCCAGGGTCACGCCCCGAGCCAACAGCGCGGCGCGGAGCGAGTCCGATTCATTGTGCTGGGTGGTTTCGGCGTAGGTCCGATAGTAAGGAAACGCAATCAACGCCAGTCGCATGCGCGCAGAGTCTAGCGATCCAGTAGCCCCACAAGAGCGGAAAAACGCCCTGGACCCTAGACCCCGTTTTTGGGGGGATGGACGACTTGGCAGAGTCCTTGGAGGCGCTTCGAGATGTGGACTTTGCCTTGGGGATCGACGATGACGACGCCTGCGTCGGGATAGGACTCTACGAGCGGAATGCCACGCTCGGGTCCGAGGATGAGCACCGCATCATCGAGTCCATCGGCGGTGGTGGCGTCCTTGGCGTAGACCGTGACCGACCGTGCGCCGCGTGCGGGCTGGCCGGTTCGTGGATCGAGGATGTGGTGGTAGCGGGTTCCCTCGCGAATGAAGGATCGTTCGTAGTCGCCGGCGGTGGAAAAGGCGTGGTCTTTGACTTCGCACACCGCAAAGTAGTCGCTCGGGTCGAGGCTGCGTGGATCGCGCACGCCCGCTTTGAACGGCTGGCCTTCCTTGCTGCCAAACAGCATCAGGTCGCCGCCCGCTTGCACCATTCCGTCCGCAATGCCGCGTGACTTGAGCAGCTTCACCGCCGCATCGACCGCATAGCCTTTGCCGATGCCCCCGAGGTTTATCGCCATCCCCACTTTGGCGAGCCGCACCGTCCGCAGCTTCGGGTCGAGCTGGATGTTTCGATGGTTGATGAGCGGCAGGCGACTCTTGAGTTCCTTGGCGTCCGGAATGGTCGGCGTGACCTCTTCATCAAAGTTCCACAGTCCACGCAGCGCATAAAACGAGATGTCGAAGGCCCCCTGCGACTTCTGCGCAAACTCCTGCGAGCGGGTGAGCACCTCGAACACTTCGGGCGACACGGTGACTCGATCCTTGCCCGCCTGCGCGTTCACCTTCGAGATGTCGCTGGTCGGCTGCCAGGTCGTCATCAGCGCTTCGAGCCGCCGGATCTCTGCAATCGCCGCTTCCAGGTGCCGGGCAATCTCGGTTTCCCGCGCCGGGGTCGGCTGCGCAGGCAGATAGGCCCGCACTTGCAGCACCGTTCCCATCGCGGTAGTGCCTCGGGTGACGTAATAGCCTGGATTCGGGGGCTGCGGTTCCGCTTGAGCCACCGGGGACGCAGAGAGTCCTGCCACAAACAGTGCAATCAGCCGTTTCACGCCGCCACCTTAGCACTGAATGTCTGCAAACACCCGCCGGGAGCCTCCCTGGCCGCGCTGAAGCTTTTCAAACGCTCACCGGGAGTGTCCCCGACTAGCTCCGTAACATTTGCCACTGAGCAGAACGTCCCCGGCAGCGTTTGAAGTTTGCAAAAGCCGTCAGGGAGGTGCCCCGGCATCGTTTGAAGTTTGCAAAAGCCGTCAGGGAGGCGCCCCGGCAGCGTTTGAAGTTTGCAAAAGCTGTCAGGGAGGCACCCCAGCAGTGTTTGAAGTTTGCAAAAGATGTCAGGGAGGCTCCCCGACCTCGCGTGAATTCCTCCAAATCCGCCAGGGAGTCCCCAGCGCCAGCACCACTTTTCCAATCCAAGCAGGGACGCGCCCCGGACCGATTTGCAAGATGCAAGACCCGACGAACGAGGGATGCAGTGTCCTTTGGCGCTGATCCACGGTCGGTGCTAGGTTCGCGGCATGGCGGCTTCTTCTGCGCAGACTCCGAAGAATCATCTGGCAACGTTTGCGGACTTACTGCGGATTCCCGAAGCGGAGCGGCGGCACGAGATCCTCGACGGCGAGATTGTGCAGCGGCTGATGCCTGGGGGCGAGCACGGTGATACCCACTCCGGCGTTCTCATTTCGCTCGGGGGCTTTCGCCGTCAAACCGGTGGACCGGATCGGCCTGGCGGCTGGAGAATCCTGATCACACCGACGGTTCGTCTGTCCGCTCATCAGGTGGTGGAGCCGGACTTGGCGGGGTGGCGGCTCGCGCGGATGCCAGAGCGACCGAGTGGCTACCCGCTCACGCTCCGCCCGGATTGGGTGTGCGAGATCATGTGTGACAGCGATGCGCGACGGCGGGATGGGCTGCTGAAGCGGCGAATTTACGCCGACCATGGGGTGCCGCACTACTGGCTGGTCGACACCGAGAGGGAACGGCCGCAAGTGCTGCGGCTCGGGGAGTTCGGGTACGAAGAAGTGCTCGATGTCGATCGCGGGCAGCGGGTACGCGCGGAGCCTTTCGATGCCATGGAGCTGGCGGTCGGGGTGCTGTTCGGCGACGACCCGGAATAGTGGCCAGGCTCGTGGGAGCCGCCCAAGCGTTGCTCGGCGTTAGGCCTGGGCTCGGGGGCGGGTTGCAGGGGGACGGCGGCGGGCTCGGTAGATGTAGTCGAGGCCGGGGCTGCCGGGGACATCTACGGGGACGACGATCTCGGCGATGTTTTGGAAGCGGCCCTTGAGTCGCTCGAGCAGGTCGACCTCGCGGGTGGCTGACCACAGGGCCAGCGCGCCACCGGGGCGGAGCGTCTCTTCCAAATCGGTCAGTCCCTCTTCGGTGTAGAGGTCGGCGTTCTTTTCGCGCAGAAGCTGGCTCGGTCCCTCGTCGAGATCGAGCAGGATGGCCAAGTAGCCGCCGCCTTCGATCTGCACGTCGGGCAGCGTCTTGTAACGAAACGCCCTCATGTACGCCGCCAGCCCCATCTGGTGAACGTGGACCCGCGAATCGGCCAGCGGTGGCTCGCGATGTAGCGTTTGTAGGTGGCTGCGGTTCCAATTAATGATGGCTGCCGAGTGCTCAACGACATCGACCCGCACCACGCGAGGGTTTTCGAGCAGGGCCGACAGCACATGGCCCATCCCCAGCCCGGCGAGCAGTACGGTGATGTCGTTGCGATCGCGCAGGGCGACCATCCCAACGTTGACCAGCTCGCGCTCGCTGCGCCGCACCGCGCTTTGCATGATGACGCGGTCGCCTGAAAGGATCTCGAAGCCGCCTTGGGCCCGGCGCAGCGTCAGCGTTTCGCCATCTGGACCTTGGGCTGTTTCCAGGACTTCGTGGGCACTATCATGGCTGTCGCTCATTCGCTGTGGCTCCCCTTGCACAAACTTTCGCCGGACTGTGGTGATTGTCCTCTTCCTTGCCAGAAGCCGTGCTATAGAGCCGCACCGCGCAAAAAAAAGGATAGGCAGCCATCGTAACATGCTGAACCGCTGCCAGTAATGCTCCGCTCGCATCCTCTGCGCCGACTTTTCACCGAGGCCTACCGCCCATGTCCAAGCGAACAGACGTCCGCAACATCGCCATTGTCGCCCACGTTGACCATGGCAAGACCACACTCGTTGACGGCTTGCTCAAGCAAGCTGGTTCTTTCCGTCGCGGTGAGGTCATCCACGAGTGCGCGCTCGATAACAACGAGCTAGAGCGCGAGCGTGGCATCACCATCCTTTCGAAGTGCACCGCCATTACCTACAAAGGCACCCGCATCAACATCGTTGATACGCCCGGCCACGCCGACTTCGGTGGAGAGGTCGAGCGCGTGCTGATGATGGTCGACTCGGTGCTGCTGCTGGTCGATGCGTTTGAAGGTCCACTGCCGCAGACGCGCTTTGTGACCAAGAAGGCGTTCCAGCTTGGGCTGCGCCCGATCGTGGTCATCAACAAGATCGATCGCGAGGGCTGTAACCCGCAAGGGACGCTCAACGCCGTGTTCGATCTGTTCTGCGCGCTCGATGCGACGGAAGAGCAGCTTGATTTCCCGGTCATCTACGCCTCGGGCCGTCAGGGCTACGCGATCAAAGAGCTGACCGATGAGAAGGTCGATCTGGGACCACTGCTCGATATGATCGTGCAGAGCGTGCCGCCGCCCTCCGTCGATCTCGATGCGCCGCTGTGTATGCAGGTCGCGACGCTCGACTACGACGACTACTTGGGTTACGTCGCCATCGGTCGCATCAGTGCGGGCAAGATTGCGATGGGGGACCGGGTGCTGCTCAGTCACCGCACCCAAAATGAACAGTTCCGCGTCGCCAAGCTGCTGGCCTATCAGGCACTCAAGCGGTTTGAGATCGGCGAGGCGATGGCCGGTGACATTGTAGCCGTGACCGGCATGAGCGAGCTGAACGTCGGTGAGACGATTACCTCGATCGAGTCGCCGCGCATCCTGCCGATGATGACGGTCGACGAGCCGACGATCACGATGCAGTTCATTGCCAACAACGGTCCGTTTGCGGGCAGTGAAGGCAAGTACGTCACGACCCGCAACATCCGCGAGCGACTGTGGAAAGAGATCAAGTCGAACGTCGCGCTGCGGGTCGAAGAGACGGAGTCGGCGGATACCTTCAAGGTGTCGGGTCGTGGCGAGCTGCACTTGTCGGTGCTGATCGAGACGATGCGCCGCGAAGGCTTCGAGATGTGCGTGTCTCAGCCGCAGGTCATCTATCGTGAGGGGCCCGATGGCAGCAAGCTAGAGCCGTACGAAGACTTGATGGTGGATGTCGATGATCCGTACGTCGGTGTCGTCATCGAGAAGCTCGGTCGACGCGCCGGTCGCATGAAAGACATGGGCCCCGCTGGTCAAGGCCGCACTCGCGTGGAGTTTACGATTCCATCGCGGGGACTCATCGGCTACCGCAGCGAGTTTTTGACCGATACCCGTGGCACCGGAATCATCAACCACAGCTTCCGGGACTATGCGCCGTACGCGGGTCCGCTCAAGGGTCGTCAAAACGGCGTGCTGATTGTGCAGGATCTGGGCGAGACGAACACGTACGCGCTGTACTCGCTGCAAGAGCGCGGCATCTTGTTTATGGGAACGGGCGAGCGAGTCTATCCCGGCATGATTGTCGGCCAGCATGCGCGGGACAACGACCTCATCGTCAACCCGAACAAGACCAAGAAGCTCACCAACATTCGCACCACCGCAGCGGATGAAAAGTTGTTCTTGACCCCGCCGCGCATCATGTCGCTCGAAGCTGCGCTCGAGTTCATAAACGATGATGAGTTGGTCGAGGTGACGCCGAAGTCGATTCGTCTGCGCAAGCGCTACCTCGATCACAACGTCCGCAAGCGATTTGAAAAGGTCGCGGCGGCGGTTGCGGATGACTAGGTTGCGGTGCTGACGACCAACCGTTCGGGGTGATAAGCTAGGCGGGCATGCCCACCCGCGATGGCCAGATGCGTGCGATCCTTGACAATACGATCGATGGCATCATCACCATCGATCTGCGGGGCTGCATCGAGTCCTGCAATGCCAGCGTCGAGCGCATCTTTGGGTACGAGATCGCCGAGCTAATCGGTCAAAACGTGTCGATCCTCGCGGCGTCACCGGATGCCGAGCGACACGACGGCTACGTGGCGGACTACCTTCGCACCGGCGCTCCCAAGATCATTGGCACCGGGCGTGAGGTGCGCGGCCGTCGCAAGGACGGGCGTACGTTCCCGATGTACCTTGCGGTGAGCGACATCCAGCACGACAAGCACCGTTCCTTCATCGGCATCGTGCGGGATCTCAGCGAGCGAGCGGCGCTGGAAGATGATCTGCGACGAATCTACGATTTGTCGTCGGATTTGATCTGTACGCTCGGATTTGACGGCTGCTTTCAGCGGGTCAATCCGGCCTTTGTTCGTACGCTCGGCCACTCTGAAGAGACCCTGCTGTCCAGACCGATGATCGACTTCGTTCATGAGGACGATCGCCCATACACCCGCGAGATGTTTGACAGGCTGTGTCAGGGAGCTTCGTGCGCCGACTGTCGCAATCGATGTCTGTGCGCGGACGGTACCTACAAGTGGTTGGCCTGGCAAGCGGTGCCAAGCGTGGATTCCCATGTGATTTGTGCGGTGGCGCGGGATGACACGGAGCGCAAGACGCTCGAAGACTCGCTGCGACATGCGAAGTACGTCGCGGAGTCGGCCAGCGAAGCCAAAGGCCAGTTTCTGGCCAACATGAGCCACGAGATTCGTACTCCGCTCAACGCAGTCATCGGCTATTCCACGCTGCTCCTGGATACCCAGTTGACTGCGCAGCAGTTGGATTACTTGCAGGCGGTGCGGACGGCGGCCGACGCACTCCTTGGACAGCTCAACGCGATCTTGGATCTGTCCAAGATCGAAGTCGACAAGCTAGAGCTGGAACAGGTGTCCACCGATCTGCGGCTGGCGATGGAAGACACGCTGGAGATCCTGGCTGAGTCGGCGCGAAAGAAGCGGCTTCAACTGACCTGCTTGGTTGATGCGGACTGTCCAAATTACCTCCGCAGCGACCCCGGTCGGCTCCGGCAGGTTCTTATCAACTTGGTCGGCAACGCGATCAAGTTTACGGAGCGCGGTGAGATCACGGTTCGGGCGCGTGTGATCGATGAAGGAGCGCGGCGCTTTGTGCGGATCGAGGTCTCGGATACTGGTCCGGGCATTCCGGCCGAGTCTGTTCCCCGGCTGTTTCAGTCCTTCTCGCAGGTTGATGCCTCGATGGCTCGGCGTCACGGTGGCTCGGGACTGGGACTGTTTCTGTGTCGGAAGCTGGTTGCAGCGCTGGGTGGAATGACCGGGGTGCAGAGCCAAGAAGGGGTGGGCTCGACGTTCTGGTTCACGCTGCCACTCATCCTGCTTCGGCCCACAGAGCTGCCGGTCCATGCGCTGCCAGCCCCGCTTCGCAAGAGTCGGATTCTGGTGATTGATGATCATGCAGCGAGTCGGGAGCAGCTCGGCCAGCTACTTCGGCAGCTCTTACTGGAGCCAATTCTGTGTGAGTCGACGCAGTTGGCGGAGCGGTTTCTCGACGCAAACCCGAGTTGGTCACCGAAGCTAGTGCTCATTGCCAACACCCTTCCGGATGGGGAGGACGTCGAGTTTGCATCCGTCCTTCGGCAGCGCGTAGGGATTCACAATGTGCGGATCGTTCACCTTGTGCTCCCCCGCGAGCAAAAGGACGGGAAGCTCCCTCTTCCAGAGTCGTTCGATGCGCAGCTTCTCAAGCCGATCCGGATGCGTCGGCTGTTGCGGGTCTGCCACGAACTACTCGATGCGACCACGACCAGTGCTCGCTCTGTTGTCCCGTCGCGAGCGAGCCGTCCGAGTGGCATGATGCCAAGGTTTGATCGGCTACCGCCAAGGATATTGGTGGCGGAAGACAACCCCGCCAATCATGCTGATGCTCCAGCGGATGGGCTGCCGTGTGGATGTAGCCGCCGATGGCAAAGAGGCCGTTCGTGCGGCGACCGGATTCCCGTACGATTTGATCTTGATGGACGTGCAGATGCCGGTGATGGATGGTCTGGCGGCGACCCGTGAGCTGCGTCGACGGACGGGTCCGGCAAGTGCCGTTCCGATCGTGGCGCTGACGGCCAACGCATTTTCTTCGGACCGCGAGGTCAGCTTCCAAGCCGGCATGAACGACTTTCTGTGCAAGCCGGTCACTGCCGAAACGCTGCAAGGGGTGCTGAGGCGATGGCTGCCGCTGCACTTTCTGGCGGAGCCAGTGCACGCGGCGGTGGTCGAGCCGGTCCCAGGTGCGTCCGCAGGGGATTCCACCGAGCTACAAGAGGATCTACGGGCCATCCACCAATCCCAGGCTGAACTGACCGCGCTTCTTGATGAGGAGTCGGCAAAAAAGGTGCTGGAGATCATCAAGGACGACTGGCCCAAACAGATGAAGCTGGCCCAGGCCAAACTAGAGTCGCTCGATTTGTACGGTGTGAGTCGCAGCGCGCACTATCTTGCGGGCAGCGCCGTTCAAGTGGGGGCGAAGACGCTGGCCAAGCGGTGCAAGGAGTTGGAGGCTGTGGCAGGGGGAAAGAATCAGCAAAGCACTGCGCAGCTTCTGGCGATTTTGGGACATCGCATTCGTGAGCTGCTGGCCGCGTTGTGAGCAGGTGATCGAATCTTAGACAGGCGTGACCGAGCGCTTGCGTGGATAGGTGGGAACGCGCTTGTGGTCGGTGAGCGCGAAGCGGTGAATCAGCTCCGCACGCAGCTTGTCTCCTTCGACGATCGCATCGATGTGAAGATCCGAAGCGAGCTTGTAGATGTCGATGTCTTCGCGGTATTCGGCACGGAGCTGCTCGATGTACGCGGCGCGCTCTGCTTCCGGCTTTTCTTGAATTTTGTTGAAGAACACCGCGTTTACCGCCGCCTCTGGTCCCATCACAGCGATTGAGGACTGCGGCAGCGCGATCGTTGCATCGGGCTGGAATCCCGGCCCGCACATCGCGTACAGACCCGCTCCGTAGGCTTTGCGTAGCACCACGCAGATCTTGGGAACGGTGGCATCGGCAACCGCAGAGATCATCTTGGCCCCGTGGCGGATGATGCCTTGTCTTTCGACGGCGGTCCCGATCATAAATCCAGGCACATCCGCCAAAAAGAGCAGCGGAATTTCGAAGGCATCACACAGCCAGACAAAGCGGGCGGCCTTATCGGCAGAGTCCACAAACAGGACTCCTCCCTTGTGCTTCGGCTGAGAGGCCACGATTCCGATGGTCCTGCCGCTGAGTCGTGCGAAGCCAGTGACCATCTCTTTGGCGAACAGCTTTTTGACCTCGAAAAAACTTCCCTGATCGACCAGCGCATCGATCACTTGCAGGATGTCACAAGACTGGTTGTGATTCTTGGGCAGGATGTCGTCTATCCGACGGGCATCCGGGCGAGGCGTGCGTGGAACGCCAGGGAGCGGCGGAGGCAGCGGTGCGCCCGCATGGGAGGGAAAATAGGAAAGGTAGTCGCGGCACTTGGCAATCACCTCTTGCTCGGTCTTGGCCAGCAGATCGCCGCAGCCAGAGACCTCACAGTGCATCCGCGCACCACCCATCTCTTCGAGCGTCGTCTTTTCTCCGATGACCATCTCGGCCATGCGCGGCGAGCCAAGGTACATGCTGGCGTTGCCGTTCACCATGAACAGCACGTCACAGAATGCCGGAATATAGGCACCACCGGCTGCGGAGGGACCGAACAGCAGACAGATCTGCGGAATCGATCCAGATAGCTGAACCTGATTGTTGAAGATGCGGCCCGCGTGGCGTCGACCGGGAAACATATCGAGCTGATCGGTGATACGTGCTCCGGCGCTATCAACCAGATAGACGAGCGGAATCCGGAGTCGCCCGGCTGTTTCCTGAATACGGATGATCTTTTCGACGGTGCGAGCGCCCCACGAGCCCGCTTTGATGGTTGAGTCGTTGGCCATCACCGCGACCGGGCGACCGTGAACGCGACCGATGCCGATGACTACTCCATCTGCCGCCAGATCATGGGCCTGATTGTTGGCAAGCAGTCCGTCTTCGACAAACTCGGAGTTCTCATCAAAGAACAGCCGCAGGCGCTCCCGACAGAACAGCTTGCCTTCAGCGGCGTTTTTTTCGTGGTATTTGTGCGCGCCACCATGCTGGGCGCGAGTCTGGGCCACATGGAGCCGCTCGACGGGATCGGAAGGAACCGGTGGATGCGTGGACATGGCTTGGCATCATACACGAACCGCTGTGCGACCAATCGGCGATTGCTCGGCCCGACAGCAGCCACAGCGGCTACTCGATTCGCTCATGGCAATGCGCTTTCCAGCAGCCACCGTTGTGATCGGTTGCCTTTGGATTGGCTTGGTCGATCGTGCAGGCGACGCCGCTTAGGCGCTGCTGCCGAAGCCTTTCCGTGAGCGCCTGCGGGGTGGGGAAGGCGTCTCGGGCCGCGCACAGACAGTGGAGATCGTCATGACAGATCGGTCCCAGACAGTGCCTTCGTTGACAGATGAAGATTTGTTCGGTGGGTCTGGCGATCCAGGCACCGTCTTCGAGAAGGGGCTGTCCGGCAGCCATGCGCTCCCTGCCCAAACGCAACAAACGGGGACAGAGCTGGAAGTCAAAGAGCAAGTGAAAGAGAAACAGCAAGGAGCAGGTGATGCCAAAGACGGCCAAAGCGCGAATCAGGGAATGCGCGAGTGAGATCAGCGGAGCTGGCGGCTGTTCATCTGTGGATGGCGAGTTGGTGAGGGACGCAAACAGGACCAGCACACCTACGAAAAAGTAGTAGTTGATGAAGGACTGGGGAGCGACCAAAAAGGAAGCAAACAGAGACAGCGCAGAGGCCACTAAAAAGCTGCCGAGGCGATTGTCTTGGCGACGTAACCACCACGCTGCCAGCAGTCCCGCCGCCAGTTGTGCAAACAGTGCGGTTTTGACGCCGGTCTGATAGCCGCTGTAGGCGTAGATTCCGGCAGCCACAGAGAGTGAATCAGGACGAAATCCCAGGTTTTGTACAAAGAACAGAAGTCCATTCCGGACCGTCGCCTGAAAGTTCCACAGCAACAGTGGTGACAGCGCCAGCACTCCGGCGGCTCCTGCGATGAGAACGGAGCGCACACGCGGTCGCATGATGAGCAAGTAGAGCAGTATCGGCACCGCGAAGTACTGCTTCAGGAGTGGCATCGCAAACAGCACCACCGTAGGCAAAGTACCTCTGCGCCCGGTGACATACAGATAGACAAACAAAGACAGTAGCAAGACCAGATAGGGTTCGAGCCAGCCGTAGATCATCAGCCGCTCTAGTCGGGGATGGAGCAGCGCGGCCATGGTCAGAAAGTCGATGCGAAACGAAGACACACCGAGCCTAAGACCACTTTCGCGAAACAGAATCAGCGAGGCCGCCAGCGCGGCGATGAGCCCAAAGCGATAGTCGCCAAAGATCACTTTGGCGGGGATCGATAGGAGCAAATTAAGCGGTGCATACGCATAATATTTCTGATACCCGAAGGCGATTCCACCGGCATAGATGTCATCCACAGGAGTGGTGTAGGGGTTCTTCCCTTGCAGGAGGAAGTCAACCGCATACTGCTGGAGCTGCCAGACATCAATCGTTGGATGTGGCACCACGTACAGTCCTCCGATGAGGAGGGCGAGCTTCAGCGTCGTGGCGATGGCCAACACCAAGCGGCGAGTGCGTTCATTCCCTGCATCCAGGAGCGCCGCCAAGAACAAAAACGGTACGGCAGAACCTCGGCAGAGCAGCACATAGGTGTAGTTGGTGGTTTCCGCCGGAACATTGGCCCCAACAAGAATCGCCATGGCCAGCAGACAGAGTCCTTGGAGATGGACCTTGGCGTTTGGTCGCACCGCAAATACACTGACCACCAGCACTGCAAAACTGGCAACGAGGACGGTCACAATCGCGGGGTGATAGCCGAGTCCGGCGGCCAGAGCGATGGCAAGGAGCAAGTAGACATCGATGAGGTACTTGCTCCTCTGCTCCTGGATGCGGACTGTGACGGAGTTCATTCCCGTTCACTTACCACTTACAAAGTCGTTCCGCCAAGTGCCTTGCGTCTTGGGTTGCCCGTCTAGGGTCCGTAGTGAGACTGGGCGGCAATCGGCGAGGTGATGGCGGTAACCGTGTTGTTTTCGCTCGGATGGCGGCATCATAAGAACACAAACCCCATGCCGCATCACTTGGTAGCGCTTGATTCCGCATTGTTTCTTTTCGTTGTGCCAACGCTGCTTTGGCTCCTCAGCCTGCGGCTGCGCGATGCCAGCATCGTTGATATTTTCTGGGGCATGGGCTTTGTTGGGATCGCTTGGATTGCGATGCGGCTGGGGGACGGAGCTCCTTTGCGGAAGCTGTGGATGGTTTCACTGACTACCTTGTGGGGCGTCCGGTTGAGTGGCTATCTGGCCTGGCGCAACCTGGGCAAGGGGGAGGATCCACGCTACCAAGCGATGCGAAAGAGGCACGGCGAAAAGTGGCCTCTGCGCAGTCTCTTGATTGTGTTTTGGCTGCAAGCTGCGCTGATCTTTGTGATCTCACTGCCGCTGCAAGTGGCGATGTCCGTGCCAACGCCAGCGGAGCTGGGCGTCCTCGATGTGCTGGGGATGGTACTGGTGCTAGCTGGAACCGCTTGTGAAGCGATCGCTGATGTACAGTTGGCGGCCTGGAAGCGTCATCCAGAACACCGAGGGCAGGTGATGCAGGAGGGACTGTGGCGCTACACCAGACACCCGAACTACTTCGGAGATTTCTTGGTCTGGTGGGGACTATTCTTCGGAGCGTTGGCAACGGGAAGCGGACTGTGGACGGTGCTCAGTCCACTCCTGATGTCGTTTTTGCTGCTGCGCGTTTCGGGGGTTCCACTGCTGGAAAAGTCGATGAACAGTCGGCCCGGTTACGCCGAGTATGTCCGGCGAACCAGCTCGTTTTTCCCTCGTCCACCTCGGAAATAGTGTTTACTGCGACGTATGTGGATTGACTCACACTGTCATCTGGAAGAAGCGGACTTTTGTAGACCTTCGGAGTCTGGTCCTGTGGATGATCGGGCTGCGGTGGTGGCACGAGCCCGTCAAGCGGGGGTGTCGCGATTTGTGGTGATCGGCTCCGGTGGGAGTGAACGAGAAGCGCGCAATGCGGTGTCCCTTGCGACGAGTGATTCCGAGATGTTTGCGGCGGTAGGTATTCATCCTCACGATGCGAGCGCGGTGATCTCGGCCAAGCCTCCCCAGAGTGGCAAGTCGCAGCTACTCGGGGAAGCCCTGTGGGAGGAGATCGTTGCCCTGACCCGACAACCACGGGTGATGGCAGTCGGGGAAACGGGGCTCGACTATCACTACAATCACTCTTCCCCAGAAGAGCAGGTGCTGCTGCTGCGACGGTTTGTGCGCCTTGCGCAGGAGCTACACAAGCCACTGGTGTTGCATATCCGGGAAGCGCACGGCCCAGCGCACGCGCAGGCGATGGAGATCCTTCGGCAAGAGGGCGGGAGTCCAGCGGGCGGAGTCGTTCACTGCTTCACCGGGGGACCGAGCGAAGCGGCGGCGTGGCTGGCTTTGGGTTTTGCTGTCTCCTTGTCAGGAATCGTGACCTTTAAGAGTGCAGCGCAGATTCAGGAAGCCGCCAAACAGATTCCCAAGGGTCGGCTGCTGTTGGAAACAGACTGTCCCTATTTGGCACCGATTCCGATGCGGGGGAAGCGCAATGAGCCAGCCTATCTGGTGCACACCGCCGAGTTTGTGGCGCGGCTGCGTGGGGAATCGGTCATCGAGCTGGCTGCTCATACGCGGGCGGCCACCAATCAAGTGTTCGGCCTGCCGACCTGACGTTCTCTTTCTATCAGCCTTATAGAAATTTCCTATGCATGTGGTCCAGGGCTTGCGGCATCCATTACCGATGCCCAGGGTGGGATCTGCTTCTATTGATGAAGGAAGGGCGTGATGCAGCAGGACTCAGATTCGGATTCATCGACGGTCAATAGGACTGAGGTTGGCGATCCCAAGGTCGTGCCGGCGGTGGAAGGAGCGGCAGCGGTCACTGCGACGATCGAGCCCTTGGCGTCGCAGGCAGTGATCGCGTCCCTAGCGACGGAGGACGAACATTCAGATCACGCCCATGAGGCGCATGCTCATGATGCGCACCACGATCATCCGTCTCCGGCGGCTCGGCTCCGCAAGCTGCTGATCGTGGAAGCATCGGCGCTGTGGGTGGTGCTGGTGTATGCCGCGTTCATTGGTCTTCTGGCGCTAGCCACGCCGGTGGCGGTGCAGGCGCTGGTGAACCAAGTGACCTTCGGGCAGCTTCGCCAGCCGCTGTTGGTGCTGACGGTGCTGCTGTTCTTGGTGCTGCTGTTTTCGGGCGCGCTGCGACTGCTGCAAGCCACGGCAGTCGAGCAAATTCAACAGCGCTTGTTCGTTCGTTTGGGAAGCGAGCTTTCGCAGCTTTTGCCGCGTGTGTTGTCCGCACAGTGGGGCCGGCCGCCAGGGGGGCGCTTGGTCAGCCGCTTTTTCGAGATCATTACGGTACAGAAGTCGCTTTCGAGTCTGCTGCTGGATGGGCTTGCGCTGCTCCTACAGAGTCTGATCGGACTGCTCGTACTCGGCTTTTATCATCCGCTACTGCTGGCGTTTGATGTGGTTCTCCTGCTCGCGATCGCGGTGATTGTGCTTGGGTTGGGACGGGGCGCGGTCAAGTCGGCGGTGGTCGAGTCGCGAGCCAAGTACGAGGTGGCCGACTGGCTGATGGAGCTGGGGGCCCACTCTGTGACGCTGCGAGGGGGACGAGGGACGGACTGGGCGGTGGGGCGCGCCGATGAGCTGCTGGTGGGCTACGTGCGAGCGCGGCGACAGAATTTTGCGATCTTGCGAAGACAGATCATCGGGGCACTCCTTTTGCAGGCGCTTGCTAGCTCGACGCTACTGGGACTAGGGGGGACGTTGGTGATTCTCGGT
>ERZ724517.624-NODE-624-length-21130-cov-7.520285_pt1 | contig 21130 bp, 17 predicted proteins | sample MGYA00376050_ERZ724517 | MGnify/ENA primary metagenome ERZ724517 (study PRJEB28724, sample SAMN07190886) | activated sludge metagenome | isolation source: activated sludge of sewage treatment plant in Hong Hong | place: USA: Christiansburg, Virginia | collected... | reverse complement strand
CGTCCGATGTGTACGCAGTGGCCATCATGGCCGACGGCAAAGTGCTTTTTGCCAAGAAAGAAGTCAAGGTCACGCTGGGTGGATGCGGCGGTTAATCGCCGTTACCTTCACCCTATTAATTAGTTGAGGACAGAGCTTGTTCGCTGCGCGTAACTGCGGACTGTCCCCAAGGATTCATTATTGATATTAGGAGCTAAAAATGGCAGATCCAATGCGCATTCGTGCACAAGTAGCAGGCGACAAGGCCACCGTCCGGGTTTTGATGGCCCATGAGATGGAGTCCGGTCAACGCAAAGACGCGGCAGGCAAGCTGGTGCCGGCCTGGCATATTGCTGAAGTGACGGCAACACACAATGGCAAACCCGTCTTGACCGCAGAGTGGGGCCCAGCCGTGTCCAAGAATCCTTTCCTTCAGTTTGTCGTCAAGGGTGCCAAGGCAGGGGACAAGATTGCGGTCACCTGGAAAGACAACAAGGGCGACACCCGCACTGACGAAGCGACTGCCTCCTAAAGGCACCCACTTTCCAAAACAACAAGAGGTCAACATGCGAACGACATCACTTATTTCGTTTCTGGCACTGGGGTGTTTGACGACGACAGCTGTTGTTGCTCAAAAAACTGCGGTCCAGAGCATTGAAGAATACCGTGCCATGCTGGCCGATGGAAACCCGTCGGAACTGTTTGAGGCCAAGGGGGAAGACCTGTGGAAGCAAAAGCGGGGGCCCAAAAATGCATCGCTGGAGGCCTGCGATCTGGGAAAGGGCCCTGGCGTCTACAAGGGTGTATTCGTTGAATTGCCGCGCTACTTTGCCGACACTGGGCGGGTGCAGGACATGGAGTCGCGCCTATTGACCTGCATGCAAAATTTGCAGGGTTTCAACGCCGATGAGATTGCCAAGACCGGGTTTGGTAAGGGCGAGCAAGTCAATGTGACGGCACTGGCAGCTTGGTTGTCTGCAGAGTCCAAGGGTATGAAGTTCAATCTGTCGCAAGCCCATCCGCAGGAGAAAATTTCCTACGAGGTGGGAAAGCGCCTGTTCTTTCAGCGCGCCGGACCGCATGACTTCTCCTGCGCTTCCTGCCACGGACAGGACAAAACGCGGATTCGTCTGCAAGATCTGCCGAACCTGACCAAGAACCCGGGCGATGGCATCGGTTTTGCGGCCTGGCCTGCGTACCGCGTGTCGAATGGTCAGATGTGGGGCATGCAACAACGCCTCAATGACTGCTACCGCCAGCAACGCTTTCCTTACCCCGGTTTTGGCAGTGACGTCACGATTGCGCTTGGCGTTTACCTGGGCGTCAACAGCGCAGGCTCCAAGTCGATTGCACCCGCACTCAAGCGTTAAGCCCCGGAGATGACTATGAATAAATCCAAATATTTCTCGGTGTTGTCCGCCGTTGGCGTAGCCCTCGTTGTGGCAGTTGTTCCGGTTCAGGCCGAGCAGGCTAAACCGGGCAGTTCCGCGTCAACCGGCAACGACGAAGTGTTCGATTTCTTTTACCGTGAAGCGGTCAAGACATCGTTTCGTGACCAGGGCATCGTCAAGAAGAGCGTGCTCGACACCGATGAAACCAACCGGGATTGCAGTGCTGCCGATGTGGCAGGCAAGCCCCTGGACAAAAAACGGGCCAAAGAGATTGAGGCCATAAACCTCAAGTCCATCAAGTGGCCCTCTGATGGCAAGTTTGTCGGTGACTGGAAGCAGGGTGAAGCCCTGGCCCAAAGTGGTCGCGGCCTGACCTATAGCGACGACGCCAAGACCCCGAATGGCGGCAATTGCTACAACTGCCACCAGTTGGACAAAAAGGAAATTTCCTTTGGCACCATTGGCCCCAGCCTGTACAACTACGGCAAGCAGCGCGGTGTGACCGATGTCAACAGCCCTGCATCCAAGGCCATCATCGAATACACGTGGGGGAAGATTTGGAACTCCAAGGCCTACAACGCCTGTTCCAACATGCCACGTGCAGGCCACATGGGCATCATGACCGAAGCCCAGGTTCGCCATCTCGTGGCACTGCTGGTGGATCCCAAATCAGCAGTCAATCAATAGGCTTTAAAGCTCTCTTCAACCCGGCTAGTCCGGGTTTTCTTATCTGATTCATTGACAAATTCAATATGAACTTATCCAAACGCGAATTCTTCCAGGTGTTGGGGGCGGGGACCATGGCCGGTATGGGGCTTGGCACCTATGCGGATGCGGAGGCCGCCACGGCCACCAACGGCCTGTACGATATTGCGCGCTTTGGCAACGTCTCATTCCTGCACATGACGGACTGCCATGCGCAGCTTATGCCGATCTATTTCCGTGAGCCCAGCGTCAACCTTGGTATTGGCAGTATGAAGGGCAGTCTGCCCCATTTGGTCGGGGAACATTTGCTGAAAACGGCCAATATCCGCCCGGGTACTGCACAGGCCCACGCCTTGACATGCCTGGACTTTGAAAAGGCGGCCAAGCGTTATGGCAAGGTCGGAGGTTTTGCGCATTTGGCCACGCTGGTCAAGCGCCTCAAAGCCAGCCGACCCGGGTCTTTGCTGCTGGATGGTGGAGACACCTGGCAAGGCTCTGCAACCTCACTATGGACCAATGGCCAGGACATGGTGGATGCCTGCAAGTTGTTGGGTGTGGACGTCATGACCGGCCATTGGGAATTCACCTATGGCATGGAGCGTGTCAAGGAGATTATTGACAAGGACTTTGCTGGCAAGGTAGATTTTGTTGCGCAGAACGTCAAGACCAATGACTTTGGTGACCCGGTGTTCAAGCCCTATGTCATCCGTGAGATCAATGGCGTGCCCTGCGCCATCATCGGGCAAGCCTTTCCGTACACCCCTATTGCCAACCCGCGCTACATGGTGGCCGACTGGGCTTTTGGCATCCAGGACGACAACATGCAGAAGATGGTCGACGAGGCCAGGGGCAAGGGTGCCCAGGTGGTGGTGGTGTTGTCGCACAACGGCATGGATGTGGACCTCAAAATGGCCAGCCGGGTCAGTGGCATCGACGCCATCATGGGTGGACATACCCACGACGGTATGCCGGTGGCCCGCATCGTGAGCAACAAAGGCGGCAAAACCATTGTCACCAACGCAGGCTCCAACAGCAAGTTTCTGGGTGTTCTGGACTTTGAGGTCAAAGACAACAAGGTCAGCGATTTCCGCTATAAGTTGTTGCCCATTTTTGCCAACATGCTCCCGGCGGATAGCGACATGCAGGCGCTCATCACCAAAATCCGTGCACCTTACGAGACCCAATTGGCCGAGAAGCTGGCCATCACCGAGGGCAGCTTGTACCGCCGTGGCAATTTCAACGGCACCGGTGACCAGCTGTTGTTGGACGCGATGATGCAGGTGCAAGGCGCCGATATCGCGTTTTCACCAGGCTTCCGCTGGGGCACCAGTTTGTTGCCCGGTCAGGCCATTACCCGCGAGTGGCTGATGGACATGACGGCCACCACCTACTCCTATGCAACCCTCACGGAAATGACGGGCGCCACCATCAAGACGGTGCTGGAGGACGTGTGCGACAACCTGTTCAACCCCGACCCCTACTACCAGCAGGGCGGAGACATGGTGCGGGTGGGTGGCCTGCAATACAGCTGCAGTCCCTTGGCAACCATGGGCAAACGCATCGACGATATGCGCCTCAACGGTCAGCCCCTTGAGGCCGACAAGAAGTACAAGGTAGCCGGTTGGGCACCGGTGGCCGAAGAAGCGAAACACGCAGGCGGCAAGCAGATCTGGGAAGTTGCAGAGCAATGGCTCAAAGCCAGCGGCGGTAAGGTGGCCGCGCGCAAGGCCAATACGCCAAAACTCATTGGAGTATTGCCCAACCCCGGCGTGCTTTGAGGCGTCTGGCCCGCGGCGGGCCTATTTTTCCGCAGCAGTGACCATCAGGCCCTCGCATTTTTTTGCGTGGGCTTTTTTTGCGCGAACAAACCACCAGGGTCAAAAAGTCACTGGTCAGTTCTGAGAACCGTCGGTATTGATCTTAAATATACCCCTATGGGTATTATTTGATATACTACCAACAGTATCAAAGGACAACCATGACTCTTTTTTCTTCATTGTTCAACGACATCCGCATGGGCCAGGGCGCTTTGGTGGCTGGTCTTGCCCTGTTGATGGCGACGCCACAGACGTTTGCAGCCGAAGTGCCGACGGTGGTGGTGAAAGCAAAAAACCTGGGGGGCACCTATGTGCTGGATGGCGTGATCCAGCCCGTCAAGCAAAGCACGATCGCCGCACAAGCGTCCGGTCGGATTGCAAGCTTGCAAGTGAAGCCTGGTGACAAGGTGCGTGCGGGTCAGGTCCTGGCCACCATCGATGACCGCGAGGCAAGTGCCGGCGTACAACGCAGTCAGGCACAGATCAGCCAGGCCGATGCCGAGATGCGCAACGCCCAGGCGCAGCTGGATCGGACCCGCGATTTGCAGGGCAAAGGTTTTGTCAGCAAAGCTGCCCTGGACACCGCCCAGGCACAAATGCAAATCAGTGCAGCGGCCCGGGATCAGGCGCTTGCTGGCGCCAGGCAGACCGCCGTGGCCCAGGGTTTCACGCGTGTGACGGCACCGTTTGATGGTTGGATTCTGCAAACTTTTGCCGAGGCAGGGGACTTGGCCCTGCCGGGAAAACCGCTGCTGACGGTTTATGCCCCCCAGCCCTTGCGTGCGGTGGTTCAAGTACCGACTTCCCGTGCGTTAGTGGTGCGTACGGCGACACAAACGGCGATTCACACGGGTGACGCCCAGACCGGCATGACAACCATTGTTCCAGTTTCCAAAGTGGCGGTACCGTCTGCTGACCCGGTTTCGCAAACCACGGAGTGGCGGCTTGAACTGGCACCACAGGATGCAACCAACCTGATTCCAGGGCAGCAGGTCCAGGTTCAGTTCTCGCAGGCACAGGCCGGGTCCGCCACCAGGCTGGTGTTGCCAGCGCAGTCCATTGTCCGCAGAGGTGAGCTCACCGCTGTGTACGTCGTGTCGGGCAACCTCTTTGCCTTGCGTGCCGTGCGCATGGGTACCAACCAGGGTGTTGACGGGGTGGAAGTGGTGTCAGGTGTTGTTGCGGGTGATGTTGTGGCCTTGGACCCCATACGTGCGGGCTTTGCCAACGCCACTCCGGCCAAAGCGGCTAAGTGAGCATCCCATGACTGCAAAACAAAACCTGGGCATTTCCGGCCGCATTGCAGCGGCCTTTCAGTCCAACGCACTAACGCCCTTGCTGGCGATCGTCGCTTTGCTATTGGGCGCCTTTGCCGTGCTTGTCACGCCCCGCGAGGAAGAGCCACAGATCAACGTGACCATGGCCAACGTGATGATCCCGTTTCCTGGCGCCAGCAGTGCCGATGTGCAGAACATGGTCGCTCGCCCGGCTGAACAGGTGTTGGGTCAAATAGCCGGCATTGAACACACGTATTCGGTGGCTCGCCCCGGATTGGCTGTTTTGACGGTGCAGTTCAAGGTCGGCGTGGCCCATTCCGAGGCGCTGGTGCGGCTGTTTGATGTACTGAACGCCAACCAGGATTGGATGCCCCGAGATGCAGGGACGCTGACGCCAATCATCAAACCCAAAGGTATTGACGATGTGCCCGTGGTCGCGGTCACGTTGTGGAGCAAGGAAGGGCAGGCCGCCGTCGATCTGGAAACCGTGGCCCACTCGATTGAAACCGAAATCAAATCAGTGGCCGGAGTGCGCGAAGTGCAGACATTGGGCGGCCCTGGCCGCTCCATTCAAGTCGAACTCAACCCCGGCCGCATGCGCGAGCGTGCAGTGGACACACTGAGCCTGCAGAAGACGCTGGCCGCTGCCAATTTTGGAATGCCGGCTGGTGCGGTGGTTGATCTGCGAAGTGAGCGTGCCGGGGCACAAATGTTGAATGTGCAAGCCGGTGAATTTCTGCGCAACGCTGAAGACGTGGGGGACCTGGTGGTTGGCATCAGCCAGGGCAAGCCAGTCTTTCTGCGGGACGTTGCACGCATCACCGATGGCGCTCAACAAGCCCAGCGTTATGTCTGGTTTATGCCAGGTGCCGCCATGGTGCAGGAGCAATCGACCACTGCACAGGCACCGACCGTAGCCGCCGGCCAAAACTACCCGGCTGTGACGATACAGGTCACCAAGAAGCCGGGTGAAAATGCGGTCGACGTATCGCGCGCAGTACGCAACCGCCTCGATACGCTGCGCAATACGGTGATTCCGACCAATATGCAGGTCACTGTGACGCGCGACTATGGTGAAACCGCCGCCGAAAAAGCCAATAAACTGATTCAAAAACTGGGCTTTGCCACCGGCTCGGTGATTCTTTTGGTTGGGCTTGCGCTGGGGCGCAGAGAGGCCCTGATTGTGGGCGCCGCCGTCATACTGACATTGACGGCCACCCTGTTTGCTTCCTGGGCCTGGGGTTTCACACTGAACCGGGTGTCCTTGTTTGCACTCATCTTCTCGATCGGCATTTTGGTTGATGACGCAATTGTGGTGGTGGAAAACATCCACCGGCACCAACAGCTGACGCCAGATGTTCCTCTCAGAAAAATCATTCCACGTGCCGTGGACGAGGTGGGTGGCCCCACAATTCTGGCTACCCTGACTGTGATTGCGGCACTGCTGCCCATGGCCTTTGTGTCGGGCCTCATGGGCCCGTACATGAGTCCGATTCCCATCAATTCGAGCTTGGGCATGGCACTTTCGCTGGCCATTGCGTTTACCGTGACGCCCTGGTTGGCGCTCAAGCTGATGCGCGAACATGGAGCGGTATCCGGCCACGCCGTGCCACATCCAGACAGCCACGGCGATGGACGCATTAAGCGTGCGTTCACAAAACTGCTAACGCCTTTTCTGAACAGCGCACGCCACCGCTGGATGCTTCTGCTCGGTATCCTGGGTGCACTCGCGGTATCGGTGAGTCTCACCCTGATTCCGAGCAGCATGGTGGGCGTGGTGCTCAAGATGCTGCCATTCGACAACAAGAGCGAGTTCCAGGTGGTGGTGGACATGCCTGCCGGAACACCGCTGGAAGACACTGCTGCCGCCCTTCAGGAAATGGGTGGCTTCCTGGCACAGCAACCCGAAGTCTCCAACCTGCAAGCCTATGCCGGCGCGGCTTCGCCGATTACGTTTAATGGTTTGGTGCGCCAGTACTACCTGCGTGCCGATGCCGAGCAGGGCGACCTCCAAGTTAATCTGGTGGACAAACACCAACGTAGCGACAAGAGCCATGCCATCGCACAACGTCTGCGTCCCGGTCTGGAACAAATCGCAGCCAAGCACAAGGCCCGCATCAAGGTCGTAGAAGTACCGCCGGGCCCGCCGGTGATGTCGCCTTTGGTGGCCGAAGTCTATGGCCCGGACGAGGCGGGTCGCCAGGCGCTGGCAGGGAAGATAGCGCAATCGTTCAGCACGACCCCGGACATCGTGGGTGTGGACACCAGCTTGCGTGAAGACGCGCCGCGCGCATTCCTGCGCGTGCGGCGCCAACGCGCCGAATCCCTGGGGATTCCGGTCGCCGCGATAGCCCAGACCGTTTCTGCGGCGCTGTCCGGAAGTGACGCCGCTTATCTGCGCGATGGCCAGTCAAAATACCCCGTGCCCATTCGGCTGCAGTTGTCAGCCGAGAGCCAAGTCGGGCTCGATGCCATCCTGGCGATGCCACTGCGCGCCGCCAATGGGCAACTGGTGCCATTGTCCGAGCTGGTGACGGTCGAGCGCGGCATCATTGACAAGCCGCTCTTCACCAAGGACCTGCAGGGTGTGAGTTATGTCTATGGCGACATGGCGGGGCAGTTGGACTCACCGCTGTATGGCTTATTCGCCATTCGCGAAACCATGTCAAAGTCTGCGCCCGCGGGCGATACCCTTGGGGAATACTGGATTCGACAACCGACCGACACCTACCGCCAGTACGCCATCAAATGGGATGGTGAGTCACAAATCACCTATGACACCTTCCGCGACATGGGCGCTGCCTATGCCGTGGGTCTGGTGTTGATTTATCTGCTGGTGGTCGCGCAATTCAAGAGTTACCTGACGCCCCTGGTCATCATGGCGCCTATTCCGCTGACCATCATCGGCGTCATGCCTGGCCATGCGTTTATGGGGGCACAGTTCACCGCGACCAGCATGATCGGCATGATTGCCCTGGCGGGCATCATCGTGCGCAACTCCATTCTGTTGGTCGACTTCATCGAACTGCAGATCAGCCAGGGCATGGCCTTCAAGGAGGCTGTCATGCAGTCGGCTGCGGTGCGTGCGCAACCGATTGCCTTGACCGGCCTGGCTGCCATGATTGGTGCCTTCTTTATCTTGGACGACCCCATCTTTAACGGGCTGGCGGTGTCGCTGATTTTCGGCATCCTGGTGTCAACCCTGCTGACCCTGGTTGTTATTCCTGTCCTGTATTACGCGCTGTACCGGCGCCGTATGGAGTCGCGCCCCAGCGCGGCTTCTTCCACGCCCGCTGAGGCATAAATCTTTACCACTCCAAAAGGAACCACCATGACCGTTAACCGCTACATTTTTGTTTTTGCAGGCATGTTCATCATGCTGTCCTTGGCCTTGGGCATTGAAGGCAGCCCGCTGTTTGTGAGCAAGTGGGCGCTGGCATTTACCGCGTTTGTTGGCCTCAACCTGTTCCAGTCCGGGTTTACCAACTTTTGCCCTTTGGGCTTCATTTTGAAGAAATTGGGCGTACCAGAGTCCAAAGTAGGATGTGCTAATTAAGTTCAACGAGGAGAGCACTATGGCCGAACTCAAAACCCGACACGCACAGACCGATGTGCTTAACCGCTTGCGCAGGGCCGAGGGGCAGATCCGCGGCATCCAAAGGATGGTCGAAGAGGGAGAAAGTTGCCTGAAGATTGGGCAGCAGTTCGCGGCGGTGCGTAGCGCGCTGGACAGCACCTACCTGCGCATGACCGTGTGTTACATGGAGCAGGAGTTGGAGGCCCGAACCCAACCAACTGACTCGGACAAACCCGACTACAGCGAGCTGATCAAAAACATGGAGACGCTGCTGGCCCGGATGGCGTAAGAGCCTGTGGTTATTGGCCTGCGCCCACTTCATAGACCAGCCGGTACCGTCCAGCGGACAGCATTTCGTTGTCGTCCAAGCCGTAGCCGATCAAAAACTGTGTGCCGACCAGTTGGCTGATGTCGTCGTTCGCCAAGATGTCGACCAGGATCGCGTTGGTGCCGTTTTCCGAAACGCCACGCAAGTATTCGCCCAGGGGGCCACCGACATACTGCTGCCAACTCGCCACACGGGTTTTCAGAAAAATGCCCAGCGGACCGGTGCTGGTGCTGCCACCCGCGCGTACCAGGGCCACCACGTAAACGTTGTAGCTCGCTGCGGCCATCTGGTTCAGGCCACGCGTCGCCACTGCCGGGGGAATCTGTATGCCGGTGCTCAGCACCAAACGCCGGTTGCTGCCCACTTTGCGTGTTTGTGAGAAGAAGGGCAACACCTTGCCCGTGGGGATGGATAGATTGCTGCCCTCTGCCACCAGATCCAGGAACGCATCCAGCGTCGGGTTGACGACGCCAGCAGCCAGCGTTTGGCGCACAAAGCTGCCCTCGCCCAGTTGGCCGTAGTCATTCCAGCCAAAGGCCCAGGCCACGCCGTCCGTGCGCGTGGCCAGCGTGTGCCAGGGCGCAGCAGAAAGGCGGGCGTACTGGTCGCCGTCGGTCAACGTCGGTTGCAGCGTGAACCCGGTTGTACCCTGACCCAGTTCACCAAACTGGTTCAAACCCCAGCCCCAGATGCGGCCATTGACATCCAGCGCAAGACTGGAACCCAGTCCGGCTGCAATGGCCGCAATGCGTGGCAATCCGTTGACCAGCACGGGGGTAGCCACTGATACATCGGTGGCCGGGCTCACCTGGGCAAAGGTATTGCGTCCCCAGGCCCAAACCCGGCCCTGGCCGTCCAGTGCTAGGGAGTGGGCCTCACCAGCTGCAATCGCGCGCACATCGGTCACTGCGGTGATGGCTTGTGGCGTGGGGCCGCTGAGCGCACTGGCGCCAGCGCCCAGTTGTCCTTCGCGGTTGTCACCCCAAGCCCACAGCTTGCCGCCGCCATCCAGACCCACGGTATGCCCACCGCCGAGTGCCACTTGGGACAGTGTCGGCACATCCTGGGCTTTAACCGGTCGGTCAATGGAGCCCTCGGATAGGGGGCGGGCAAGCTGACCACGGCTGTTGTCCCCCCAGATCCACAGCGCGCCGGCTGCGTCGATGGCGGCACTGCTGGCTTTGGCCGCACTGATTTGCCGGATACCCGTTAGGCCCACCACTGCCTCCGGTGTCGTGCGCACGCCATTCATGCCGCTGCCAACTGCGCCGCCAAAGTTGTCGCCCCAGGCGTACACCGTCCCGTCCCGCAACAGGACAAGGGAGTGGCTGTCACCCGCCGCCACCTGGCTGCTGGCGGCAAGGTTTGCGACGACCGCTGGAATATTGCGTGTGGTTTCAGTGGCACTGCCGGTCTGGCCCTTCAGATCGTCGCCCCAGCTCCATAACCGACCGGTTGAATCCACGGCCAGGACATGTTTGTTACCTGTTCCTATCTGCCGCACCGGGCCGGACACCCCCAATGGCGTCTTCAGTACGCCGCTGGATGGCGTGGTTGTGGTGCCATCACCCAATTGACCGTTGAAATTGCCACCGGTGGCCACCAGACTGCCGTCCGTTGTGGTCACCACAAGGTGGTACTCACCCACACGTATCGCGCTGGCCGCTTTGGTCAAAATGCTTAGCTTGGCAGGAGTGGCAATCGCCTCATAGCCGCCCCAGGTCCATACTGCGCCGTCGCTGGTAATGGCGGCCGCGCCCACCCGCCCTGCGGACACCGCCGTCACTCCCGTCAAGGCGCTGATATGCGCCGGACTTGACCGCTGGCTAACCGATCCGTCGGCCAATTGGCGGTACCGGTTGTCACCCCAGGCCCAAAGGCCCCCGTTGTTATCAATCGCATAACTCTGGTCACCAGCAGCGTCAATGGCGGTGATGCGTGGTGTGCCCGCCGGAAAAATAACACGCACCGGAGTGCCGGATTGGCTGGGTGTGCTGGTACCGAGTTGGCCCATGCGGTTATCCCCCCACGCCCAGACCTCGCCCGTGCTGGTAAGGGCCACGGTGTGGGCAGCGCCACCGCGCGCATCCAGCACGTCGGCCAGGCTCACCTGTAGTGGCAGATTGGATTGGTAAGCGCTGCTGCTGTGGCCCAGTTGGCCCAGGTGGTTCAGGCCCCAGGACCAAACCTGCCCCTGCGTGTCAGTGCCCACCGCGTGGCGCTCGCCACTGTGGATGCGCTGCATGCCGGGCAAACCCAACACTGGCAAGGGGCTGCTGTGGCTTTGGGTGCTGCCATCGCCCAACACACCCTCGGCGTTGTTGCCCCAGGCCAGGACACGGCCATCGTCCATCAAGGCCAGCGAATGGAAAACACCGGCCGCCAGTGCAAGCACAGTACCGGCAGGCATGTCCTTGATCAGGGTAGGGGTGGAAACAAAGGTCGTCCGCCCGCTTCCCAACTGTCCACTGCCATCTTCGCCCCAACTCAGTACCCGACCGGCACTGTCGACCGCGAGGCTGTGGTACAGCCCCCCGGCCAGTGTGGGGTCAGCCGCCGCTGGTATTCCGGCGCAGAGGCCCAGCGAGGCAGCAATAAGCCAATGGCGCAGATCGGACTTTCGCATGGGTGCAACTCCTCAAAGAACGGTCCAGGCTAATCCCGGAGGCGGCCAGGCTATTGTGTACCCAAGTGCGGGGCGTCGCCAGACCAGGTATGAGCTTCAGTCAAACCGGCCGCTGTGTGGGGCGGCGCACCGACAGCGTTGTGGTCTTGCCACACACTGCGATTTTGCTTGCCGCTCATCTTAAGGAAAACACCATGCTCGAAACCATTGCCATCATCCTGATCGTCCTCTGGCTCCTGGGCATGGTGTCCTCGTACACCATTGGGGGCTTCATTCATATTTTGTTGGTGATCGCTGTGATCGTCGTGTTGATGCGTCTGATTGGTGGACGGCGCGGGCGATAGGGCGCACGGCAATATCGCTCCAAAGGTGACTCCAGTCACAGCTCTTTTTAGGGCTGACGGCTAGACTTCCATCATCAAAGAGGAGTCACCATGCAACAGCTCAAAACGGTCGCAGAGCCCCCGCAGCAGAAAGCTGTTCTGGAGAGCAGTTTTGCCCAGCGATTAATGGGTTGGGGTGTGCAGGTCACGCACCTGACCCCGTCCAATGCCGAACGGTTTGAGGACAGCCAACTCGACCTTGACCAGCGGGTTCGCCAGTCTGGCGAGTGGTAAGCAGCCCCATACCTGTTGACGGGTAAGGGGCGGCTCACTCACGGGCTTGGCCGGTCCGGCTGGCGAAACAAGCGCTCCATCAGGCCCGACATCAGTTCGCCTTTGGGGTCGTGTGTCGCTACCAGGTCAACAGCGGTACGCAGAGTATCGGCGACGCTGCCGGTCGTCAGCCAGCGCCAGGGCCGAATCCAGACAATGACCGCACCGGTCAGCAATGCGCCCAGCATCAGTCGACCTGGGTAGCGAATGGCAATTGGCCCAAGCAGCGACTGTGCAGAGTGGGTCACAGCCCCAAAAGCCTGTGCAAATGGCAATGTCTTCCACCATGCCAGCAGACGCTCGGTGGGTGTGCCGCCCTGTGCAAGCGCGGCCAGTAGACCGATCAAGTAGACGCTGTAGTGCGACGCTCGGCCCGACGCCGAATCACTGGAGCGCATTTGACTTGTGACCAGGTGGATACGCAGAAGGGAGCGGTTCGCCTCCAGCCGCGCACAGGGGTCGGTCAATGTGGAGTTCATCGCAAAGTTGCTTCTTTAAATAGGGCCCCGTCGGCGGCCCACTGTTGGCGCAGCCGCTCGAAGCTTTGATGAGCGTTGGTGCTACCCAGCTGAACCAGACACCACCCCAGCCCAAGGGCCGGAACCAAAGGGACGATCAACAACGGCCACGCTATCGTCGCATGCACCACCGGTGACACAAACCACAACATCACCGCCACGCCCGCTAAGCCCAGGGAGAGCATGGCGCAACACATTGCAGAAATCGCAAGTAACAAGCGACGCTGCAGTAATCTGGAGAACTCGGCGGCCTCCTGGCCGGCAAGTTGTGCGTACGCCAGTGCATGGTCTGCCACCAGCTTGGGTTGCGTCGCCAGCACGTCCCACAGCGGGTTCATGGTCAACTCAATCGTGGTGACGTGACTGACTGATAACGCGCGCTAGCGCCACCACCGCCGCACCGGTTGCCGCAGCGATGAGCACCGATTTCACCGGTTCTTCACGGATGTAAGCGACCGTACGGTCCGACGCGTTGTTGGCACCATCACGTATTTGGCGTGAGGTGTTTTTGACACTGTCCACGCCATGCTGCACCAACGCCGCGGTTTTATTTTCCACGTTGTGGATCATGGGAACAACCTGCTGGCGGGCCGTGTCGATGGTGTGCGACAAGCCGTCCAGTGCTTCGTTGGTCACACGTTGGGTAGCGTGGATCGCCGCATCCGCCTTATGAGCGGCTTGGTCGATCAAGTTGTTCGTCGCGTCTGAAATTGTGTTGTTTGACATGGGAACTCCGGTTGAATTAGATGGAAGAATGCTCACAAGGGAATGGGTCTGTTCACTTGCCAAAACGTGTTTTGGCCTGAATCAGACAGTTGTCTTTGGCAGCGCCCGACAGGGCGTCGCACTTCTCCTGGGCGACCTTGTAATTCGCGTCGGTTTTGTCAGCAGCGGCTTCGCTGCGGGCTTCGCTGACCTTTTCATTGGCTTTGTTGACCGCTTCGTTGGAGGTCTTCTTGGCGTCTGCCTTGGCGTCGTACGTTTTTTGTTGCAGCTTGGAGTCGGCCTTGCTGGCCGCTTCAACCGCCTTGGCTTCCTTCACACACACGTCCTTGGCATTACCAGCCTGGTCCTTGCAGCGCAGCTTGGCCACTGTGTATACCGCATCGGCCTTGGCATCGCGGGCATTGCGGTGGGCCTTTGCCGATGGTTTGTAGTTGGCGTCCAACTCGGCTTTGGCGGTTTTCTCGGTGCCCTTGACTTCAGCCATGCAAATGTCCTTGGCGTTGCCGGCCAGCGAAGCGCATGGAATCTTGCCCGCTTTGTAGTCAGCAGAGATCTTCTCGCCCGCCATTTTGTATTCTTCTTTGGACATGGTCTGCGCTTGGGCAGCCACACCAAAGGTGAGGCACAGTGCCAGTGCGAGGAGGTTCAGCGGATGTGATTTCATATGTTTTCCTTGGTTTGTTGGTAGGAGTTGGAGATAACAGTCACCAGTTGGATGTTCGGCTGCCTGGCCCGCCGCGTCGGTGCGGCAGTGCACACAGCGAGCCCCTTACGCCGCCGCAATCAGGCAGTCGGCACTGGCAGCATGCAAGACAGCGTTGGTCCGCGTCTCCAGTGAATTGGCTGGCGTACAACCCTCCAGCCAAGGGTTGGGTTGGGTAAACCACAGCGCTATTTCCCAGGGGCTAAAAACCGGATTCAGAATGGCCAGCACCGGTTGCAATCCGGCGTGTGGTGCCATGTGCACCCGATTAAATTGGAACAGCGGAAGCCAGACCTTCGATTGCCAGTCAAAACTGATGACTTCGCGTTTGACAATCCATCGGGCCAGGGTCGCCACATCGCTGCCGTTTTGCGCCCTATAGACCGTGAATATTTCCTGTGCCCGTGCCAGCCCGCCGCTGGAGCGGTAGGCATCCAGCATGCCCATGAACAGGCGGTCCATCTGGCTTTCCTGAGTGACCGGCTGCTGGCTTGGGTCTGCATCCAATGGCTGGGCAATAGTGGCAGCGAACGGTCTCGCCAGTGGGGGGTAAAACGCGGCGTTTAGCATGGGGTTTCCAGTGGATTTGACTCAGCCCTACGGTAGACCCACCCTTGCGCCTGGGTCTGTGCGATTGCGAACGCATGCTCTCCGCGAGGTGCTCTCAAATGAACGCCTAGAGGAGACTGGGCAGAACGCTCTACCGCCCCGGTTCTCAGGTGAATTAGAGGACGGCCACCCTAAGTTGGGTAACGAACAGAGTTCTCGCGGGCCTTCAAGAATACTTGCGTGAATGGAGCCCTCTATGAAAACATCTGTGTTGACCCCCAAGTCCTGGGCTACGTCTTCTTTGGGCGCAGCCGTCGATACTTCATCCCTGGATATGGTCGCTCTGGGCGATCATCTGGGCCAGTGCAACACCGCCCGCGGGCATTGGTTCGCCCTGCATTGCGCGGCACAGACCATGCACGGCTTTATCGCATCGCGTTTGGTCACCAGCCTGTTCGCGGCGGCTCTGCTGATAGGGTTTGCCAGCCTGGTGTTGTAGGCCATGGCGGAGAACGGGTCATGCCGCCGATTACCGGATGCCAGCCCGACCTTGTGCGCGTTGCTGGACGCCTCGCGCGGCCCAATTTTGGCACCCATCCGCGCCGAAATTTTTGGTGTGCAACGCTTTTGCCAGCATGCGCGCAGCTTGGGCCAAACCCACCGTGCCGAGTCCATGCCTTTGTGGGCCGCAACCTTCTTTCCCCATTTAAAAAGCAATATGGTTGTGCTGCGGGAAGCGCACAAGTACATTGGCCTGCAGGCTTCGACCGGTTACGACATCAGCCCCGCCGCAGAGTGGCTGCTGGACAATTTCCACACCATTGAAGCGCAACTCAAGGAGATCCACGACGGGCTGCCACGCAGCTACTTTCGCTCTTTGCCGATGTTGATGGACGCACCCCTGGCTGGCCTGCCCCGCATTTATGGCATCGCCTGGGCTTTTGTGGCGCACACCGATGGCGCCTTCGACGAAGAATTGCTGGTCCAGTTTCTGATGGCGTACCAGGAAACCCGCGAACTCAAACTGAGCGAAATATGGGCCCTGCCCACCACACTGCGTGTGGTGCTGGTGGAGAACCTGCGCCGCCTTGCTGAGCGGGTGGCCACCAGCAAGGCCGCGCGCGAGGTCGCCAATCTGTGTTTTGACCGCATTGAGTCCTACGACATCGACTCGCTCAACCATGTGTTGGCCCTGCTGACAAAGCGCGGCGTGGGTCAGGTTTTTCTGACCCAGATGACCCAGCGTCTGCAAGACCGCAAGGTCAGCGGAGACGACATCAGCCAGCTTTCTGTTCAGGATTGGCTGCGCACCTCCCTGCCCGAACTTGGGTCCATGCAAAGCCAGCAAGGCGCCGACCAGGCTGCCGACAACCTGAGCGTCAGCAACGCTGTGAGCTCGCTGCGTGCCGTGGGGGATGCCAATTGGCCCGACATCGTGGCGCGCACCAGTAGCTTGATGCGTTTGATGCTGACCTCCCACCTGTTTGCCGCGGAGGACGCAGCCACCCAGGATCAGACCCTGCATGCGATCGAGCGTTTGTCCAAACGCAGCCGTTTGAGTGAAGTGGTGGTTGCCACCACGCTGCTGGATTTGATGCAGCCCTCAGAGGCTAGCGCCAGCGAGACCACCGTTGCCCACCACTGGCTGCGTGGCAAGGGCCTGCCCGCGCTGTTGGTCCGTTTGAATGTGCGGCCGCAATGGGGGCTAAGTGGGTCCGGGTGGACGGCGCGCCTGGTACTGCCAGCCTATCTGGGCCTGTTGCTGGGCGCACTGTTTTTGATCGTCTGGTGGCTGATGCTTCGACCGGCAGCCCCATTTGCCGACTCTCCCTACCCGTGGCTTCATGGGGTGGCGTTGCTGGCCCTGGTCTTTCCGGTGTCGGAGGCCCTGGTGGCGGTGCTTAACCGTTTGATCAGTGAGTCCGCGAGGCCCCGGCGTTTGCCCAGGCTGGCCTTCGCTGACGGCATTCCTCCGGAGCATCGCGTCATCGTGGTGATTCCCGGTATGTTGACCAGTGCCGCGTCTGTCGCCGATCTGGCCCACCGTCTGGAACTGCACTACCTTGCCAATCCGGAGCCGCAGGCCCAGTTTGCACTGCTGACCGATTGGGCCGATGCCCCGGCGGTGCGTCTGCCCGGTGATGCGCCGCTGCTGGCCGCAGCACAACGGCACATCGATGCGCTCAATGCGCAGCACCCCGTGGCGAGCAACCTCAACAACGACCCGCCGCGTTTTATTGTGCTGCACCGCGAGCGGGTGTTCAGCAATAGCGAACAATGTTGGATCGGCTGGGAGCGCAAACGCGGCAAACTGGAGCGGCTCATTGAAGCCCTGGCGACTGGGGTTCAAACGGCCTTCATCGATCTGGGCCCGGCCTCCCGCCTAGCCGGGGGTGCCCAGTATGTTGTGACGCTGGACAGCGATACCCAATTGCCACCCGGGCGACTGCGCGAACTGGTGGGCGTGGCAGCCCACCCGCACAACCAGCCCCGTTTCGACGCCGGTCGTCGCACCGTGGTCAGTGGCTACGGCATCCTGCAGCCGCGCATCGTGACGCCCCTGCCGCCCACCAACAGTGTCACCTTATTCCACTGGATGTTTGCCGGCCAGTGTGGTCTGGACCCCTACAGCACGGCCAGCTCCGAGGTCTACCAGGATTTGTTCCATGAAGGCAGCTTCACCGGCAAAGGCCTGCTCAACGTCCACGCCATGCACACCGTGCTCCTGGGGCGCCTGCCCGAGAACCAGATTTTGAGCCACGACCTGCTGGAAGGCGCTATCGCCCGCTGTGCCGCCGTGTCCGATATTCCGGTCATTGAAGAGGCACCGTTTCATGCCGATGTGGCCGCTTCGCGTGTGCACCGCTGGACGCGTGGCGATTGGCAACTGCTGCCCCTCCTGGGTCCGTCGCTGCGCAGCGAGCCACAGTTTGCAATGCGCGGCATCAACCGCTGGAAGATGTTCGACAACCTGCGCCGCTCCCTGGTGGCACCCATGTCGCTGGCCGTCGTGCTGCTGTCGCTGGCCGGAGTGGGGGTCACCCCGTTGATGGCGCTGGCCCTGGTGTTGGCCGCGTTCAGCGCCGGGCCGCTGCTGGGTGCACTGGCGGGCTTTTCCCCCAGCCGTGCCGACTTTGCCAAACGCCGCTTCCTGCGCGAGGCCGCAACCGAGCTGGCACGGGTCCTGTGGGGCGGGCTGTGGCACCTGGCGCAGTTGTTGCAGACGGCGCTGATGTCGCTTGATGCGATCACACGCGCGCTTTATCGCACCCTGGTCAGCCGACGCAAGCTCCTGCAGTGGACCACTGCAGCCACGGCCCAAACCCAGGCTCGCACGCGGCTGCTCGACGTGCTGCGCCTGCACCGCCTGCAACCGGTTGCCGCGTTCACGTTGATGGCGGCTTTGCTGGCTCTGGGCACGCCCCATGCGGGTCTCGCCATCGTGCTGTGTTTGTTGTGGGCGGCCTCACCGTTGTGGACCTGGTGGGTCAGTCGGCCCTGCCCAGTCTCTCAGGACGCCAAGCTGTCGGTCACGGAGCGCGCGTACCTGGAGGGCATTGCGCACGACACCTGGCGTTTCTTCCGCCAATGTGTGGGGGCCCAGGAAAGCCATTTGCCGCCCGACAACCTGCAGCTCACGCCTTATGCCATGGTGGCGCACCGCACCTCACCCACCAACATCGGCATGTATTTGCTCAGCGTCACGTGTGCGCGGCAGTTTGGCTGGATTGGTACACAAGACGTATTGACCCGGCTCGAAGCCACTCTGGCCACGCTGCAGACCCTGCAGCGCCACCGCGGCCACTTCCTGAACTGGTACGACACCCAAACCGGCACACCGCTGATGCCCATGTACGTGTCCACCGTGGACAGCGGCAATCTGGTGGGGCATTTGCTGACGGTGGCCCAGGCCTGCCTGGAACTGGCGCGTGGACCGTTTGAGGTTCGCTCCGGACAGCAGGCCCTGGCGGCCCTGCGCCAGCGCATGGCGCCCCTGTTGGCGGCGCGCGCCCAACTCTCATCTCCGCAGCGGCGCGTGTTGCGCGGCCTGCTGGCAGACCATCGCGCTACCACCCATTCCCTGGAACGGGATGTGCTGGCCCAACGCGGGGCTGATAGCCAGGACAGGGCGGCTGCCGAGGCATTGGCCAGCGACCGATTGCGAGCCCTGGCGCACGCCTTCACTGCGATGGCGTGGCAGGCCGATTTCAGCTTCTTGTACCACCGCAAGCGTCACCTGTTTCATATTGGTTACCGTGTTGCGGACCAGCACCTTGACGCCGGGTTTTATGACTTGCTGGCCTCCGAGTCCCGCTTGACCAGCGTGTTGGCCATCGCCAAAGGCGACGTGCCGGTGCGGCATTGGGCGTCCCTTGGGCGGCCGTTTTTTGCCGACGGTTTCAGCGTCGGCCTGCGGTCCTGGACCGGTTCCATGTTCGAGTACCTGATGCCCACCCTGGTGCTGTACGAGCCGCCGGGCAGCGTGTTGCGTGCGGCCTGCCACGCCGCCTTGCATGAACAAGTGGCCTACGCCAAAGGCCAAGGCGTGCCCTGGGGCATTTCCGAGTCGGCCTACGCCGCGGCTGACGCCTCACTGGCCTACCAGTACGCGCCCCAGGGTGCCCCGCGCCTGGCCTTGCGCCGCACCCCGCCCGACGAACTGGTGGTGGCACCCTATGCCACGGCTCTGGGCGCCCTGGTGTCACCGCGCTGCGCGGTCGACAACTTCCGTTTGCTGGAAAGCCTGGGTGCACGTGGCCCGTACGGGTTTGTGGAGGCGCTGGACTACACCGCCGCACGCCGTATCAGCGGGCAGCCGTTCGCCATCGTGGATACCGTGATGGCCCACCACCAGGGCATGAGCATTGCAGCCCTGGCCAACGTCTTGTTGGGTGACCCGGTTCAGCGCTGGGGCATGGCCAATGCCCCGATTGAAGCGGTGGCGTCCCTGTTGCACGAGCGCCTGCCGCGCGAGGTGTCCCTGCTCAACACTCCGCCGCCAGCGGCACAAGCCAGTTCACAGCAACGCCGTCGGGTACCCACCTTGCTGCGTGAAGTGATTCCAGGCACCCAGGCGCTCGACCCCAGCCACGTGTTGTCCAATGGACGTTACAGCGTGTGCTTGCGGGCCAACGGCGCCGGTTGGAGCCGCTGGGGCCAGGTGGGCATCACCCGCCAGCGCGACGACGCCCTGCGCGATGCGCTGGGCAGTTTTTTCTACCTGCGCTGGAATACGCAGCACCACCCGGTCTCGCTGACCCAGCACCCGGCGCCGGATGCAAACGCCCGTTACACCGCGGTATTCCACGCCGACCGCGTGAGTTTTGACGCGACGTGGCCCAACCTGAAGGCCCACACCACGGTCTGGGTCAGCCCGGAGGATGACATTGAGTTGCGCACCGTGGAGTTGCTCAACCTGGATGGCCAGACGCTGGATCTGGAGCTGATATCGGCCTTTGATGTCACGCTGACGGAGCGTTTGGCCGATGAAGCACACCCGGCCTTCACCAATCTGTTTGTGCGTGCCCAGTGGCTGGCGGCGCAACAGGCCTTGTTGTTCGAGCGCAAACCGCGCCTGGCGACTGAAAAGACCCTCAAAGCCGTTCACTTCCTGGCCACCACGGACGAGCGCATCGTCGGTACCCGGATCCAGACCGACCGGCAGCGCTGGCTGGGCCGCAACCATGGCACGGCACAACCCGCCGCCGCCCTGGATGCGGTGCCCAGTGGCCCGTCTGGAGACCATCAGGTGCTCCGCACGGGTCTGGACCCGGTATGTGTGCTGGCGGTGCAACTGCGCATCCCACCACACGGGCGCCTGGCCCTGACCTTTGCCACGGCGGTCGCTGACCACGAGACAACCTTGCACGCCGTGATCGACAAATACCGCCAACACACCAATGTCGAACGGGCCTCCCTGATGTCCGCCACGCTGATGGGTATCCGCCTGCGTTCGTTGCGCATCAGTGCCGCCAGTTTTTCTGCCATGCAAACCATGTCCACCGGGCTGTTGCTGAGCATGAGCCGCCCGGCCCTGCGCGGTGCCAAGACCCGGCCGCCGCTGTCCGAGGTCTGTGATCGGCGACTGTTATGGCGTTTTGGCATCTCGGGGGACCGGGCGCTGATCCTGGTCTCGGCCGCCGATGTGCAGGGCCTCGGTTTGATACGGGCCATGGCCCAGGCGCTCACGCTGTGGGCCTGGGGCGGCGTTGCCTGTGATCTGGTGATTGTCAATTCGGAGCCTATTTCTTACTCCATGTTGCTACAAAGCGAAATTG
>ERZ724517.622-NODE-622-length-21179-cov-5.140598_pt1 | contig 21179 bp, 20 predicted proteins | sample MGYA00376050_ERZ724517 | MGnify/ENA primary metagenome ERZ724517 (study PRJEB28724, sample SAMN07190886) | activated sludge metagenome | isolation source: activated sludge of sewage treatment plant in Hong Hong | place: USA: Christiansburg, Virginia | collected... | reverse complement strand
CCGTTCAAAAGGTGGCTTTACGACCAAGATCCATCTCCGCATCAATGCGATGGGCTTGCCCATAGCGTTCGCCCTGACCGGCGGTGAAGTCTCTGACTTCAAAGGCTATCTTCCTGTCATGAATGCCGATGGACCGGCGCCCAAAGTTCTGCTCGGCGACAAGGGATATGATGCTGATTTCATTCGCCAAGACATGGAAGACCGCGGCGGATTTGCGATGATCCCGACCAAGCGCAACCGCCTGATCCAGCTGCCCGTCGATGCCGCGATCTACGCCCTGCGCAACATGGTCGAACGTTGCTTCAACAAGCTCAAAAATGCCCGGCGCCTCGCAACCAGATATGACAAAACCGCCGACAGCTATCTCGGCTTCGTCCATCTCGTTTCAATCCGGCTGTGGATGCGCGAATTTGTCAACGCCTCCTAGTAACTTTCCTCGGCGTAGACTTTCGACACATCGCCGCCCCAGCGGCCCTGGAACGCCGCGAGCATTTTGTCAGCGTTGGTGATACCGGTGGCCGCCATGTCGTGGAGCGGGCCGAGGAAGCCCTGTTCGGTATCGCCGCTACCGTTGAGGCGGGCACGACGCGCCAAGCCGCCATCGGCAACCGCCAGCACCGACTTCGCCAGATCCTGCAGCGTGCCGCCATTGGGGCTCGCGGCTTGCAACGCCAAGCGCGGCACTTCGGCGCGCAGCCGGGCATGGTCTTCGGGTGTCCAATGCTTGACGAGTTGCCACGCCGCATCGAGCGCGACGCTGTCATAGAGCAGCCCGACCCAGAACGCCGGTAGCGCGCAGATGCGGTCCCAGCGGCCGCCGTCGGCACCGCGCATTTCGAGATAGGATTTGAGGCGCACTTCGGGAAACGCCGTCGACAGATGGTCGATCCAGTCGCCAACCTTGGGCTTCTGGCCGGGCAGCACCGACAATTTGCCCGCCAGAAAATCGCGGAAGCTCAGGCCGGCGGCGTCGATGTATTTGCCGTCGCGGTAGACGAAGTACATCGGCACATCGAGCGCGTAATCGGCGTAGCGTTCATAGCCGAAGCCGTCTTCGAACACGAACGGCAGCGTGCCGGTGCGGTGCGGGTCGGTGTCGGTCCAGATATGGCTGCGGAAGCTCTTGAAGCCGTTGGGCTTGCCTTCGGTGAACGGCGAGTTGGCGAACAGCGCGGTCGCCAGCGGCTGCAGCGCCATCGAGACGCGGAACTTTGCCACCATATCGGCTTCGGAGGCATAGTCGACATTGGCCTGGATCGTGCAGGTGCGCAGCATCATGTCGAGGCCGAGATTGCCGACGCGCGGCATGTGGCGCAGCATGATGTCGTAGCGGCCCTTGGGCATGCGCGGCAGCTCATCGCGCGTCTTGTCGGGCCAGAAGCCGAGGCTGAGGAACGCCAAGCCGAGCTTGTCGCCGACTTCGTGGCATTGCTTCAGATGGCGATTCGATTCGGCGCAGGTCTGGTGGATGTTTTCGAGTGGCGCGCCCGACAATTCGAATTGGCCGGCAGGTTCGAGGCTGATTGCGCCGTCGCTGCCCTTGAGCGCAATGACCTTGTCGCCTTCAAGCACGGGTTCCCAGCCATAGCCGGTCATGGCGTCGAGCAGGTCGCGGATACCGCCGGGTTCTTCGTAGCTCGGCGCCCGATGATCGGCGACGCGGTAGACGATCTTTTCATGCTCGGTGCCGACGCGCCAGCGGTCGGCGGGCTTGGCGCCGGCTTCGAAGGTGGCGATCATCTGGTCGCGCGTCTCGATGATCGCGTCGTCCCCCAAGGCATCAATTTTATTGCTCATATGTTGCGCAATAAGCCTGTCAGCGGCGTTGTGCCAGTGACAATTGAGTGGCGCTCACCACCGCCACTATGGTCAGTCTTGACGGGTCCGCAGTGTTGGCGCCAGCGCCTGCCAGACGGCGAGTGCGGCAATCGCAGCGGTTTCGGCACGCAGGATGCGCGGACCCAGGCTGATGGCAACGGCCTGCGGGTGGGCGCGGATGGTGTCGCGCTCAGCCGGCGTGAAGCCACCTTCGGGGCCGATCAGGATCGCTGCGGGGGCGTGGCACAAGTCCGCGGTCAGCGGCGCGCCGCCCTCCTCGTCGGCAAACAACAGCGCGCGCTCTGCGGGCCAGTCCTTGAGCAGTTTGGCCAGCGCCACCGGTTTCGCCAGTTCGGGCAGCGCGGTGCGGCCGCATTGTTCGGCGGCCTCGATCATGTTGGCGCGCAGCCGGTCGAGGTTGAGTTTGTCGACAATGGTGCGCGCGGTGATGACCGGCAGCAGTTTCGCGGCGCCGAGCTCGCAGGCCTTTTCGGCGACGAGGTCGATGCGACCGCGCTTGATCGGCGCGAGGCACAGCCAGATGTCGGCGACAGGTTCGCGCGGGTGCAACAGTGCCACAATGTCGATTGCCACCGCCTTGCGCGCGGCATCGGCAATCTGCGCGTGAAACTCGCCGCCGATGTCGTCGAACACCCGCAGGCTATCGCCGACCGCCATCCGCATGACGCTGGCGAGATAGTGGCTGGCGGGCGTCGGCAGCACGACGCGCGCGCCAACCGCCAGCGGCTGCTCGACATAAAGTCGCGGAGTCGTTGCAAGAGCTCGGGTTGACAGAGGGCTGCGGGTTTCGCTCATGGTGCGGCACTAGCACAGGCAGGACAGTTTGAACCAGCGCAGCACCGATACCCCTACCCCCGACGCCGTGCCGGCGAGCTGGGTCGATGCGCTGCCCGAACCGCTGCGCCCCTATGCGCGGCTGGCGCGGTTCGACCGGCCGATCGGCACGTGGCTGCTGCTGTGGCCGTGCGGCTGGGGACTAGCGCTGGCCGGCGGGCTGCCGCGCGACTGGCCGCTGCTGCTGTGGTTCACGGCAGGTGCCTTCGCGATGCGCGGCGCGGGGTGTGTCTATAACGACATCGTCGACCGCGACCTCGATGCCCGTGTCGCGCGCACGCGCAACCGGCCGATCGCGTCGGGGCGGGTGTCGGTCAAGGCGGCGTGGGTGTGGCTGGTGGCGCTGGCGCTGATCGGGCTGGTGGTGCTGCTGCAACTGCCGCTGCGCGCACAGCTGGTGGCGCTGGGCAGCCTGGTGCTGGTCGCGGCGTATCCGTTCATGAAGCGCATCACCTGGTGGCCGCAGGCGTGGCTCGGGCTGACCTTCAACTGGGGGGTACTGGTCGGCTGGCTGGCGGTGGCGCCGCCGAGTTTGCCGATGCTGCTGCTCTACGGCGCCGGGGTGTTCTGGACGCTTGGTTATGACACCATCTACGCGCTGCAGGATATCGAGGATGACGCCTTTGCCGGCATCAAGTCGAGCGCGCGGGCGCTTGGGGCTCGTGCCCGCACCGGCGTGGGCGTGTTCTATGCCGCAGCGGTCGCACTGGCAGCGGCGGCGCTGTGGCTGCTCAATCCGCAGTGGCCTGCGTTGTTGGCACTGGTACCTGCCGCCGCGCATCTGGCGTGGCAGGTCGTGCAATTGCGCGACCATGACGCGGCGCGCGCGTTGGTGCTGTTCCGCAGCAACCGGCTGACGGGGTCGCTGCTGTTCGCGGCGTGCGCGGTGGTCGGCTGGGCGTAAGACTTGTAGCGGTCGCTACATTTTGTTAGAACGCGTGACACCAACAGGGAGAGTCGCGCCATGAACACTACCGGCATGCAGACGCTGACCAGCCGTCAAACCTTCACCATGGCGCTGATGGGCGCGGTGCTGTGGCTTGCCGCCGCGCTACTGATTCGCGCGCTGGAACCGCTCGACATCTTTGAAGGCAGCACGCGCGTGCTGGTCTATGCGCTGACCATCCCCGGCACCTGGCCGTTCGTGCTGCTGCTCGAACGCCTCGGAAAGCTGGCGCGCAACCAGGTGGCGATGGGCTATGCGGTCGGCACCGCGTCGGCGACCTTGCTCGACGGTCTGGCGCTGGCGTGGTTTCCGTCGTTATACGGTAATAGCGTCGCGCACATTGCGGGTGCAGGCGCCGTCATCTTGTGGGGCGCCGGGGTCGGGTTGGTGTTGGCGCTTCTGCGTAATCGGCCCTGAGCCGGTGGCGGCCTGCTCCGCGTCAACGCCGCCAATGATAGGTCATGTCGGGCATTTTTTCCTCGTTGCGGCTGCCATCGGTCAGTTCCTCGATGACAAAGCCCAGATATTCATAGAAGCGCCGCGCGCGAACGTTTGATTGAAAGGTATACAGCCGCAGTTCAGCCTGATCATCCTGCACCTTTCGCACCAGCTGCTGTCCGATGCCGCGGCCGATGAAATCCGGATCGACGTACAAATGCTCGATCCAGCCGGGCAGCAGCGCGATGTGGCCGCGTAGCTTGGTGCCGGCGAACGCCCCCCAGACGGTGCAATCGACCAGCACGGTGTCGCGGTAGAATGTGACATATTCGGCGCTGCTGTGCAGCGATGTGTCATAGCCCGGGATCAACGCGCCGCCGCGCTGGTGGAGGCGCGCTGCAGCCATGGCATCGGTTGCGACCAGTCGGCGGATGGCCAACAAGGACATCATGACTGGAGAGCCTGCTGGCAGACATCATCGAGGCCGAGTGCGGTCAGCAACACCAGCCCTTCGGTCATCACCAGCAGTTGCGCCGCGTCGCGGGCCCGCGTCGCCTCATCCGGGCTATCGAGCTGCGCCGCGCCCCAGGCGAGAAACCCGCGGCCGATGCTTTCGCCGACGGCGCGAAACAGCGGATCGCCATGCGCGGCGCGACTTGCGGTTTCCAGCCAGACGCGCATGTACGGCCAGAACACCGGGTCGCGCACGATTGCCGCCAGTTGCGCGCGCAGTGCGGCAAACGGCTGCGGCGTGCTGGCGGTGCGCGGCCCCATCAGCACCACCATTCGCGCCGAAATGCACTCGAGCGTTGCCGCGACAATCTCATTCTTGTCCTTGAAATAATACAGCAACATGCGGTCGCTGGTCGCCGCCGCTTTGGCCAGCGGACGCAGGCTCGACGCGGTCAGCCCGTGCGCCAGCACATGATCGGCAAGCCGCTCGATGATCGCCGCGCGGCGATCATCGGACTTGGTGGCAGTGGTGGCTGGCTTGGCGGGCATCGGATTAACTTGATTGTGAAGGGGTGCGGGCATCCGCGCGCCAACAGTGACCGGCTTGGTGGCCACGGTCAACGGGCCTGCATGGACCGAATTACGCCGCTGGCCTGGTCCGACAAATGAGACCGTCGGCGGCGAGCCACAGCGATTCTGTCAGAAAACATTACACTATCGCGTCTTGGTTCAAATAAGTTAACTATCTATACATCTGAGGTTCAGCGCTAATGCGGTAGAGCGCGATTCTGGCACGGCCTTTGCTTGGTGCCAGTTGTCAGCGGAATTGACCGCTGGGTGTAAGAGGGGTTGTTTTCCCATGACTAAGCTTTCGATCAGCGGCGCGGTCGCGCTGGCTGCCGTTTCGATTTTTGCCACTGCCGCACAGGCCGTGACCTGGACGTCGCTACCAGGCGCGCCCGATCCTGGCCCGGCGCCGGGGCAGACCGTGCTGGTCAGCTTCGATGCACCGCTGCCGACCGGTTATGCGCTGTCAGGTACCTATGGCATCGTTTCGGGATCGTCGAGCGCCGCCGCGACGCCGGCCACTGACGCATCAAAGTATCTTTACGTGTCAAACTCGCTGGGCAACGGCATCGCCAAGCTGACCACGCCGAACCTGAGGTCGGTGAGCTTCTACTGGGGCTCGGTCGACAACTACAACTTCGTCGACGTGCTTGGTGCCGGCGGTGCGACACTGCTCACGCTGGCCGGCAGTGCGCTGCCCGTCGCCAACGGCAACCAGTTCATTTCGTCGACAAACCGCCGCGTGTCGTTCGATGCGGGTACAGGCGAAGTCATTACCGGGCTGCGCTTCCGTTCGACGGGCGTCGCCTTCGAACTCGATAGCATTGCTGGTGCCGCTGTGCCCGAACCCGCAAGCTGGATGCTGCTGATCGCCGGTTTCGGCATGATCGGCGCCAGCATGCGTCGCCGCGCACCGCAAAAGCTCGCGCAGGTCAGCGCGTAAGTCACGGGAGGGGGCCGTGGGCGGCGGGTGTGGCAACAGCCATGCCCGCCGTTTTGCCGTTTGCGACGCTCTTGCACCGGCCGGCTGGCTACGACGGCACTTCCGCCTTGTGCGCTTTCATGCCGCGCGGCAGCGCCACGCCGACGCACTGGCGACTGGTCGGACCGCCGGGCGCCAGATTATCAAGAATGACCAGCGCGGCATCGTCGTAGCTGATCGTCATTTCGCCGATGCGGTTGCGGAACGCCAGCGATAGCGCGATCCTGGGCAGCATGCGCACAAGCGCCGAAGGTGGATCAACCGGCCATTCACCGATGGCAATGCGCAGCCCGGCATGCGGCTGGCCCGTTTCCGAATCGATGATCGGGCCGGGACAAATGATCGACCAGTCAAGCGTCGTCGCCGCGACCATGCGCAGATTTGTCCGGTGTGCTTCAAACACCGGCGGGATCTTGGGCAGGTCGAGCGTCAGCAGATCGGTACCCGGCACTTTGAGCAAGCCGGCACCGCCAAACAACCACAGGCGCCCACCCGGACCCAGCGCCGCCCGCGCCGCGCGGGTGACGCGCGCCACCAGTTCGGGAAAGGCCGCACCGTCAACCAGATGCCCGGCCGCGTTGATGACGACGTCGTGTCCAGCCATCGCCTTGGCAAGCGCGGCTTCGTCGTCGAGCCCCGCTTCGACGATGGTCAAGCCCGGCGGGGCGGTGCTGGCCATTTGGGCGCGCAGCTTGGCAGCATTGCGGACGAGCGCGGTGACCTGATGGCCGCGTGCCAGCGCCTGCGCCAGCAGCCGGCCGCCGCTGTTACCCGTCGCGCCGAGCAGAAATATCTTCATGGCAATGCCCCCGTTGAACCAGTTGTCATGCCGCGAGCCACCGCGTCCAGGCGTCCCGGAGTACGCTGGCAGCACCGGTCCCGAAGACCGTACGGTCGGCACGCACCAGCACCGCATCCGCGCTGCGCTGATTGAGCCAGCGCGTCAGATCGGCGCGGAACGGCGTCAGCCGGGCGTTGTCGAGGGCGACGGCGTCCGCAGCAGCTTCGCGCGCAATCAGCCACGGACCGGCTCCCAGGACGTCGTCGAGCCGCTGGCCGTCACGCCACGGCTGCGGGAACAGTTCGCCCGCGCCGGGGCTGCCGGCGAGGATGCAGCCCGCGCTGAATGGTGGCCAACCGATGCCGCCACCACCGCCACCGGTGCCGGCTTCGGCAGCACGCGCCGCGAGCATCGCCGCATCGCGCGCCGCAGCCGCGGCCGGATCGGTGATGCAGACGGTGCGGCCCATCATCAATGCCATGTCGATGATCGCGCGCACATGCGGCTCGCGCTCGGCCTGATAAGTGTCGAGCAGCGTCGCTTGCGCCTCGCCCTTGATGACGCCCGCAAGCTTCCAGCCGAGATTGGCGGCGTCGCGCAGCCCCGAACACAGCCCCTGCCCGGCGAACGGCGGCATCTGGTGCGCGGCGTCACCTGCCAGCAGCACGCGCCCGGTGCGCCACGCCTTTGCGATCAGCGCGTGGAAGCGGTAAACCGCGTTGCGCTCGGGCGTCACGGCGCCGTCGACATTCCACGGCTTGAGCAATGCCGCGATCGATTCGGGGGTGCTGATGCTCTCGGGCGTTTCGCCGGGCTTCAACATGAATTCCCAGCGGTGGCGGCCGGGTGCCATCAGCACGCAGGTCGTCGGGCGCTCGGGGTCGCAGATCTGCAGGTTGATGTCGGGCAAGCGGGTTGCATCATGGACGAGCACGTCGAACACCAGCCATGGTTCATCGAACGCCAAATCGTCGAGCCCGCCACCGGCCGCAGCGCGCACCGGACTGGATGCGCCATCGGCGCCGACGAGGTAGCGCGCGCGCAAGCTGGTGCCGTCTTCGAAGCTGGCGGTAACGCCCTCGCCGTCCTGCGTGAAGCCGGCAAACGCCAGCCCCTGCCGTAACCGCGTATGCGGCAGCGCCGCCAACCGTTCGCGCATGATCGCCTCGACACTCGGCTGGTGGATCATGTTCGCCATCGGCCAGCCCGACGGACTGGTCACCGGATCGGAGGCGAAGCGCAGCAGCACCTCGCGTTTGGCGGTCAGGAAGTCATAGCCGCTCGACGGGCGCGACTTGGCAAACACGGCGTCGCCGACGCCGAGCGCCTGCAGGATGCGCATCGTTTCATGATCGATGTGCGCAGCGCGTGGCAGCGGATAGATGCCGTCGGCCTTGTCGGCGAGGATCACCGAAACCCCGTGCTGCGCCAGCGCGATGCCGAGCGCGACACCGGTCGGGCCGGCGCCGATGATCAGGACGTCTGCATCCATATCAGACCTCGTTGGCGCAGGGGTTTTGAATCGCGCCGAGCCCGTCGATTTCGATGCGCACGACATCGCCGTCCTTGAGGAACTGGCGCGGCTCCATTGCGGCGCCGATACCGCCCGGCGTGCCGGTGAAGATCAGGTCACCGGGTTCAAGCGTCATCGCGCCCGACAGATGCTCGATCTGGTCCCAGACGTTGAAGATCAGGTGTTTGGTGTTCGACGACTGGCGCTGCTCGCCGTTGACGAAGCAGCGGATGCCGAGCGCGTGGGGGTCGGGAATTTCGTCGGCGGTAGTGATCCACGGTCCGAACGGCGCGTGCGTGTCGAATGATTTGCCCAGCGTCCACTGGTGCGTGCGATGCTGCCAGGCGCGTTCGGTCGCGTCATTGCCGACGCACCAGCCGAAGACGTGCGCAGGCGCATCTGCCTTGCTGATGCGGCGGCCGGGCTTGCCGATGACCGCGACCATCTCGGCTTCATAGTCGAGGAATTGCGAAACCTTGGGCACCTGAATCGGGTCGAACGGGCCGTTGGCGGAAGTCGACATCTTGGCGAACCAGATCTGGTTGGCGGGGGTTTCCATTTTGCTTTCGGCGACATGGTCGGCGTAGTTGAGGCCGATCGCCATGATCTTGCCGGGGCGCTTGATCGGCGCGTGCAGCTTGACGGCATCGAGCGCGAAACGGTGCGCGCCTGCGGCCGCCACGGTGCCAACTTCGCCCGCTATATCATCCCAGCGCGTAATCAGGTCGATCATGTCGGTCGCGAGCAGCGGTGCGGCACGCGACAGCGATACCACCCCGTCGCCGATGACAACGCCGAGTTCGGGTGCAGCACCCGCCGAAAAAGTTGCAAGTTTCATGGTCTTCTCCCCTGTTGTCGGTCAGCCGCGCGCCGGCATTTTCATGCCCCATTGCACGCCCATCAAGGTCGGCAAATCGGATATGTTCGAGCCATCGGCGGCGGTGAACAAGTCGCCATCGGTCCAGTGTTCGAGCGTGTGACCCCAGGGGTCGCGCCAGTAATCGAAAATCTGGCTGCCGAGGATGTGGCGACCGACGCCCCAATCGGCTTCGCGTCCCCTGGCCTTCAAATGGTCATGGCCATGCATCAAGTCATCGAGATCGACGACTTCGAATGCTGCATGGTTGAAGCTGGCACCGCCGGGACCCTGCAGCAGGAACAGCGTGTGGTGGTCGGTCGGCGTTTCGCCGCGGTCGCAGCGCATGAAGGCGCCGATCGAAAAATTCGGCGCGACGGCGATTTCGTCCGAGGTGATGAAACCGAAGCGCGCCTTGTACCACGCCTCGCTGGCGCGGAAATCGCTGACGCCGAGCACGCAATGGCCGAGTCGCACGACCGTCGCCGGCTGCGCGGTGCTGGTCTTGGTGGCGCGCAACCGTGCTTTGGCACGCGCGGTGTTGACCGGTGCTGCGTCGGCGAGCAGCAATGGCGTCGCCTGTGCCTGGCCCGCCACGACTTCGACGGCATAGCCGTCGGGATCGGTCAGTCGCACCACCTTGCCGCCGCCGGGCGCATCGAAATCCTCGACCGCCACGCCTTCGGCCGCAGCCAGCGTTTCGAGGTCAGCGACGCTTTCGGCTCGCAACCCGAGCGCGGCGAACCCAGCCGCGCCGCGCCGCGTGCGGTGGACGAACGGCGCGCTGCCGGTGCCGCGAAAGTAGCGCTCTTCGGCATCGCCGCCCGCCGGCTGCAACCCGAAATCACTGAGGAAGTCGGCCATCGCGTCAAGGTCGGGCGCGGTGAAGCCGACGTGCGCGATATCTTCGATGCGGATGATGCTCAATTCCATGCTCCCCAAAGCTGAAATGACTATTTAGTCAATTTATGGCGTGCGATGCCGATTCGCGCAATCCCAATTTTTCTTGGTGATTTCGCAGCGCATCGATATGTTCAGCGCACCCAATTGACCGGATAGTCATTCATGCCGTCCACCCCTGCCCCGCGCCGCAATCGCACCCGCGAAGCGCTGCTCGCTGCCGGCGCGGCACTGCTCGCCGAGCGCCCGATCGATGCCCTGGCGGTCGATGACATCGTCAATGCCGCTGGCGTCGCCAAGGGCAGCTTCTACAACCACTTCGCCGACAAGGCGGCGCTTGCCGTCGCGATTGGCGACGCCGTGCGTGCCGATATCGAAACGCGTGTCGATGCTGCCAACGCCAACGTCGCCGACCCGGCGCTGCGGCTGGTCCGCGGCATCTGCGTCTATGTCGATTTCGCGCTCGCCGATGCGGCGCGGGCGCGCATCATGGCGCGCGGCCTGCGCGCTGCCGCTGCAACGCCCGGGGACAGTGCCACCGACCTGCACGCCGGGCTGCGCGCCGATATCGCGCTCGGGCTTAGCGCCGGGCGTTTTGCCCTGCCGACCAGCGATGTCGGCACGCTGTTCGTAGCCGGCGTCGGCGAGGCAGCGCTCGCGGCCGTGTTGGCACCAACAACGACACCGCAATTCGCCGTGCTGCTCGCGCAGCAGCTCTGCGCGCTGGTGCTCAAGGCGTTCGGGCTGCCGCAGGACGAAGCCGAACGCATAGCGGCGCAAGCCGCGCACGACGTGATCACGCTCGACTGAACTGCCGGGGGTGGCGTTGCGCCGCGCGAGTCCCTAAGTCTGCTCCATGCTTACCGTTGATGCCGCACTTGACCGCCTGACCCATTCGCTCGCTGCTGCCAAGCGGCTCGGTGCCGACAGCGCCGACGCCATTTACGTTGGCGACGGCTCAACCGGCATCGGCGTACGCATGGGCGTGCTCGAAGACATCGGCCGCTCCGAAGGTGAGGAAGTCGGGCTGCGGGTCTTCGTCGGCCAGCGCTCGGCCAGCGTTTCCAGTTCGGACCTGTCGGTCGACGCCTTGCAAGAAGCGGTCGAACGCGCCGTCGCCATGGCGCGCGAGGCACCCGAAGACGCCTATGCCGGACTTGCCCCCGCAGAGCTGCTGATGCACGAAACGCCGCGTGATCTCGATATCGATGACGGCGGCGAAATCTCGGCGGAAAAACTCAAGGACATGGCGCTCGCTGCCGAAGACGCTGCACGTGCTGTTGCCGGCGTCACCAACAGCGAAGGCGGCTCGGCCAGTTCGGGGCGCGCGGTCATGGCGCTTGCCACCTCGACGGGCTTTGCGCGCGGCTATCACGGCACCAGCTACGGCGTGTCCGCGAGCGTCATCGCCGGCGAAGGCACCGGCATGCAGCGCGACTATGCCTATCACAGCAGCCGCTTCGCGACCGATCTCGAAACCCCTGAAAGCATCGGGCTGCGCGCCGGCACGCGCGCGGTGCGCCGCCTGGGCCCGATCAAGCTCGATACCCAGTCGCTGCCGGTGGTGTTCGACCCGCGCGTCGGCGGCGGCATGTTGTCGGCGCTGATCGGCGCGATTACCGGCAGTTCGATTGCGCGCAAGACCAGCTTCCTGCTCGATGCGATGGGCACGCAGGTGTTCGCACCGGGTATCCGCATCATCGACCAGCCGCACCGGCTGCGCGGGCTGCGTTCGAAGCCGTTCGACGGCGAAGGTTTGCCGACCGCCGAACGCGCCATCATCGACGACGGCGTGCTCACCGGCTGGCTGATGGAGTCGGCTTCGGCGCGCCAGCTTGGACTCACCCCCACCGGTCATGCCGCGCGTGGCGTTTCGGGCCCGCCGGGTGCCGGCACCAGCAACCTCCACATGGCGGCGGGCAGCACCAGCCGTGCTGACATGATCGGTTCGATCAAATACGGGCTGTATGTCACCGAAATGATCGGCATGGGTGTCAACGGCCTGACCGGCGACTATAGCCGCGGCGCCAGCGGCTTCCTGATCGAAAACGGCGAACTCACCGTGCCGGTCGCCGAAGTCACCATCGCCGGCAATCTGAAGGACATGTTCCGCGCCATTGTCCCCGCCGACGACCTCGAGTTCCGCTACGCAACCAATGTCCCGACATTGCGTATCGACGGCATGACGCTGGCCGGTGCCTGACGCCCAGGCTGCCGACCGCGCGTTGCTCGTCGACGCGGCACGCACCGCCGGCGAACTCGCGGCCAGCCTGTTCGACCGCAATGTCCGAAGCTGGGACAAGTCGCCGGGCAACCCGGTGTCCGACGCCGACATCGCCGTCGACAGCTTCCTCAAGCGCCGATTGATTGAGGCCCGCCCTGATTATGGCTGGCTGTCCGAAGAGACCGCCGACGATGCCGCGCGCCGCGACCGCCGCCGCGTCTGGGTGGTCGACCCGATCGACGGCACGCGCGACTTCCTGCGCGGCCGCAGCGGCTGGGCGGTTTCGGTGGCACTGGTCGAGGACGGCGTCGCCGTGCTCGGCGCGCTGGCAGCCCCCATCCGCGGGCAGTTGTTTGTCGCTACGCGCGGCGCCGGTGCGACGCTCAACAATGCGCCGATCGCGGTTTCGGGGCGCAGCGCGCTCGCCGGCCTATCGATGCCGATCGACCCGCAAGGGCTGTTGGCGCCGTTCTGGCCCGAGCCCTGGGATGCCGTCGCGGTCGAAAAGCCCAACAGTCTCGCGCTGCGCATCGCCAAGGTCGCCAGCGGCGAAGCCGATGCCTTTCTTGAAGGCCGCAGCATTTCCGAATGGGATATCGCCGCCGCCGCGCTGCTGCTCACCGAAGCCGGCGGCACTGTCAGCGACCGCAACGGTGCCGCGTTGGCGTTCAACCGCGCCAGCCCGACGGTGCATGGGCTGGTGGCCGCGACGCCGGCACTGCATGCCGAAGTGGCGCGGCGACTGGGGGCCGGGATTGCGGCGCTGTCGGCGGTGCGGCGCGAGGCACTGAACCGCTAGGCAGTTGCGCCCGCGGTTGCCGCGCCTGGCTTGGCGCGCCGCCGCATGACTGTCCCGATCACGCCAAAGCCGGCAATCATCATCGCCCACGTCCCGGGCTCGGGGACCGGCGCGAAATCACGGCCATACGGCGTCAAGAGCACCGATTCGACGCCACCGGGCACGCTGGCATAGCGCCAGCCCAGAATGGTGCCGTCATTGTAGATGCCGCTGACGCCGTTGATCGGGGCGCCGTCGATCCACGAATTCAACGTGAAGCTGCGTCCGGCGTACGGATCATACAGGAACAACCCGAATCCGTCGTAGCCGATGACCTGCCCATTGTCGTTGAGCGCAAACGCCGACGACGGGCGTTGATTGACGTCGCGCAGCACGCCATTTTCGAGCACCGCCGCGACAGTCTGACCCGCCGCATTACGGTAATAGCCTGCGATCTGCTGGTTGTTGTTGATTTGGCCGGGCTCGAACCCCTGAAAATTGCTGCCATTAAACGCCGTGTAAACGCCGTTGACGTACATCCAATATGCCGAGCCGAGCAGGAAACGCCCGGTGGCGTCGCCAAGATCATTCAGCGAAAACACCCCGCCGCCAGGAAGGCCGGGCAAGGGCGTGAAGACGCCGTTTTGGTAATAGAAACCTACACCGCGGCTCAGCGTGACCACCGGAGGGTTGCGCGCCGCACCGCCAACGACACCGGCGTTGTTGATATCAAAGACCTGCAGATCGGGGAAACCTGGATACTGCAGCTCGGTCCAGCCGCTGTCGCCGGCGGCGCGGATGAAGCCGTGGTCGCGGCTGTTGATCGTGACCGCAATCATGGTGCCGAGGTCATTGATTCCGCGCGCGAAATCGGCACCGGGCAGCAGCGTCACCGACCCGCCGGCAAAGGCCGCAGCCATCGATCCGCCACTGCTATCGGTGAAGCTGCCGACAATCGTGCCGGCGCTATTGCGGTCGCTGCCGAAGAAGCCGAAGGGCAGCACCGTTTGGGCATAATGCTGGATCGCCGAAGCGGAGGTCGCCCAAGTCAGGGCAATGGCAAAAGCGAATCTTTTCATATTAGACCTCCTATTGCTCAATCATTGATATCAAATTTCAGCGGGGTCAGGTCAAGAAATCTAGGCGCGCGGTGGGATCCGCAATCGCGCAAGTTCGATCTTCGGGCAGCGGTTCATCACCACCTTGAGCCCGGCGGCTTCGGCGACGGCAGCCGGCGGATCGTTGATGACGCCAAGCTGCATCCAGATGGCGCGTGCACCTGCCTTGATGGCATCGTTGACAATCGCCGGCACCTCCTCCGAACGGCGGAAGATGTCGACGATGTCGATGCGCTCTTCGATGCCGGCGATATCGGCCACCACGCGGACGCCGTGGATGGTCTTGCCCGCAAGGTTGGGATTGACCGGTATCACGCGGTAGCCCCAGTCGAGCAGCACGCCCATCACCTCATGGCTGTCGCGTTCGGGGCGGTTCGAAGCCCCGACCAGCGCGATGGTGCGCGCACCTTCGAGCAACGCCCGGATATCGGCATCGGCGGTCAGTGGCATCGGTTCAGACCAACTGCGCCGCGACTTGCGTCGCGAGTTTGGTGAAGGCTTCGGCCTGCGGACTTTCGCCGGCAGCAGGCGGCGTGCCGGCGTCGGACGCAGCGCGAATGCTCGCATGCAGCGGGATGGCGCCGAGGAAAGGCACGCCCATTTCGGCGGCGGCGGTTTCGGCACCGCCATGGCCGAAGATGTCGCTCTGCGCGCCGCACTTGGGGCACAGGAAATAGCTCATGTTCTCGACGATGCCGAGCACCGGCACATTCACCTGCCCGAACATCGCGATGGCGCGGCGCGCGTCGATCAGCGCAAGGTCCTGCGGTGTCGAGACGATGATGGCACCATCGGGCTTGAGCTTTTGCGCCATCGTCAGCTGGATGTCGCCGGTGCCCGGCGGCAGGTCGATGACCAACACGTCAAGCACGCCCCAGTCGGCCTGTTCGACCATCTGCATCATCGCCGATGACGCCATCGGACCGCGCCAGATGATCGCCTTGCCGGGGTCGGTCATCATCGCCATCGACAGCAGCTTGATCCCTTGCGCGCTGACCGGTTGGATGCGCTTTTCGACCAGTTGCGCGCGCGCCGTGATGCCGAACAGTGTCGCCACCGACGGGCCGTAGATGTCGGCATCGAGCAGCCCGACCGCGAGGCCCTGGCGCGCCAGCGCGACCGCGAGATTGGCAGCTATGGTCGATTTGCCGACGCCGCCCTTGCCACTGGCGACCGCTATGATGCGCCGAATGCCGGGCACCATGCCCGTCGTTGCCGCAACCGCACCAGCGGGGGCATTGCCCTTTTCAGCGGTCAGGATCAATCGCACGTCGCTAACCCCGGCAAGGCGGCGCAAGGCCACTTCGATTTCGGCGCGCAGGCGCTCGGCATCGGCGTTCGCGAGACCATCGAGCCCGAGCACCAGACCGATGGTCGAGCCGCCTTTACCGTCATCGCGCACGACGACGCCCGCTGCACGCGCGGTCGCGACGACATTGCCACCGCCCAGCGGGTCAGCGATGGCGGCCAGCGCCTCGGTCGCACGCTCACGCAAATCCATGATAAAACTCCAGTTTCACTCGAATTCCGGCAGATCGGCAGCCGACAGACCGATAACAGGTGCGACGATTTCGCCGCATCCCTCGCAATCGGCGCGGAGGCTTCGTATATAGCCCTTGAACATGCATGCAAGTGCGCCCGGTGGGGCGACATGAACTCCAAAGGACGCAGATGCCCTGGCAGGACAATAGTGACGGCAGCGGGTCGCAAGGCGGACCGAAGCGCCCCGAAGGCGAAGGGCCAAAAAGCCCCTGGGGTGACGCGCCGCCCAAGCGGCCAGCGCCACAGCGCGGCGGCGGCCCCGGCGGCACCGGCGGGCCAGGCAACGACATCGAAGCCTTCCTGCGCCGCACGCAGGACAAGCTGCGCGATGCCATCCCCGGTGGTGGCGGCGGCGGCGGTGGCAGCACGGTCAACGCCAGTCGCCTCGCGGTCTATGGTGTCGCCGGCGTCGCGCTGCTGTGGATTGCCATGACTTCGACCTTCCGCATTAACGCGCAGGAACGCGGCGTGGTCATGCGCTTTGGCAAATATGTCGAAACCGTCGGCCCGGGCTTCCATTTCAAGCTGCCCGCCCCGATCGACACCGTGCTCAAGCCCAAGGTCGAGCAGGTCAATTCGGTCGACATCGGCGCCGCCGATGGCGCGGCCGAAAACCTGATGCTGACCGGCGACCAGAACATCATCGACATCGCCTATGCGGTGCGCTGGAAAATCAAGAACCCCGAGCTTTACCTGTTCGAACTCGCGCAGCCCGAGCAGACGATTCGCGAAACCGCCGAATCGGCGATGCGCTCCGAAATCGGCAAGGCGCGACTGAATGACGCCATCGGCCCGCAGCGCGCCCAGATTGCCGAACAGGTGCGTGAACGCATGCAGGAAATGCTCGACAGCTACCGCGGCGGCATTGAAATCCGCGGTGTCGACATCAAGCAGGCCGACCCGCCCGCTGCCGTCGACGAGGCGTTCAAGGACGTGTCGGCCGCACAGCAGGACGCGCAGCAGGCGCTCAACCAGTCGCGCGGCTATGCGCAGCAGCTGCTCGCCGTGGCGCAGGGTGCGACGGCGGCGTTCGACGCGGTCTATGCCCAGTACCGGCTGGCGCCCGAAGTGACGCGCAAGCGTATGTACCTTGAAACGATGGAAGACGTGCTCGGCAAGACCGACATGACGGTCATCGAGCCGGGCAGCGTCCAAACCTATCTGCCGCTCTCCGAAGTCCAGCGTCGTGCGGCACGCAGCGCCGCTGCTGCCGCCCCCGCAACCGAACAGGCGAAGTAAGATGAGTATCCTCCGCAATCCGGTGCCTTGGGCCGTCGCCGCTGTTGTCGTCGGCTTCGTGCTGGCGTCCTCGCTCTTCACTGTGCCCGAAACCTCGCAGGCGCTGGTGCTGCGGCTCGGCAAGCCCGAACGTATCATCAACACCTATGACGCCAAGGCGCCGTTCGGTAGCGGTGGTGCCGGCCTCGCGGTCAAGGTGCCGTTCATCGAAAACGTCGTGTTTATCGACAAGCGCGTGCTCGACCTCGACATGCCCGAACAGACGGTGCTGTCGACCGATCAGCTGCGGTTGGTCGTCGATGCGTTCGCGCGTTTCCGCATCACCAACCCGCAGCGCATGTACGAAACCGTCGGCTCCGAGGAACGCGTCGCCGAGGCGCTGTCGCGGATTCTGGCGTCGCGGCTGAGGAACGAGCTCGGCAAGCAGCCGTTCGCGGCACTGTTGTCGCCCGAACGTTCGCAGATGATGGATGACATCCAGTCGAGCGTGAACAAGCTTGCCAAGCAGTACGGCGCCGAAATCGTCGACGTGCGCATCAAGCGCGCCGATCTGCCGACCGGCGCACCGCTCGATTCGGCGTTCACCCGCATGCGCTCGCAGCGCGCGCAGGAAGCGCTGACCATCCGCGCGCAGGGCAACAAGCAGGCGCAGCTGGTCCGCGCCGAAGCCGATGCCAATGCCGCGCGCATCTACGCCGAAAGCTTCGGCAAGGATCCCGACTTCTACGCCTTCTACCGCGCCATGCAGGCGTACCGGACGACATTCAACAACAACAACGCCACCGTCGTTCTATCGACGGGCAACGAGTTCCTGCGCGAGTTCGACGGCCGCAAGAACGCGCGCTGATACATGAACTGCCAAGACAGCTATTGTTCATCTTGGCGTGACTAGGAACAGCTGGCGCCCGCGATGGATGGCATCGCGGGAGCCAATGAATTTGAAGCGAACCGATTTCTAGGAGTTGAACCACGTGCGGATTGTCCGGAGCCTGATTCCAGCATTTCTGATCCTGGGGAGTGTTGCACACGCACAGGCGCCTGCCGCCGCACCTGCTGTGGCCACCCAACCGCCGGTCAGCGCCGGCGCACCCGCGACCACCGGCCCCGGCGGCGCACCGCGCAGCTTTTCCGACCTGACAGCGCGGCTGACGCCCACTGTCGTCAACGTGTCGACGACCCAAAAGGTCGAAGTCGGCAAGATGCCCAAGCTGACGCCGGGCACGCCGCTCGATGAACTGTTCAAGCGCTTCCAGGAACAGCAGGGTGCCGACGGCGAGGCTGTCACGCGCGAAGCAACCTCGCTTGGTTCGGGGTTCATCATCTCGTCAGACGGCTACATCGTCACCAACAACCACGTCATTTCGGGCGGCGACCCGCGCAACGGCGAACCCAAGACCGTGGTCGATTCGATCACCGTGACGCTGTCGGACCGCCGCGAATTCACCGCCAAAGTTGTCGGCCGCGACGCGCTGTCGGATCTGGCGCTGCTCAAGATCGACGCCAAGGACCTGCCCTATGTCAGCTTCGGCAACAGCGGCGATGTCCGCGTCGGTGACTGGGCGATTGCTATCGGCAACCCGTTCGGCCTCGGCGGCACCGTGACCGCGGGCATCGTTTCGGCACTGCACCGCAACATCGGTTCGGGCCAGTACGACCGCTACATCCAGACCGACGCGTCGATCAACCAGGGCAATTCGGGCGGGCCGCTGTTCGACCTTGATGGCAAGGTCATCGGCGTCAACACCGCGATCTTCTCGCCGACCGGCGGCAACGTCGGTCTCGGCTTTGCCATTCCGGCCGAGCTCGTCGCCCCCGTCGTCCAGCAACTGCGCACCACTGGCGCAGTGACGCGCGGTTACCTCGGCGTCGGCATCCAGCCGGTTTCGCCCGACATCGCCGCCAGCCTCGGCCTGCCCAAGGACCGTGGTGAAATCGTCGCCTCGGTCGAACCGACCGGCCCCGCCGCGCGCGCCGGCATCAAGCAGGGCGACGTCATCGTCAAGGTCGCCAATCAGGCGGTCACGTTCGACAACACCCTGAGCTACATTGTCGCCAACACGCCGATCGGCGCCACGGTGCCGATCGAGCTGATCCGCGACGGCAAGACGATGACGCTCAACGCGACACTGACCAAGCGCCCGAGCGAAGCCGTGATTACCGGCACGCCCGCCGCCGGCGATGACGCCGACAGCAAGGACAAGCCGGCGCCGGGCGCCGAGGCCGCACGCCAGAGCCTCGGCATTTCGCTGCAGACGCTGACGCCCGACACGCGTCGCCAGCTCAAACTGCCCGACACCGCCAAGGGCGTCGTCATCGCCAGCCTCAACCCGTCGAGCGACGCAGCGGCAAACGGGCTGCAGCGCGGCGACCTGATCGTCCAGATCAATCAGCGGCCGGTCAATTCGCCGGCCGAAGCGGCTGCGGCGGTCGACGATGCGCGCAAGGCTGGTCGGGATACGGTGCTGCTACTGGTGCAGCGCGGACCGAACCCGGCGCGCTATATCGGGGTCAAGTTGATGACGCCGAAGGCGGGCGCCAATTAACACACCATCCGGCCAGCGAGGCGCGGCGCGATTGTCGCCCGCCTCGCCGGCAGGCACCGCTTGGCAACGGACGAACATAATTGCTGTCGGCGGTACCGAAGCTGCCTCAAACCTGTCGCTTGCTTGAACGTATTCGGCTGGCACGCTACCGCTATCGCACGCATTCAATTCAGGGACAGCGGCGCATGGGCGACAGCATTTTCATCGGCAAAGGCGAAGAGCATCCGCAAGCGCTGGTGCTGCGCCGCGCCAACCGTCACGGGCTGATCGCCGGCGCCACCGGTACCGGCAAGACCGTGACGTTGCAGACGCTCGCCGAAGGCTTCAGTCGTGACGGCGTGCCGGTGTTCCTCGCCGACGTGAAGGGCGATATCGCCGGCATGGCGATGATCGGTTCACCCGACGCCGCGTGGACGACCAAGCGTGCCGCCGAGCTCGGTATCGAGGGCTTTGCCTTTGCCGACAATCCGGTGGTGTTCTGGGACTTGTTCGGCGAACAGGGCCACCCGGTGCGCACGACGATTTCGGAAATGGGGCCGCTGCTGCTCGCCCGGCTGATGGGGCTCAACGAGACGCAGGAAGGCGTGCTGTCGGTGGCGTTCCGCTACGCTGACGAGCAGGGGCTGATGCTGCTCGACCTCAAGGACCTGCAGTCGATGCTGAGCTACTGCGCCGAAAATGCCGGCGAGCTTGCGTCGAAATACGGCAACGTCACCAAGGCCAGCGTCGGCACGATCCAGCGCCAGTTGCTCCAGCTCGAATCGCAGGGCGGCGCCAACTTTTTCGGCGAACCCGCGCTCGATATCGCCGATTTCATCGCGGTCGATGACAATGGCCGCGGGCAGGTCAACATCCTCGCCGCCGACAAGCTGATGCAGTCGCCGCGTCTGTACGCGACGTTCCTGCTGTGGCTGCTCAACGAGCTGTTCACGACGCTGCCCGAAATCGGCGACCCGCCCAAGCCCAAGCTGGTGTTCTTCTTTGACGAGGCCCACCTGCTGTTCGACGAGGCCCCGAAAGCACTGCTCGACAAGATCGAGCAGGTCGTGCGGCTGGTGCGTTCAAAGGGTGTCGGCGTCTATTTCATCTCGCAGAACCCGATCGACATTCCCGAAGACGTCGCCGGCCAGCTCGGCAACCGCGTCCAGCATGCGCTGCGCGCCTTCACGCCGCGCGACCAGAAAGCCATCAAGGCGGCAGCGACCACCTTCCGCACCAACCCCAAGCTCAATGTCGAAACCGCCATCACCGAGCTCAAGGTCGGCGAGGCGCTGGTGTCGCTGCTGATGGACGACGGCGCCCCCTCGCCCGTCGAACGCACGCTGATCGCGCCACCACGCTCGCGTGTCGGGCCCATTACCCCCGCCGAACGCAAGGTGATGATCGATACCTCGGGCGTCGCCGGCAAATATGAGGAAGTCGTCGACCGCGAGAGCGCCTATGAAATGCTCACCGCCAAGGCCGCCGAAAGCGCCGAAGCCGCAACCGCCGCGAAAAGCGCCGACGCCGAAGCCAAGGCCGCCGCGGCCGCCGCCAAAGCCGAAGCCTTCGCCGCCAAACAGGCCGCCGCGCAGGAAGCCGCGCGCGTCCGCGCCGAAGCTGCCGCCGAACGCGCCGCGCGCAATG
>ERZ724517.612-NODE-612-length-21392-cov-7.515958_pt1 | contig 21392 bp, 21 predicted proteins | sample MGYA00376050_ERZ724517 | MGnify/ENA primary metagenome ERZ724517 (study PRJEB28724, sample SAMN07190886) | activated sludge metagenome | isolation source: activated sludge of sewage treatment plant in Hong Hong | place: USA: Christiansburg, Virginia | collected... | reverse complement strand
GCGACCGGGCCTTTCAGATCCACCTGGTACAGCGTCTTCGGCGCATCGTCGCTGGTGCCGATGATCCAGATGTTGCGTTCCTTCAGTTCGTTCAGCGTGCGCGCCAGGTTGGTCACCATGAAGTACGGCATGGTCTCCGAGGCGCCGCTGGCCACCTTGGCCACGGTGGCGTTGATGCCGGCGGCATGGTCTTTCGGGGCGATCACCGCATGGGCGCCGGCGCCATCGGCCACGCGCAGGCAGGCGCCGAGGTTGTGAGGGTCGGTGATGCCGTCGAGCACCAGCAGCAGCGGCGACTCGCCACGGGCCTCCACCTGCTCCAGCAGCTCGTCGAGCGACGTCACCTGCGCCACCGCCTCCACCCGCGCCGCCACGCCCTGGTGCCCGTGGCTGCCACAGAGCTTGGACAGGCGCATGCCGTCGGCCTCAATCAGGCGCACACCCGATTCCTTGACCCGCTCGATGAACTGGCGCATGCGGGCGTCGCGCCGGGTGGGTTCGAAATAGATCTCGACGATGGATTTCGGCGCGGTTTTCAGCCGCACGCCGACGGCGTGGAAGCCGAAAAGGACTTTGGGGGAAGACATGGCCCGATTATCGACTGCTGGCTCTAGACGCAAGGTCCGGGCACAAAGCGCGACGGCCGGGGCGCATACTGGGCCGTTCCCAACTCTCCCGAAAAGGTTCCCATGAAAATTTGCCCCGTTGCCATCGCCGTCGGTTGCGCCAAGTGCCCTGTGTTCAAGGTCTGCCCGCTGAAGAGCGCACTGGGCGACCAGCCGGCGAAGAGCGACAAACCCGTGGCCAAAGCCGCTGCACCGGTGAAATCCGCTCGAAACACCCGCGCCGCGGCGCCTTCCAGGGGCGGCAAGGCCGCCAAGCCTTCCGCGTCACGCAGGAAGTGACGGCAGAAGACTCCTGATTTTGCAGCTGCCTGCGACCACTGGCCGCTGGGAATCAGGTGTTTTCTCTAAGAATCGACGACCCGGCCCGCCTCGATCGTGATCCGGTGCACGCATCGGGCTGCAATGCCGCGGTCGTGCGTCACCAGCACCAGTGTCGTGCCCAGTTCGCGGTTCAGGTCGAACATCAGTTCCATGATGGTCTCTCCGGTGGCGAAGTCCAGACTGCCGGTCGGCTCGTCCGCCAGCAGGACGGCGGGTTGCACCACGAAGGCGCGGGCCAGCGCGACCCGCTGCTGCTCTCCGCCGGAGAGCACCCGGGGGTAGTGGCCCAGTCGTGTGGACAGACCCACCCGGGCGAGCATGTCGGTCGCAGCCTTGCGTGAATCCTTGCGCCCGGCCAGTTCCAGCGGCAGCATGACGTTCTCCAGCGCGGTCAGGTTGCCCAGCAACTGGAAACTCTGGAACACGAAACCCACCTTGTGCGCCCGCAAGGCCGCCCGATCGTCCTCGTTCAATGCGAAGATGTCCTGCCCCGCGAGCTTCACAGTGCCGCTCGTGGGCGTGTCCAGCCCGGCAATGATCGACAGCAGCGTGCTCTTGCCCGAGCCGGAGGCTCCGACGATCGCGGCGGTCTCCCGTTCGGCCAGGGTGAAATCAATATCGCGCAAAATGTCCAGCGTGCCGGTCGAGTCGGTCACGGATTTGCAGACGTGCTCGACGGAAATGATGGCTGGACGGGTGGCTTGGGACATGAAAGGCTTCTGGTTTTGAATCGACGACACTTTATCGCGACTGCGGCATGGGCCCTGCCCGTGGGGGCATCTTTCGCCCAGGGCACCAAGGCCGCCGCTGCTGTGGCGTCAACCTCGCCCGCCGCCAAATCCAGCGAGGGCAAGGTGGTGCTCGTCCTGGGCGACTCGCTGAGCGCGGAATACGGCCTGTCGCGCGGCACCGGCTGGGTGGCGCTGCTGGACAAGAAGCTTGCCGAGGAAAAGATCGCCGCTCGCGTGGTCAATGCCAGCATCAGCGGCGACACTTCATCGGGCGGCCGTTCACGGCTGGCGGCGCTGCTCGGCCAGCACCAGCCGGCCGTGGTGGTCATCGAGCTCGGCGGCAACGACGCGTTGCGGGGCCTGCCGCTCGAACTCACGGCGGACAACCTGACCGCGATGACACAGGCCGCACAGAAGGCCGGCGCGAAGGTGCTGCTGGTCGGCATGCAGGTGCCACCCAACTACGGGGCCGACTACGGACGCCGCTTTTCCGGGGTTTTTGTGGACGTGGCGAAGGCGAACAAGGCCGCCGTCGTGCCGTTCATGCTCAAGGGCGTGGCCGACGGGCCGGACGCGACCCGGATGTTCCAGGCCGACCGAATTCATCCGACGCAGGAAGCACACCCCATCATTCTGGCCAACGTCTGGCCCGAACTGCGAAAGTTGCTCAAGTGAGTGTGCATCCGATCCCGGCCGCCGAGGCCATGGCCCGGCTCGAAGGCTTCAGCGCGATCATCGATGCGCGCAGCGAGGGCGAACACGCCGAGGACCACCTGCCCGGCGCGCTCAACTGGCCTTCGCTGAACAACGCCGAGCGCGTGCGCGTCGGCACCCTGTACAAACAGGTCAGCCCGTTCGAAGCGCAGAAGATCGGTGCCGCCCTGGTCGCCCGCAATATTGCCGCCCATATCGAGCGCGAGGTCCTGGACAAACCCAAGAACTGGCAACCACTGATTTACTGCTGGCGCGGCGGCAAGCGCAGCAACTCACTGGCGCTGATCCTGGGCCAGATCGGCTTTCGGGTGCATCTGCTCGAAGGTGGCTACAAGGCGTTTCGCTCGGCCCTGCTGGCCGACCTGCCGGCGCAGGTCGCGCGGTTGAACTTCAGGGTGGTCTGCGGCCCGACCGGATCGGGCAAGACGCGCCTGCTGCAGGCCCTGCGTGAAGAAGGTGCGCAGGTGCTGGATCTGGAAGAACTGGCCAGCCACCGCAGTTCGGTGCTTGGCATGATTCCCGGCCGGCCGCAGCCCACACAGAAGCGTTTCGACACCCTGGTCTGGGATGCCCTGCGCCAGTTCGACGCGACGCGGCCGGTCTATGTGGAAGCCGAAAGCAAGAAGGTCGGCAATCTGGCCGTGCCGGACAGTCTGATCCTTGCGATGCGGGACAGTCCCTGTCTGCTGCTGCAGCTGGCCGACGACGAGCGTGTGGCGCTGCTGCTCGAGGACTATGCGTTTTTCGCGCGCGATACCGATTTCTTCTGCCGGCGCCTGGACGCGCTGACCGTGCTGCGCGGAAAGGCGGTCATCGACGAATGGAAAGCGCTGGTGAAAGACGGTCAGATCGAGACTGTGGTGCGCGCGCTGCTGTTGCAGCACTATGACCCAGGCTATGCGAGTTCGACGCGACGCAATTTCAACCGGTTTGGCGACGCACCGATCCTCGCAGCTTGCGACCGTTCGATGGCGACCATGCGAACCCTGGCTCGCGACCTGATGGCCAGCGAAAACTGATTGGATGTCTTGACCGGCAATTGCCTTGCGCCCAGCGCAGCGTCTGGTGCGTCCGCTCAGGCTTGGGTGGGCGATCCGGCGCTGCCTGACTGGGTGGTTGAATCGTCTGCCGGCGCCTCACCGTCCTGGTCGTCCTGCCCCGGTGAACCATCGGACTTGCGCTCGGACTTGGCCCGGAGCTTGTCCTCTTTCTTGCGCTTTTTCGCCAGTTCTTTCTGACGCTTCTCGTATCCGTAGTTGGGTGTAGCCAAAATGTGCCTTCAGGTTCCTTGATGTGGAGCCCACTGTAACAGTTCGCCGCGTGTGGCCTCGACCCGTGGCGCGGCTTCAATTGCCCGTGTGGCCCGCAGGTGCGGCAACCGGCTCTTCGCGCCAGGCCACCGCGCCGCGGTAGGCATGCCAGCTGGCATGACCGAGCAATGGGCCGACCAGCACCAGGCCCGCACCCCAGGGCATCAGCGCCAGCAGGACGAGCGAAGTCAGCAGCACGCCCCATAACATCATCACCCCGGTGTTCTCGAAAACCACCCGAATACTCGTGATCGCGGCTGAAATGGCGTCGGTGTCGCGATCCAGAATCATGGGAATCGACACCACGGCCGTTGAATACACCAGCGCCGCGAAAACGCTGCCCACCCCGAAATAGACCGCGACGAACTCCCAGTTCTCCGGATTGAAAACCGCATTCAGAACACCGGTGGTCGATGGCATGCCGGTATTGAAAAACACCGCGAACACCACCAGCGAGGCGCGGCCCCAGAGCAGTTCCAGCACGATCAGCACGAGGACCAGCATGCCCATGCTGCGGATGTGCGAATCCCAGCAGGTGATGGAACTGCCCAGATCGGGAACCATCCCGAGTTCGCGGCGCCGACTCACTTCGTACAGGCCCATCGCCAGAAACGGACCGACCAGCAGGCAGCCGGAGGCAATGGACATCACGTATTCGGGCTTGGTCCGAAACACCAGGCCCAGCGTCAGGGCCATCAGCCAGAAGCAGATGCCGTAAAAGAGGCCGATGCCAGGGTGGGCCCGAAAATCCTGAAATCCCTGCGCCAGCCACTGAAACGGTGCACCCATCGCCAGTGGCCGCATCAGCGCCTGCGGACCGGTGGGCGGCGGCGGGTGATACGGTGCCGCCTCTTCAGGCTGGGCATCAAGCGGCGGGATCGGATCGGTCATGGCGGGAGACGAGGCTGGTCAGCATGGCCAGAGACTACCGGCACACCGGTTTGATGACCAGTGCGGAAAACACTGATCAGGATCAATCATTCACGCAGGGCTGTCTGCCAGGCCCGCTCAAGGTCCTGGCGCAGATCGGCCACTGCCTCCAGTCCGATCGAGAACCGCACCAGCGTGCCGCGCGCCAGGTGCGCCGGCCAGTGGGGGCGCATGTTGGCCACCTCATAGGGAACCACCAGACTGATGGGCCCCCCCCAGCTGTAGCCCAGCTTGAACAGTTCCAGTGCGTCGCAGAAGGCATCCACCTGTGCTGACGAGTAGGCTGGGTCCACGATCACGCTGAACAAGCCAGCAGCCAGACCCGAGGCAGGGTCTGAGGTTTGGGCGCCACACAGGTGCTGCCAATGCGCGTGGCCCGGCGATCGGGGCAATGCCGGATGCAGCACCTGGACAAACTGGGGCTGGCTTTCGCACCAGCGTGCCAGTGCCCGCGCTGCCTGATCCTGAGCGCGGTAGCGCAGTGCAATGCTGGGCAGCGAGCGCAGCACGGTCTCAGCGTCGTTCGCCCCCACGCCGGTGCCCAGGCGCATGTGGCTGAGCTTCAGCTTCAAGTGCAGGGCCTCGTCGCGCGTGATCACGCTGCCCATCAGGACGTCGCCGCCCCCGCTGGGGTATTTGGTCAGGGCCTGTACCGAGATATCCACGCCCAGACCGGCGTCCAGGTCGAACGGGCTGAAAGCCAGGCCGGCTCCCCAGGTGTTGTCCAGGGCCGTGGTGACGCCGCGCTCCCGGCACAGGCGCACCTGCGCGCACAGGTCGGGGAACTCCATGGTCACGGAGCCAGGCGCCTCCAGCCACACCAATCGGGTCCGCGCGCTGATCTTGTCGGCCAGATCCTGCGGGTGCATCGGGTCATAGAGGCGGTGGGTGATGCCCCAGGCGGCCAGTTCGCCCTCAGCCAGCGCCTTGTTCGGACCGTAGGCGTTGTCAGGCAACAGCACCTCATCACCCGCTTTCAGCAGCCCAAGCGACACCGTTGCAATGGCAGCCAGTCCGCTGGGCGCCAGCAGGCAATGCGCTCCGCCCTCAAGGGCGCAGAGCCGTTCCTCCAGCAGGAAGGTGGTCGGCGTGCCATGCAATCCGTAGGTGTAGCCCGTCTTGTTCTTCCAGTCGCGCGACCGCATGGCCGCGACGCTCGAAAAAATCACCGTCGACGCCTTGAAGATGCCGGGTTGCGGCGCTTCAAATCCGGTCGGCGGCACGTAGGGATGATGAATCAGGCGGGTAATGGGGTCGAGCTTGGATGCGGTCATGCGCGCAATGGTAGCGCCAGGACCATTCAGGGCCGAATGAACGATTGGCAGAAACAGAAAGCGGGAGTCTGGGCTCCCGCATTTCATGACCGTCGCGACTGTAGCCGGCGTTTCAGAGCTTCCATTTTTCGAGCAGCATTTCCGGCGACATGCTGTCGTAGTTCTCGAAGGGCTGGTGAATCCAGGGGTTGGTCGGAAGGAATTCCACGGAGTAGTCCGGAACGAAGGTCGACACGCCCTTCGTCCAGATCACGGCGCTGCGCAGCTCGGTGATGGGGGCATAGTTGCTCTTGAGCATTTCGAACACCGCCTTCAAGGTGTGGCCGGTGTCAGCCAGATCATCCACCAGCAACACGCGCCCGGCGATCTCACCCTTGGGTGTGGTGATGAAGCGCGCGATGTCCAGATGCCCTTGCACCGTGCCCGCGTCTGCACGGTAGGAGCTGGTCGACATGATGGCCAGCGGTTTGTTGAAGACGCGCGAGAGGATGTCCCCCGGACGCATGCCACCACGCGCCAGGCACAGGATGGTGTCGAACTGCCATCCGGACTGGAAAACCTTGAGTGCGAGCTTTTCGATGAGGTTGTGGTACTCGTCGTAGCTCACGTACAGGTGCTTGCCATCTTCTGTCAACATTTGTATTTACTCCTGATTTAGTAGCTAACAAAGACCCAAACACGCTGGGAAGGGGCCAGAATCATCACAAAATGTACGGTGAACTCAGTCCGGGAGGTAGGGGTGGCGCATCATGATGGTGTGATCGCGGTCCGGGCTGGTGGAGACGATGTGAATCGGCACCCCGGTCACCTGTTCGATGCGCTGCAGGTACAGGCGCGCGTTGACCGGCAGCTTGTCATACTGGGTGACGCCCACGGTGCTGTCGGTCCACCCCTCGATCGTTTCATACACCGGGCGGCAGCGGGCAATCTCGTCCGCACCCATGGGCAGGATGTCGATCAGTTCGCCATCCAGTTCATAGCCGGTGCAGAGCTTGAGTTCCTTGAGTCCGTCCAGCACGTCGAGCTTGGTGATGCACAGACCGGACAGGCCGTTGACCTGCGCACTGCGCTTGAGCAGCGCGGCATCGAACCAGCCGCAACGGCGGCTGCGCCCGGTGGTGACGCCCTTTTCTGCTCCGACGGTGCTCATGTGCCAGCCCGGCGTGCCTTCTTTTTCCCACTCCAGTTCGGTGGGGAACGGCCCGCCGCCGACGCGGGTGCAATAGGCCTTGGTGATGCCCAGGATGTAGTGCAGCATGCCCGGGCCCACGCCGGAGCCGGCCGCCGCATTGCCGGCCACGCAGTTGCTGGACGTCACGTACGGGTACGTGCCGTGGTCCACGTCCAGCAGGGTTCCCTGGGCGCCTTCGAACAGCAGGTTGGCCCCGTGCAGGTTGGCTTCATTCAGTTCGCGAGAAACGTCAGCCATCATGGGCTTGAGCTGTTCAGCGTGCTTCATGGCCTCCGAATAGACCGCCTCGAACTGGACTTCGCCGTCGCGGATGTAGGGTTTGAGCGCGTCGGGGAACGGGAAGCTGCCCGAGTTCAGGAAGGTGGTCAGCACATGGTTGTGCAGGGTGAGCAGGTCACGCAGGCGGGCGGCGAAGCGCTCCGGGTATTTCAGGTCCTGCACGCGCAGGGCGCGCCGGGCGATCTTGTCTTCGTAGGCCGGGCCGATGCCGCGGCCGGTGGTGCCGATCTTCTCGGTGCCGCCCTGCTCGCGCGCGGCTTCACGCGCCACATCCAGCGCCGCGTGAAACGGCAGGATCAGCGGGCAGGCCTCGCTGATGCGCAAGCGTGATCGCACCTCGACCCCGGCTTTTTCGAGCCCTTCGATTTCTTCGAACAGCTTGGCCGCCGACAGGACCACGCCGTTGCCGATGTAGCACTTCACGCCGGGGCGCATGATGCCGCTGGGAATCAGGTGCAGCGCCGTCTTCACGCCATTGATCACCAGCGTGTGGCCGGCGTTGTGCCCGCCCTGGAAGCGCACCACGCCCTGGGCGCTCTCGGTGAGCCAGTCCACCAGCTTGCCTTTGCCCTCGTCGCCCCACTGGGTGCCGACGACCACGACGTTTCTACCTTTGGTCATGTTCATTGCGATTGTTCTCAAATAGCCTGTACGACCCACTGCCCGGCAACCTCGATCAGTTCACGGTCGCAATGGAATTCATCGATTTCGGTGTCGTGGCCCGGCAGCATGCCGACCACGGTTTCTCCTCGCCCGCGCAGCGCTGCAATCGCTGCGCGCAAGGTGGCATCCTCGCCCCAAGGCGCGCGGATTGCCGCCTTCAAAGGGCGCGGTGCGGCCGCACCGACCACATTCTTGAGGTCAAGGCTGAAACCGACAGCCGGACGCGCCCGGTCGTGGTTGTGTCCGAAGACTGCGCCCACGCCGTCATAGCGGCCCCCGCGCACCAACGCGTCGCCCGCGCCGCTAGCGTAGACCGAGAAACGGGGACCGCTGTAATAGGCATAGCCCCGCAGGTCGGCAAGATCGAAGGTCACCCGGGCGTCGCCGAGCTGGCTGGCCAACCATTTCAGGTTCGACAGCGCCCTGTCGATTCCCGGCGTGGACTTCAAGGCCACGCGGGCCTCATCAAGGACCTTCTCGTCGCCGTAAAGTTGTGCCAAGGCCAGCAGGCCCTCCCGGGTCGTGGCCGGCAGACCACGGCTCATCGAGGCCAGTTCGGTCGAGTCCTTGGTGGCCAGCGCCGCATGCAGTTCGGCCAGAACCGGCGCACTGACTGATACGCCGGCCAGCAAGGCATCAACGACGCTGGCATCGGCCAGATCGACGCTGAGCCCGGAGACCTGTGCAGCCTTGAGGCAATCCAATGCCAGCAGGAGGATCTCCAGATCGGCCTCGCGGCCGCTGTGCCCGTAGATCTCCGCCCCCAGTTGCAGCGGCTCGCGGGTGGCATGGGGACGGTCCGGCCGCGTGTGCAGCACCGGGCCGCAATAGCACAATCGCGCCACGCCGGCGCGGTTCAGCAGATGGGCGTCGATCCGTGCGACTTGCGGCGTGGTGTCCGCACGCACGCCCAACATCCGGCCGGACAACTGGTCGACGAGCTTGAACGTCTGAAGATCGAGCGCCTCGCCCGTACCTGTCAGCAGCGACTCCAGATGCTCCAGCAGCGGCGGGATGACCAGTTCATACCCATAGCTGCTGGCTGTGTCCAGCAAGCTTCGGCGAAGCTCTTCGATGTGGCGCGCCTCGGATGGCAGGACATCGGCAATGTGATCCGGCAGGACCCAGGCGGACATGTGATGAGAGGGCTGTTAAAACGTTGATTTTACCGGCCCTGAAACGCCAACTAGGCCGCAAGCCACAACAAAACCAGTCCGGCAAGCACAGTACAGAGCCCGAAAAACCGGATCTGTCCGTCCTGCAGTTGCAGCAGCTGTGCAAACAGGCGCCGCCATCCGCCGGGCGACAGAAAGGGCAACAGGCCCTCGATCACAAGAACCAGGGCCAGCGCCGCCAGCAGATTGACGGAATCCAAGATTTACTTCTTGCCCGCAGGGGCAGCGGGCGCCGTCGCGCCGGATCCACGCATGACCTTGAAGAACTCGGAAGACGGATCCAGGACCATGACATCGCTCTTCTTCGCGAAAGTCGCCTTGTAGGCATCCAGGCTGCGATAGAACTGGGCAAACTGCGGGTCTCGGCCGAAGGCGTCACTGAACGTGCGCGCCGCCTCTGCGTCGCCATCGCCCTTGATCTTCTGGGCTTCGCGATAGGCGTTGGCGATCGTAACCTCGCGCTGGCGATCAGCGTCAGCCCGGATCTTCTCGCCTTCGGCGGCACCGGTCGACCGCAATTCATTGGCGACCCGCTTGCGCTCGGCCTCCATGCGGCGATAGACCGATTCGGTGATCGCGTCGACATAATCGGCGCGCGTGATCCGCACATCAACCACGTCAACGCCCCAAGGGTTGGAGCCCTTGACCACTTCGAGCACTTCTTTCTTGACCGCGGCCATCAAGGCCTCGCGCTTATGCGACAGGATGTCTTTGACCGACCGTTTGTTGATTTCTTCCTGAAATGCATTGCGGACCACCCGATTCAATTGGTTGGCGCCGGCGGCTTCGTCCAGACCCACGTTGCGAATGTAAGCCTGGGGATCGGTGATGCGCCAGCGCACGTACCAGTCGATCACCATACGTTGCTTCTCCAGCGTCAGCATCGGCTCCGCATCCGCACTGTCGAGCGTCAGCAGGCGCTTGTCGATGTAAGAAACGTTCTGGAAAGGCGGCGGCAGCTTGAAGTTCAGCCCGGGTTCGGTAATGACATGCTTGATCTGACCCAGCGCGTAAACCACGCCGTACTGGCGTTGATCGACAACAAACATCATTGAGCTCAGAAGAGCCAAGGCCACCAACAGCGACGATGCAATAAATCCAACTCGGTTCATTTCTTGATCTCCTCAACGGGCCTCGCGGTCACGGGTCCGAGCGGAATCCCGGGTTCGGGAATCCGCAGCCGGCGCGGGGGTTGGTGTGCCGGTTGTCGCAGGTGCCGCTGGCGCGGCCACAGAAGCGGCTGGCGCGTCGGCGGCTGCAGCCTGCTGGATGATCTTGTCCAGCGGGAGATACAGAAGATTGGAGCCCTGCCGGGAATCGACCAGGATCTTGGTCACGTTGCCATACATTTGCTGCATCGCATCCAGGTACATCCGGTCACGCGTGACCTGTGGCGCCTTCTGGTATTCGGCCAGAACCGATCGGAACCGCTGAGAATCACCCTGAGCCTGGGCCACGATCCGCGCCTTATAGGCCTCCGACTCTTCCTTGAGCCGGGAAGCGGCACCGACGGCGCGTGGCACCACGTCATTCGCGTAGGCCTGTGCCTCGTTCTTGGCACGTTCGCGCTCCTGGCCGGCCTTGATCACGTCGTCGAACGCGGCCTGGACCTGCTCGGGAGGTCGAACGCCCCCCTGCTGAAGGCTGACTCCCACGACTTCAATGCCCACTTTGTAGCGATCGAGAATGATCTGCATCAGGCTGCGGACGCGCCCTGATATCTGGTCCCGCTCATCCGCCAGGGCGGAATCCATGCGCATCTTCCCCACAACCTCGCGAACCGCCGTTTCGGCCGCCTGAACGACGGCCTCGGTCGGGTTTTTGCTCTCGAAAAGGAAGGCTCGCGCGTCGTTGAGGCGATACTGGACGGCGAACTTGATCTCGACGATGTTCTCGTCCTCCGTCAGCATCGCCGATTCACGCAAGCCGGTCGCCTTGATCACGTTGTCGCGACCCACATCGACAGATCGGATCTGGGTGACGAAGACCAACTCATGACGCTGGATGGGATACGGAAGGCGCCAGTTGAAACCGGCCCCGACGGTACTCTTGTACTTGCCGAACTGGGTGATGACGGCCTGCTGGCCCTCCTGGACGATGAAAAAGCCCGTTCCGAGCCAGATCAGCAGGGCCACCCCGGCGATCAGGCCCACGCCAAGACCGGCATTTTTCATGTCCGGTGGCTGGAATCCGCCCGTGGAGCCACCCCCATCGCGTCGGCCACCACCCCGCGAGCCACCGAACAGGTTGCCGAGCTTTCGATTGAAATCACGCCACAACTCATCCAGGTCCGGGGGGCCCTGATTGGGACCGCCTTGTCCCCGCCCGTTCGACGAGGGTGGCAGCGGCGGCTCTTTCCCTGGCCGTGCCTCCTCGGGCTTGTCGCCGTCCGTCCCGGATTCGCCGCCCCGCCCCCAACGCGGGTCGTTCAGATTGAACATGCCACGGATGCGCCGTGCGAGTCCGGCGCCCTTGAGCGCGGGTAAATTGAAAGTCATTCGCTTGCCTAACCTTGTCTGAGGTCTCGATTGTGCCCAATCAGGCGCTGCCTTCGTCAGACTCGTCCGGGTAATCCGGGGCGAGCTGTCCGGGCATTGCGGTTTGCGCCCGGGTCGCAAGCAGCGTGCGCAGTTGCGAGAGGCCCTCCCCGCTGCGCGCACTGACAAAGACCCGTGGAACCGAAACGCCATCCACGTCGAAGTGGTCAACCTGTTGCAAGGGGCGCTGCTCCGACGCGAGCGCGTCAACTTTGTTGAAAACGAGCACCTGCGGCACCCCGTCAGCACCGATCTCTCGAAGCACGCGCTGTACTTCGGCCATCTGCTCCGGGAAACCAGGATTCGACGCGTCGACGACGTGGAGCAGCAGGTCTGCGTCAACCGCTTCCTGCAAGGTTGCCTGAAACGCATCGATCAAACCGTGCGGCAGATCCCTGATAAAGCCAACCGTATCCGACAGGGAGACCGAACGCCCCGCTTCGCCCAGGTACAACTGCCGTGTGGTGGTGTCCAGCGTCGCGAACAATTGGTCCGCAGCGTAGGCGCGCGCCTTGACGAGCGCATTGAAAAGTGTGGACTTTCCGGCATTCGTGTAGCCCACCAGGGAGATGGAAAAGCTGTCGCGGCGGGCCCGCTGACGACGCTGGGTCCGGCGCTGACGTTTGACCTTTTCAAGCCGCTCGCGGATGCGCTTGATGGCCTCGCTGATCATCCGGCGGTCCAGCTCGATCTGCGTTTCACCGGGGCCACCGCGCGTGCCAATGCCCCCGCGCTGGCGCTCCAGGTGCGACCACCGCCGCACCAGGCGCGTGCTCACGTATTGCATGCGGGCCAGTTCCACCTGCAGCTTGCCCTCATGGCTGCGGGCCCTTTGGGCAAATATTTCGAGAATCAGAAGTGTCCGCTCGTTGACCGGCAAACCGATATGCCGTTCAAGATTGCGTTGTTGGGCCGGGCTCAAGGACTGATCAAACAAGATTTCCTGTGCCCCGTGCTGCTCAGCCAGCCATTTGATTTCGTCTGCCTTCCCGCTGCCTACAAACAATGCGGCGTCGGGTGCCTTTCTCTTGCAGGTCAGGCGCGCAACCGGGGTGAGCCCGGCGGTCTGCGCCAGCAGACCCAACTCCTGAAGTTCGGAATCGAAATGCGGCAAACCAAAATCCACACCCACCAGTAAGGCGCGCGCGGTTGGCGGGATGGCGGGATCAGCCAGACTCAATTCGGCAGCTGTTCTGAGGATTTCAGGGCCTCACGACGGGCGCGTGGGCACAGCACAATCAGCTTGCGGCAGGCTCGCCACCTTCGTTCGCAGCAATCGTGACCGGACGCCCCGGAACGATCGTTGAAATCGCGTGCTTGTAGACCATCTGTGTGACCGTGTTCCTCAGAAGCACCACATACTGGTCGAACGATTCGATCTGCCCTTGAAGCTTGATGCCATTGACCAGGTAGATCGAAACCGGCACATGTTCCCGGCGCAAGGCGTTGAGGAAGGGATCTTGCAAGAGTTGCCCTTTGTTGCTCACGATATTCTCCGTGTTCAAAAGTTGTTATCAGGGCCCAACCATAACACAGGGGCCCGAAAGGCCGTGCGGAACATGTGCCATATCCCGACGACGCCCGGCCACGGCATGGTTCCTAGTGGGATTCCTTGTCGGTGAAAGGGTTCTTCGAACTCTTCATTTCAATGCGTAGCGGGGTCCCGACCAAGTCAAACTCCTTGCGAAAGCGCCCTTCAAGAAATCGTTTATAGGCATCGGTGACATGTTCAAGGGAGTTCCCATGAATCACGATGACCGGCGGATTCATGCCCCCTTGATGGGCGTAGCGCAGTTTGGGGCGGAACATGCCAGCCCGTTGCGGCGACTGGAACTGCACGGCCTCAAGCAGGAGACGGGTCAGTACCGGAGTCGACATCTTCCGGGTGCAAGCCTTGTAGGCCTGCACGATGGAGGCCCACAAGGGGCCCAAGCCCTGCCGCTTGCGGGCAGAGATAAAGTGCAAGGAAGCAAACTTGAGAAACGCGAGCCGTGTTTCAATGGAGCGCTGAAGCAGGCTTCTTTGATAGTCGTCGATCGCGTCCCATTTGTTGACGGCCAGGACCACCGCCCGCCCGCTTTCAAGGGCGTAACCGGCAATGTGCGCGTCCTGGTCGGTAACGCCTTGCGTGGCGTCGAGCAAAAGCAGGACGACATGGGCCGACTCGATCGCCTGGAGCGTCTTGACAACAGAGAACTTTTCGATGGCTTCGAACACCTTGCCACGCCGGCGCAGACCCGCGGTATCGATCAGTTCAAATCGCTGCCCGTTGCGCTCGAAGGGCACTGAAATCGCATCCCGCGTGGTGCCTGGCAAATCAAACGCCACCAGCCTTTCCTCACCCAGCCAGGTGTTGATCAGCGTGGACTTGCCGACGTTGGGACGGCCAGCCACGGCCAGCCGAATCACCCCAGGGGCTTGATCCGTCACTTCGTCATCGGGTTCGGGAAGCTCGAGCGGCTCCAGCGCCAGATCGACAAGGCTGCGTATTCCTTGCCCGTGCGCAGCCGACACCGCGATCACCTCGCCCAGTCCCAACTCGTAGAACTCGGTCAACTGCACGCCCTCGTGCATGCCTTCCGCCTTGTTGGCGACCAGGACGCAAGGTTTGCCCAGCTTGCGGAGGTAGTTGGCAATGTCGTGATCCTGTGCAGACACGCCAGCGCGCGCGTCGACAACGAAGATCACGACATCGGCCTCGGCAACGGCCTGTCGTGTCTGCCGCGCCATTTCATGAAAGATGCCACTGGCGGCATCTGGCTCGAAGCCACCGGTGTCGATGACGATGAACTCATGCTTTCCGGATTTGCCGATGCCGTAATGCCTATCGCGGGTGAGACCCGAGAAGTCGGCAACGATGGCGTCTCGCGTCTTCGTGAGACGATTGAACAGAGTTGACTTGCCGACGTTGGGCCGCCCGACCAGGGCCAGAACAGGTTTCACGTCAATGAACCTGTTCCATCACTCGGGTCGGAAGCCGAAAACGCCACCGTTGCGGGTAACGGCAACCAGTGTATCCCCTGCCAGAACCGGTGTCGCAGCGATGGCGGAACCATCGGTTGTCAAACGGTTCAAGGGACTTCCGTCTTCGACCGAAAGCAGGTGGATCAGGCCGATATCGTCACCCACTGCAACGGAACGACCGACCGCCAGAGGCGCCGTCATCGCACGGTACTTCAGACGCTCCGAGACCCATTGGCGATCACCGTTGACGCGGCTCCAGGCAAGAATCTTTCCATCGGCTTCGACACCGAAAACAGAACGTTCATTCCCGTGAACTCCCACGACACCGTTCGAAGGTGTGCTCCAGACGAGTGTTCCTTTGGCGGTATCCACACAGCCGACAGCGACCTGAAATGCACGGGCACATACCACCGCGCCCTCACGACTCACACTGCCCACCAGGTCGATCAAGCGTTCCACATCGTTTGCGCCACGCGCAGTTGCGATGGGCACTTCCCAACGAACGCTCCCGTTTAGAGGATTGAGACCCACCATCCGGCCCGACAGGCCGACAATGAGGGTGTCGCCAACGGCCCGGATCACGCCGGCTTCGCGGAGCACCAGTGCATCACCGGGACGTTGCTGCACCCACAGCTTGCGTCCGGTGGCACCATCGAAAGCCGAAACTGAACGATCAGCAGAAAGCACGAATACGCGCTCACCCGCGACGAGAGGGGCGGTATAGACCTGAGCCGGGATCCGCTGGCGCCAAAGCTCCTTTCCATCCCGCAACGCGATCAGCATGTTGGAGCGGGTGACAACCGCCGCCGTCTTACCGTCGCTACCGACGCCCGCTGCCAGCGACTCGCTCACTTTCGCACGCCAGATTTCTCGACCGCCTGTGCTTTCCAGCCCCACCAGCGTGCCATCGGACGAGGCCAACGTAATCCGCTCGCCGTTTACCTTGACGTCAAGTGGGAAGTTGACAGCACCAATCTTCAAGCTCCAGGCTTGGCGCACACCGATCAATGCGGCGTTGGGTGAAAGTTCAACCGGTTTAGGCTTGGCGCCCCCCCCCGTACAGGCTGCCAGCACACAAGCCGACACGGCCAGCATGAAGCCCCTGGCCCAGCCGGTGGCGTTGATACCTAAAGCCTTCACTTCTTGCTCCCGGATGCAGCATCGCCGGCGGACGCCGCGACGGGTTCGCCGGCGTCAGGGTTGACGCCCAGCGCAATCAGCTTCACTTCAACCAGGCGCCGGTAATCGGCCTTTCCATCAAACGATCGAAACGCTTTCTGGTACTCCGTCACGGCTTCGGACTTCTTCCCTTGAAGTGAGGCAAGATCGCCCTTGCGGTCGGCCACCAAAGCCTCGAATTCCTTTGGAACCGAACCGGCCAGTTGTTTGGCCGCCTCGTCATAGGCTTTCTGGCTGATCAGTATCCCCGCGAGCCGCAGCTTCGCCACCGCCTGGTAACCTTCATCCGGAGACTTGTCCACGACCCAACGCAGCGCGTCTTTAGCTGCGTCCACCTTGTCTGCGTCATAGAACGCTTTACCTGTCACCAAACCAGCCTGCAGTGCGTAGGTGGTGCCGCCAAATTTGTCCTTCATGTCACCAAACGCCCGCTCCAGGCGCGCCAAATCGCCGGCAGACGCCGTCCGCTCCACCTCGTCAAACAGAGCCGCAGCCTGGACGGCGCGGCTTCTCTGCCAATACTGGTAGCCATTCCAGGCGGCAAACGTACCCAGCACTGCAATGAGCACCCAAGTGATGAGATTGCCGTAGGTTTTCCAGAAGTGCCTGAGTTCGTCAAGCTGCTCCTGTTCTTCAAGGTCGAGATGTTTTGCCATGTAACTGCGGAATTAAGCGTTGGATTGTAGGGTCTGTGCCCACGTCAGCAGGTTCAGCAACGTGTGGGTGGCTTGCGCGCCACCGCCCTCGCGTAACGGTTTGACCGTGACCGCCTCCTGGGCCACCTCGTCGAGACCAAAAATCAAGGCAAATCGCGCACCGCTGGCATCAGCCTTCTTGAACTGGTTTTTCATACTGCCCATTCCTTCGGCCGATCCGGCATGCATCAGGACACTTAATCCCGCTGATCGAAGCAACTGAATGGTTTTCACTGCAAACGGCATGGCGCTCGCGTCCTGAATGACGGCATACATGTCCGGCACGAGTAGCACCGGCGCGCCCCCCTCCTCTCTGACCAGTTCGAGCACACGCTCGACGCCAAGCGCCCATCCGACGGCTGGCGCTGGCTTGCCACCAATCTGCTCGATGAGGTAGTCATAGCGACCGCCACCACAAATCGTTCCCTGAGATCCCAGTCGATCGGTCACAAACTCAAACACGGTCAGGTTGTAATAGTCCATTCCGCGAACGAGACGCGGATTGATACTGTAGGCAACCTCATTGGCATCGAGAATAGCTCGCAAGGCATTGAAATGCGCCAGCGAGGCATCACCCAGATAGTCCAGCAATCGAGGGGCGCCATCGATGATTTCCGTCATTGCCGGGTTCTTGGAATCGAGTATTCGCAGGGGATTGCTATGCAGTCGTCGTTGGGCATCTGCATCCAGCGCGTCAGAATGGCATTGAAGATACGCGATCAACGCAGCCCGATGCGCCAAACGCTCGGAAGGCTGGCCAAGGCTGTTGAGCTCAAGCCGGATGCCGGTAAGGCCCAGTTCCCGCCAGAGAGCATCCGCGAGCAAGATGAGTTCGGCGTCCACCTCGGCACCTGCAAAGCCAAGCACCTCCGCGCCAATCTGGTGGAATTGCCGGTAGCGGCCGCGCTGCGGCCGCTCGTGACGGAACATCGGCCCCATGTAGTAAAGACGCTTTCCACCATCGTAAAGCATGGCATGTTCAACAACTGCCCTGACCACCCCGGCCGTACATTCAGGCCGCAAGGTCAGCGCCTCTCCGTTCAGACGGTCCTCAAAGGAATACATCTCCTTTTCGACAATATCCGTCACTTCACCCAAACCGCGCACGAAAAGGGCTGTGGGTTCCACAATCGGCGTTCGGATATTCCGGTAGGCGTATCGCACCATGAGCCCCCGCACCTTCGCCTCAAGCCACTCCCAAGCGGCAGATTCCGGCGCCAGCACATCGTTCATGCCCTTGACCGCCGTCAGTTTCTCGGCACGCATCGGCTTGTTTACTTCGACCATGGTCTCTTCAATCGGAATTCACGGGCGACGCTGCGCCAAACCGGTTTTCAATATAGTTTTCAACGATGGCCTGGAACTCCTGAGCAATGTTTTCGCCGCGCAGGGTCAGGCGCTTTTCCCCATCGATGAAAACCGGGGCTGCAGGCGCCTCGCCTGTACCGGGAAGGCTGATCCCAATGTCAGCATGTTTGCTTTCCCCAGGGCCATTGACGATACATCCCATCACCGCCACCTTGAGTTTCTCGACGCCGGGATAGACGCCCTTCCAGACGGGCATCTGGGCCCGCAGGAAATCGTCAATCTGCTTTGCCAGATCCTGAAACGTACTGCTGGTGGTTCGTCCGCAACCCGGACAGGCCGTAACGCTAGGAACGAAACTTCGCATGCCCAGGGATTGCAGAATTTCCGAAGCAACAACCACTTCCTGGGTCCGCGACTCTCCTGGCTGCGGGGTCAACGACACCCGTATGGTGTCACCGATACCCTCCTGCAAAAGGACAGCCAGTGCGGCCGTCGATGCGACGGTTCCCTTGGTTCCCATTCCTGCTTCGGTCAATCCCAGGTGCAATGCGTAATCACATCGCCTTGCCAGTTCACGGTAGACCGAGATCAAGTCTTGAACGCCGCTGACCTTGCACGACAAGAGAATCTGGCTCCCGTCCAGGCCCATGCTTTCCGCAAGCCTTGCCGATCCGATCGCTGAACTCACCAGGGCTTCATACATGACCTGGCGGGCCTCCCAGGGCACCGAGCGCCTGCTGTTCTGATCCATCAGATCAACCAAAATGTCTTGATCCAGGCTTCCCCAGTTCACGCCGATCCGAACAGGCTTGCTCCAGCGCATCGCGGCCTCGATCATTTGTCCGAACTGCTTGTCGCGTTTGTTGCCTTTTCCGACGTTACCGGGGTTGATCCGGTATTTTGAGAGAGCCTGCGCGCAGGCCGGGAAATCGGTCAAGAGGCGATGCCCGTTGTAGTGAAAGTCCCCGATAAGAGGCACGTTCACACCCATCCGGTCCAGTTGCTCCCGCACATAGGGCACGGCCGCGGCAGCTTCTGGCGTGTTGACCGTCAGGCGCACCAGTTCAGAACCCGCGAGGGCCAATTCCTTCACCTGAATCGCGGTCCCGATCGCATCGACGGTGTCGGTGTTCGTCATGCTCTGGATTCGCACGGGCGCATCGCCACCGACCGTCACCACGTGAGTGCCCCACCCGACACGGGCCTGCCTGGTCCTGCGAGTCTGCGGCAACGCCGCGGGGATGGGGTGAATGATCGAATTCACTCTTTCACCTCGAATCGAGCGACGTTGTTCTGCGCCAAAGCAGCCAGATCCATAAGCTTGCCCCGCACCTCTACGGTTGTGACATCGACACGGCCCACGATAACACTCAGCGGCAAGACACCTGATGCACCAGCGATTTCTCCTGGGCTGAGTTCCTTCTTCAGAATGGTTGCCCCCTTGGCATCCGTCACCTGGATCCATGACGGCCCTCTGACCGAAAAAACGATGATGTTCTCTGACGCAGTCTTTCCAGACTGGTCAATCGGTCTTCCCGCCTCCGCAGGTGTGGACGGGGCTCCAGCCAGGACAGAGGACGCGGTTACCACTGGGGCTGACGCTGGCAAAACGGCGGCCGCACCAGTGGCTGACGCTGCAACCGATTCGGGCCCTTTTGCCAAGGTCGGTACCGGCTCTACTGACATGGACGCTGCCTTGTCCACAGTGGCCATGGGCGCCGGCAATGCCGCAGTCCGATCGCTACCCACCGGCGTGGGACTGGCAAGGCGCTGAAACCACGGCAAGAACACCAGGACAACGGCACCGAGTAGCAAAGCAAGTACGGCCAGGACCAGGGGTCTCGAAAGTTGAGATGCAGCGAGTGTTACCGGCCCTTGGCCTTGCGCACCACGAAAGGGGGCATTCAGTCCGTCATCTGGCGCAACAGGCTGGCGTGCCGGATTAGGCAGTTTCTCAAGCACGGGAGCAGCGTCGACCTTGAGCGCACGACAGACACTGCCCGCCAGCGCCCTGACAAAGACCGCATCGGGGAGCAAGTCCCATCTTTCGGACTCCAACGCTTCCAGACGATGAACCGGCACCTTGAGCATTACGGCCAGCGCACCGACATGCATGCCCGCCGCTTCGCGTGCCTGCTTCAACCGGGCTCCGGCGCCGAGATCTGGCCGCGCCATCGATTCAGTGGAAATGGTGGTGTCCTCCACACGCTCAGTCATCAAACTCTCCGCGTTCGTAGCGTCCGGCTTCTTTCGTCTGCGGGAATCGCCGTTTCAACTGGTCTCCAAGTTGCCTCATCGCTTCGGGATTGTTCAGCTTCCGTTCCACCTTGATCCCCAACCACAACGATTCCGAATTGGCCTGCTCGCTGTTGTTCAATCGCCTGATGTAAAACTGGGCTCGTGTCAGTTCACCGCGGCCATACAGAAGCAAGGCCAGGTTGTAGCCTGTGACCGGATTGCCCGCATCCATTTCGTAAGAACGCGTCAGGCTGCGCTCGGCCTTGACTCGATCACCGGAACGTGCTTCACACAATCCTTGAGCAAGATACGTCTTGGACCGGTCTAGATACATAGGATTGGCGCGAGCCCGGGAGAAGGCTTGGAACGACTCGGGGTACCTAGCCTGCTGGCACAGGAACCAGCCATAGTTGTGCAGTGTCCCCGAATCACCCGGATTAAGGGCAAGAGCCCGTTGAAAGCTCTCCTCGGCCAGGCGCGTGTCATTCAGCCGCATGAAAATCAGCCCGCGCAGGTTGTACGCTTCCGCCAAGTTGGGGTCAAGCACAAGTACTTGTTTCAACTCGTCAAGCGCGACGTTGGTCTGCCCCTGATCAAAGTAGCTGATAGCCAGTTCGAAGCGAAGTCGGGCCCGATTTCGAAGATCTGTCTCTTCACCTTCTGCTCTAGCCACCTTGGTGGGTGGTCTTGCTGCGGCCGGAGCTGCTCCGCTCGTTGACGTAGTGCTCGGATCCGAGGCGCAACCGAACAGGCCTACGCACAGCAACAGGCATGACGCGCCCCCCGCCAACTGTGCGAAGTACGCCTTTTGGCACTTCAAAGAACGTTTCATTCCTGGATTTCCCCCCATTGACGTACAGACTATCTGGCCGCCTGCAGCATGATGGTTCTTCTGCGCGCCATACGTTCGCCAGCGCCCGTGCGGTCCCTAACGTCACCCGCCAACTGCCCGCACGCAGCATCGATATCGTCACCGCGCGTCCTGCGGATGGTCGTGACAATACCAGCCCCGGTGAGTATCCGCGCAAATTCCTGAATTGCAGGCGAACTCGACCTCACAAGGCCGGACGCTGGAAAAGGGTTGAATGGGATCAGGTTGAACTTGCAACGGACACCCATGTCGTGATCCTGTCGCCGCACCAGATCGACCAGTTGCCTGGCATGCTCTGCCCGGTCATTGACGCCGTCCAGCATGCAGTACTCGAAAGTCACAAAATCGCGCGGCGCATGCGCCAGATAGCGACTGCATGCATCAA
>ERZ724517.602-NODE-602-length-21559-cov-6.661133_pt1 | contig 21559 bp, 20 predicted proteins | sample MGYA00376050_ERZ724517 | MGnify/ENA primary metagenome ERZ724517 (study PRJEB28724, sample SAMN07190886) | activated sludge metagenome | isolation source: activated sludge of sewage treatment plant in Hong Hong | place: USA: Christiansburg, Virginia | collected... | reverse complement strand
CTGATGGAAGATGTGGAGATCTCCCGTAGGTTGCGCGCCGTTTCCCGGCCGGTCTGTCTGCGGGCAAAGGTCCGCACATCCGGTCGCCGCTGGGAGAGTCGGGGCGTCTGGAGCACCATTTTTCTGATGTGGCGCTTGCGTTGGCGGTACTGGCGCGGCGAGCCCGCTGCGGCTTTGGCGGAGGCCTACCGGTGAGCTACACCCGCACCAACACCGCACTGGTCATTTTTGCCAAGGCCCCCGTGGCGGGCTCGGCAAAGACCCGGCTCATTCCGGCACTCGGCGCGCAAGGGGCCGCCGCGCTGGCGCAGCGTTTGCTGGACCATGCTGTACACATCGGTATGGAGGCGGGCTTTGACTATTGCGAACTGTGCGCCACGCCCGACCACAGCCACGCCGCATTCCAGCGGCTCGCGGCCAGTTACCCACTCATGCTCACGGCGCAAGGGGAGGGCGATCTGGGGGAGCGCATGCACCGCGCCTTGTCGCGTGTTCTTGCGGACCACGCCCGCGTATTGCTGGTGGGCACGGATGTGCCAGCGCTGACTCCGGCCGTGCTACGGGAGGCCGCCGCCGCTTTGGATACCTGTGACGCGGTATTTGTACCCGCTCTGGATGGTGGCTACGCGTTGGTCGGTCTGACAGGTGCGCATGCTGAGCTGTTCACCGAGATGCCTTGGAGCACGCCGCAAGTCATGCAGGCAACACGCGCTCGGGCACGTGCGGCGCAGATCGCGTGGACCGAACTGGCACCTGTGGGCGATATTGATGAACCCGCCGACCTGGTGCATGTGCCACAAGGGTGGTTGGCATGAAACGTCTGCTGCTGGTAGGTGCGGGCCATGCGCATGCCCAGGTGCTATTGGATCTGGCCCAGTCGCCCATTCCCGGTGTCGAGGTGACAGTGGTGTCACCCCACAGTCTGGCGCCCTATTCGGGCATGGTGCCGGGCTGGCTTGCGGGTCTCTACACATTTGACGACATCGTGATCGATTTTTCCAATTTGTGTGCTGCAGCCGGTGCTCGCTGGATCGACGCAGAGCTGGATTCACTCGACGCCCAGCGGCGCACAGTGCAACTCAACACCGGTGAGGAGCTGGGCTATGACATTCTTTCCCTCAACGTGGGGTCTACGTTGCAACCGCCCAGCATGGTCGGTCCCGAGGTCCTGGCCTTGCGTCCGTTGTCCGAATTGCGCAGTGGTTATGAATTGCTGCTGGCGCGCTGGCAGGCGAGCGCGTCTGACCGTGATTTCACCGTGACCGCGGTGGGCGGCGGTGCTGCGGGCTTCGAGTCCCTGCTGGCCGTGGTGCAGCGCTTGCGCACCTTGCAGCCGCAACGCCGCGTGCACGGCCGTTTGGTCACGCGGGGTAATACCCTGTTGCCAAGCGTCTCCGCCATGGCGCGGCGCGCGGCCACGTCTGCGCTGGCGGACGCCGGCATCCAGGTGCAACTCGGGACAGACTGGAGCGAGAATGCAGGTGCGTCTAGTGACCTGGTCCTTTGGGCGACGGGCGCCCAGGCCCACGCCTGGCAGACAGACCCGGCACGCCGTGGCGCGCTGGCCGTCAGTTCAAGTGGTTTCATCCGGGTCGACGAACAGCTTCGCTCCGTCTCGCAGCCGCAGGTGTTTGCGGTGGGGGACTGCTGTGAATGGGCCAACCCCTTGCCCAAGGCCGGTGTTTATGCGGTGCGCATGGGACCGGTGCTCATACACAACCTGCGCGCAGCCCTTGCTGTTGCCGGGGTGGCTGGCGTGGAAGGAGGCCGACCGTTTCGCCCCCAGCACCAGTTCTTGGCGCTGCTGGCGACCGGCAGCGGCCGGGCTATCGCTTCGCGGGGTGTCCTGGGTGCCGAAGGGCGTTGGGTCTGGCGCTGGAAGGACCATATAGATCGCAGCTTTATCCGTCGCTTTGCCATTGGCAACGCGTCCGACTGACCTACCATTTCGAACCTCGCTAACAAGGCCTTATTTATGCAATCTCTTCGACGCCAAATCCTTGCCGCAGCAGCCCTGTGTGCGTGTTGTGCCAGCGCACTGATCGGCATGCCGGCAGCTGCCCAGCCACAGCTTGCTCCGCTGAAACTCGGCGTTGGCATGTTTCAACCCGACCGCGAAAAGAACGACGCAACGTACCGACCGCTGGCGCAGCATCTGGCGCAGCGGCTGGGGCGTGCGGTTGAACTGCGCACGGTGGACAGCTGGGAGGGCCTGGCCAAGAGCCTGGCCAACGGTGAGACCGACATGGCACTGATGGGCCCGTGGGGCTATGTGCTGGCCAACCATTTTTCCGATGCGCAGGTGGTGTCCACCATTCTTTACCAGGGCAAACCGGAGTACTTTGCGATGATCGTGACGCACCCGGAGTCTGGCCTGAACAGTGCGCAGGACCTGACAGGACCTGGTGGTAAGACACGTACCTTTGCCTTTGGTGACAAGGGCTCGACCTCCGGCTACCTGATCCCGTTGCACTTTTTCATGCAGCAGGGCATTGACCCGGAAAAGCACTTTGCCCGTGTGCTGTACACCAAGCACCAGGCCATTCAGATGCAGGTGACCGCCGGCCAACTGGATGCGGGCGCCGACTACAACCGCAACCGTAGCGCGATGATTGAGCAGGGGCTGATCAAGGCCGAGCGCAGCAAGATTATTTGGCAGTCCGCACCGCTGCCCAATGATGCGATGGCCGTCAGTGCGGTACTGTTCAAAGACGTGGCCTTCGTCAAGCGTCTCCAGGATGCTCTGGTGGCGGTTGGCCCCTTGCTCAAGACGCAGCCTCAGTTGTTGCCGGCCAACTACACCGGCTTCGTCAATACCGACAACACGTTTTACAAGCCCATTCGGGATGCGGGCTTGGCTACCGGCAAACTCAGCCCCAAATGAGGCGCGCATGCAGTTTGTAGAGGTGACAGGCAGCGGGACACTGCCCCGTGGCAGATTGGCCTTTGCCGGGCTGATCCTGCTGTACGCAGCGCTGGTGGTGGTGTGTCTGGGCGCGTTCGTCATGGCCGGGGACCTGTCTCTGGGCCGTAACCCGTGGAGTAACCTGGTCAAGTCGCTCGGCGACTTTGCCCGGCCCAGCTTTGTCGACCTGTGGTTCGGCCCGGAGCGGCTGGAGTACCGTAGCGACGATGGCACCTTGTTGCTGGTAGAAAACCGCCGCATGGTGGAGGCAGATTTTCTGGCCGCCCTGGCACGTGCCAGCTGGGTCACATTCCAGATCGCCACGCTGGGCTCGCTGCTGGCGGCCGTGATGGCATTGCCGCTTGGCATTTTGACAGCGCGCAACCTGCACGCGCCCAAACCCTTGGCCTATGCCGCCAAGGCGATGCTGGATACCACCCGTGCCATCCACACCTTGGTATTTGGCCTGGTGTTGGTCGGTATTGTGGGCTTGGGACCCACCGCCGGAATTTTGGCCATTGCCCTGCATTCCATGGGGACCTATGGCAAGCTTTTTGCCGAGAGCATCGAGACCCTGGACATGGGGTCTGTCGATGCGGTTCGCGCCACCGGTGCGTCATCCACGCAGGTTTTTTTCAGCGCCGTCTGGCCGTCGGTTTTGCCGCAGTTCATCAGCAGCCACCTGTATGTGTGGGAGTTCAATATTCGCGACTCCACCGTTCTGGGGTTGATTGGTGCGGGCGGGCTGGGCTTGCTGATCTCGGAAGCGGTGAGCCTGTTTCAGTGGGGGCGGTTGGCCACGGTCCTGCTGGTGGTGGTGGCTATGGTGACGGCGTTTGACGCCCTGTCGCGGCGTATCCGCAAGGCGCTGTTATGAGGCCCGCATGACACACGCCGCTGTTCACATCACGGGTCTGGAGGTCAGGGCCGGGTCGCGCATCCTGCTTCAGATTCCCGAGCTGCGTGTGTGCCAGGGCGAGCGCGTGGCCGTCGTCGGGCCCAATGGCGCCGGCAAAAGCACGCTGCTGCGCGTGCTCAGTGGCTTCATGCCAGCCCACCAGGGCCGCGTATCCGTGTTGGGGCGCACATGGGGGTCAGCCGGTGCAAGCGGCCTGGGGAGCGCCGAGCTGCGCCGCTTGCGCGCCGACGTGGGCCAGGTGATGCAGGGGCTGCACCTGGTTCCTCGCCTGACAGCGCGTGAAAATGTGATTTTGGGCGCCTTGGCAAGGCCTGGCGCCATGGCACTGTGGCAAAGCTGGATACGCCTGTACCCGGAGGCCTTGGTGCAGGAAGCGGATCAGGCGCTGCGTGAGTTGGGCCTGGAGCGACAGGCGGACCTGCGGGCAGACCAGCTATCCGGGGGCGAGCGGCAAAAGGTCGGCATGGCCCGCGTGCGCCTGCAACGTGCCAGACTCATCCTGGCGGACGAGCCCACGTCTGCGCTGGACCCGACCGCGACGTCCGACGTGTGCCAGGCGTTGTGCGCGCTGGCGCAGGGCATGACCCTGGTGACCGTGGTGCACAACCCCGATCTGCTGCCACTCCTGGCGGATCGGGTGATAGCCATTGCGTCGGGCCAGCTGGTCTTTGACGTGCCCATTGCCCAGGCGAGTGCAGACCGCCTGTCGGCGCTGTATTCACGCCCACCGGGTGGCGCATTGTGCGGCGAGGCGCTGGCCTGAAACCCTTTGATCTCTGTTGAGACCCTATTCCCAATGGACCATTCCTTTGACACCATTCCAGGCTCATCCACCGCGATTCGCGCCGGGCGCAGCTGCCCGCTGCAGTACCACTATGGACCGGCCGTTTTTGACACGGAGCCTAGCGAGGCTTTGCGAAACCTGGAGGTTCTTTATGTGGTGGGTGGGCTGTATGGAAACGAGTTGGCGCTGCACGAAGTGCTGCGCCTGTTTGACCAGGAGCACGGCCGCAAGCGCCTGGTCTTCAACGGCGATTTCCATTGGTTTGACACAGACCCGGCAACGTTCGAGCGGATTCAGCGCGCAGTCCTGGCGCACACCGCATTGCGCGGCAATGTAGAGACCGAACTGGCCGATCCGGCACCGACGGACGATGCGGGCTGTGGATGTGCCTACCCCGAGTGGGTGGGTGATGGGGTGGTTGAACGCTCCAATCGCATACTGACGCGACTGCGCAGCGCCACAACCGCAGCCTTGCGGGCCGAACTGGCGGCCTTGCCCATGTGGCTGCGTGCCGATGTGGGTGCGCTGCGGATCGGTCTTGTGCATGGAGATGCGCAGTCTCTGGCGGGGTGGGGCTTTGCGCAGGAGCATCTGTCGCAGGCGAGTCACCGCGAGCAGGTTCGGGAGTGGTTTTCGCGCGCCAATGTGGATGCTTTTGCGTCTACGCACACCTGCCTGCCCGTGTTTCAGCGCCTGCGGTGTGCAGACCCATCGGCGCACCGATGGGTATTCAATAATGGCGCAGCGGGCATGCCCAACTTCGCGGGTGATACCGCAGGCCTAGTGACCCGGTTTTCGACCCGACCGCTCGCGGGTGGGCTATCGCGCGCCGGGGTGACCCACGCCGGCATTTTTGTGGACGCGCTGGCCGTCGAGGTGGATACGGCAGAGGCTCAGCGCCGTTTTCTGGCCCAGTGGCCCTCGGGTTCTGATGCCCATGCGTCGTATTTTTCGCGCATCGTAGACGGTCCGTCATATCGGTTGGATCAAGTTGTTCGTTTGGAGAATTGAATCATGCTCGCCATCATCGGAGGCACCGGCCTCTACGACCTTCCCGGCCTGGTCATTGACCAGCGTATCAGTGGTGACACACCGTTTGGCACGCCGTCTGGCGAAATCTTGCGGGGGCGGCTGTACGACAAGGAGGTCCTGTTTCTTGCCCGCCACGGAGCGGGGCATAGACTGCTGCCGCACGAAGTGAACTACCGCGCCAACGTGTTTGCGCTCAAACGTGCTGGCGCGCAGATGCTGCTGGGGTTCTCCGCCGTGGGCAGCCTGGTGCTGGAGGTCAAGCCGGGCGATCTGGCCATGCCCGAGCAATACTTTGACTGGACACGTGGCCAGCGCGAGCGATCCTTCTTCGGCCATGGCGTGGCGGCCCACGTGTCGACTGCCAAGCCGGTGAGTGCGGCGCTGGTGGGCGCGGCCGTGGCGGCTGGCCAGGCTGCCGGTCTCGCGGTCCACCGGGGGCTGACCTATGCCTGCGTCGAAGGGCCACGCCTGGGCACCCAGGCCGAGAGCCACTTCCTGCGGCAGGCCGGGTGCCATCTGGTTGGCATGACCAATGTGCCGGAAGCCTTTCTGGCACGTGAAGCCCAGATGGCCTACGCCACGGTGGGCCTGGTCACGGACTACGATTGTTGGCTGGATGACCCGGCCCAGCATGTCAGTGTGTCCGGTATTTTTGCGCTGTATGGAGAGACTCTGGCGAAGGCCGCCAAGCTGCTCGACACGCTGCTTGCCGGGCCACTGCCCAGCCCGGAGCCCGAGATCCGCACAGCACTGTCCACGGCGATGATGACGCCGGATGAGGCAATGTCACCGGCGCAACGCGCGTGGCTTGACGTGCTGCGGGGGTAGGGGGTCAGACTTCTTCAGTACAGAGCCCACGGGATATGCAGCTGAATTTCTTAGGTGTATTTGGCTTGTAGCCCACGTGGAATATGCGCAACCAGCTATCAATTCAGGAGCAATTGATCTGCCTGGCACCCAATTCACCGCTGCGGGCCGCCCACCATGGGCGCAGGCGCAATTGGGGTAGGCAACTCCACATGCTTCGCTTCACATTGCATGCGAGACAAAATTTCTCGCATCGTCTCGACTTCGGCGCCCACCAGTATTCCATTGGCGGCGTATTTCATCAAATCGTCACATGCCAAAGGCGTAATGGGCTCCTTTCAAAACTGGGACTCAAAAATGAAGATGAATACGCGTGCGGTTGCAATGGTTGTGAACCCAGTAATGGCCGGTTTGCTGCTGGCGGCTTGCGGCGGTAGTGGGGAGCCCACTGCGCAAGGGCGTTTTATCGATGGACCGGTGGCAGGGCTCAACTACAGCACCGTCGCTGGCATTACTGGCACCACCGATGCCAATGGAACCTTCAGCTACGGGGGTGGCTCGCCCGCCGACAAGGTGAGCTTCAAGCTTGGCGCGCTGGCGCTGGGCACGGCAGCCGGGGCCAGTGTGATCACACCCCTGGATCTGGTGGCGGGCGCAACGGTCAGCGATGCACGCGTGCTCAACCGCCTGCAGCTGTTGCAGTCGCTGGACAGTGACAAGGACGTTGATAACGGCATCGTGATCGACACCACGCTGGCCGCCAAACTCAACGACACGGTCAAGCCCGACGAGACCGATGGCACCAAGTTTGAAGCCGCGTTGAAGACCGCGCTGGGCACCACACCCGTGGCGCGCGGTCTGGCACGCGAGAGTTTTGAGAGCAGCCTGGCCGCCATGGGCCGCAGCGTTACCACCGCGAAAGAGGCGATCAGCGGCGGCGACGTGGTGGTCAGCAAGCACCGCGTCAACGTGCCCACCAGCATGAATGTGCCCTACGAGGGAACGAGTGCCGATTTGAAGGCCGCCTTCCCCAAAGGCTTCCCTCTGGCCGTGGGCTCGGCGATGGCGCTCAAGTCCATCAACAGCGATGGCAGCATCGACTTTTATGTGCTGACCGACCGCGGCTCCAATGCCGACGGCCCCAACATCGTGGTGGGTGGCAGCACCTATGGAACCAAAGTGTTCCCGGCACCGGGCTTTGCGCCCACCTTTGGTGTGCTGCGCCTGGCCAATGGTGTGGCCACAGTGACCGGTATCACACCCATGTTCAATGAGAAGGGCGGCAAGCTCACCGGCTTGCCCCTGCCGGTGGGCACACCCGGTTCGTCGGCCGAAGTGGCCTTGAACGAGGCGCTGGTGGCATTGACCAGCGACCCCATGGGCCTGGACCCCGAAGGCATAGTGTTTGACAAGGCCAATAACAAGCTCTACATCTCTGACGAATACGGCCCATTCATCATCAAGGTGGATGCCACCACCGGCAAAATTGAAGAGCGCTTTGCACCGGCCATTGCCGGCAGCACCGCCAGCAAGCCCGTGCTGCCTGCCGTGTTGAACCTGCGCCGCGCCAACCGTGGCATGGAAGGCCTGGCCATGGACGCTGCGGGCGAACTGCACGGCCTGGTGCAAAGCCCGCTGGACGCCAAGGTGACCGTGGACGACGGCACGACGGTGTCGGTCAGCAAGACCGCACTGTTTCTGCGCTGGCTGGTGCTGAACCCGGCCACCGGCGCCACCAAGACTTATGCCTTTCCCTTGAGCAAGACCGACTGGTCCAAGTCCGACACCGGGCAGGCCAAGATGGGTGACATCGCCTATGTCGCACCGGGCAAATTTTTGGCCATCGAACAGGGTGTGAACGCATCTGGTGTGCTGGTCAACAAGATCATGCTGGTGGAAATCCCGGCGGACGCGACCGACATCAATGCCCTGGGCGCGGAGCTGGAAGCCAGCAGCGCCACGGCCAAGGCCGTCAAGGGTGCCGACTGGACCAAGGTCGTGCCGCTCAAGCGCACCCTGCTGTTGCAACTCAACGATGCGGGCTGGCTGGCCGAGAAGGCCGAAGGACTGACGGTGGTGAACGGAGACACGATTGCGCTGATTAACGACAACGACTTTGGTGTCACCCCCGCGCTGTTTGATGCCCAGGGTGTGGCTGTTAGCGGCGACGTGACGAACTGCCTGACGGAAAACGGAAAACTCGTGAACAACGGCACCAAGGTCTGCCCCGCTGCGGCCGTGCGCGTGGCGCCCGGCAGCACATCGGAGCGGCCCACGCGCCTGTACACCTTCAAGTTTCCCAAGGCCATTGCCAGCTACAGCGTGAAGTAGGCCCAAGCGAGGGAACCTGTGGATTGAGCTTTGGTGTCGCGACGCTCCACCCGCGCCTTTCTATGCAACTCCGTCGCAAGGGGGCAGTCAATGCCATCGTCAATGTAGCGCGGTACTGCGCGTCTGGTGTCATTTGGAGAATTGCACCATGCTCGCCATTCTCGGATGCACCGGCCTCTACGACCTTCTGCGCCGGACATACACCGCGCAGAGCACATCACGCTACGAAACGCCAAGCGCTGTCGGTGAACCTGGTTGGTGTGATGGGGTGTTTGAGGAGTTGGCGGGCGCGCTTGAGGCTGATGCCACCCAACAAGCCTCACCGCCAGGCGTGATTCTCCATGCAGCCAATGCTATCGATGAGAACGCTGTGGCACAGGTTGATTCAGATTTGTGCCGGCGCATTCTGCGTACCTTGGTGAGCCGGTCACACCCCGCCCCCGGTCATCGTTCGTCTGGACGGTGTTTTTCATGGTGAACCCGCCACCCGGGCTGGAAATCTAGGGTATCCACGAGGTTCGAAGCCTGTTTCAGGACGCGATACTGCGGCTCGTGCGTTGAACGGGCTATCCGCTGGCCAGCGCGTCCGCCCGCCATTTCCGGAGCCCTTTCATGAAATATTTCAATTTCCGCCGCATCGTCTGTACCCTGGCCTGGCTTGCCGCCAGTGGCCAGGCTGCCTACGCCGTCGAGTGGTTTGTCTCGCCGTTGGGTAGCGACACCGCCGGCAACGGCAGTCTGGCAGCGCCTTACAAAACCCTGGGCTACCTGCTCAACCCCGGGCGGGATTTGGTGCAAGGCGGCGACACCGTCACCTTGCGCGGGCCGACTGGCAACAACGTGTACAACGAAAGCGAAGTGCGCCTGCGCGTGCCGCTCACTTTGCGCTCTTTTGAGGGGGAGTGGGCCATCATTTCCTGCCCTATTGCGCTGCAGGACGGCGTGTGTGTGCAGATCGACCCGTCGGCGTCGGGCAGCCGCCTCTCAAGGTTGGAGATCACAGGCGGAAACTTGTACGGCGTGTTCATGCAGACCGACTGGGACGCGCGGGACAACCGGCAGGGAATGGGAGCTTCCAACATCATTCTGGAAGACTGCAAGATTCACGATACCGGGCGCGATGCGATCAAGATCACGCCCAAGAGCAATGACATCACGATCCGCCGCTGTGAAATTTACAACACCGGCCGCGTGTACCCTGAGGGCACACCGTTGGATGACAAGAACGCTGAAGGTATCGACAACGTGAACGGCAGCCGCATGCTGGTGGAAGACAGCTACATCCACGACATTGCCACGACGGGCCTGTACTTCAAGGGCGGTGCGGAGGATGTTGTCATTCAACGCAACCGCATTGAACGCACTGGCGTGGGCGGCATCATGGTGGGCTTTGACACCAGCCCGGACTTCTTTGACACCGCAATCAACCCCCGTTACTACGAGAGCATTCGCGGCACCGTGCTCAACAACGTGGTGCGCGACACCGGGTTCGCGGGCATTGGCCTGTATGCCGCCAAAGACGCGGTGGTGGTCAACAACACCGTGGTCAACACAGCCACCGTCGGGCACGCTGCCATTTATTTTGGCGTGACCCTCCAAGACTTTGAGCCCTTTGCCGGGCGTCCCGCCAACATCAACCCGCTGATTCGCAATAACCTGATCATTCAAAACGGAGGTGACTGCGCGCGCATTCGCTGGGCCAACGAAATCAGTGAAGCGGGCTTGTACGGACTGGAGGGCGGTGCAGGTATGGACAGCAACTGGTTTTACAACACGCGTGGCGCCTGCAACTTTGCCGATAACCGCCCCGGTAGTCCTCTGGCTGATGGCGGCACGCTGGAGCAGTGGCGTGCCTACGAGAAGGTGGATGCCAGCAGCCTGTCAGGGGTCATCAGCGTGACGGCTGATGGCCATTTGTTGCCCGGCAGCCCGGCCATCGACAAAGGCGAAACGTTGTCACTGGTGACGCAAGACATCGACAAGCAGCCCCGCCGTGGGGCCAACGACATTGGTGCCGACGAAGTGCCCGGCCCCGCCACCAGCGCAGACCGCGTGATGGACTGGGCCGAAGCAACCTTGCCCCAGTACTTCCCGCCCAATGGAGTGGCGGGTACCGTGGCCAATTACAGCTATCGCTACTACGCCAGCGTCGGGCTTTACCTCGCGACCGACGGCCTGCGCGTCATCGTGCACAACGGGCGCGAGTGGAACCTGCTGGATGTGGGGTCGCTGAGTAGTTTCCTGGCGTTAGCGGCGGCGGCGGGATTTTGACGTCCCGGGTCTTTTAGTTAAAGGCGCGAGAGCACGCGTTTTGCCAGTTCCTGGATCTGCCCGCCGGTCAGTATCTGCTCGCCAGTGGCTGGGTCCAGGCCGCTGCCGACGCCCACGAGCTTGCTTCCCTTGCGCACATACAAAGCCCATGGAGCCGCATTGGGCATAAACGCTTCATCGCCGAGGTCGCGCACGGCTGTGCGCTGCGGGAACGCTTTCGCGGCCTCGGTGTAGTCACTGGCCTTGCCAATATTGATCAGCACCAGCAGCTTGCCGTCGCTGCGGACGAAGTTGATGGTGCCGCCAGCGCCGGGAATCGAACCTTTCGTAATCTCTCTTACATTGGCAAGTTTGGTGACGGCCTGCACGTCAGCGACTGTCAGCTCCCCTGCGGCGAAGGATGTGCCAGACATGCTGAGAAACAACACCAGCGCAGTGACCGTGTGAAAAAGAGAAATCCTCATATGAGCTCCCGTAGATGAGTTGACGGCCGATTCGGCAACGGATACACATTTTCATTTGCAACCCGAAGTCGCTGGTGCCTGTTTGTCACACTCTACAGTAGGGATGCGCCGGTGTCACCAAGCGTAACTTGATAAGTTTGCTTCCTACTTCGGCATGCTGTACTGATCTTTCATTTTCAGCACATGCGACTCCCACACGCTGGTGTAACGTGCGTCATCCACCACTGACTTCTTGATCATCTTCATGCACTGCTCCATCTGCGCCGCGTTGCTGCTGGGCTTGGCGTACAGCTGCAGGGCGAACTTGGAGAAGTCCCGCACCATCACATCAAAGATCTGGTCGATCACCTCGGACTCCACGTCGTAAATCTTGGCGTTCTCCAGGATCAGCTGACCGTAGACAACCAGGGTGAACATCTCGCCGGCGGTTAGCAAAAAGTCGATGTCCTTGGCCTGTTCGGCCGAGGGAGGCGCCTTCATCATCATTTCGCGGAACAGCTTGATCTGCTCCTTGAACACACTCAGGTTGGGCAGGTCGTAGCTGTTGTAGGCGATGCGGTAGTCGTGAAACTTGATCTTGCCCAGGCCCTTGGTCGCCCCCTGGTTGAACAGGAAGGCGTCGTCGCTGCCCTCGTCGCGGCGCGGCACCGGCGCGTACTCCGTTGGGAAGAAGAAGTAGTTGGGCATGAACTTGATGATCAGCGCCATGTTCACATGCACCGTGCCCTCCAGCTTGGGCAGGCAACGGATGTCCTGGGCGGCCATGGCAAAGTACGGCTCCTTCTCGAAACCCTTGGCGGCAATCACGTCCCACAGCAGGTTGACGACTTCTTCGCCCTGGGTGGTGACCTTCATTTTCACCATAGGGTTGAACAGCAGGTACCGGCGGTCTTCGCTTGATGCACTCTTCATGTAGTCGGCCGCGCGCAGTGCAAACAGCTTCATGGAAACCAGGCGCACATAGGCATCGGTGAACAGTTGCTTGACGTGGGGGAAGTCGGTCACTGTTTTGCCGTACAGGTGGCGATTGGCCGCGTGGTCTATGGCCTCATAAAACGCATGGGTGCAGATACCGATGGAGGCCCAGCCCAGGTTGTACTTGCCCACGTTGACGGTGTTGAGCGCGGCGTTCCAGGCTTCGTCACCATGGTGCAGCACGTCGTCTTCGGTGAAGGGGTAGTCTTGCAGGCGGTACTCGGCCACGTAGTTCTGGCTGTAGACCGTGTTCTTGATGAGCTGGTACTTCGGGTGTTGGGAATCTGCAACGAAGAAGACGTACGCGCCGGTATCGGCCATCTTGCCGAAGGTCGACACCATGGCCGCCTTGTTGGCGTTGCCGATGTAGTACTTTCCGCCGGTTGCGCTGTAGGTGCCGTCCGCGAGCTTGGTGACGATCATGTCCGAAGAGTAAATGTCAGCACCGTGTTCCTTTTCGGACAGACCGAAGGCGAATATGTTGCCCTCGTCGAGCAAGCGCTTGGCCTTTGCCTTGGCCTTCTCATTGCTGCTCATCCAGATGGGGCCAATGCCCAACACCGAGACCTGGTAGGTGTACCAGTAGCACAGGCCATAGAAGCCCAGAATTTCGGCAAAACCGCACACGCGCCAGCTGTCCCACGCCGCGTTCTCCCCCTCTTTGCCTTGCGCGGCGGGCGTCATCATGGAGGAAAACAAGCCCTCTTCCTTGGCAAATTCCAGGAAATCCGCGTACCAGACGGCACCGTTGAAGTCTTCCTTCAACTTGGTCAGACCCTTCTTCTCGAAGAAGGCAATGGTCTTTTCCATGATGTCGCGCGAGCGCTGGTCGGGGTAGTTGCGGGTCAGGTTACGAGGGTTGAGCAATAGCATATGAACTCCATTGGTTTTTTTCTCTGCGGATGCCGACCGGACAAGTCGACCAGGCACCCGAATGTGGAAACGATAGTAGTGCCACTCAAGGAACAGTTATTGCGCCAGCGCAAAGGCAAGCGAGCTCCACCGGCTTGTTGAGGCGATATAGATTGGCTAGCGCGGGTCGGATTGTCCGGGAATTGACGACAAAACCACTTTACGGCGCGGAACGCGATCGGAGTCCAGCAGGGCTTCAACGCGCGCAAACACTTCTGAGCGGGAAAACGGCTTCTTCATAAAGTCATCCGCGCCAATACGGTTGGCGAAAAACTGTTCGGCCGCGTTTTCGCTTCCAGTGATCATGATGACAGGCACATTGTGCGTGGCTTCATTTTTGCGAATAGCCCGCAGCGCACTAAACCCATTGCGCTTGGGCAATACAAGTTCCAGAAAAATCAGGTCGGGCACCTCTTCGTTGACCAGCGACAGCCCCTTTTCCGCATCGGCGGCATCTCGTACCGTAAACCCTACCGATACCAGAATATCGCGCAGCGCAGCGACGCCCGTGACGGAGTCATCGATGATGACGGCCTTACAACCCTTGCGCGCATTCCTGCGTTTTTTGCCTCGCCGGTTGATCACTGCAACGCTTAGAAACGTGCTGGGCAGGGCCTTGGAGTCCGCTGCTGTATGGTGTGAAGCCGGTGGAGATGAAGTGGCCATGGTGCAAACTGCCTGAGTTGAGCGATCAGAGTTTTCAATCCGGGGAGCGATTGATGACAGTTTAGAGGGAGTAGGCGAAACTGCGCAATATATTCTTTGGCCCCATGAAGGAGTGCATCGCTCCCCCCCTTTGGCGCTAGTTCTTGTGCATTGACTTCGCTTGAAAAGGTCGCGCCTCGAAACGAAACACTTTGGGGTCTTTCGCGTCCACGGTGGTTTTGATCCAGCCCATCCAGGGCGAGCCATAGGTTTCAACCCGGGTGAAATTGGCAATAACGTCCTGCGTGGTTGGGTTACGCAGTGGTTGATTGATCTGCTGCTGGTGTGAGTCACCATGCACCAACACCACCTGCCCCGCAAAGGCCAGCGTTTCGTCTCGCAGTTGGCTCAAAAAGTCTTTGTAGCCCGGGTACGCTTTTCCGGCGGCATCGGCTTCAAACCCGGGGTTACCCTGAATGACCACCATCAACCCGGCGGCTTGCATGGCACGAGCTCGCGCAAAGGCCTGAGTCAGCCAGAGCCTAATCGCCGGGCTACGCTGCAAAAACTCTTTGGACGGTCCGCTTGCGCGCTGGGTGCCGTCGTAGTTGTTGTCACTGCCAGGAAGATTCAAACCCACAAAAACCACCCCCGCTGCCTCCCAGCGCACGTTCTCACGGTAGGCCGCAAAGGCGGGGTCCCGACTTTGCCGCACCAGCTCAAACTGACGCTGCCCTAGCGTTTTCTCATCGGGGAAAAAAAGTGCGCGCAATTTGTCTAGACGCTCAAGGGGGTCGTAAGAGCCATTGCTGCGACGGTGGCAGTCGGTCCACTCGTTGTCGCCCGGAACATAGATCAGCGGATGCTTTGAGGCCTTGAATACGCCCAGAATGTCGAGAAAAGCCTCGTCGCTACAGACCGAGCCGCCACTTTTGATATCACCATCATGAATCACAAACGCCAGGTCTTCGGAATCCATTTCGGCCATCAACTCAGGCAGCAACTCGCGCTCGCGCTGGCTGTAAGACGTATCACCGAACAGCCCAATGTTGATCGGCTGGGGCCTGACTTGGGCTGACACAACGGCCGTCAGACTCCAAACCAGCAACAGGAAAAAAGGTTGGCAGTACTTGCGTGTCTTCATGAATTTGAATCCGTCAGGCGTAAAGAACAGCAATCCTGCCACAGGTACGTTCAAGCCCTTTTTTTGCGTCCTGCAAGATGGTGCTTCACGGTTCGGCACTTTACGGCCGCTCCTCTTTTTAAGCCGCCCTACCGCCATGCCGGGATGGATGCCGGGTACTGGCAAGCCGGGCTGGCCGTAGTGTGCAGAGCGCTATACAAATCATAGCTACTAAACTAACAAATACGTGGGCTACAGGCCTCTTTCTCTCATAAAACAAAAAAGGCACCTTTCGGTGCCGTTTTTTCAGTCAAGCGTCCTGCGCACTCCGTTTTACCTGCGGCGGTTGCCTTGCAACAGTCTTTCGACCTCATCGCGCAGAGCGTTCAGTTCCTCGCGCAACTGGCGGCGTTCCTGTGGGGTCACGACACCGTTCCTCTTGAAGTTGGCTTCGTGGCGGGCAATGGCACGCTCGCGCATGTGCAGCCTGCGCGCATCGCGCCGGGAGATGTGTCCGGTGTGCACGCCCTCGTCAATGCGCTGACCGATGTTGGCCTGAGCGTTGTCGATACCGGGTGTGTTGTCACGGCCTTGTCCCACCACACTGCTGTTGGCCATCATGCGTTCGACTTCGGCAGCGAGCCCCTCCACATCGGCCCTTAAGCGCTGGCGCTCCTGTGGGTTGACGTTGCCGTTCGATTTCATCTGGTATTCGCGCATTTCAATGTCGCGGTCACGTCGATAAAGCTCGCGCGCCTCGGACGGTGTGATGTGCCCGGATGCCATGCCCTGCTGAATGCGGGCGCTGATGGCCTGTTGTGCACGGTCAACAGCCGGCGTGTTGGTGCCCTGCGCCATGACCGGGGCGCCCCACAGGCTGACGAACAGGGCTGAGGCCAGCAACGAGCCAGTGAACAATTTTGATTTCATGAGAGATCCCAAGTTGATGCATGTGATGACAGTGAATTCTTGTCGCCACTTGCGAAAAGTTCTGTGCGCCTGCACACACACAACACATACGTGCGCTGGACCACGAACAAGTCAAGGTACTTTTGTAAACATTGCATAGACTGATGTGAAGGCTCGAACGATGTTTTGGGGGGCGGTATGGAAGTCACTGTGTTAGGAATCGGCTGTGCCAAGTGCAAGAGCACGGTTGCGATGATTGAACGGGTTGCCAAAGATGCTGGTGTGAATTTGGAGCTCCTGCGCAACCCCACACGCCACCTGTTCTTTACCGGCAAAGGCGGCGTAGGCAAGACTTCGCTATCAACGGCAGTGGCACTGCACCTGGCTGACGCGGGCAAGCGGGTCCTGCTGGTCAGTACGGATGCGGCCTCCAACCTCGATGAAATGCTGGGCATTGAGCTGAAGAACACGCCGGTTCCCGTGCCCGGAGCCCCCCATCTGTCGGTGCTGAACATTGACCCCGACACCGCCGCCGAGTCCTACCGCCAGCGGGTCGTGGCCCAGATGGCGACCGACTCCAGCGATGCAGAACTCTCCACCGTGCGCGAGCAGCTGTCGGGCGCCTGCACGACCGAGATTGCATCGTTTGACGAGTTCGCTTCGTTGCTGTCGGACGCCGACAACCATTACGACCACATCGTGTTTGACACCGCCCCAACTGGGCACACCTTGCGGTTGCTGAGCCTGCCCAAGGCCTGGAGTGGTTTCCTGGCGGGTAACGACCGGGGTGCTTCGTGCCTGGGGCCACACTCGGGATTGAAGATGCAGGAAGTGCGCTTCAAGGCGGCGTTGGACGCGCTGAGTGACCCCGGCAAAACCACGGTGGTGCTGGTGAGCCGACCAGACGCGGGCGCCATTGCCGAGGCCTCACGCACGTCGGACGAACTCAACACGCTGGGACTGCACAACCAGCGGTTGGTGGTGAATGGTGTGTTTCATGCCAGTGAACGCAGTGATGCCATCGCCGTTGCCATCGAGGCCTTGGGCGTGCAGGCGTTGGCCGCGATGCCCAACAATCTGTTGGCTCTGCCGCAAGACCAGGTTCCGCTGCGTCCGTTTGACACCGTGGGCCTGTCGGCATTGCGTGCCCTGTTGGGCAGCGCTCAGGCGGCGGCGCCGACCCCACCGACGGCGACCCCCCAGCCCCTGGAGCAGGGGACCGGGCTGGAAGCTCTGGCCGATGCGTTGGCCCAGGCTGGCAAGGGGCTGATCATGGTCATGGGCAAGGGTGGCGTTGGCAAGACCACCATCGCCGCAGCGCTGGCCATTGGCTTGGTGCAGCGCGGAAAAAGCGTGCATCTGAGCACTACCGACCCCGCCGCTCACTTGGCCGTCACGCTGGATGGCGCCTTAGAGGGCTTGCGGGTGGATCGCATAGACCCCGTCGCGGAGACCCAGCGCTATGTGGACAAGATCATGGCAACCAAGGGTGCCGGGCTGAGCGCTGCGGAGAGAGATCTGATGTTGGAGGACCTGCGTTCGCCTTGCACCGAAGAGGTGGCGGTGTTCCACGCCTTCTCCAAGGTGGTGAGCGAGGCACGCAGCGCCTTTGTGGTGTTGGACACCGCGCCCACAGGCCACTCGCTGTTGCTGATGGATGCCACCGGTGCCTACCACCGCCAGATGGTGCGCGAGTTTGAAGGCCACTCAGCCGGGCGCATGGTCACGCCGCTGATGCGGCTGCAGGACCCGGCCTATACCAAGATCATTCTGGTGACGCTGCCCGAGATCACTCCCGTGTCACAAGCCCAAGCCTTGCAAGAGGATTTGCGTCGGGCACAGATTGAGCCATTTGCCTGGGTCATCAATAGGAGCGTTCTGGTCACGGACACGCGAGACCCGGTGTTGCAAGCGCGTTTGGCCGGCGAGCGCAAGCAAATGGAGCGCATTGCACAGGGCTTGGCCACGCGCACGTATGTGGTCCCTTGGAAAGTGCGTCCTCCAATCGGTTTGACAGAGTTGGCGGCTATGGTCTAGAAGGCGTCTTTTGGTAGATTGTTCAGCGGTGGACGGTTGGGTTTGCTTGCGTTATTTATTGTCTGTGTAATGCAAACAACAACAACTCACCACACCCAAGCCCGCCATGAAAACCAACACCATGCGCCTCTGGACACAAAATTTGCAGCACTGGTGGCATGTCCGCAAGGGTACCGGCGTGCCCTATGTGCGTGCCGTTCTTGAGAAACGGTCACTTGGCGCGGTGTTCCAGCCGATGGTTGAGCTGCGCACTGGCGCCATCATGGGGCATGAAGGCCTGGTGCGGGTTCCGCGGAGTGTTGCCGAAATGTCGTTTGATGGTCTGATGGGAGCCGCCAAAGCACAGCACTGTCAGAAGCAGCTGGAATTGACCTGTGTGGACCATGTCATTGGGTGCTGGTTGGCGGAGCGTGGCAAGGGCATGTTATTTGTCAATGTGAGCGCCCAAACGCTGGTGAAACTGCATGAGTCCGACGCCATTGATTCTTTGTTGCAGCTGTTGCGCAAACACAAGCTGCCTCCGGCGCGCATGGGGCTCGACCTCGCAGGTTACACCCGCCTGTCCTCCGTTGATGCGCTGGTTGCCGCGCTGCGGCCCTTGCGGGCGGCGGGCATGGCGATTGCGCTGGATGATTTCAAAGCGACCGACTCCAGCATGCGGGTCTGGTCCAAGGTTCTGCCCAATCTGATCAAGATGGCTCCGCGCTGGACGTCCAACATCCATCGCAACCCCGACCACCGCGATGCGGTGGCCAGCATGGTCCGCTTGACGCGCAAACACGGCGGGTTGCTCGTCGCAAAGTCGGTGGAAAACGAAAGTGAAATGCAGGTCTTGCGGGAGCTGGGAGTGAGTCTGGCCCAAGGCTACTTCCTCGGTAGCCCCGGCGCGGAACCCGTTACGGCCTTGAATCGCCGAGCGCACGGCGCTCTAAGCGTTGAAACTCCGACGGTGACGGCAAGGCCTGATCCAGTTCTTGAAATACAGCCAGCAGATCCGAGCTGGTGGGGTTGAGGGCGTTGAAGCTGTCTTCACGCTGGCGCCTGGCAAACCGGTGCCAGGTCGACACGTTCAATATTTCAAGCTTGCCATAAGAAAGCTCCAGCCAGCCATGTTGGGCGAGTTGCTGCACGTGTTCTGAAAACAGCGTGCGTGATACACCGCACAAGGAAGCCAGTGTACTTTGCGCAACGGGCAGCTCCAGACCGTCGCCAAACGCAACCGTCGGTGGCCGCTCCGAACGGTGGGCCAGAGCTTCGGCAAATTGCGCCAGACCCATGACCACCCGCAGGCAAGGGTTGCCGAGCTTCATCAAGGTCAACGTCTCAGAAGTCTTTTGTACTCGCCAGGCCATCAACTTGGCCACATATCGGGCAAAACCTGGCTCCTGGATAAACAGCGTGTCAAACGTGCTGGCAGGCATGCACAAAACCTCGGTAGCCGTCAGGCTGACATAGTCGGCAAAGCTGGGTTTGCGGTTGATGATGGCCTGCTCGCCAAACCACGCGCCTTTGCCATAGACGGAAATGGGCGTGGACTCCGAGTTGGTGGTGGGGATGGACGCTGACACAAGACCGTCCATGATGTATTGCCAGTGCTGGACTTCAGCACCCTTGGCCCACAATTTCTTGCCAACCCCAAACGATTGGACTTTGATCAGCGGCGCTGTTTGTGCTGCGATGGCGTCAGACAAGCCCAGGCGTCTCAATCGCGCATAGACATAACCTTTGGCAGCTGGCGAAACCGGGGGCAAAGTGTCTCCTGTGGGGTGGGGGCATTGGCGCACCACACGCCGCCCCTGGATGCGCATTGTCGGTGAACTATTTGCTTTGATCCATGGGGACTATCCCACCCTGTGGTCAACAGTGAAGTGGGAGAAGAGTCGGGCCAGTGTTTATGGCCGACTATGGGTTTCAGATGCCGAAGTGCACACGAACCCGCTCTTCCAGCAGACGACGCGCGTCGTCCTCACTGATGCGGGCCAGTTAATCCCGCCAACAATGTTTTCTCCCTGTGCCACGTGGGTGCGCATGGTGCCCATTTCGGTGTTGTCGAGTCGACCGGGTTTCAGGAGAATGGCGTCTGGAATACCGATCTTGCCGACGTCGTGTAGAAAGCTGCCCACAATCAGGGATTGCATGGCGTCGTTCACGAGCACCATGTACAGCACGGCACCACAGGCGAGTGACGCAAAACCGGCCATCAGCGCCATAACCAGGGCATTGTTGAAAATCTGGTCCTGCTGCCAGGCCGGAATGACCCTCACCCCTTCAAAGTAGCCGGTAATCTGGGCAGTTGGGGTTCCACCGCATGGCCCTCCGCTGTCAGCGACTCGGCGAGTTTCCTGCCTTTGGTGTCATAGATTTCAGCGATGTCAAACAGACCACCGGCGATGGCATAGGCTGCAGCCTGTGCATGTTCTTCTGCTTGTGGCCCGCTCAGATTGATCGAGTCAAAACGGTGCAACAACCGCCCCGATTCTTCGTTGGCCAACGCAACGACGCTTTCTTCTGCACGTTCCAGTGCCAGAAACCACGCAATAGGTCCCGCCAGGAAGGCCATGGCAACACTGACCAGAGCAATTCGGATGGCAGTACGTCTGTCAAAGTTGGACATGGGTGTGCACGGGCTTGCGATGAGGGTCTCCAACGATTGTAGGGACGGTGGTGCCCGATGTGACGCGGGTTTGATATTTGATAAGCAAGGCTTAAGGTAGCGGGGCTACGCTACAGGTGTTATGACATCGTTTCAATTAGTGGTCTGGATTGCAGGGGGGGTTCTGCTTCAGGTCGCCATCTACCTGGGTATCGGTTTTCTTCGCCACTGGCAGGATTACCTTGCCTTGCGTACATCAGTAGTGGAGGGTGATGTTGTCGAAGATGGTGCTGGCATCGTCCGTACCGCTGTGCATCCAGCAGCCCCAGTTGCCTGGCCTGGTTGGCGCGACTTTCAAGTTGTCGACAAGCGCTTTGAAGATGCCAGTCAGCAGGTTTGTTCGTTCTATCTCAAGCCACAAGATGGCTTGGCATTGCCGCCATTCCTGCCGGGCCAGTTCCTCACGTTTCAATTGGATATTGCGTCGCTATCAGGCGCCGCCCCCGCGCCAGTGGTTCGGTGTTATTCGCTGTCAGACTCGCCGCAGTCCGCCACCTACCGCATATCCATCAAACGGGTGCCTGCGCCTGGTGGCAGCGGGTACGCACCGGGGCGGTCTTCCAATTATTTTCATGACCATGTGGGCTTGGGCAGTGTTGTACGCGTCCGCGCGCCGTCGGGCCACTTTCATATCGACCTGGGTGACGCGCCGGTGGTTTTGATTGCAGGTGGCATCGGTATCACGCCCATGTTAAGCATGCTCAACTGGTGTGTGACTTCGCAGCCAAAGCGCGAAATCTGGCTCTTTTACGGCGTGCGTGATGGCTCGGAGTTGGTCATGTGGCCCCATCT
>ERZ724517.600-NODE-600-length-21583-cov-9.688870_pt1 | contig 21583 bp, 20 predicted proteins | sample MGYA00376050_ERZ724517 | MGnify/ENA primary metagenome ERZ724517 (study PRJEB28724, sample SAMN07190886) | activated sludge metagenome | isolation source: activated sludge of sewage treatment plant in Hong Hong | place: USA: Christiansburg, Virginia | collected... | reverse complement strand
TGGGCCACGGCACGCGATACGGGGTGGTCGGAGCGGCTGGCCAGGCTGGCGGCCAGGCTGCGCACCTGCGCGGCATCGCCACCGTTCAACACAGCGAAATCCGTCTGCACCGGTTTGCCATGGGTAATGGTGCCGGTTTTGTCCAGCGCCAGCCATTTCAGCTTGCGACCTTCTTCCAGGTACACGCCGCCTTTGATCAGTATGCCCAGACGCGCGGCCGCAGCCAGCCCGCTGACGATGGTCACCGGTGTGGAGATCACCAACGCGCAGGGGCAGGCAATGACCAGCAGCACCAGTGCCTTGTAGACCCAGTCAAACCACGCCGCGCCCAGCAGCAACGGCGGCAGGATGGCGACGGCCAACGCGATGGCAAAGACCACTGGCGTATAGACCTTTGCAAACTGGTCCACGAAGCGCTGTGTGGGGGCGCGAACGCCCTGCGCCTCCTCCACCGCGTGGATGATGCGTGCCAGCGTGCTATTGCTCGCTGCAGCCGTCACCACATACTCAAACGAGCCGGATTCATTGATGGTTCCAGCAAATACGGCATCGCCTTCGGACTTGTCAACCGGCAAGCTTTCGCCGGTGATGGGGGCTTGGTTGATGGTGGACTTGCCACTGACGATGCGGCCATCCAAGGCGATACGTTCGCCGGGTTTGATGCGCACGCGGGCATCGATTGCCACCGCCTGGGCATCCACATCGACCCACGTGCCATCGGTCTGCAACACCGTGGCGCGCTCGGGGGTGAGTTGCATCAGCCCCTGGATGGCGTTGCGTGCCCGGTCAAGAGACTTGGCTTCGATTAGCTCGGCAATCGTAAACAGCACCATGACCATGGCCGCTTCGGGCCACTGGCCTAACAGCAGCGCGCCGGTCACGGCAATGCTCATCAGTGCGTTGATGTTGAGGTTGCCGTTACGGATGGCGATCCAACCCTTCTTGTAGGTTGTTAAGCCGCAGGCCAACACGGCGGTCAGCGCCAATGCGGCAGCGGTCCACGTGGGAAGATTCACCCATTCCACACCTTCGGACGCGAGGGCAGCCATCCCGGCCAGGGCCAGCGGCCACCACGGCTTGTTGGGCTCGGCCGCCGGTTCGTCGCGCGTTGAAGCGCCATCGACGACTTCCGGCGCAAAGCCCAGTGAGCGGATTGCATCCAGAATGGGCTCCACCGTACTGGTTGCATGGGTCACCGTCAGAACACGCTGCATCAGGTTGAATTCCAGGCCTGTCACACCGGGCATGCCACCGAGCTTCTTGCGCAGCAGGCCTTCTTCGGTGGGGCAATCCATTTGCTGGATGCGGATGGCGGTTTGCACACCGACATCTGACAACGTCTTTTCGACCCCTGCCACGGGTATGGGCATGGCCACACTGCCGCAGTGCTCACCGCAACAGGCGCTCTGCCCCACGGCATCATCCGTCTTTTTGACGTCAGGGGAGGTTTGTTGATCGTGTACGGTCATAAGGGCTTTGTTAATAAATTCCCCCTATTACGCAACCTGAAGCTACTATAGAGTCAAGAACTATTTGGAACCCGTCATGAAAATCGGTGAATTGGCCCAGATCGCCCAGACAACGGTAGAAACTGTTCGCTATTACGAAAAGGAAGGTCTACTACCCGAAACCACCCGCACTGCGGGAAACTTCCGTGTGTACGGCGCTGCCCACCAGGAACGCTTGCGCTTTATCCGCAATTGCCGAGCCTTGGACATGAGCCACGAAGAGATTCGAACCCTGTTGGGTCTGACCGATCAGCCCGCTGAGGGTTGTGGTGCCATCAATGCACTGTTTGATCAGCACATGGCCCACGTGGATGAACGCATCAGCGAACTGACGCACCTGAAGGCGCAATTAGCCACGCTGCGTCAACGCTGCCAGACCGAAAGGGCCGTAGATGCCTGTGGCATTTTGCAGGGCCTGGCCGCCATGCCGGCCCATACCAAGCCAGAACGTCACACCCACCTGGGTTGAGTCACGATAAGGAGACGTTCGGCGGGAGGCACTTGCCCTCATTTGGAATTGAACAGCTGCGACAGTTGGTGGCCGATGAGCTAATCAGGGCGCCGTGAGTGGCAGCTTTGTCGATTTCTTCAGGACGGCATTGGGCACCAAGCAGGCTCCCACCAATGACCGCAGTACGGCTGTCTGATTTCAACTGACCATCGAATGCGATTCGGAGGTAGGAGTATCTCTGAAAGCCCTAAGATATTTTCTATCCAATGCCGCCATTTCGAGTTGGCTCTTGGGTTATTGTCAGCTGAGACCCCTCCCCTACTTCCTTAATTTAGCCCGCCTTCAATTTATGCTCACGCTGCAGGATCTGAATCATCTACATGGAGATGACGAAACAAGAACCCTCGCCATTGCCGCCTACCAATCCTCTGGGTTACGGCACCAAGCCCTTTTCTATGAGAACAACCCGGCTTGTACTACTCGCTCAACTTTTGGAAGTACGTCGGGAGTGCTCCAGTCGGTTCCACGTGTGCGTTTCCAATAGAAACGCACAAGTTCACCCATGATCAAAGCAGATTCCCAATTCCCTTCTGCCAACCTCTTCATTGCTGCTTGGGACATCTTGCGTTCGACGAAATTCAATTTGAGCTCACTCAAAAGTTGCGCCATTGCAGCTGGATTCAAATCTTCAATTTCAGAGCGAATCAGTTTTAGTTTTTCAGCTTCCCGGTCACGTAGATTCGCTTGCGCCATCATGCCAGGGTCTTCTTTCCTGGTCACAATTTGCACAACTGGAGCTGCATTGTTCGCTTCAGGCAAAGTCTTATCAATAGCCTTACCAGTCAGCAGCGCCTTCAGGTAAGCATGCCTAGAAAGGATTGGCGTCCCTGGCATTGCCAAGCGGGCCTCCAATCTCTCAATTGCTTTGGCAAAGATCAATTCTCCGTGCCTAATAAAAAGGTCTTCGGCTATCTCTGCATCGATACCGAGTTGAATCGCACGGGCAACTTTAGTCAGGTCGATGGCCTTGCTGTTTTTGGCAGGCTCTTCCTGTTTAAGCCTGACTTCAAATTGAATGAACTCGATAGTTCTCCCAACTTTGAACTCGTGAGCAGTAACGATAAGCTCGCTGACTTCATTTACCTCTTCTATGGCCGGCTTGATCGTGTCCCGGTTAAAGAAGCGGTATTCAGTCTTGATTTCATTTGGCACTGGCTTTCCCGTCAATACTGGGAGCCACCATTTCCAATGTTGTTTGCTGGTCAAGTGCGATGGGTTATCTTTGTATCGCGCACAGATTTCATAGAGCGCCAGACCAGCGTGAGAACGAAACTGGGCAATAGTGGATCGGAGGATTTGTGCGTATCGCAGGGGATAAAGCATTTCCTGGCGAAGTGCAGGTGGGTAAGCCCAATAGATCCAGTTTTCACCATTTTTCTTTTTTAGATTGACTTGGGACAACAGGCCACAAGCGCCCCACTCTTCTGTTTCCGCTGGGGAAGGAGATTGCCACTCAACCACGTGAGTCACCATGGACAGCAGGTGTTTCTTCAACTCTTTGACTGACCCAGTAGAGCCGTCGTAGCCACGGATGACCGAGTTCAATGGAGCACCGAATAAGCCAGTCTTCTCGTCTTCGACACCTTGCTCGCGGGCTACAAACATCATCAGCGTATAAGCCTGACGACCGACCCTGGTTATCGCTCCTGTCTTGGGTACCATTGCCAAGGTCGACACTGGTTTGTCAATTCTGTCCGGCCCGAGGATTTCCGTACTGCTCATGGAATCATTATCTGTGAGAACCTCTAATTCACGCAAGCCTAGGTGCGGCCCGCTCGCTCGATGTTCGCCAGAAGCCAGTTTGCCCCATAGTTTCCCTCACACTTGGATATTTTCTCGACGGTTACCCCCGTGATTTGTCTCACAGTTAGTGGTTGGAATGGTCCATTTCACGTGTCTAGGCCTGCTCTTTTCCCTAGAATTTGCTGATTTCAACGTTTGCAACGACGCACAATTGAGCATTCCTGATACTTGTTCGGGGTTGTTAGTTTGTCTCACATCTCACTTGCTTGTACTCACACTTCCCGTGGTTTTTCTCACAGATCCCGGGTTTTGTCTCACACAAAGTACCATAAGTACTTGAAATCATTAAGGAATTTCTAAGTAAAGGTATTAAAGCTTTTATAGCTTTTTAAAAAAGAGAAGTGGAGAGCCTGTGGATAACATCAAAAACCGAAGACAAAACTTCCAAAGTCAGCTCAAAAGACGCACAATTGGCGGAACAAGCGATATTTCGCGTTTAGCAGGAAGTAATACATGTCAATCAAAAAGAAGCCAGAGTCACGCGTAACACTTGAAGACTTGATTGCTGCTTCATCTAGGGTTGGTGCAGTAATTGAAAGCGTGCGCGGCACGATGCTGGCACCTGACGCGAGAAAGCGTGCCCCCACCTTCAGCACCAATCAAGTGGCAACCGTTTGTGGACTCGAAAAGGCACAAATGGATTATCGAGTCAAAAAGGGTGATCTGCCAAATGGTGAGATGGAGAGTGGGCACAGGCGGAAATTTAGCCTTGAAGACACTCGAACCTGGGCGCGGTCCATTCGCAGTAAGTACATGCGGCCAGACCAGGCTGAAGCTATAACGATTGCAGTGGCGAATTTCAAAGGCGGCGTGACAAAAACAACCACGGCAGTCACCCTTGCCCAAGGCTTGAGCCTTCGGGGGCACAAGGTTCTGGTCATTGATACTGACCCTCAAGGTTCAATGACGACACTTTTTGGACTTCTTCCAGATGTGGATGTGGCTGATGAACAGACCATTTTGAGCCTTTGCTACGGTACCGAGGTTTCTATTGACTATGCAATAACCCCAACTTATTGGAGTGGCATTGATATCGTCCCAGCCAATCTGGCGTTGTATTCAGCTGAATTCGCCCTCCCCTCTCGTCAAAAGTCTGAGGGTTCTTTTGAGTTCTGGAACGTTCTGAATAACGGGATTGATGCAGCAAGAACTGCGTATGACGTAATCATTCTGGACACTTCTCCGTCCTTGTCATATTTGACAATCAACGCCCTGCTTGCGTCTGACGGGCTCATTATGCCGCTGCCACCGAGCACTTTGGACTTCACATCTAGCGGCCAATTCTGGAACCTGTTCAATGATCTGACTGCCAACCTAGTAACAAATCGCGGCAAGACCAAGAGCTTTGATTTTGTCGACGTGTTGCTTGCGAGAGTTGATACGAACGATGCTTCTTCCAGCGTTGTTCGCGAGTGGATTACCGCTGCATATGCCGGCATGGTCTTGCCAGTTGAAATACCTAAGACAGCATTAACAGCCAGCGCCAGTGCCGAGTTCGGTACCGTTTATGACACAGATCCGGCGAGCATCAATGCGCGGACTTACAGGCGAGCATACGACGCGTATGAACGAGTGGTGGAACTTGTGGAAGAGCAAATTATTACGGCGTGGAAACGTCAAATAGGAGAACAACATGGCGCTTAAAGACAAGGCAGCAAAAATCGACCTTAGCCATATTGGCTTGTCTTCGGGTAGCCGTGGACAGGGTTCGAAGACGGCCATCGGGATGCACGCGGATGCTCTGTTCCGTGACGAAAAGGTATCGGCGGAAAACGTCGAATTGAAGCAGAAACTGGCCGAGTTTGACGGTGCGACTGCGACACGTCATCTTGATTCAAAGAAGATCAAACCCAGTAAATGGGCGAATCGAAACGAACTGTCTTACGCGGGGGCTGATTTCGCAAACTTGAAGCAAGAAATCGAATCTGCTGGAGGCAATATTCAACCCATTAAGGTTCGCCCTTCCAAGTTGTCATTGGGCGAATATGAGCTGGTTTTTGGGCATCGCCGACACCGCGCCTGCTTGGAACTTGGAATCGACGTTTTGGCTGTCATTGATGATCTGGACGACACAGAGCTCTTTTGCCAGATGGATCGTGAGAACAGGGCGCGTGCAGCGTTGAGTCCCTGGGAGACTGGGACTACTTACGCCAAAGCACTGGACGATGGGCTTTTTCCTTCTGCTCGCAAATTGTCGGAGGCGGCTTCAATTGACCTCAGCCAATTGGGCAAGGCTCTCGCATTGGCAAGACTGCCGGCGGATGTAATTGCAGCTTTCCCAAGTCCGTTGGAACTTCAATACCGTTGGGCGACCTTACTAACACCCGCCATTCAGAAGGATCCAGATTTGATTCTTGCTCGTGCCAAGGAGCTGCATTCTTCCCAGGAAAAGTTAAGTTCTGCTCAGGTTTTGACGAGGCTCCTAGAAGGGGGTGGAACGGTTCCACCCCCTTCCCCCAAGAAAGTTTCAATCAAGGGAAAAGACGGTCAAACGGGTGAACTTAAGCTAGACGCAGCAAAGAAATCTGCACTCATTAGCCTGGCAAACATTGACCCCAAACGCTTCAATGAAATTGAGAAAGCGGTCAAGGCGTTGTTGAGCTGATTGCTATTTGACCACTATGCAACAGGGGGGGTGGAACGGTTCCACCCCCCCCTTTTTTTTCTCGGGGAATTGTCGCCGCCGCATATTGCATCTTTGACATTCTCTCCAGAAACTCCGTGGATACTCGCAATCCATCAAAGGAGGACTCCGCTATCCAGATCAGAAATTATTCGGAGGCATTCTATTCATGGTCCCTCTGCAGGGTCTCTCTTTGGCGCGTACGTGAGACAAATCAGGGGTCTCTATCATCAATTAAATTGTTCCACTTGAGATTGGATAAGCTGGAGAAGCCCAGACAAATCCGATCAAAGTAGGGCAGGGGAGCCGGGCGATATTCTCGCCGTGCGAATGAGATTGGATCGGTTGACTCGGGCGTGATCGCAAAGTCGGTTAGCCAGTTATCGGCGCACAACCATGGATGCGTCTGAGTGATTGGACTCAATCGCGGTTTGATTCCAAATTTGCTAAACCAAGATCCAAGTGTCGAAGTGCCATCAGCAACCAATACATCACCTGGACCCGCAAATGGAATCTCAAGTTTGGAATGAGATCAAAAGAGCGGCTAAGAGCGGATTCATGACCTCGATTCCATCCTTCATGGGATAGGGCTGTTCGACCGGCGCAACCAACAATTTGCGCACAGCGCCAAGGTCCGCCGCCGCCGTGTAAAAGCCCTTGGATACTGTCGGGGCAGAGGATCGTTTGATCTCAATTACCCAGGTCTGACCGCCGCGAAACTCCAAGACCAAGTCAACCTCGGCAACATTGCTGGTCCGGTAAAAGCTGGCTTGTGCGGTAGGTGCCGCATTGATGAGCTGCTCGACGACAAAGCCTTCCCAGCTAGAACCTGCCACAGGGTGACTCAGTACCGCATCGAGACTGTTCAGGCCCAGTAGGGCGTGGACCAGTCCGCTGTCGCGCACAAACACTTTGGGTGAGCGGATCAGTCGCTTACCCACGTTGCCGCTCCAGGCTGGCAGTCGGCGTACTAGCATGAGGTCGCAGAGCAGGTCAATGTAGCGTCCAACGGTCTGACCGTTGATGCCTAGGGCGGCCGCAAGTTTTGACTGATCCAGAAGTTCACCCTGGTTGTGGGCCAACATGGTCCAAAGGCGGCGTAGCGTGGTTGCAGGTATCCTGGGGCCTAACGCGGGGATGTCCTTTTCCAAATAGGTCGTGATGAAGGCCTCTTGCCAGGCCAGACTTGCGGCGTCATCCTTGGCCAACCATGCCAAGGGGAATCCACCGCGCACCCATAGAGAGTTCAGTTCGGAAGGTTGGACGTCATCTTCAAAAACCTCGCGGGCTTGAAACGGCGTCAATTCAATTTGTGCAACACGGCCCGCCAAGCTCTCACTGGACTGTTGAAGCAGCACGCCCGAGGCTGATCCCAACAACAGAAACTGGCCGCTGCTCTCACCCAGACGGCGAAGCTGATCGATGACGCCACGCAGGATGCTGAAGACTCCTGGCATGCGCGTGCACCTCATCCTGGATGGCAAGTTGGTTGGGGCGTGCATGAAGAAGGCCTCTGGATCATCAAGCTGCCGTTGGGCATAGGGAAGTTCAAAGAGGGCATTGGAGCGGCTTTGCTTCTGTGCGAAGGCCAGGGTGGTCTTGCCTGTTTGTCGTGGACCCAAGAGAACCACGGCCGCAATCGGGTCCAGAAGCTCCCTCAAACGATAGGACGAGTCTTTCAGGCATCCATGTATCTCAATCACGCCATGGGTAAATTGCATGGTCAATGTCTGCCCGTTGGATTGGGGGCTCTTGGGCGCTTTTGGCAGCGCGGACCATGCCAATGGGTGGGCCAGGGCGGGAAGGGCGCCACATGGCGCTTCCGAGCCGCAGGAAAGGCTTTTCCACAGCTCGTGAGGTCGTGCCACAACCATAGGGAATGGCTGCGTCAAATCGGCTGGACGTGGGCCTACGGTCAACAGCACCTTTTCCGAGGAAATTGTCGTCTCCAAATTAATGTGCTTTGAACACGTCATGATTATCCTTATAATCACGACGTAATATAAATAGTTCTAAAAGGGCTGTTTTGACTTGTACGAGGACATGCGCTGAAGTTCTCCCTCCATGTCGATGCCGTCCAGTAGAGGGGCCAGGGCCAGTTGAGATCCTGCACGCAAACAGACTCGCCTGACTAGTTGGAGAGGGTGAACATGCGTACTTGGCAACTTGATAACCGTCACTTGCGTCGCACGCCAGTCTTGATGGACCTGCTGCTGCAGGCGCCGCGCCGTGAGCAGCTGGTCACTGTCCGTTGTGGCGTGGCCCTATGAGACATCGCACAGTACGTTACTGGCCCCAGTCCCTTAGGCGAGATTCCAGAATCGCTTTACGTGTGAATACGAGTTGTTGCTAAAGATGCGCCTTTAGCTTAAGATGCACCTTAAATGAAAGATGCGTCTTTATGAATAGCGCTTACTTTGACTGGCACGCCTCTAATGTGGGGGATGGACAACCCACGATCGTCCAGGTGACAACGGGGATGCGCACGGCGCGCGATCTGCGCTCCGTGCTACTGGAGGCGCTCTATGCCATGGACAGTGACAGCCAGCCAAAGGACTTTCTGTGTCTGTTGTTTGGGAGTGGATTTACACGCCAACGGCTCGCGCGTGAGGTTCACGATATCAAGCGGGTCACCCGGCCTGATCTGCGCGACCGTATCCAGGTCGTGAATGTGCGTGTCCCAGCAGACCTAAGGGACTCGCAGCTACCTGGCGTGCCCGAAGAATGCTTGGCCGTCCTCACCCAAAAGGTCATCGACGCTCTGATGGCAAAACCCACCACGTCGTCGCGAGAGGCGGTCGTTGGCCAGCTGCTCTACCGCTGGATCAACCACATGGAAGCTGTGAGAACTGCGGAACTGGCAGAGCTCTCAGGGGCGAGCCTTCCAACGGTGTACGCGGCCTTGAAAATGGTTGATCCCACGTGTTTGCACCGCGACGAAGATCGACGTGTCAGCCTTTCTGGTTTTACCGCCAATGCGTGGCAGCAATGGCTGACCTTGTCGACCGATAGCCCGTCGGTGAAATTCGTCGATCGCTCGGGTTCACCGCGGTCCCCCGAAAAGCTGGCAAGAGAGCTGGCCAAACTCCAACGCAGCGATGTGGCAGTAGGGGGTGTACTGGGCGCGATGCATCACTATCCGGCGCTAGACATCACGGGAGCCCCCCACCTGGACATCGTTGTGCACGGAAGCCCATCGGCCGACTTGTCTTTCGTGGCAGAACTGGACCCGGGACTGGTGCGCGATGACACGCCGACAGCGTATGCCAATGTCATGGTGCATTTTGTGAACAGACCGATTAGCCTGTTTGAAACCCGCGATGGCGTGGTGTGGGCTGATGTGTTGGAGTGCATGGTGCACCTGTGGGATGCGCGCCTCATCCATCAGGTTGAAAATTTGATCAACCATATTGCACCCGGAGGGGTGTCCAATGCATTGAGGGATCTGGAATGGACGAGCCGATAACCCCAAGAGACGTGCTGGAGCAAGTAGCACAAGCCATTCCAGAAGCTTTGCGCGGCGACATCATCATCGTTGGCAGCTTGGCCACCAGCTACCAGATGTTGCGCGACCGTGCCCAGGTGATACGCACCAAGGACGTGGACGCGATGGTGGCGCCATATGCGCGCGCGACGGTGTCTGCGGCAGGAGTGGCGGAAAGATTGCAGGATGCGGGGTGGCAGCCGCAAGCCATGCCAGGCTACGATCTGCCGGGAACTGCGGATACACCCGATGATCGCCTGGCGGTCGTCCGATTGCAGCTACCAGGTAACGCCACCTGGTTCCTTGAGTTGCTGGGTGCTCCACCCACCGTGGCGCCAGCAGTCAACACCAGCGGCAAGGCCATGCGTCGCCTACAGACCCAAAGCGGGCACTTTGCACTGCCCAGTTTTGCGTATCTGGGACTGACCCAGTTCCAGCCCAGCCGGTCAGAGTTTGGCCTCCTTGTCGCCTTACCAGAGATGATGGCGCTGGCCAATGTGCTGCACCACCCGGTGGTAGGCGAGGCCGTCATGAGTCAGCACTTTGCGGGGCGGAGTATCAAACGCGCCAACAAAGACTTGGGTCGCGTCGTGGCAATGGCCTATCTTGCGGATTTGCACCATGAGGATGCCCTGGATCACTGGAAGCCGATCTGGCGCCAAGCCCTCAACGAATGGGCGTCCGCGGACGCGGATCGGTTGCTGGCCTCTGCTCCCGATGGGCTACAGGCACTTTTGACCAGCCCAAGGGACATAGAGCAAGCACTGCATACAGTAAACCAGGGGCTATTGACCGCCACTCCCTTGACACCGGAACAGTTTGTCATCGCCTTGCGCCGGTTGTTGCGTGCCATCGCGTGAGCAAGCCATGATGCAGTCCAGTTCACCGGCACCACTCTTTCATGCTGCCGCGCCCGCGCGCCGCGGGCGGCTGCCCGGTGCACGGGCTCTTGTGGTGCGGGACGTCCATTCGCGGGGTGTTGCCCGCTTTGCATTTGTGTGTTCTTGCACCCTGGGTTGGACTTGGCGTATTCCTTTAGCGCTACATGGCCTTCTAGGAGACGACCAAAGACCTGCGTTATGTCCGGAACCGCCGAGAGGCGTTTTTAAACCGGATCATCGAAGCCAGGCGCCAGCACGTGCCATACCGTCAACGTATTCCAAGATCACCCATTTGCTAGAGCGCTGAACGGAGCCATTGGGTTGCTGAATGTCAGAAACTAGTCTATATTTCTGACAATCGCATTCTCCCATGAGCGCACTCGCCCAATCCATCCTGTCAGCCGCCCAAACGCTTCCCGAGGGTGGCTTGCTGTCGCCCAAGGAATTCCTGCATCTGGGTAGCCGTGCCGCCATCGACCAGACGCTGACCCGTCTGCTGCGTGAGGGTGCGCTGTTGCGCGTGGGGCGCGGCTTGTACGCGCTGCCCATTCAGAGTCGATTCGGGGCGCGTCCGCCGGCGACGCAGGCGGTTGTCCAGGCCATGGAATCGGCCAATGGCGAGGTGATCGTGGACAGTGGTGCCACCGAGGCCAACGCCCTGGGACTGACCACTCAGGTGCCGGTCCGCGAAGTGTTCCTGACGTCGGGGCCGTCTCGCACCTTGCAACTGGGCAGTCGTGCCGTGGAGTTGCAACATGCCAAGCGCTGGTTGTTGGCCCTGGGCAAGCGTCCCGCGGGCAGAGCCATCCGGGCCCTGTCCTGGCTGGGACCGGAACACGGGGCCAGCGCCCTGAAAGTCTTGCACGCGCAGTTAGCTGCCGAGGAGTGGAGCGCCATGCGCTCGGCCCGGTCCATGCTGCCGAGTTGGATGGCACGCGCGGTGAGCGAAGAAGGTGAAGTGAGCGAACATGGCTGAAGCTTGGTTTGCCCTCAGCGCGACGGATCAGGCCGAGGCGCTGGAAGCTGGTTTTCATGTAACCCGAACCCGTGCCAAGCTGAAGCTGGGCACTCGACGCTAATATGTTGAACCGTGCAATTCGGACCACTGAACGCGTAGTGGTTCGTCATCGTGCACTCCCAACGAAGGAACCATGAATGGAGCAACAGTCAAAACACCAGGCAAGCTTGCATATCGGTCCAGGCCCTGTTTCTCTCGAAGAAATGCATGACTTGACGGATGTGTTCATGAGCGCAATACATACCTCTTTTGCAGGACGCAAGATTGACGGGCGTGCGCTAGCTGGTTCGTTGGTCAGTGCTGGTCTGGGTGTGTTGAAAGATCTCGGTGTTGAAGATCCAAGGAGCGCCGCCCATGCCTTCGTCGATGCTGTGGAGCTGGCGGACATTCAGCCCTTTGAACGGGCGAACCACAGTTGAGTTGCAGGGACTTGGCTGCTGCATTTCGCTGTGAAGGCAAGACCAATGTACTGGCAACTTCCAATCCCGGAGTCTGGGGAAATGAAGGCGCTACATCCAGAACGCTGAACTTCAGGGGTCTGCACTAGGTGCCGTGAGAAGCACACCCACGGGCGTGCAGGGAATCTGAACAATCGACAGCAGGGTTGGTAGATGAAGACTGTTGCAAGTGAATGGTATTAAGCACTACATGTAAGCGAATAAATAATAAAAGCGCTTACACATAGTGTTTAATATGCGTCAGCTTGACGGGGAGTAACTGAACCTTCACAATCAAGGCATTCAATGCCACGTCACTTAGACGCTTACATGGACGCCTTTATTGGTACTAAAAGCTCATACAGGAGCGCTAACACAGAGGCTACTTCAGTGCCAACGCCTGTTTCACGCGCGTTGCTAAAACTGGGCCAGGACCTCTCGTTGGCCCGTCGCCGGCGGATGTTGACCCAGGAGTCCATGGCAGAGCGCATTCAGACGTCGGTGGCGACGCTACGCCGCCTGGAGAAGGGAGACCCCCGCATCTCTATTGGCGTCATCGCCCAGGCGTTCCTGGTCCTGGGCGAGCTCAACAAAATCTCCGACCTTCTGGATACGGCCACTGATGAAATCGGTCTGTCGCTGATGAACGAGCAGTTACCGCAACGTGTGCGCAACAAAAAGCGCACGGACACTTCGGGAGCGCTTTGATCCATGGCCCCCCAAAAAAAGTCGGTAGACGTGGCGTTGGGGCAGGGTGCCATCCCGCTGGGCGCGCTGACCTATGCCAAGGAGGGGCGCCGCGAGCATTCGACGTTTGCCTACGATTCCGCCTGGCTGAGCAACGCCAAAGCCAGGTTTGTGATTTCGCCCGATCTGCCTTTGGTAGCCGGCAACCAGTTTCGCAAGGCACCCTCCAAGGAAGACTCCATCTTCCACTTTGCCTTTGCCGACACCGAACCCGACGGCTGGGGTTGCAGGGTCATTGCACGCGACCATGCCAAACGTCGCCGGGCTGCGCAGGCAGACGGCAGGCAAGTTCCGACCGTTGAACTCAGCGAAATTGACTACCTGCTGGGCGTAGATGACACGAGCCGCATCGGCGCACTCCGGCTACTGGACCCGGACAGTGGAGTCTTTCTCCGAGCCATAGAAGAGGACCAGCGCGCAACCCCTCCCTTGTTGGAGTTGGCACAGCTGATGGCTGCATCGCGGGCGGTGGAACTGAACAAGGAAACTGCGGCAGATCTGCGCTACCTGCGCGGCAGAGGCACTTCGGTTGGAGGCATGCGGCCCAAGTGCACGGTAGTCGATGACGACGGGCACCTGGCCATTGGTAAGTTTCCCAGTGTCAAGGATGACCGCTGCGTGACCCGTGGCGAGGTCCTTGCATTGCACCTGGCAGCAAAGGCGGGCATCTCGGTCGCTGCATCCCGGGTGGTGATGTCCGATGACATTCCGGTGGCACTCATCCGGCGATTCGACCGTGTGTCCGGCGGGCGCATTCCGTATTTGTCAGCCGGGTCGATGATGCAGGCGTCCAGGCAGGACGATCATGCCTACACGCAGATTGCGGACACCATCATCGCAAACAGTGTTGATCCCATGCGAGACCTGGAGGAGCTGTGGCGTCGCCTGGCCTTCAACCTGCTCATCACCAATGTCGACGACCATGTGCAGAACCATGGATTCCTCCACGTCGAGCATGGACAGTGGAGATTGGCCCCAGCCTTCGACATCAATCCCTTTCCGGACAAGGACCAGGAACTCAAGCTGTGGCTGGATGAGAGTTATGGACCGGTCGACTCGATTGAAGCGGTGGTACAGGCTGCAGGGTATTTCCGGCTGGATGCCTCCGCCGTCCAGCGTGTACTGGGCAAGGTGCACAAGGCAATCCAAAATTGGAAGTCCGTGGCAAAACTGACCGATGTCGGCATGTCAGAGCGGGACATTGAGGACTATGCCCCTGCCTTCGAAAACGAACAGATGCGTATCGCGAAGGCGCTGCTGAAATGAACGCCGCAACCGAGTCGTCGATCACGCCGTTGTTCCATAGCGGATTAACGACGCGGCGCAAAGCTGGCCGCCCCAAGGGCTCCAAAGCCCAGGTCGTCCAGGATGCCCGAGCCTTGGGCGTGCACCACTTTGCCTTCGTGCGCTCCAGTATCCTGGGCCTGGACCTCGCCGAGTCCTTTCAACGCTACATGGCCTGGGCTGAATCCACCACCGATCTGCGCTACGTGCAGAACCGCCGGGAGGCCCTTCTCAAGCGCATCATCGAAGCCGGGCGTCAGCACGATGCCGCGCTTGCATCGCATTCCAAAATCACCCACTTGCTGGACCTCCTGCGCAGTGATGTGGCGCCTCCCAAAGCAGTAGAACTTCCCAGCCTGGACGAATGGGTTGCGTCCGAAGGCATGGACCCGGAAGGGTGGTCTGAGGCCGAGTTGCTGGCCGAGTACAAGGCCCACTTCGGTCTGGACAATGCCGATGCCATCGAGGCCGCCGCTGCATTCAAAGATCCGGTGGGGGAGCGGGTGAGGGCGCTCAATTACCTGGAGACCGTGCTCTCGGTGATTCCGACGGCCACCGACCGGTTGGAATCCTGGTTTGCGCGCCCAGTGGTGAAGTGCCTACGCAACATGGGCATCATCACCCTGGGCGACCTGGTGCGTTTCATCAACGCCTATGGCCACCGCTGGTATTCCACGATCAAGGGGTTTGGCGTGCAGCGCGCCAAACAGGTTCTGCATTGGCTGACCCTGGAGCAGGACCATTTGAACCTGCAGGTCTCGGCCAGCGTGCATGAGCCCAAGTCCAAACGCGAGTTGCGTGTGGCAACCCTGCTGCCATCGGTTGGCCAAGATTCACTGGCCGTGAAACAGTTTGGAGCCGGCACACTGGTAGCCAGTGCCATCCAGCGCATGCAAGCCACTCCGGCCCTGGCCGGAGGGACGGGGGACTTCCGCTCCCACATGGCCAACACCCTGGGTGCGAAGAATGATCTGGAGGCCGTGAGCGCCTGGCTGTCCCGGTACAACGAGAAACCGTCGACTCAGCGCAGCTACCGCAAGGAGACCGAGCGCTTTCTGCTGTGGTGCGCGCAGGAGCTCAAGAAACCACTGTCCAGCGTCAACTCTCCTGATTGCCAGAAGTACCGGGAATTCCTGCGGGCCGTACCGGCCACCTGGATCCAGCACCGGCCACTCAAGCGCACGGACCCGGGCTGGCGGGCATTCCGCAGCCAACCCAGCGCCGCCTCCCAAAAGCAGGCTCTGGTGATTCTGCAAACCCTCTTTGGTGGTCTGGTGGATGCGGGCTACCTGGTAGCCAATCCCATGCGTTCGCTGATGAAGGGCTTTGACCTGCCGGCTTCCAGGATGGATATTCGGCGTTCGTTTACCGAGGCCGAGTGGGCGCATGTGCTCACCTGCGTGGATGCCTTGCCAGTCGGTGCCGAGCGCTTGCGATTGAAATGCATCCTGGAACTACTCGTCACGTCCGGCATCCGCTTGGATGAGCTGGCCAAGGCCCGGCACAAGGACCTGCGCATTGAAGTGCTGCCGGACTTGCCGGAAACCTGGATCCTGACCGTTACCGGAAAGCGCAACAAGACCCGTGAGGTTCCGCTCAATCCGGATGTGGTCAAGCTCTTGGGCTTGCATGGTGGTGAGTTCCGGGAAGAAGACAAGGACGCGGTGGACAAGGACAACCTGCCGCTGATCCGTACTCTGGGTGCGTCGGTACCGCAGTGGAAAAAAGGGCAGGGCGGTGAACTGGTGACTACTGCCCGCACGGAGCAGGCTGGTTCGGCTCTGTCGGCATCCGGGATCTACGCCGTGCTCAAGCGTTTCTTCCGTCAGGCAGCCAAGTCCGCCGCTGCGGCTGGGTTGGACGCGCAACGCTTTGAGAAGGCCAGTACGCATTGGATGCGCCATACTTTTGTGCGCCAGGCGCTGGTGGATGGGGTGCCGATTGAAGTGGCATCGGAGCTGGCAGGGCATGCATCCATTGACACAACTTCGATCTATTCGACGCAGGAACTGGCACGCAAGATCCGGGCGGTGCAGGGGATGAAACGCAGAGTCGCCGCGTGAGCCAGACTGGCGACAGGAAGCAGTGAGGAGTTAGAGGGTGAACTATTCAGAGGTTGTCAAATCACTGCGCAACGCATCTGCGTTCGATCTGTACCGTATGCGTGCCGCCATTGATCGCGTCCTGGACGAGCCGCGCTGGATGCAATCGGTGCAAGTCCGGCTGAAGGTGGGACAAGACGTGGAGTATTTTGATCCCCAGGCCAATGCACTCAGGCGGGGGAAGGTGCTTGAAATGCGCAGAAAGCAGGCCGTTGTGCTGGACATGAACGATTCCAGGCGTTGGCTGATTTCGTATGCCGCCATCAACCTGGACGGCAGCGATGTGCAAATCCGGGAAAGCAAAACACAGGGATTGGGGCGCAACGAGGTTGCCATTGGCGACGTGGTCGGGTTTGTCGACCGGGACCAGAATCAACGTACCGGCACAATCATTCGCCTGAATGACAAGACGGTGTCCTTGCAAAGTGGCGCTACACAGTGGCGCGTGGCGTATGCGTATCTCCATCGGGTGGTCGATGCTGACATGCGAGACCAAGGCACTATCGAGGCAAACGTAGTGCAACTTCGCATCGATGATTCACCAGAATGAAGGTAGCGTTTGTACCAACGCCACTTGTAAGGTGAACAGCCCATGAATCGAGAAATGACCATGCGTATTGAGATGCCCAGCCCAAGTGGTGAAGAACTGAAAGCCGCACGCCTGAAAACCGGGTTAAGCCAGGTGGACGCTGCCGCACTGATGGGTTATCCCGTTCAGACGGGGAGTCGGGGAGGACTGCAGTCCAGAACCTGGCAGGCACTTGAGAGCACGGGTGATCCGCGCAATATGCCCGGCCCCATTTTTGCCATGTTCCAACTACTGACCGGGACCCATGCCGGCTATGTCTTGGTCAAAAGAGACTCAACCGCTGAGGCGGACCAAACCAACTCGCCGACGGAATAGCGAATACCCGATGACGCACCGCTATGTCGCGCGTTTCAAACGTCTCTCACCGAAGGCTTGGTCCTGGACGCCCAAGTTACGGAACAAGACCTATGAAAATCATCGCCACCATAACGACCCGACAAGCCCTGTCCTACGACGAGCAACTGCAGTGCGAGGTGCCGCCTAAGTCAAAGTACTCATCCCGCTTCTTGGTGTAATACAGCGCGGCGAGCTCAGGCGACTGTTCACTGTAGGGGTCTGCCAGCAAGGCGTGCAGGCGCCGCACCAGCGTGAAGTCCCCAGCATCCGTGGCGCTGCGGTAGGCCTGCACCAGCATCCACTCCCTTGCGATGTACTTGGGGTTGACCTGCTTCATGGCCACCGACACCTCCAAGGGATCACGCCCGTCTTGCGCCAAGGCCGTGTGCCACTTCTGCAGCCACGTTGTCCAGCGGGCCTCCATGTCTGCCGAGTCTTGGCCATACGCCCCACGGCTTGCGTAGAAGCTAGGACGCAAGTCCGCCACCTGCTGGGGTAGGCTGGAAAGCTCCCGCCAGAAGATCGTGTAGTCCACTGGGGTTTGTGCCATGAGGGTGTGCAACTCGGCAAACAGTTCCGTACGAAATTCGATCAAGCCCATTTTTTGTGCCCACATGGCATGCAGGGTGTCCGCCATGCTGTCTGGCAGCGCCTGCACCACCGCGTCCAATGCCTCAATGGCGCGGCTGTCCTGTCCCAGCAAGGGGACCATGGTGATGCAGAACATCCTGAAATTGACTACTGCGGCCATGGGCTGGTTCATAAACGCGAAATGTTCCCCGCCACCAATCCACATTTGAAACGCGGGGTCATAGGCTTCCATGAAACCAAAGGGGCCGTAGTCCAGCGTCCGCCCCCCCAGTGCACAGTTGTCGCTGTTGAAGTTGCCTTGGCAGTACCCCACCCGAATCCAATGGGCCACCAAATTCGACAAACGCACACCAAACTCACGCGCCATGGCGACGACTTTGTCCGCTAGCGTCACCTCAGGGCCGTGCAGGGCGGCGGCCAAGTCCGGATATTCGCGGTCGAGTGCATGCAGAAAAATCGCCTCCAGCTCGGCCAGCGCACGCGGGTGCGCGTTGTGCCTAGCCCGCCGACCGAACAATTCGATTTGACCGACCCGTAAGAAGGAAGGTGCCGCACGGGTAGTGATGGCGGCCGGTTCGTCCACCATGCGGTCGGGCTCCTGGGTTTTGGCACCGGGTGAATACCACGGACGTGTGACCGTTTCACTGCCCGAGACAAAGAGGCACAGGGCCCGCGTGCTTGGCACTCGCAGGGCCGCCATGGCTTCCGAGGCCAAAAACTCACGGATGCTGGAGCGCAGCACAGCACGGCCGTCGCCACCGCGGCAATACGGGGTGGTGCCGCCGCCTTTGAGCTGGAACTCCCAATGCTGCCCGTCGGCGAGCAGCACCTCCAGCACCGAAATGGCGCGTCCGTCGCCGTAGCCATTGCCGGTTCTGAAAGGGCAGTTGTTCACCATTTCCTGCCCGTAAATGCTGAGTGCGTAGCCGGTCGCCCAGCCGCTGGCGCGCACGGTGGGGGACAACCTGGCGGCGTTGGCTGCCGCCACGCCTGAGTCCAGATCACCCGCGAAGAACTGCATAAAAACCGGGTCACTGGCGACCTCGTCTGCCAACCCCAAGACCTGAAAGAAGGCTCGGCTGTGAATGACGTAGCGGGGCGCTGGCAGCGGGGTCGGGCGCACCTCAACGTAATGACCGGACTTCACTTGACGTGCGGTCTTATTGGGCGCATGGCGGGCCTGCTCCGGGTCCGGGGCGAGATTGCGCAGCAAGGCAGGGTGCGCCCGTTGCATCAGGGCGGTGAAGGAGAGCGGAGGGGTGCTATTCATACAACTGGTAGCGGAATTTTCGAAAGTTGGAATTGTCTGCCAAGCCCAATGAACGGTTTTAATGAAATGGAGGCCCTCTTTCAAAATGGCGTGAGAGCGACAAGATAGGAGCGACTTATTACCCTACACAAAGGCTATGGGTTCTGTTGCATTCAACGTAAACGACAATCCGGTCCGTGCTCGATTTCCGCCAAAGCCTCATCAACAGCACGCTGCGCAAGGTACTAAAACGGCTGCACTACCCGCTGGAAGTGATGCTCAACTGCGTGCACTGGTATGTCGCCTACCCGTTGAGCCTTCGTCTCATCGAGGAGATGATGTAGGCGCGCGGTGTTTTCGTGGATCACGTGACGGTTCATCGCTGGGCGATCAAAGTGTTGCCGGTTCTGGCCGCCGTGTTTCGCAAGCGCAAGCGACCAGTTGGCCGGAGCTGGAGAATGGAAGTGACCTACATCAATGTATCCGGCCATTGGAAGCACCTCTACCGCGCCGTTGATCGCGACGGCGATACGGTGGACTTTCTTCTCATCCCCAACCGGGACAAGGCTGCGGCACGACGCTTTTTAGAGGCCGCCATCGACCTGCGCGACCTGCCTGAGAATATCACCATCGACAAGAGTGGCGCCAACACGGCCGCCATTGAAAGTGTCGAGGCTGATGTCTGTATTGACATCCCGATGTGCCAGAGCAAATACCACAACAACATCGTCGAGCAGGATCACCGGGCCGTCAAAAGGATCACCCGACCGATGCTGGGATTCAAGTTACTTTGGAGCGCTCGGATTGTCATCGCAGGTATCGAAACCATGCACATGATCAAGCAGGGGCAGATAGACCGTCCCGACGGACTAACCATGTCCGCAGCCAACCAACTCTACCGCGTTGCCGCTTGATAATCGCAACAATCAAACAGCTCTTTTCGGCCAGACCCCACAAATGCAACACCCCTAGGATTGCCTACATGTTCGTCGTCAAATGGATACTGATTACCCTGGTTGTTTTGATATTGTTGTCCGCGGGCGTGGGCCAGCTGGGTTTTTTGGCGGGGAAAGACCCTACTGATCTGGGAGTAAAAGACGGTCGGCTGAAGCCACCGTCGCTGACGCCGAACAGTGTGAGCAGTCAAGCCCTTCTCTACCCCGGACATTTACAAATGACCTTTGCCCAGATCGCTCCGTTGGAGATACGCGGAGACGGTCCGGCGACCATTGCCCAGATCAAGGCTATCACGCAGGCCCAGGTCGGTGTCAGCGTAGTGAAAAGTACGCAGGACTATCTGTATCTGCACTACACCAGCCGGTGGATGAGATACGTGGACGATGTTGAGTTTTGGTTCGATCCCGCCAACATGGTCATTCAGGTGCGTTCGGCCTCGCGCCTTGGCAAAGGCGACCTGGGTGTGAACCGCGCGCGCATAGAGTCTTTGCGGGCTACGTTGAATGGGAAATTTGGGGCCTGAGCGGGCTGCGAGGAATGCGAATCGGCAGCCACGGATCGGGTGGTGTACTCCGATGCTGAAAGGTTTGCCAGGGTTGCGCAAATGGGCTTGTGGAGGGACGCAAATCCAGTACCACCTTGGGAGTATCGAGAGGCAAAACGCAGTGAACAAGAAGAGCGCTGAATTACCAACGACCATTGATGGCGCCGTGCGCCTCATGTTGGGGTTGGTGCCTGAAGATGAACAAACTCGAATTTCACACATGCGCGAGAACGACCTGACCGAACTTCACATGGGACTTGGTCAATGGGTCAGAAATTACCTGGGGCTGTGGGGTGTAAATTCAGATTTCTTGGCCGTAACCGGTGAGCCTAATGCCGACGATGCTTCTGCGGTGATCGTCGGGACCTTTTGGAGTGCTCTGCGCAGTCAGTTGCCGAAGTGCACTGATCGGGAAAGTACTTGGCTTTTGATCTACCGCAAAGAAGTAACCGAGATCTACAACCGCCGCTTCGCGTTGCTGTCATTCAAATTTTCTGACAGCGGACATTCACCTTGGCTAATTCAGTGCCCTTAATGCCAGCGCTCATCTGACGCCGATTGGATCGAGCAAATCGTAAAGCCCAAAACCCCCACCACAGACAATTTTTCTATCTCAACAAAGGCATTGGCCTCAGTGATGCAATAGTTGCACTATCCGGCCATTCGGAAAAGAGGATGAAAACGTCGTTGCGCGAGTCAACTTGTTGAACCGCCCGTTGCGGACCCGCACGCTGGAGGGCTTGGGGGTCCAGGGTCTAGGGCCTTTGCTTACCCGATTTGGCAGCGCATACGGCTAGAGATACACGTTTCTACTTCTCGATGATTTGACCGATTCGAACGAGGTTCCCATCAAGGTCGATGACGGCGAACTCACGAAGACCCCACGGTTTGTCCTCAAGAGCAACCATGCGCGGGATGC
>ERZ724517.593-NODE-593-length-21745-cov-10.938543_pt1 | contig 21745 bp, 19 predicted proteins | sample MGYA00376050_ERZ724517 | MGnify/ENA primary metagenome ERZ724517 (study PRJEB28724, sample SAMN07190886) | activated sludge metagenome | isolation source: activated sludge of sewage treatment plant in Hong Hong | place: USA: Christiansburg, Virginia | collected... | reverse complement strand
GATGGGCTGGAAGCCACGCGGCGGATTCGCGCCAGCGGCCGGCACGCCAATCTGCCCATCATCGCCATGACCGCGCATGCCCTTGAAGACGAAAAGAGACGCTGCACAGAGGCCGGGATGAATGACTTTCTCAGCAAGCCGATCGATCCGGTGCTGTTGCAGCAAGTCCTGCTACGCTGGAAGCCGGGTGTCGCCATGCCGGAAAAAATCCCCCCTCGCGGGCCGTCGACCGCAACAGACGCGAATGGATTGCCTGAACTGCCCGGCATCGACACCCTGGAAGGTCTGCAGCGGATGATGAACAAGCCACGCCTCTATGAACGTATCCTGCGCGACTTTCATGGGCGCTTTGTAAACGAGGCCGTCATGATCCGCCAGGCGCTGGCGGAAGGTGATCGCGACAGCGCACAACGTGGTGCTCACAGCACCAAAGGGCTGGCCGGCTCGATTGGCGCACACGATTTGCAGACGGCGTCTCTAGCACTTGAACAGGCTATCGAGGCCAACACACCCGACCTCGAATCTTGCCTGAACCACTATGCCGTAGCGCTTGCCACCGTCACCAGCGGCATTGCCAGCGGCTTCAATTTAACTTGAAGCACGACGTTAACTGATTCAGAACGCTGCAGCAGCGTCCCAGACGATGTTGGCCTTGGCGCCACCCTTGCTAGTCCGCTCCAGCATGTCGATCAGCGGCCAGGCCCGCGAGCGCATTGCCACCGGCTTCTCGACGCCACCTTCCGCCTCGTCATCAGAGGCACCTGACTCACCACGGGCCACCGCTTCGCGCAACAACAGGGCGGCCGGCATCATCTCCGCTACCGTGAATGTGCCGCGCGCAGTGCATTCCTTGTTGATGGCGCGCAACAGGGGCCCGGCAGCCTCGGAAAACATCAGTATTTCACCCGTTTCGCTCGATAGAAATCTAACCAACATCGACTTTTCCTCTTTGCTTTGGTATTCCAGTTGTCAGACCGACAGTCACTCATGCACAATGATCTCGGGAGAACAAAGTGATGACAACCAATAATACTGCCAATCTCTTGGAGACAAGCGGCGACGAGATCGAGCGTTTCGCGCTGGAGGAGTGCATCAAGCGCCAACGCATCGACCACCGCGTCGCGGTGATGGTATTCCCGGCCGGCCGCTGCGAACTGGTGATCAAATTCGCCCGTCTTGGCGCCCGCGTCACAGCCGCGACAACGCCGGCCCGGGCTGATGAAATCAAAGGCCGCATTCTGGCCAGTGGACTGAGCGAAGAAATCCGCTCGGCCGAGATGGCCTTGACCAACATCCCGGATGCCCTGCCCGACGAGCCTTACGACATCATCGTTGTCCGTCACGGCCTTTGCCACCTGCCCTATGCCGAGGCGCGCAAGGTGGTCAGGCAATTGATGCTCCGTCTGCGTATCGGCGGCAAGCTCTATATTTCCATTCTCGGCCTGCATTCAGAACTCGCCGACGGCTACCCGCATGGCAGCCACACCGTCGAAGAGCGCTTCAGTGAGCTGACACCGGCAATGGCCAAGAAATATGGCATCAGCGGCAAGGTCTGCCTTTACTCCGAACGCAACCTCTTCCTGCTTCTGCTCGAAGCCGGCGCCAGCGTTTTGCGCACCCTGACCACCACCTACGGCAACGTCAAGGCCGTCGCTGTTCGCGTTTGAGCAAATTGCGCATTGGCGTTGATCTGGGCGGCAGCAAGATCGAAATCATCGCTCTCGAGCGTGGTGGTCGCGAAATACTGCGTAAAAGAATTCCCACGCCGCACGGCGATTACATGGCAACCGTCATGGCCGTTGCCGCGTTGGTCGAGGCGACCGAGATTGAACTGGGCCAGCGCGGCTCCGTCGGCGTCGGCATTCCCGGCGCCGAGTCACTGCTCACCGGGCTGATCAAGAATGCCAATTCAACCTGCCTGATCGGCAAACCGCTGCGTCGCGATCTGCAGGCGCTACTCCAGCGTGAAATCCGACTGGCCAATGATGCCAACTGTTTTGCCCTATCCGAAGCCATTGATGGCGCCGGCCGGGGGGCAGCCGTCGTCTTCGGCGTCATCCTCGGCACCGGCGTCGGTGGTGGCATCGTCGTTGACCGCAAGGTACTGTCCGGTGCCAATGCCATCGCCGGTGAATGGGGGCACAATCCGCTGCCCCTGCCCGGCGCCAATGACCTGCCGCTACCGCCTTGCTATTGCGGGCGCAGCGGCTGCATCGAAACCTATCTGAGCGGCCCGGCGATGAGCCGCGACCACCAGCAGCACACGGGCCAGGCTCTCGGACCAGCTGAGATTGAGCAGCGCGCGACGGCTGGCGATACTGAATGTGCAGCCACCCTGCAACGCTATGAAGCCCGCCTCGGGCGAGCCCTCGCCGGCATCATCAACATCCTCGACCCGCAGGTCATCGTTCTCGGCGGCGGCTTGTCAAAACTCGATCGGCTTTATCGCAATTTGCCCGCCTGTTGCGGTCCACACGTTTTTTCGGATGTTTTATATACCAAAATCGTGCCGCCGACCTATGGGGATTCCTCGGGGGTCCGCGGTGCGGCCTGGCTGTGGAATTGATGGCACAATTCGCAGACCATGGCACAAGTCACCCTCTACATCGGCCGCGTTTCCGCCCTGCCCAATTCCGGACGACCCACCGGCATGTTCAAGCAAGCCGCCCAAGTTACGCTTGAACTGAGCCCTGAAGGCTTCATCGGTGACGAACAGGCTGATCGCCGTGTTCATGGCGGACCGGAAAAAGCCGTACATTTTTACCCGGCAAGCCACTATGCCAGGCTCGCCGAACGCTTTCCCGATGCGGCAGCCCAGCTGATTCCCGGCAGCCTCGGCGAAAACATTTCCAGTGCCGACCTCGACGAGCACAGCGTCCGCATCGGCGACATCTTTCGTCTCGGCAATGCCCGGCTACAGGTTTGCCAACCGCGCAATCCGTGCTGGAAAATTGACGACCGTTTCAACAGTGAGGGCATGGCCGCCTACATTGCCGAACATGCCCTGACCGGCTGGTACTGGCGCGTCATCACCCCAGGCCGCGTCAGCCCCGGTGAGCACCTCACACTTGAGCAGCCGGCCCCTGCTGCACTTACCCTCGCCACGGCCATGGCACTCTGGCAAGTCCATCGGCCAGCTCCTGAACAACTGGAACAACTCGCTGCCACACCAGGCATCGCCAGTGGCTGGCAACGCAAAATTCTTGATCGTGCCGCCTGGCTACGTCAGCAATCCACTCAACCTTCGCCGCCCCCCCGGCGTTCCACGTGAAACCCGATTCCCTGTGAGTATTCCCGACCCCCGCCAGCTCTGGCTGCGCCTCTTCCTGCCGTTTGCTGCCGGGTATTTTCTTTCTTACCTCTATCGCACGGTCAACGCCGTAATCGGCCCGGTTTTGGCACGCGAACTCGGGCTCGGTGACAACGCCTTGGGTCTGCTGACCAGTACCTATTTCCTCGCCTTTGGCGCCGCCCAACTGCCGCTTGGCATGATGCTCGACCGCTTTGGCCCGCGCCGGGTTGAAGCCGGCCTGCTGTTGATCGCCGCCGCTGGCGCTGCCATTTTTGCACTCTCCGACAGTCTTGCTGGCCTGGCGACCGGCCGCGCACTGATCGGACTTGGCGTCTCGGCCTGCCTGATGGCCTCCTTCAAGGCATTCTCGCAATGGTTCCCGCCTGAACGACAGGCCTCACTGACCGGCTGGATCATGGCCTCGGGCGGTCTTGGCGCCCTGGCTGCATCCAAACCACTGGAACTGGCGCTCGGCTTCGCCACCTGGCGCGAAGTCGCGCTGGCACTTGCTATCACCACTGTCTTCGTCGCCGCCATCCTCTGGTACTTTGTGCCGGACAAGGCCAACGATCACCAAGGCAGCGGTTTTGCGGATCAGATGGCCGGTGTGCGCAGCATTTTCAGCAGTCGACACTTCTGGCGTTATGCGCCCATGGGTTTCTGGTTCACCGGCGGCTTCATGGCAGTTCAGGGATTGTGGGTTGCGCGCTGGATGAGCGTCATGGAAGGTCTCGAGCGCGCCGAAATCGCCGCCCGCCTGACCTGGATGAGCGGTGCCATGCTGGCCGGCTTCCTCTTCATGGGCTTTTTTGCCACCGGCCTGGTACGTCGTGGCATCAAACTGGAACGGGTCTATCTCGGCGCCATGCTGATGGCCATCACTGTACTACTGGTCATTACGGTCGCCCCCAATGCCGGCAGCGCCTGGCTATGGCCGGTACTTGGCGCCTGCTTCTCGCTTTCCAACATTCACTATTCGCTGGTTGCCCAGTCGTTTCCATCAGCTCTTTCCGGGCGTGCCAACACCGCCCTCAACCTGCTGGTCTTTGCCGGCGCCTTTGGCCTGCAATGGGGCATAGGGATTTTTGTCGATGCCTTGCAGGCCGGGGGCTGGACCGGCGACGCCGCTTTCCGTGCCGCCTTTTATGCCCTGTCAGGCGGCCAGCTTCTGGCCATCATCTGGTTGTTGCTGCCCAGCCGGCAGCGCTGAGACGGCCAGATCCACTTGCTGCAAGGCCCCGACCGCGCCGCTCTCGCTCAGGTAAATGCCGGCGGCGCGGATTTCACCAAGCAAGCCGTTGGCTGAATTTTTCAGGCTAAATGGCGCGTCGACCGCACCAGTGTAAAGCGCTCCGACAGCGCGCCCTGCCAGCGAACTCCAGGAGTCCCCCGACCACACTGCCAGTTGGGAAAACACCGGATCAGCCTCGTCTATCCAGCCATTGTGGTCGACATCAAAGGCCGCCAGCTCGGCAAAGCCGTTGCCATTTTTTGCTCCAAACAATTCATTGCCATCATCAGCCCTGCCATTGGCGTTGCGATCAAAAACCAGAAAACCACTGCTCGCACCCAGTCCGGGAATACTCTCGAGCTTGCCATCGCCATTCAGATCAAAGTTCTGCCGGTTGTTGGTCAATTCGCTGGCCTTGCCATCAAAACTCAAGATCAGCGGGTCACGTAAAACCACCGAGCCGGCGTCCTCAAAAACCTTTTCACTCTTGAACTCACGCGCCATATCGACCGCGAAATCGAATTCGATTTCCTTGCCATCGCAGGTTCTGACTCGCCCGCTGCCGCAAACCGAGGTCTTCTCGGACTCATAAATTATCTCGCTGATTTTGCAATGCCAGCTTACCTCGCGCCCGCCGCGCGCAGGTGCCGGACCGTCAGTCGCCGGCTCACCGGCGGCAATGTTTTCCGGGCATTTTTTGCCATCGATCGCCGCCATGATGGCTTCAATCAGTGATTGCAGGAGCTTGCTGATCCGCTGCCGTAGTTCACTTTGGTGGTCAGTCTCGCTAGTCGCAAGACTCTTGAAAACATTGCGGAAGCTATGTTCAAGGCTGATATCTGTCGTCTGGCTGCGCTCGGCTTCGTGCCTGGCGGACAGGGCAACCGTCGATTCGGCGATTCTCATTTTCAACTCCTTGCAGTGATTGGAATAACCTCACTGCAAGGGACGTGCCGGTGTTGCTACAGATTAGGCGATAATATGATCAGTCATCTTTGCTGCACAGCAGACCTTATTGCGCCCCGTGCTCTTGGCTTCATACAGCGCATCATCGGCACGCTTGCACAAGGCGTCAAAGGATTCCTGCGCCATCCATGCCGCCACACCAATGCTGCAAGTAATGTGGCCGACACTCGGAATCTCTTCCGCCTCAATCACGGCACGCAATATTTCGCCAATTTGCCTGGCTTTGTCGGCATTGGATTCAGGAATCAGAACAACGAACTCCTCCCCACCCCAGCGTGCCAAGACATCCGTGGCGCGAAGTCGATTGCCCAATATTTGCACAAAACGCTTGAGTACCTCGTCACCGATGCTATGCCCAAAAACGTCGTTAACCTGTTTGAAAAAATCGATGTCTATAAATAGCAATGCCAACTCGGCCCCATAACGATGGGCGCGCTCAATCTCGCGATCAGCGTATTTCAGGAAACTACGGCGGTTCATTATCCCGGTCAGCGCATCCGTAGCTGCCAAGTGCTCCTTTTCACTGATCAGGGAGTCCGTGAAATCAAGGAGACGATTCAATAGCCGGCCAATGTGCGCAAATTCATCGCGGCTCGCTTCACTGCGCGCACGAATTGAAAAATTTTCCTTCTCGACCACCGCATCAAAAGTACCGATCAAACTCCCCAGTGCCTTCATGATCCTGCCGATGGTCAACAGGGCAAAAGCCGAGATCACCAGGGCAATCAAAACAGCCGAAATACCGAACAGTGTCAGCAGGTTGTTGATTTCGCCGATGCGTGCGACTGACGACTGGCGTAAGTCCGCATAGAGGAGATCTTCCTTTTCTTTCAAAGTATCGATCACTTGCGTCGCCCGCTCCCACCAAACCCCGGAGTCAACCGGTGCCAGAATGAAATCGGAGATCATGCTCGCCTCAATTACCGCCATAACCCGTGAATAAGCTCGGCTACGGAAGTATTCCCGAGACCAATCCCGCTGCCGGGCATCAGCGTCACGTACAAAGTTATGAATATGCTGACGATAGAGACCGGCGTAGATGGCCAGATCGACAAAATCCCGCGCGCTGGGCTTGGCCTGAGACGAAATGTAATAAATCGTTGCGCGAATCAAGCCCATGGCCTCCCGCGCCGCTGCCAATTCTCCAATCGCCGCCAACTCGTGCGAAGTCCCTGACTTGCCGGCACGCACCTCCTGAGCAATGACATCGAGAACCTCTGTTATCGAGAAGGTATAGAAATCACGCACCACCACCCAATTGACCTGCCCCGAGTCAATCTGCTCACGCTTCGCCTTTAGCTGCTCCCCAAGGAGATCAAGGCCAGCCGCAGTAATTAACGCCGGAGTCGCCCCTCGTGAGGCAACGAGAGTTGCCAGGGATGCGTCGGTATTGCGACGATTATTTTTGACCCGCTCAAGATATTCTGGCTCTGGTTTGACCAGAAACCCACCGCTACTGCCACGTTCGCGCTGCAGCATATGGATCAGCTGAGAGCTCTCCTGAGCCCAGGCATTTCTGGTCGCCTGCATCTCCAGCAAGGCAATTTCAGTTCTGATGTCGCGATAGACAAAAACCAGAGCCGCAACAACACCCACGATAGCCATCAAGGCAAGGAGCGCGACTCTCAATCGGATCGACATTTTTGTCCACGCAAGGCTGTAAGGTGCCGTAGTTGTGGTCTATTTCGCTGACCAAGGACGAAATATAGACCCCTACACAACTTTTAAACTTTGATTTTGGCTAAAGATAAGGTCTTGAAGCCTCAAAATTCCAGCGGATCAACCTCAATATGCCAGCGCAGCTTTGATGGCGATTTGATCATCTCAATAGCCTCCCGCCAGCGCGGCAGAAAAGCCTGCAAAGCCGGGCGCGAGGCCGATTCGGCAAGCAACTGGCCACGCTCCAGATTGGCCAGGCGGAACAGCTTCATCGGGATCGCGTCGTAAATCATCACACTCTCATGCTCACTAACCACCGGCAAGGCGGCTGCCGTATTGAGAAAAGCAATTGAGTCCGCCATATCCGGTGCTTCGGCACGCAACATGGCCTGAAAGGCGTAAGGCGGGAAACCGGCCTGCTCGCGCTCCTTGAGCAGGGTTGCGGCAAAACCCGGATAGTCATGGGCAACCAGCGCGGCGTACAGCGGATGATCCGGATACTGGGTCTGGATCAGCACTTCGCCCTTCAGCTCGGCGCGGCCGGCACGCCCGGCAACCTGCATCAACTGGGCAAACAGCCGTTCCGGCGCCCGCCAGTCAGCGGCAAACAAGGCTGAGTCGGCACCTAGGGCGCCGACCAGCGTAAGTTTCGGAAAATCATGACCCTTGGCCAGCATTTGCGTACCAACCAGAATATCCGCTTCGCCGCCGTGGATACGCTCCAGCATCGCCTCCCACTGCTTGCGGCTTTTCACCGAATCGCGGTCCACACGGAGAATTCGTGCTTCCGGGAACTCCTCCTGCAACCAGGCCTCAAGCCGCTGCGTCCCGCGCCCAAACGGATGAATGTCCTGATTGCCGCAAGTCGGACAGGCTTGCGGGATACGGTGTTCACCGCCGCAATGGTGGCAGCGCAGGCGGCGATCGGCCAGATGCAGCACCATGTTTGCCGCACAGCGCGTACAGCGCGAAACCCAGCCACAGGCCATGCAGGCCAACACCGGCGCATAGCCCCGGCGATTGAGGAAAACGAGACTTTGTTCGCCCCGCGCCAGGCGCTCCTTGATCGCCGCAATCAAGGGTTCGCTGACGCCCTCTTTCAGAAGCATTTTTCGCGTGTCCAGCAGGTGGACCGCAGGCAAGGTCGCCTCCGGATTGGCCCGCTCACGTAAAGTCAGCAAGTTATAGCGCTGGCCCTGTGCATTGGCCCAGGACTCCAGCGCCGGTGTTGCCGAACCGAGCAGGATGGGAATCGCCAGCTGGCGAGCGCGAAAGACCCCAACGTCGCGCGCCGAGTAGCGCATGCCGTCCTGTTGCTTGAAGGAGGAGTCGTGCTCCTCATCGATGACGATCAGGCCAAGGCGCGGCAAGGGCGTAAAAATCGCCAGGCGCGTACCAAGAACAATGCTCGCCTCACCAGCAAACGCAGCGCGCCAGTTACGCTCGCGTGCGGCTTCGGCCAACTCGCTATGCAAGGAAACCACCCCAGCCTCTGGAAAGCGTGCCCTGACGCGGCCCTCGAGTTGCGGAGTCAGGTTGATCTCCGGCACCAGCAGTAAAACTTGCTGCCCGGCAGCTAGCGCACGGGCGATCAGGCGCAAATAGACTTCGGTCTTGCCACTACCGGTCACACCATGCAGCAAGTGGGCAGAGAATCCAGCGTTAAGATCAATCGCGGCCAGTGCGGTTGTCTGCTCAAGCGTTAATTCAGGTTGCTGCACACCCTCGCTCTGCCGGCTGGCGCGTGCCTTGCGCCGCTCAGGTGGATCAAGACGCTTGAGGCCGACTGGCAAGCCCTGCATTACCACTTCGCCGAGCGGCGCTTGATAGTAAGTACTCGCAAAACTGCACAGGGCCAAGAAGTCGGCTGGCAGTGGCGCGATATCGCGGAGGATTTCGCCGGCTGGTTTGAGTTGCTCCAGCGGCCACTCGCTGCTCTCGGCGACTTCGACAATCACCCCTATTTTTTCACCGCGGCCAAAGGGAACACGGACGCGCAGGCCGGTGTCTGCGGAGGTCGCGTCAACGCACAGATATTCGAACAGGCGATGCAGCGGGAGATCAAGAGCGACGCGCAGTACGGGCATGAATGATGCGGCAGATGCCGTCGAGTCTCCGGAATCGCAGCAAGCCCATCAGGCAGCGGCGGTTTTCAGCTTGTCCACAATATCTGTGGATAACTTTGTGGATTTCTTTTGGGTTGTTGCGCTAAGTAGCGGCAAATAAAGGAATTTGTCACTTTGCCGAAATATTGAGCAAAACACAAAATCATTTATTTTCAACAACTTAACTTGTTTTTTAACTGTCAAGCAATATCTTGCAAAGAATTCAGTAGAGAGGCAAAACTCTGTGTATAAGTCAAGCCTTCCTCTCCACTTGCCGCATCACTTTCGTAATAGACGACTATGTGAATGTACCGCTTCAACCAGAGCAGTCACGCTGTCTGGCGGCGTGAATTGGGAAATACCGTGGCCAAGGTTAAAGACATGGCCGGTATCACCCTTGCCGAAGCTGTCGAGCACCTTTTTGGCTTCAGCGGCAACGATTTCCGGAGCGGCAAACAAAACATTCGGATCTAGATTGCCTTGCAACGTCACCTTGTCACCAACGCGACGACGCGCTTCGCCGATATCGATCGTCCAGTCCAGTCCGACTGCATCGCAACCAATGGCAGCGATCTTTTCGAGCCACAAGCCACCATTTTTGGTGAACACGATGCTCGGAATGCGCTGACCATCCTTTTCCTTCTTCAAACCGGCAACGATACGACGCATGTATTGCAGCGAAAATTCTTCGTAGGCCGCATTGGACAGCGAACCGCCCCAAGTGTCAAAAATCATCACGGCCTGGGCGCCGCAATCGATCTGGGCATTCAGGTAAGAGATCACCGAATCCGCAGTCACCGACAGAATGCGGTGCAGCAGGTCAGGACGGTTATAGAGCATGCCCTTGATGTGGCGGAAGTCGCTCGACCCCTGGCCTTCGACCATGTAGCAAGCCAGCGTATAGGGGCTTCCCGAGAAACCAATCAACGGCACCGAGTTATCCAGCGCACGACGAATTTCAGAAACCGCATCCATGACGTAACGCAAATGATCATAGGGATCAGGTGCAGTCAGATCATTGATCGCCCATTCTTCGCGCAACGGACGCTCGAATTTGGGGCCTTCGCCTTCCGAAAAATAGAGACCGAGGCCCATCGCATCGGGAACGGTGAGGATATCGGAGAACAGAATCGCTGCATCCAGATCGTAGCGCGCCAGCGGCTGCAGGGTCACTTCACAGGCCATTGCCGGTGATTTGCATAGATTAAGGAAGTTGCCCGCCCGCTTGCGGGTCTCGCAGTACTCGGGAAGATAACGCCCAGCCTGACGCATCAACCAGAGCGGGGTGTATTCGGTCGGCTCTTTGAGAAGGGCGCGCAGGAAAGTATCGTTCTTGGGTCGGCTCACGGGGTACTCCGCCAGAAAATCGGAAAGGCGGGATTATCCGCCTTTCCGAGCGCCGGGTCACTTACGCCAGAAGTAGGGTGTGAACAAAATAACCAGAGAAAAAATCTCGAGCCGACCGGCAAGCATGGCCAACGAGCAAATCCAGGTCTGAAAATCGGTTAACGGGCCAAAATTCTGGGCTGGTCCGACAACGTTCAAACCAGGGCCAGCATTATTGATACAAGCAATGATCGCGGTAATAGCCGAAACAAAATCAAGCCCGCTGGCCACAAGGAAGAATGTCAATTCACCCAGTACCAGCATGTAGAGAAAAATAAAGCCGAGCACCGCGCCAGCGATAGTTTGCGGAATTACATTGCCGCCGATACGGATCGGATTGACGACACTGGGATGGATCAGCTTTTCTAGTTCGCGCAGCCCTTGTTTGGTCAGAATCAAGGTACGGATCATCTTGATGCCGCCCCCAGTCGAACCCGAAGAGACCGAAATACTTGAGAGAAAAAGCATCCAAAGCGGCACAAAGATCGGCCACTTGTCGTAATCGACGCTGACAAAACCGCAATCAGTGGCAATCGAGACAAGATTGAAAGCAACATGTCGGAAAGCCACCCCAAGATCATCGTAAGTATCCATGATCCAAAGGTAAAACGAGCAGACCACAATACTGGAGAAAATCAGGGCAGCGAAAGCCTTGGCTTCAGTATCTTTCCAATAGCAACGAAGTGAGCGCCCACGCCATGCCACAAAATGGGTTGCAAAATTGATACCGGCAACCATCATGAAGAAAATCAGGATGCCTTCGATAAGAGGCGAATTGAACTGCCCGACGCTGGCATCGTAAGTGGAGAATCCACCTAGCGAAAGTGCAGCGAATGCGTGACAGATGGCATCCAGCCAACTCATTCCGGCAAGTTTCAAGCAGGCAATACACGCCGCTGTGATCCCGAAATAGACCAGCCATAACGCCTTCGCTGTGCCGGCAATACGCGGCGTAAGTTTTGAATCCTTCATCGGCCCCGGCGTTTCAGCCTTGTATAGCTGCATGCCGCCAACGCCCAATAGCGGGAGAATTGCCACCGCCAGTACGATGATCCCCATGCCACCCAACCAATTCAGTTCATGTCGCCACAAATTGACCGAGGGAGGAAGATTGTCCAACCCTGTAAGCACGGTTGCTCCAGTTGTTGTCAGGCCAGACATCGTTTCAAAAAAAGCATCGGTAAATGAGAGGCCATCAATCGTCAGCATCAACGGGACCGTGGCGATTGCGGCCATCAGCACCCAGGCTAGGGTGACCAGCAGGAATCCATCACGTGGGCGCAATTCGCGTTTATAGCGTCGGGTCAAGAAAACCAAACCGCCGCCACACGCCAGACAAAAAACCAACGCGTCAAAAAACTCCTGGGTTGTGCCATCAGCATAGATCAGCGAACTGGCAATGGGCATCAGGTAGGTTGCACCAAAGAAGACCAGCATCATCCCCATGACGTGCAATACGGGCAGTAAGGTGAACATGTCAACCCCGCTCAGAGAAATCTGGCACTAACCTGAAACAGCGCCTCAACCTTGCGCACCAGTTTCTTGCTCAGACAAAAGATGATTACATGGTCGCCGCTTTCAATAACTGTATCGCCATGAGCAATAACCACATGGCCTGCACGTCGATCCACCGTGCCATCATCGCGAACGCTCAACATCTCAAGCTGATCAAAGTTCCGCACGAGGGCAGCCACCGTTACCCCTGAAGGCCAGTCGATTTGATCGATTCTTTTGCCGACGACAGACGAGCTTTTTTCATCCCCGTGAGCAACGATTTCAAGCGCTTCAGCGGCACCCCGCCGCAACGAATGAACAGCAGCGACATCACCTCGCCGCACATATGCCAGCAGGCTACCAATCGAAACCTGAGCCGGTGAGATGGCAATATCGATTGGCCCACCCTGAATCATCTCCGCGTAGGCACGTCGATTGACAATCGCCACTACCCGCTTGCATCCCATACGCTTAGCCAATGAAGCCGACATGATGTTGTTTTCGTCGTCATTGGTTAATGCCAGGAAAAGGTCCATATCAACAATATTTTCCTGTTCAAGCAATGCCTCATCGGTCGTATCCCCGGCAAGAACCAGCGCACTGTTGAGCATCGTTGCTGCAAACTCGGCACGATCAAGTCGATTTTCAATTAACTTGACCTCATAACGTGACTCAAGGGCAGTTGCTACCCGCAAGCCTATGTTGCCAGCTCCACCGATCATGATCCGTCTTACGGGTGTCATCATCCGCCGCAACTCACGCAAGACCTGACGAATATCCTCCGTCGCGGCCAGCACAAAAATCTCGTCTCCGGCACGAATCAGCGTCTCGCCACCGGGGGGAATCGCCTGTTCATCACGGTAGATAGCGGCAATCCGGGCATCCATACCCATCGGAAGATGCTCACGCATTTCCCGAATCGCCTTGCCTACCAACAATCCGCCTTCGTACGCACGTACCGCAACCAGGCAGACGCGGCCATTGGCAAATTCAAGTACCTGCAATGCCTCTGGAAATTCGATCAGCCGCTGTATGTATTCGGAAATGACTTTTTCCGGGCAAATGGCGCGGTCAACTGCAAAATTTTTTGGGGAAAGCAAAGTCTCATCATCAAGAAAATCCTGGGCTCGCAGGCGGGCAATCCGAGTTGGGATATTAAAAAGACTGTGAGCAAGTTTGCAGGCGACGAGGTTGGTCTGATCATTTGGCGTCACGGCAATGACGAGGTCGGCATCATCTGCACCTGCCTCTCGCAGCACAGAGGGATGAGCTGCGTTACCGCAGACCGTTCGCAAATCAAGCTTGTCCTGCAATTGTGCCAGTCGCGCAGCATCGCTATCGACGACAGTAATATCGTTCTCTTCCGAAACCAAACCCTCGGCGACGCTAGCGCCGACCTGGCCGGCCCCCAGAATAATAACTTTCATGTCCCCTCCGAGCCGAGCGACTCACCCCCGGCATTTGCTTTTTTACTCTTCGTGACGTTTGTTCAGCGCAACACCCAATTGTTTTAGCTTGCGATAGAGGTGGGTGCGCTCAAGGCCTGAGCGTTCAGCCAATTTTGTCATATTGCCACCTTCGAGGCGAAGATGATGTTCAAAATACAGTTTCTCGAAGGCATCACGGGCTTCCCGCAAGGGGTGCCCGAACAGCGGTAGCAGCGAGGCCATTTCGCTCTCGACACTTTCCTCAACTGGCGTGACGCGACGGACATCCTCGGCACTGATTTCGTCTTCCAGTGCCGTCAGTGCAAGATTGCGCACCAGCGCATACAGATCGCCCCAGCTGGCTTCCGGCTGATTTTTCCAGGGCAGAGTGCGCAACGCATTCAGTGCGCCCGTAGAGAAACGACGTGGCTGAACTTCGCCGCGCTCAACAAAATTGGTCAGCAACAAGGCAGCGATTTCCGGCAACTCATCAGCATGTCCAGCGAGGGGCGGCAGAGCCAGCCAGACCTCGCCAAGCTTGGTCAGCAGCTTGCTGTCCCAGCCCGCTTCACCCAATGAACTGAATGGGCGAACAATGGCCGCAACCAATTGCAAATTCAGCTTCTCCAGGCGGTCGACCGCATAAGCCAGGTTCATTTGCTGCATCTTGCCGAGCACGGCGAGATCGGGGACAAAAATCAGGCCGCCGGTGACCTTCTCCAGCATTTCCTGCGTCAGCGCACTGCTGACCGTGGACAGATCGAGCCACGGGGCACGTAGCGGTTGCAAGGTGCGGGCGCAAATTTCGGCCATGCCGCCCGTAGCGCCCTTGATCAGCAGCAATGGAGATTTGGCCGCCGCCTGTTCGAGCCGGCGCTTGAACTCCTTGACGAAGGCCGAGCGCCCAAAGGCTTCAAGCGTCAGCGGCGGGTGTTGCGGTGGGGCGTCGTGCTTGAGGGCTTTTTGCACCGTCGACAGCAGTTTTTGCAGGGCAATCGGCTTTTCGAGGAAATCGAAAGCGCCGAAGCGCGTCGCCTCAACTGCCGTGTCAATGGTGCCGTGGCCGGACATCATGACCACCGGCATATTGAGTTGCCCGGCGGCATGCCATTCTTTCAACAGCGAAATGCCATCGGTGTCCGGCATCCAGATATCGAGCAGAACCAGATCAGGGCGCAGTTCGCCACGGATGCGTCGGGCAGCTGTAGCGTTTTCAGCCAGACGGACGTCGTAGCCTTCGTCGATCAAGATTTCCGATAGTAGTTCGCGGATGCCGACTTCGTCGTCAACGACCAGAATTATTGCCATTTTTGGCTTCCTCTTCCTTCACCAGCGGCAAACGGATGCAAATTCGCGCCCCGCCCTCTGGTGCATTTCTAATTTCGATGGTGCCCTGGTGTTCATCAACAATCTTCTTGACGATAGGCATGCCAAGGCCAGTACCCTTGGCCTTGGTGGTGACATAGGGCTCGAAAATACGCGGCAGTATCTCTGCCGGGAATCCCGGACCATTGTCGGTAATCAATAGCTCGGCATGACGACTGTTGGCCCGGGTAGCGATACTGATCCGGCCCGAACCGTCCCCTTCCAGCGCATCCTCGGCATTGCGCAACAGATTATGAATCACTTGGCGTAGCTGTGTCGCATCGCCAAGGATAGCCGGCAGATCCTCGGCCAATTCAAGACTGATGGTCGCTGAAGAACTCTCGTAAAGGCCGAGCACCTCGCCGATCAACTCATTGAGATCAAGCGGGACCACATCCGGGGTCGGCATACGAGCGTAGTCGCGGAAATCATCAACCATACGCTTCATGGCCTGAACCTGATTGATGATGGTTTGTGTACCACGGGCCAGCATGTCGGCATCACCATTGTGCAGCTTGCCGGCGAGCTTGAATTGAAGGCGCTCGGCGGAGAGCTGGATCGGCGTTAGCGGGTTTTTGATCTCGTGTGCCAAACGACGCGCCACTTCACCCCAGGCCGCACTGCGCTGGGCGGCAATCAGGCGTGTGACGTCGTCGAACACCACGACATCACCGCCACCACTCACTTCCGGCAGGCGTGAACCGCGCAGCAGCAGGACTTGCGGCATACCATTCAAGCGCTCCATTTCGAGCTGTGCCTGCCACTCGATTTCCTCGGTTGCCGCAAAATTGGTGCGGATGAATTCACCCAGCGGTGTTTGGCGCGGCCAACTGACCACTTCTTCGCCGATCAGGCCGATGAAGTCATCATTGAGGATGGTCAACGCGCCTTCATTGACCGTACGCAGGACAAAATGACGGTCAAAAACCAGTACCCCGGCCGACAGGTTGGCGAGAATCGATTCCAGGTAACCGCGCGCCGCTTCCAGTTCGCCCCGGTGGCGCTCGGCCTCACGCCGCGCCTCATCAAGCTGGCGCGTCATGCGGTTGAAAGACTGGGTCAGCACACCCAGTTCATCACTGCTATAGACCGCTTCACGCGGTGAAAAATCGCCCTGCGCCACCGCTTGCGTACCCTCCGCCAGGATATGCAGGGGTGCCACCAGACGGCGCGCCATGACATAGGCCAGGGCGAATGCTGCAAACAAGGCAACTAGTACGGTCAACGTCAGGGTCATGGCATAAATTCGCGTCAGGCCTTCGCGCGCCAACTGCAGTTCCTGATAGTCACGATAGACGCCCTGCACCGCATCGGCATCGTGCGCCAGACTAGGCGGCACCGGATGGGTCAATTGCAGAATGCGTGGCTCCTCGAACAGGTCACGCGCTGCAACCGGGACCAAAACGCGCAAATGCAGCGTCCCTCCGTCACCCTCAACCGAGGTTACCGAACGTGCTGAACGCGCCTGTTTGAGCTGGGCCTGACTGGGCAGATCGGGCAACAGGCTGCTGATATCCGCTGTCGCGCTGGACAGCAACTGCCCACCCACCGAGAAAAGGGCGAGAGATTGTATGCTTTGCTGCTCGCGCAAGCGCAGCAGTGCCGAGCGCCGCGAGGATTCCTTGATGTCTGACAGTTCGATCGCCATGCCACGACCTTTTTCGACGAGATCGGCGAGCAGTGAGTCCAGCGCCGAACGCCCAAGGTGGAGGCCGGATTCAAGCGCTTTTTCAACCCGCACATCAAACCAGCTTTCGATTGAACGGGTGACAAATTGCACTGAAACACCATAGACCAAAGCCCCTGGCAAGACGGCCACGACCCCGAACATCAACATCAATCGCAGCTTGAGGCGGGCGCCGAAAATCTGAGCGCGGTAGTCTATCCACAGCGAACGTAGCTGCCAGCCAACCAAACCCACCATACCGAGCGCCAGAACAATATTGAGGGCGATCAGCAGCGGGTAATTGCGCGAAAACAATACAGTGTCAGCTGCCGTGGACATCAGCAGAAGGAACCAGACGATGCCGCCTATGGCTGCCGCAACCGCCCCTCCCGCAGCGACAAAGCGCTTCACTTGGCGTCCACCACGGGTAGCGCAGGCAAGGTCGCTTGCCAAAGCTTCCAATCTGAACCCAGGCTCCACTCCTTGTTCCCTAATGCGGTTATCTGGAAAGGGCGCGGCAACTGATTCAGATCGAGGCGAAGGCGCAAGGCGGCCTGATAAGGCTCCCCCAGATGCACGGATTTGTCGTTCTTGTCGATGACCAACCAGCTACGAATGTGGGAAAAAACCAGCAGGGCGTCGTTGAGGGTAGCGAAGCTTTGATGCAGGCCACCCGTTGACACTCGGTACTGACGGGTCAGAGCGTGATATGAAAGACGATAGGTCTGACTACGGCTGACGGCCTTCTCTTCAAGCCAGTACCAGCGCGGCTTGGTGAGTTCGAATTCGGCGACAAAATAGAGCACCACGCCTTTGGTGACCGCCTCTTCAAGACGCTGGTTAAATTCAAACTTGAAGTCGGCAGAGAGCACATAGCCATCATCACTGGCCATCACCTGCGGATTGCTCACCTCGATTTCAGCCGCCCACAGTAACGCCGGAAAAACCAGCGCCAGCGCGAACAGAAGAAAACACAGGCGCTTAGTCACGCTTGGCGAGCAGACAGTAGTAGAAACCATCATGGTCAGCAGTTGGCAAAATCTGCTCCTCAACAACACGCCGGGCGCCGGGCTGACGCGCAAGAAAACGCGCTACCTGCCCGGTGTTTTCAGCGGCAAAGACCGAGCAGGTGGCGTAAAGGAGTTTACCGCCAGGACGCAGGCATAGCCACAGGGCATCGAGCATCCGTGACTGGGTGGCGGCAAAGCTGGCGATATCGTCAAAGCGGCGCAGCCACTTGGCGTCCGGGTTACGGCGCACGACGCCACTGGCGGTACATGGCACATCGGCCAGAATGGCATCGAAGAGTTGGCCATCCCACCAGGTATCCTTCTTGATGCAGTCGGCCACTTTAATGGTTGCGGTCAACCCCAAACGGGTCAGATTTTCTTCAACCCGGCGACAGCGTGCCGGTTTCAGATCAAGCGCCACCAGATCAAGATCGGCCCGCTCGAGCAAATGAGCGGCCTTGCCCCCCGGTGCAGCACAGGCATCAAGGACGCGACTGCCGGGCAACGGATCAAGGAGGAGTGCTGCGCGCTGTGCCCCCGGGTCCTGCACCGAAACCAGCCCCTCGGCAAAGCCAGGTAGACGGTCAACCGGAATCGGCTTGTCGAGCAGAATGGCGCCATTTTGATCGAGGCGGGCGGTGATTTCGGCCGCTGTCAAACGCGCCAGATAGTCGGCGGGGCCAATACGGCGCTGGTTTACGCGCAGGGCCATCGGCGGCGGACCATTGCCGGCAGCAGCGATACTGACCCAGTCCGCGGGCCAGGCCGCCTTCAATGCCTCCAGCCACCAGCCCGGATGCTGATGCAGGGCCACCTCATTGCCAGCGACGGCCGCAGCCAACTCGTCACGGCGCCGCAGATAGTTGCGCAGGACGGCATTGACCAGGCCACACAAACGCCCATCGATCAGCTCACCGGCTGCCAATACTGCCTGATCAACCGTCGTATGCGATGCCTCGGGACGTGCCTCAAGCCGGGCCAGTGCCACCAGTAGCAAAGACCTGATTTCGGCAACATCAAGCGGGCGCTCCATCAGGCGGGCGAGGATGAAATCGCCCCAGCCGTAGCGCCGCAGGTTGTTGTAGAGCAAATCTTGAACAGCGGGCCGCGCCAGCGGATCAACCTTGCCCAGCAAGCCTCCGGCAAGACTCTGACCATTGAAAACGGCGGCGCTTGCCTGAGCTGCATGGAGCAGCGCGTAAGCCAGTGAGGTGGGCGGTAGATTGGACATAGGAGAGGATTATCGCACGCGGCATAATGCGTCAATGAAACAACTATTGCTTGCTTTAAGCTTTTGTCTGTTGGCACCGTTGGCGCATGCCTGGAATGCGGCTGGCCACCGCCTGACGGCGATGATTGCGTGGCAACAAATGTCACCCACCAGCCGCGAGCAGATCAGCGCCATTCTGGCCCATCACCCGGATTACGCACGCTGGCTAGACAAAGCCAAAACGCCAGACGGTGCCGCCATTTTCTGCGAAGCCGCAACCTGGCCGGACGACATCCGTAACGACCCACGTTTTCAGGATGAAAGCGGCGATAGCTGGCAGCGCGATTCTTCTCGTCACAAGGACTGGCATTACGTAGACCTGGCGCCCGATGGCAGCGTAAGCAGTGGCCAACTTGAGCGCCAGATTGAGTTACTGAGCCGACTGTTGCGGTCGACGGCAAATAAGGCGCAAATTTCTAATGCCCTACCCTGGCTGATTCATCTGGTTGCCGACATCCATCAGCCACTGCATGTCGGGCGCCACGGCGACGAGGGCGGCAATCGGGTCGAGATCGAAAACCCTTTCAACAAACGATTACCCTTTTCCAGCCTCCACACTTACTGGGACGATCTACCCGGCCCACCCTGGTTGCGCGGCAAACGACTGGAGCAAAAAACAGCAGCCCTGATGGATCGCTACGCCACCCCAGTTCAGGCCCGCGTACGGGTCTGGCGTGACGAGAGCCATCGGCTACTTGCCTACGCTTACCCAAAAGCCGAAGGCAGTCTGCTGCCGGTGATTACGGAGGAATTTAACCAACAGAGCCGCGAAATTGCCGAGCGCCGCATAGTCGAGGCTGGTTATCGCCTGGGCCGTCTGCTTGAAGAAATCTTAGGCACTGGCGTTTCACGTGGAACGCCATAAAATGGGCAGATCATGAATGGCTTGCACCTGATCGCCGACCTCCACGACTGCCGTTGCCCGGCGCAACGCTTACTCGATGCGGGCTGGCTGGAAAGCTACTGCGTCGATGCCTGTCAGCGTCACGGACTGACGGTCGTCGGTCGACTTTTTCACCCATTTGTTGATGCCAGCGGATCGGCTGCCGGCGTTACTGGCACCGTTGTCCTCGCCGAATCTCATCTCGCCATTCATACCTGGCCGGAAGTCGGCGGGGTGACGCTGGATGTTTACGTCTGCAATTTCAGCGGTGACAACAGCGAGCGAGCCCATGCCCTGTTCGCCGAACTGATTAGCACCTTTGACCCGGCTCAGCTGGAACAACAAGCCGTGACGCGCGGCCACCTTCAAACCAGTAACGGCTGATCAGGCTGGCAAATCAAAACAATCGCCAACCTGTAACGCGGTCCCCGCCAAAAACTGCTGTACTGGCAAGCGCTTGCCGCCGGCCTTCTGCAACTCGGTAATCGCCAGCGCTCCATTGCCGCAGGCAACCACCAATTGTTTGCGGTCGACCGCCAGAATCTGCCCGACTTTTCCTTCCCCAGCTAGCGGCGAGGCCTGCCACAACTTGATGGTCTGACCTTTGTACAAGGCCTGCGCACCGGGAAATGGATTAAAGGCACGGATGTGCCGATCCAGTTCGGCAGCGCTCTTCTGCCAGTCGATCAGAGCCTCGGATTTTTCAATCTTGTGGGCATAGGTAATGCCATCGGCTGGCTGCGCCACGGCAACTATTGGTAACTTCCCCAGAGCCTCGACAATCAGTCGCGCACCGAGTGCCGCCAGACGATCATGCAGCGTGGCGGTCGTATCACTGGCATCAATCGGGAAAGCGTCACACAGTAACACTGGTCCGGTATCCAGCCCGGCCTCCATTTGCATGATGCAGACACCGGTTTCCGCATCACCCGCCAGCAAGGCGCGCTGTATTGGTGCCGCGCCACGCCATCTCGGCAGCAGCGAAGCATGAATATTGATGCAGCCTAGGCGCGGCATGTCGAGCACTAACTGCGGCAGGATCAGCCCGTAGGCCGCTACCACCATCACCTCAGCGCCGACCGCCGCGACGCTAGCCTGGGCTTCGGCATCTTTCAGGCTGCGCGGCTGGAAGACAGGCAAGCCCTTGTCCAAAGCCAGTTTTTTGACTGGTGACGGCTGCAGGGCCATACCGCGCCCACCTGGCCGGTCCGGCTGGGTCAGAACCAGCACCACCTCGTGTCCGGCGTCAATGATGGCGGCCAGCGCCTGCGCTGCAAATTCCGGCGTTCCGGCAAAAATCAGCTTCATGCCGTGACCCGTGCCTGCTTGGCAAGCCGGTTCTTGATTCGCGTTTGTTTGAGCTGAGAAAGGTGATCAACAAATACCGTGCCGTTGAGGTGATCCAGTTCATGTTGCAGGCAGACGGCAAGCAGGCCTTCGGCAACCAGCGATTGCGTCTGGCCTTCCAGGTCCATGAAATGCACGGTGACGCGCTCGGCACGCTCGACCTTTTCATAGATACCGGGCACTGAAAGGCAGCCCTCCTCGCCCTCCTGCAAACCCTCACAGCGTTCGAGACGCGGGTTGATGAAAACCATGAGTTCGCTCCGGTCCTCAGAAACATCGATGATTACCAGTTGCTTGTGAACATCGACCTGAGTCGCAGCCAAGCCTATGCCTGGTGCTTCGTACATGGTTTCGGCCATGTCGCTGGCGAGTTGTCGAATACTGTCATCAATTTTGACAACAGGTGCCGCCACTTTTTTAAGGCGGACATCGGGGAAACGCAGAATGGGTAGAAGGGCCATATGAAATCGGAAAAAAGCTTGCTCGCTTAGGTTATTACATGCAGAATCTCAAGCAGTTCCCGAGATTTGGAAACGGCTCTGCGCGTCTGATCAGACATAAATTTTCGCGCCGTGTTCCACCGGCATGTGAGGTTACGACTATGGTCCGCATTATATCCGCGCTCATCCTGGCCGTGACGGCCG